>FLNY01004003.1_pt1 | contig 65316 bp, 68 predicted proteins | sample 1140381 | NCBI WGS metagenome assembly FLNY01 (sample SAMEA3878172, study PRJEB12797) | bioreactor metagenome | biome: Moose rumen | place: Sweden | collected 2011-10
ATGTTTTTCGAACTCATTTTTTATTTAGAGTTTTTGGATTATTGATTAGCTGAGGAAGCCGAGCAGAACACCTGCTGCAACTGCACTTCCGATAACACCTGCTACGTTTGGTCCCATAGCATGCATGAGGAGGTAGTTATGCGAATCGGCTTTCAGACCTTCGTTCTGACTGATACGGGCAGCCATTGGTACAGCACTAACACCCGCATTTCCAATAAGAGGATTGATTTTGTTATCCTTTGAAAGGAACAGGTTCATGATGTGTACGAAGATGACACCGCTAGCAGTTGCGATGATGAATGCAAATGCACCAAGTGCAAAAATCTTAATTGTGTCAAGTGTAAGGAATTCACTTGCCTGAGTAGAGCAACCTACTGTAAGACCGAGCAACATAACTACGATGTCGTTCAGAGCACTACCAGCAGTCTTTGCAAGACGAGTTGTCTTTGTGCTTTCTTTTAGGAGGTTTCCAAAGAAGAGCATACCCAAGAGAGGCAGACCTGATGGAACAATAAATGTAGTGATGAGGAGTCCTACGATTGGGAAGAGCATCTTCTCAGTCTGGCTTACCTGACGAGGTGATTTCATCTTAATCTTACGCTGAGCCTTTGTAGTGAGGAGTTTCATGACAACAGGCTGAAGTACTGGTACGAGAGCCATGTATGAGTATGCACACACAGCGATGGCCCCCATAAGATTAGGTGACAGTTTTGAAGAGAGGAAGATTGCCGTAGGTCCGTCGGCACCACCAATGATAGCGATTCCGGCTGCTTGGTTTGGTTCAAAACCCATTGCGAGGGCAATCATGTAAGCTCCGAAGATACCGAACTGAGCAGCAGCACCAATAAGCATAAGTTTAGGATTAGCTATAAGTGCTCCGAAGTCAGTCATTGCACCAATACCGAGGAATACGAGTGGTGGATACCATCCCTGGCGTACTCCTTGGTAGAAAATGTTGAGTACGGAGTTGTCTTCATAGAGTCCTATTTCAAGACCTGCAGCCTTGAAAGGAATATTTCCCAAAATGATACCTAGACCAATCGGGATGAGGAGCAGCGGCTCGAAATCTTTCTTGATTGCAAGCCATATAAAGAATGCACCAACGGCTATCATAATAATGTTAGCCCATTCGACATTGGCGAATCCTGTATATGTCAGGAAGTCGGAGAATTTCGAAGCTACGAAGTCCATTGTTGATACACTTTCTAATAATAGCATAGGTCTTACTCGATTGTTACGAGGACACTGCCCTCCATTACTGTATCACCCTTATTTACATTTACAGAAGCAATCTTACCATCACGTTCGCAGTCGATGTTGTTCTCCATTTTCATTGCTTCAAGTACGATGAGTGTGTCACCCTTCTTTACAGCCTGTCCAACAGTAACTTTTATGTCATTGATGGTACCTGGCAGAGGAGCAGAAACAACTGTAACTCCTGCTGCCACCTGAGCTGCCTCTACGGCTGCTTTTGGAGCTTCTACTGTTTTAACTGGTGCTGCTACGGCACGAACAACTGGCTTTGGCTGAGCAACTGGCTTTTCGAGTTGTACGTCAAACTGGATGCCGTTAACTTCTACCTTTGCTATGTCACCTTCAACATTTTCGATTTTTACGTTGAAGTCTTGACCTTTGATTTTATAATTGTATTCTTTCATTTTTTAGTATGGTTTGTTGGGGTTGCGATATGATGCTGTGGAGTCTGACGCAGTTCGTGACTTTTATCAGACCACGATGAGTTTGAATTCTGATGGATTGTTATAATACCAGACTCAATATCGTGAGTACCTCCGAAATATTCGTGGAGGGCAAGACCGATAACTGCTGTATATGTTTCCATCGGAATACCTCTTGTCTCAATAGAAGCCTGCTTAGCTACTTCCATAACACGTTCTCCTGCATTGACAACAGGCTGAACAACTGGTTTTGTAACTTTATTGACAACCTTTGCAAGGAGAAGTCCAAATCCTTGGAAGAAGAGGAAAAGAATGAGAAGACAAACAAAGACTACACCCATGCACATAAGAGTCATTGCAAAGCCGTATGGGTCTTTCTCTTTGAATTCACGAATCTTATCGTTATGATACTCTTGGTTAGGACCGTTTGGAGTAGCTTCAGAAGCTTCGCATACTTGCCATGTATTGTCCGAAAGACGAGCGTAAGTCTGTCCAGGCTGCAAAGCAGGAATGGTTACGGAGTCAAGCAAATCTACCGCATTACCGTCGTAGAGAGCAATCCAGTTTTCTTCACCGGCTTTCAGTTGCACAGCACAAGTAGTATGGAGTGTGCCACGATTGCGATTGCCTACAAAAAAAGTGATACGTTGCTTAGCCTTGATGAGAGTACGAGGGTCACCTGCAGGAATAAGCGACATGAGTTGTTCGCGCTCAGGAGCCGACATTTTCTTGTCAAGTACCGCCTTGTCAGTAGCTATAAAACAATTTCTTATGTCATGAGTAGAATAAGAAGTGTTTTCAATTTCAATCCAGCTAGCTGGTTCTCCATATTCATCCTTGTAGAAGGACGGACGCATACATTTTGCATCTGTTGGAGCAACACATCCGCTGTCTCCTGCTTCTGCTTTCATACAAGCCTTCTGGCAACACCCGAGCACGAATACTTCATTTATTTTGAAGTCGTATGCTCCTTGTGCCATCATTGCTGTAGAAAAAACGAGGAGAGAAAATATTGATAATAATTTTTTCATCATCTTAGAGTGGTATGTTTCCATGCTTCTTAGCAGGATTTGTTAACGACTTAGTTGCAAGTTGTTCGAGAGCACGGATTACGCGGAAACGAGTGTTGCGTGGCTCGATGACGTCATCGATATAACCGTACTTAGCTGCCTGATATGGATTTGCGAATAGCTTAGTGTATTCGTCTTCCTTCTCCTTGATAAATGCAGCAGCATCACCACCCTCTTCTTTGATTGTCTTAGCTTCCTTAGCATAGAGCACCGCAGCAGCTCCGCTTGCGCCCATTACAGCAATTTCAGCTGATGGCCAAGCGTAGTTGATGTCACCACGAAGTTGTTTACAAGACATCACGATGTGGCTACCTCCGTAAGACTTACGCAGAGTGACGGTTACCTTTGGCACAGTAGCTTCTCCGTAAGCGTAAAGGAGTTTTGCTCCGTGCAGGATTACTGCGTTGTATTCCTGGCCAGTACCAGGAAGGAATCCAGGAACATCGACAAGTGTTACGAGTGGGATATTGAATGCGTCGCAAAAACGAACGAAACGAGCACCCTTACGGCTTGCGTTGCAGTCGAGTACACCTGCGAGTTTTGATGGTTGGTTAGCAATCACACCAACAGCACGACCATTGAAACGTGCAAAACCAGTGATAATGTTCTGAGCAAACTGAGGCTGTACCTCAAAGAACTCGCCATTGTCCACAATAGCAGAAACCACTTCATACATATCGTAAGCCTGGTTTGGATTGTCAGGAATGATTTCGTTAAGAGAATCCTCAAGACGATCTATAGGATCCGTACATTCTACCATTGGAGTTTCCTCCTGATTGTTCTGTGGAATGTATGAGAGCAACTGCTGAATCATAGCGATAGCTTCTTCCTCAGTTGCAGCTGTAAAATGGCAAACACCAGACTTTGTAGAGTGAACAGAAGCACCTCCAAGACTTTCCTGGTCAACGTTCTCACCAGTTACACTCTTTACCACAGCAGGACCTGTCAAGAACATGTATGATGTATTTTCCATCATCAGCGTGAAGTCTGTGAGTGCTGGAGAATAAACAGCACCACCAGCACATGGACCGAAGATACCGGAAATCTGTGGAATCACACCACTGGCAAGGATATTGCGCTGGAAAATCTCAGCATATCCTGCAAGAGCATTGATACCTTCCTGGATACGAGCACCCCCCGAGTCGTTTAGACCAATAACTGGTGCACCAACCTTCATTGCCATATCCATTACCTTACAGATTTTCTCTGCAAGTGTTTCTGAAAGTGAACCGGCATTTACTGTGAAGTCCTGTGCAAATACATAAACAAGACGACCTCCAATAGTACCAGAACCGGTTACAACACCATCGCCAAGATATTGTTTCTTCTCCATGCCGAAATTGTGGCACTTATGAAGTTTGAACATATCAAATTCTTCGAAACTGCCTTCATCAAGAAGCATAGCGATACGCTCTCTGGCTGTAAACTTACCCTTTGCGTGCTGCTTATCGATAGCTTTCTCACCTCCGCCGAGGCGTGCCTTCTGTCGGAGTTCAATGAGCTCCTGTATTCTTTCTGTTTGTTTACTCATGAGTTCTATTATTTGTTTTGTGGTTCACACAATTCTGTTAATACACCTGCAGTTGACTTTGGATGTAGGAATGCGATAGACATCTGCTCAGCTCCTGGACGTGGTTTCTGGTCGATAAGACGAATGCCCTTGCTTTCTGCCTCTACGAGAGCTTCAGCTACTCCATCTTCTACAGCGAATGCAACGTGATGTACACCTTTTCCGCCCTTCTCCAACCATTTTGCAACAGCACTTTCAGGACTTGTTGGTTCAAGCAGTTCGAGCTTTACTTCACCTACCTTCAGGAAGGCAGTCTTTACTTTCTGGTCTGCTACTTCCTCAACGGCATAACACTTTAAACCAAGTACATTTTCGAAAAAAGGGAGCACAGCATCGATGCTCTCCACACCTATTCCAAGGTGATCAATACGAGAAATCTTCATAGTGAATTAAAATTTTAATGGATTTATTTCTTAAATGTCGTTTTATTCAATACAACAAAAACGCCCCTTAGGGCTGAAATCTCACAAATATACACATTATATAAAATATGGGGTGCATTATTTATGATTATTTTAGAAAATAATTTCACAACTCATACTTCCTGCTCCATTTTTCAGAATTGTTTAACAGCATTGTTAAACCGAGTTGACAAAACTATTCTCTACTTTATCGAATCAAAATCGTCATCATCATCGTCATCATCATCCCAGTCGAAGTCGAAATCGCCAAAGAACTCCGGATGAACGAATTCCTCCAGATCGCGACGGTCTTTCTTTGTAGGTCTGCCAAGCCCTCTGGCTCTGTCTATAAATCCAGAGATACGATGCATCTCAAGCAGTTCGAGCTGATCTTTCGTAGTTACGTTTTCAAGTACCTCTGGAACAAGCTTAGCTCCAACTCTGTTCTGGATTGCTTTCAGCACTTTGAACGAATAGGTAACAGGCGACTTTCTTACTTCTATCACATCGCCTTCTTTTATCATCTTCGAAGGTTTCTGTTTTACGCCTTTAATGGAGATTCTGCCATTTTTACAAGCGTCAGCAGCAATACTTCTTGTCTTGAATATGCGGGCTGCCCATAGCCATTTGTCCAGTCTTGCCTCCATTATATTTTATTTTTTGTTATATAGATTCATTGTACGATCAAGTCCTTGCAGACAGAACGACTTTATCATCTCAATAACATAGTCAATCTTCTCCGCAACCACGTTTTTGTCTTCTTCTGAAAATTCGCCAAGTACAAAGTTCACCTGAGTTCCGCGAGGGAAGTCGTTTCCGATGCCGAACTTAATACGTGCATATTCTTGAGTCATCATGCACGACTCTATGTTTTTCAATCCGTTGTGTCCACCTGCAGAACCAGAGCCTCTCATTCTGATTTTTCCTACAGGAAGTGAAAGGTCATCAACAATTACCAATATGTTTTCAATGGGAATATTCTCCTTCTGCGCCCAGTATCTTACCGCTGTACCAGAAAGATTCATATACGTAGATGGCTTCAGAAGGGTCAGTTCCGCGTTTTTTACACGGCAATGCCCAACGAATCCATATCGTTTGTCTTCAAATACAACATTGGATGCCTTCGCAAAAGCATCCAATGTCATAAAACCTATGTTGTGACGTGTATTGGCGTATTCATCACCAATATTGCCCAAACCAACAATCAGAAATTTCATTTTTCAGAATTATTCAGCACCATTTTCTTCTGTAGTGTCAGTTGCAGCAGCACGAGCAGCACGAGTCATACGAACAGCACATACTACAACTTCCTTTGGAGTAACAATTTCCAGTCCTTCGTAGTTGAGGGCTGCAACCTTCATAGTCTTACCGAGACCGAGGTTAGTTACGTCGATGTCGAGAGTGTCTGGGAATTTGTCGTAAGTAGCCTTAACAGCGAGTTTACGAACGTTGAGAGCCAACTTACCACCGGCACGAACACCTTCAGCAAGACCGTTCAACTTAACTGGAATTTCGATAACTACAGGCTTCTTATCTGTGATTTCGTAGAAGTCAACGTGAACTGGGCGGTCAGTTACATAGTCGCTCTGCAGATCCTTCAGTATAGCCTTTACTGACTTACCCTCAATGTTAAGGTTAACGATGTAAACGTTTGGAGTGTAGAGGAGTTTTGCGAGTTCCTTCTCTGTAACTACAAGAGACTTAGAAACAGGCTGACCGTTTTTGTCTTTTTCTACACCATAAACTACTGCTGGCACTTGTTCTTTGCGACGCAATTCTCGGCTTGCCTTCTTGCCGAACTCAGTACGAAGCTGAGCATTGATTGTAATTTCTTTCATAATTTTAATAATGTGTTACTATAAATTAAGGATTTTGCTTAATTCGCCATCACACTGATGCCTTAAAAAGCGGGTGCAAAGGTAGTGATAATTTCAGAAATTACAATTGTTTTTTCATCGATTTTTTCCTTATCTACAAAAAAATAGTGCAAAATACGAAGGCGTATTCTGTACTATTTTTATAAAAATCTGTTGAAAAAGTCTTTATTTAGAAACTGAAATCGATATCAAGTCCACTTGTTGGTTTCTCCTCTTCTGCTACTGGAGCAGGTTCTGGTATTGGAGCACCCTTAGCGATATCAATAGTTTTGTTTAGGGCATCAATAAACTTATCATAGTCTTCCTTGTAAAGGAATATCTTATGTTTCTGAAAAGTAAATTGTGGATTTGTTGCATCTCCGCCTTCAACAATCTTCTTGCTTTCAGTTATTGTCAAAAACTTCTCTCCGTTGCGTGTCTCTTTAACGTCAAAATAGTAAATGCGTTTACCGGCCTTCACTGCTTCTGAAAACACAATGTCACGCTCATTCTCTGCCATAGTTGTTATTAGTTTTTTAAATGTTAGATAATAAATTGTATTAAAGTTCTGTTTACATGTAATTGCAAAAAAACAATGCGCAAAAGTGTGTGTTTTTTTTCGTATGAGCAAGAAAAATGGTATTTTTTTTACTTTTATGGCATGTTTTTTGCAGAAAAATGCTTAATTGAACTTTTTTTTCATACCTTTGGCTCTTGAAATAAGTATTAAACTCAACGATATGATAAATCGCACTCTTATACGACTGAAGGTAGTTCAGATGATGTATGCTTACTATCTTGACGAGGGAAAATCCACCGCCAATGCTGAGAAAGAGCTCCAAAAAAGTCTTGACAAGGCATTTAATTTGTACAATTACAGCCTGCTGCTAATTCCAGCTATTACAGATTATGCAGCTCGAAGGCTTGAAGAGCGCGAAGCTATAAACCGTGCTGCACATGTTGACACTACTCTAAGCCATCGTTTTGTAGATAACCGTTTTGTTCAGGTGTTGCGTTCCAACTCTGATTTGCATCACTATGCAGAGGATGAAAAACTATCTTGGAACAATGAGGTTCCTTATCTCAAGAGTGTTTATGAGAAGATTGTTGAGTCTGATTTCTACAATGATTATATGGAAAAGGATTCCGTCACGTTCGAAGACGATCGTGAACTTTGGCGTCTTATCTATAAACGTATCATTTCCAAAGACGAGGACTTTGACGAAGTACTTGAGGAGCAGTCTCTTTACTGGAACGACGACCGTATAGTGGTTGACACTTTTGTACTGAAAACCATCAAGCATCTGTCTGAAGAAAATGGAAGTGAGCAACCTCTCGAACCGGCATACAAGGATGAGGAAGACCATCTCTATGCACTTAATCTATTCCGTTACTCCATAAAGTATGGAGAACAGTATCGCGATTTGATTTCCCGCAACATTCAAAATTGGGAATTCAACCGTCTTGCTTACATGGACATCATCATCATGCAGACAGCAATAGCAGAGATGAAAAACTATCCGAACATCCCTATTTCTGTTACTATCAACGAATTTGTCGAGATAGCCAAGTGGTACAGCACTCCTCGTTCTTCAGCCTACGTAAATGGTGTTCTCGATACCATTAGCAAACGACTGGACAGATTCTCGCTGTAAAGACCATAAACTATAAACTTTAAACTATAAACTAAATATGCACACATTACTTCAAGCACAGCCACAAGGTGGCGGAATGCAAATGATTCTGATGATTGTACTCATGTTCGTCATCTTCTACTTCTTCATCCTGCGTCCACAGCGCAAGCGTCAGAAGGAGGTTGAGAAATTTCGTAACTCACTTGCTGTAGGCGACAATGTCATCACAGCTAGTGGTGTTTATGGAAAAGTAAAATCACTCAACGAAGGCGAACAGTTTATCACTATCGAAATTGCCAATGGCGTAAGCATCAAGATAGACCGCAACTTCGTCTATGCCGATGCAAGTCAGCAGCAGCAGGTACAGCGCTAAACCTCTAACAACCACAAAGGAATGTTCAAGGAGAAAATTCAAAACATCCAAAACGTATATTCTATACTTAACAGGAAGTTGCGTCTGGTTCGTGTCCAGCGCAACATCCTTGTGTTTCTTATTTTCCTCCTTATAGCAATTGCCTTTTGGTTTATGCAGGCAATGCAGGAAACAACTACAACCCAACTCACCTACACACTCAACATCACCAATGTACCTAAGGAGATAATATTCACTTCTGAAGTACCTAAAACAGTGAACATTAGTGTGTCGGGGCGTGGGTGGAACATATTGCAATACTGGACCAAGAAAGACAGTCGCGAGCTAAATGTTGAGTTTTCCGACATAGAGAAAAACAACAGCAAACTAATCCTTGATGGCAACTTGTGGAAACGACTCACCCAGAAAGACTTCGGCAACGGCATTCGTTATGTGTCTTCCCTACCTAGCACTGTGGAAGTTTACTATTCCAACGGACTGGCAAAGCGTGTTCCTGTAGTTTTTAATGGAGTCCTAACACCCCATCCACAATATTTGATATGTGGCATCGATGTGAAGCCCGACTCTGTAGATGTTGTCGCACCAATCTATTTGCTTGACAGCATTACGAGCATCAGCACAGTTCAGCAGGAATACCTGAATCTCGAAGACACACTTTCTGCAAACATAGCATTGCAAACCTCTGCCGGCATTAAGGTGTTGCCCGATTCGGTACATTTGAAAGTATGTGTCGATTTGTTTACAGATAAAACAATCGAAGTACCTATCTATTGTGAAAACATACCTGCCAACAAGGTTTTGCGTACCTTTCCATCCAAGGCACAGGTATCCTTCCATGTGAGTTCGTCGATGATAAATAAGATATCGTCACGCGACTTCGTTGTCGTTGTTGACTATAACGACTTGAATAGCGAACACAAGAAATGCTCACTACAGTTGCGTTCGCAACCTGAATATGTGAGTCATGTGCGCGTATCTCCTGAGCAGATTGAATACGTAATAGAACAAGTACTTGAATAGCTCATTCGTTCATTATAATAAAAACTATGTTAGTAGGCATCACAGGAGGCATTGGCAGCGGCAAATCGTTCGTCTGTCATAAGCTCGAATCGATAGGTTATCCTGTCTATAAGTGCGACGATGCTGCAAAACAGCTCATGCAGACCGATTCAGACCTGCGTCGTCAGCTCATAGCCCTTATCGGTACGGATGCCTACACATCAACCGGACTTAACAAACCCGTCATTGCCGACTTCCTCTTTCGTAGTAAAGAGAATGCTCGACTCGTTGACGACATAGTCCACCCTGCTGTCTTTCGCGACATGCAGACCTGGTACCTCCAACAACAGACTCCCATCTGTTTTGTGGAGAGTGCCATACTCTTCGAAACCGGATTCCATACAGCTATGGATGCAACAGTATTCGTCTTTGCAGATGAAGCAGTAAGGATACAACGAGCAGTAGAACGTGACAAGACCGATGCAGAACACATTCGTTCCCGCATGGCGCAGCAGCAGTCTGCCGACACTACCCGTTCGCTTGCCGACTACACGCTGAACAACGACCCTACTTCCGACATCGATTCCGAACTGAAACAGTTAATAGAATATTTGAACAATAAAAACAAGAAACATCATGCTTAGAACAATTCTCGTAATATCTGGCAAGCCAGGACTTTACAAACTCATCACTCGTGGCAACAACAACCTCATCGTAGAAACAGTTGATGCTCAGAAACGTCGTTTGCCTGTGTTCAACTCAGAACGCGTCGTATCTCTGGGCGACATTTCCATCTACACAGATGACGATAGTGAAGTAAAACTTTCAGAAGTATTTGAGAACATCAGCAAGGCTTACAAAGCAAAAACAGTCGATCTCTCTGCAAAGAAAGCATCCGACGATGAAATTGTAGCCTTTTTCACTAAGGCACTCGCCAACTACGACCGTGACCGCGTACGTATCAACGACATGCGCAAAGTACTATCTTGGTACAACCTCCTCATCTCTGCAGGCATCACTTCCTTCAAAGAAGAAGAGAAAGCCTAATTTCAATTTTCAATTCTCAATTTTCAAATTCCTAACGCCGTGGACAACGAACGAATTCGAATCAGAAGAGTCGACTCCACGAATAACAACAACATTCTTGGAGCCGAAACCGAACCCGTGCAGATAGACCGCACAGGCGCTCTAATCTGTACCAAGGGTGGCGGAGTGATTTCCCTCAATGGAAAAGAATACACCATTGAGCCAGGATCACTTACCGTTTATTTTTCTTATAGTGTTTTACGCATCCTTCAGCACACGCCTGACCTCGAGGGGATCATCATCAGCTGTAACCTCGAAACCATCCAGCCCCTACTGAACAAGGTGAGCGATTTTAACGGACTATTCCTTATTCGTCAGAATCCCTACACCAAACTCATGCCTTCGCAGGTCAAGAACTTCATTACATACATCGACCTGCTCTCCGCCATTATCACTCGTTTCGAGGTGGAATCACAAAACCTGCAGGAATGGCAACACTCGCCAATCCGCGAAATCGTTCGTCAGCAAATCCATCTTCTTGGAAATAGTCTGATGCTCGGTATGGTCTCTTGCTACACCCACTTCATCAACGACAATGTAGTTTACAACCGAAAAGACGAAGTATTGCAGAAATTCATCAAGCAATTGTACATTTCGTTCAAGGAGGAACATGATGTCAGCTTCTATGCCCATCAGCAATGCCTCACACCTCGTTACTTCTCTGCCATCATCAAGGAAAAGACAGGCAAAGTACCGAGCGATTGGATTACAGCAGCCCTGTTGTGCGAAACCAAACGTCAGCTCAATACCACCAGTAAGACCGTTCGCGACCTATCTGTCGAGCTCCACTTCCCCAACCAGTCCTACTTCGGCAAGTGGTTCAAAAACATTGTTGGCTGCAGTCCGCTCGAATACAAGCGAGGCAACAAACAGAGCGATGGTGGATACAAAGAATACAACGTATTCGAAGAGATTTCGCAAATCAAAGATAAATAATAACTATGAAAACAATCCTGTCCCTACTCTTCGCACTTTGGGCGACAGTTTTACAGGCTCAACCAGCCTATGACATGTCTCGCATTCAGACAGAACGACTCTCGCGCGGACTAGTATGTGTGCGTCAGGCAGACAGCGTCATCATTTCGTGGCGACTGCTCTCGTCCGACAGTCCTTCCACATCTTTTAATATATATGCCGACGGACGTCTGCTCAATCGCACCCCCATTACCTCCACTACATTCTATAAGGTGAAGGCGTCGGGCAACAAACCTGTCAGCTATCGCATAGCCACTGTTGACGAAGGAAAAGAATCTGGTCGTCAGGATGCTACCTACAATCTGCCCTCAGCCTTCACCCCACAGCCCTATCTGACCATTCCGCTTCGCACCCCCTCAGCAGGTACCACACCCGATGGTCGCTCATATGGTTATATAGCAAACGATGCGAGTGTAGGCGATATAGATGGCGATGGCGACTACGAAATCATCATCAAGTGGGAACCCACCAATGCACACGACAACTCCCACGACGGATACACAGGCAACGTACTTCTCGACTGCTATAAGATACCGGGCATAGGTACACCATCCACTACTGGTTCAGCCTTTCAATGGCGCATAGACCTCGGTCCGAATATTCGTGCTGGAGCCCACTACACACAATTCCTCGTTTACGACTTCGATGGCGACGGTTGTGCAGAAATCATCTGTAAGACAGCCGACGGCACACGCGACGGACTCGGAACTGTCATTGGCGACTCAGCAGCCGACTATCGCACCAACGAAGTAATCAAAAACCGAATCGACGGCAAACGTGCAGGTCGTCAGCGCCGCATCGTAGGCCGCATACTCTCCGGTCCAGAATACCTTACCGTCTTCAGCGGAAAAACCGGACAAGCACTCAGTACCGTTGATTATCAGCCACCACGCGGGAACGTAGGCGACTGGGGCGACACATACGGAAACCGTTGCGACCGCTTCCTTGCCTGTGTGGCATACCTCGATGGAGTACACCCTTCCGCAGTAATGTGTCGCGGCTACTACACCAAGACCTACCTTGCAGCCTACGACTTCGACGGCAAAGCACTCAAGCTGCGTTGGCTCTTCGACTCAGAGAAAATCGACAAAGAACGTCGTGCTGCCAATCGCAAGGCACTTCCCTACTCCGGCCAAGGCAACCACAACCTGCGTGTAGGCGATGTAGATGGTGACGGATGCGACGAAATCACCTATGGTTCAATGGCAGTTGACAACGACGGAACAGGTTTATATACAACCGGTATGGGTCATGGCGATGCCATCCACCTCATGCCCTTCTATCCCGACTCCACTCAACTGCAGGTATGGGATGTACATGAGAATAAACGTGATGGAAGTGATTTCCGCGATGCCCGTACCGGACGCATTATCTTCCAGATTCCATCCACAATGGATGTAGGTCGTGGAATGGCAGCCGACATAGATCCTCGCTATCCTGGAGTAGAAATGTGGTCAGCCTCACAACGAGGTTACTACGACACCACGGGCAACTTCCACCCGACCAACTTCTGGGTTCCTCAGAACTCCGCAGTCTGGTGGGATGGCGACCCGCTTCGCGAAATGCTCGACCACAACGAAATCAGCAAATTCAACTGGAAAAGCGAGAAGATGGATCTCCTCCAGCGGTTCGACGGTTGTCAGTTCAATAACGGCAGCAAATCCAACCCTTGTCTTGCAGCCGACATCCTTGGCGACTGGCGTGAAGAAGTGATAGTTCGCAACCGTGAAAACACCGAACTCCGCGTTTACACCACCACTCTTCCTACCTCCTATCGCTTCCCATGCTGGATGCACGACATCATCTACCGCCTTAGCGTAGCTACCGAAAACGTCGGTTACAACCAGCCACGCGAAGCTGGCATCTACTTCGGAGCCGAGACTGTAAAGAAATTTTGGTAAAAATATTTGATAATATGTTAAAAGTTCAATATCTTTGCGGCGATAATTAAAATTACTTTATAAGTAATAGTTATAAACTTATTAAATTACCAATTACCAAAATTTTCAAACTATGAAAAAGAAACTTTTTTGGAGCATGTTGACTGTTATGATGACAGCCGTGCTCAGTATCGGTTTTATTGCATGTGGTTCTGACGACGACAACAATAGTGGTGGTGGCACAAGCAACCCAAATGTTGTTGAAGGTACATGGAAAGGAGTTATTGACGAAGCGAACATGGAACTCATTTTCAAAGGAAACGGTCAAGGAGAATGGATTCGTCGCGAGCAGCGTAGTTCAGGTCAAAGAGAATACAGAGGCGTTTTCTCTTATAACATGGAGTCAAACACCAGAGGTACGGCAACTGCCATTATTGAAGACGGCAGCTACTCAGGTACTCAGACAAAAACTTTCTTCCTAGAACTGAAAGACGGCAAACTCTACCTCTATGAAGGTGGCTACGGACAAGGTGAAACTTGGGTTTTTACAAAAGAAGGCAGTAACGGCGGTGGCGGTTTCAATCCAAGTACAGGTCTCTACGGCACATGGGCTGGTTATGTAGATGGTGCTCAGATGGAAATCACTTTCAACAACGACAATACAGGTCGTTGGGTACGCTATGAGCAAGGTTCTTATGGAACTGAGACTGTAGGAGGCAACTTCACATTTGTAAAAGAATCAGAGACAAAAGGTTATGCAGTTATCCAGCAGGGCGATAGAGAATACTCTTTGGATAGAGATTTTGAAGCATACTTCGAACTGAGGAATGGCAAACTGTACCTGAGTCTTGTTGACTACGGACAGAACAACGAATTCGAACTCACAAAAAAATAAACTGACTTGAAGTACAGAGTACTTTTCCTTACAATAATGACAGCCTGTTTTCTGTGTTTTGCAACAGACGACAGGCTGTCGTTTCATTTGCTTACAGCAGCGGTGGCAACTGCATTCCTGCTTAGTTGGCCGCCATCGTTTCTGCCAGGCAAATGGCGCTATGCCGTTCAGTTGTTTATTGGAGAACTATTTCTGCTCTTCACACTTTTTGATGCCTATTGCATCACATTCCTCCATACCCATCTCAGCTCTCAGGTACTGAATAATGTATTTCTGACCAACGGACGTGAAACGAGCGAATTCATATACATGTTCATTGGGCTTTATATATTGAAGCAATGGCGCATGGCAGTCATCTTTCTGCTGATATTGCTATTGCCTGTAGCACTATGGTTGAACAACAGAATACCGGCAAACAGAAATTGGAAACTCGGATGCGTATGGAAAGCATCGATAGCCTTCTGTTTCCTTTTCGAAGCATATCCTGCATACAAATACATACAGCTCTTCCTTGAAACAGGCAACCCAGACTCTACCGAAGGACTGATTTTCCAGCACTATCACGAAGTGGTTCCCACCCCACTCCACAGAGAACTCTTTGCCTGGTATGCAGTCAGTCAGTCGGAACAGGTATTGCAGGAAATAAAGAAATCTACCATTTTCGCAGAACCGGACAGCTGTACGTTCAAGTCCCCGCATATCGTACTGCTCATCGGAGAAAGTTACAACAAACACCACTCCTCACTCTACGGCTACCACCTGCCTACAACTCCCCTTCAGGAAAAGCGAAAGAACAACGGAGAACTCTTCCCCTTCTACGACATCGTCACCCCTTGGAACATAACAAGCAACGTCTTCCTCGACATGTTCTCACTATGGAACCACAGCAGCAAAACTTCCGTAACCTCCTTCCCCCTCTTTCCTATACTCTTCCGGAAAAGCGGATACACAGTTACCTTCTTCTCCAACCAGTATGTATCCAATCTGTTTACGGGTGGAGTAACAAACCAGATGGGCAACTTCTTCCTGGCAGACAAAGAACTGAGCAAAGCCCTCTTCTCTTTCCGTAACAGGCATGGTTCATTCTACGATATGGGACTGCTCGGACAATTTGAAGACTATAAAAAGGCCAACCCGGACAAGCCTCACACACTCGACATAATTCACCTGCTTGGTCAGCACTTTGACTACGGTACCAAATACCCGGACTCCCTTGCAGTATTTACAGAGAAAGACTATGCAGACCGCCAGCTTACCGACGAAGCACGACAAGTCGTTTGTCACTACGACAATGCAACCCGATACAACGACCTTATCGTTGACCAACTGCTCTCATACTACGAACAGGAAGATGCCATCGTGCTCTATGTGAGTGATCATGGAGAAGAAATATATGACGACCTACAGGTACATGGACGTCTTTTCCAAACCCCTGAATGGCTACAGGCAAAACACGAATTTCAGGTTCCCATGTGGATATGGTGTTCTCAGACATATAGAGAAAACCACCCAGAGATACTCTCCAGCATCATTACATCTCAGCACAGACCATTCTTAACCGACGACATACCACAAATTCTGCTCTCCCTTGCAGGCATCTCATCTGAATGGACCGAAGAGCATCGCAACCTGCTTAGCAGCAAATACAAATCCAAGCCACGAATCATTGGCGGAACCACAGACTACGACAAACTGAAACCCTGAAAAAAAGTGAAGAGTGATGGTTATAGGTTATAGGTTATTGGTTATTGACGTTTTTCGTCATTCGTACTAAGTCATACATCTTACTTCTTACATCCGCCTTCTTACATCATCCCAGTGTGCAATTTTTAATTCAGCCTCTCAAAAACATGTTGCAACTTTGCAACATTGCAACATTGCAACAATTGTAAAAAAAAAGAGCCTCGCATCACTGCGAAGCTCCATGTCTGTTTGTCAACTCAAAATTACTATATGAACAAAAACAATATTTACGATTGCAAATCAGCTTAACTATCAACTTTTAATTTTCAATTATGCATTATGAATTATGCATTATTTTTAGCTCTCGTCAGTGCCATCTTCGGTGCCGCCACCTCCGTTACCTCCGCCAGGGTTTTGGTTTTGGTTTTCGTTTTCGTTACCACCACCCTGGTTCTGGTTAGAACCGTTTTCGTTTTGGTTTTGGTTTTCGTTAGAACCGTCGGTCTTGCCGTCGCCCTCGCCAGTCTCGTCACCTTCTGGGTCTTCAACGATACCCTCGTCGGTAGAGGTTACGCGCTTGAGCTCGTTGCCATCCTTGTCGTAGCAAGTGATCTGAACACTGGTGTTAGACAGTTCGTCCTTCAGTTCGGTTGATGGAGTGAAGATAATCTTACGGCTCTTGATGAGCTTTGACTTTACCTCGTCAACGGTTGCCACTGACTTTGCGCGCAGTCCGAAACGCATTGTTCCGAGTCCTGGCAGTGCCACTGAGTGACCTTCTGTTGCCCATGCCTTGATTACTTCGCCTGCTGCATCCCAACATGCCTGCATCACGCCTTTGCTGATACCTGAGCGGAGAGCCGCCTCGCTGATTACCTTGTTCTGTGCCAGAGGAATGTAGAGTTCTGGAGAGAGAACGAAACGATAAGTTTCTGCATACTTACCTACTTTCTGAAGCTTTTGCTTTGCTTTAACTTTAAGTGCCATAGTTTTTTTAATTTAAGGGTTTAACATATTTTTGGTTATTGGTTATAGGTTATTGGTTATTGAGTTGCCCTCCGGATGACTTCTCTTTTCACCTTTCCCTTCGCCTCAATTTTTGCTGGTGTGCGTACGAAATTTTTTTCGTGTGCGTACGAGCCGAAATCTCTCTCGATTTTGACAATGCAAATTTACGAACTTTCAGCTCCGGCATAAAGCGATGCAGAAGATTGTTTTAGTGAACGAATGTTAATTTCCCTACACTCATTTGATTGTTGCAATGTTGCAATGTTGCAATGTTGCAACACGTTTTTTTGGATTTTTTTGCCCCCTATACTTATAGATTAAAATACTACTTCACTATGTATACATACACAGAATGTTTTTATATTATATATTTATTATAGTATATATGCGCGACTCTTTTAAATGATAAATAAAATTTGAAAAATTGTCTTTCGTTTTCGTCTTTCGTTAAAAAATCTCTCCGCCGCGCCGACATCGAAAAGGGCTCTGCAACATTGCAACATTGCAACTTTGCAACTTTTTGAAAGAAAAATAAGATGTATTGAAAAATAGTTTGTATCTTCGCGAGTTGTAAGCTAACAAGAATAATAGTAAGATTGAGTTGGACATCCCTGACTCGACTGAGATTCCTAAACTACCACTAAATTAACTTCAGTCCAGCAGAGACAACGGATGTCTGCGCTCTTAAAAGGGCGTGGACCAAATAATTGTTGTCTGAAGTAGGCTGTGGTAGGCCTAGGAATCAACAATTACCACGCCCTCCCTTATGGAGGGCTTTTTTGTATGTATAAACCTAAAATCTAATCAAATATGCCTAATTTTTCTGAAACCGAAACTTATGTGAGAAACCTTTTCTCTTCTGCTAAATCCATTTTATTTGAAGGAAAAAAATATTTCGTTATTAAGGTAGTAAAACCTCGACCGAATGCAGGAGAATGTAAAACAGATGTTTATGTAAGACTTTCTGATGAAGAAGGAAAATGTCGGGAGTTAAAGATATCTGTAAAACAAGAGAATGCAGATTTCCTAGAGAATAAAATTAAATATGAAAGAGCAAAAGAAATTTTTGGAGACGATGTTGATGTTATACTAAAAAATAGTATATCCCATATAAGAAAAACTTTTGATAACCAGTATCTTGTTCTTTTTGACAAGTACAAAAGAAGTGAAGCGCGAACTATAAAACTAGGTTGGAAATTTGAATTATTAAACAAACCAGCTGGTGAACTATCTGGGAAATTGGAACTGACCACAAGTCAAGTAATTGACATCTATAGCGGGCAGAATCTTCCAGAAGATAAGAAAAATGCCTATATTGAAGGAGAAATTGTAGAAAACAGTGGAGTTGCCAATTATATATTAATTATTGACGAATCAAAGAAGTACACGTTAAATGACATATTGAATAGACTTATACCTATTGAGAAATATGCAGAAATGCATCCGCATATATATTATGGATGTAAAGCTTTAAATTATAGGATTGACGTTGACAAATGGGATGGAGACAGACCCTTAGCTGTTTACGTGAAGTGGACATTGGACGACGGACTTCTTAATGGCGAATTAGTATATGATGAACCTTTGAAGAAGAAGGGCAATGTTATAGGAGAAAATCTAAGAAAAATACTTAAGTGTTTAAATATCACAAAAAATAATTTTGCGGACTTAAAAGACCTATTAAACACAGATGTAAAATTTTTTGTTAAAGAATGAAAATCACATCCCATTTTTCGTTTTTTTTTTTAATTTTGCACAACATTGATAATTCGACTAATAGATAATAATGAGTTTAATCAGTCTTTTTTCAGGAGCAGGCGGTCTTGATAGAGGATTTCACAATGCAGGTTTTCATACCTTAGTGGCAAATGAATATGACTCTAGAATTTGTCCGACTTTCAGGGCGAACTTTCCTGATACTAATTTAATAGAAGGTGATATCCGTCAAATTCCTGCAGATGCATTTCCACGTAATATAACAGGTATTATCGGTGGTCCTCCATGTCAGTCTTGGAGTGAGGCTGGGTCATTAAAGGGTATCAATGATGCTCGTGGACAGTTGTTTTATGATTATATTAGAATATTACGTGCAACACAACCGTTTTTTTTTGTAGCTGAAAATGTGTCTGGAATGCTTGCAGCACGTAATAGAGATGCCGTTAATGGTTTTATGCAGTTGTTTGACGATGCAGGTTATAATGTCAATCTGCAAATGCTAAATGCAAACGATTTTGATGTACCAGAAGATCGGGATAGAGTTTTTTATATTGGATTCCGTAAAGACTTAGAGATAAACGATTATGAATATCCAGCTCCTTTAGAACATAAACCTACGTTACGAGAAACCATATGGGATTTACAATTTACAGCTATACCGGCAAGAGAAGGTAACAGAACTAATGGTAATGATTGTGCTATACCTAACAATGAATATTTTGTAGGTTCTTATTCTCCTATATTCATGTCTCGTAATCGTGTGCGTTCTTGGGATGAACCCGGATTTACAGTACAGGCTAGTGGAAGACAATGTCAACTCCATCCTCAGGCACCTAAGATGGTAAAAGTTGAAAAAAATCTTCAGATTTTCCAGCCAGGAATGGAACATATGTATCGCCGTATGACTGTTAGAGAAGTAGCTCGTGTACAAAGCTTTCCAGATGATTTCCAATTCATATATGATACTGTTGATTATGGTTATAAGATGATAGGCAATGCCGTTCCTGTAAATCTTGCTTTTCATGTTGCAAATAGCATTATCGAAATTTTGCATAGACACAATATTGATTTTGAATTCTGATGAATATAGTATCTCTTTTTGCTGGTTGTGGAGGACTTGACTTGGGCTTTGAGCGAGCAGGTTTTAATGTAAAATGGGCTAATGAATTTGATAATACCATTCACGATACATATAGGTATAATCATCCTGAAACAACATTAAATACTTCCGACATAAGAGATCTTGATGTATCAGATATTCCAGATTGTGATGGTATTATTGGAGGACCACCATGCCAATCGTGGAGTGTTGGCGGAAAGTGTCTAGGTATTGAGGATGAGCGAGGAAAACTGGTGTACGATTATATCCGTATAGTTAAAGGTAAACAACCTAAGTTTTTCATCATGGAAAATGTTCCTGGAATGGTTACACCTCGACATTTTGAATCATTCCAATCGTTTTTGGATTTATTTAGGGAGGCGGGATATAGGCTCAAGTATGAATTGATGGATGCTCAGGATTTCAAAATACCACAAGAAAGATTAAGACTGATTATTGTTGGAATAAGAAATGATCTGGAAAATGAGTTTTTTTTCCCTCCGCATCAAACTACAGAAAAGATTACGCTTGATAGAGCTATTGGTGATTTGATAAAAAAGCCAAAGCCCTATAAAAATGAAGAGGTCATTGAATCAGATATGGAAATTCTGAATAATGAGTATTATGCAGGTGATTATGACAAAAAGTTTATGGCGAGAAACAGAGTGAGAGGATGGGATGAAGTTTCATTCACTATTCAAGCAAAAGCAATGAATGCACCTATCCATCCGAGTGCACCAAAGATGGTTTATGTATCACAGGATACAAGAATCTTTGCACCTGGCAGTGAGCATCTTTACCGCCGTTTAAGCGTTCGTGAATGTGCAAGAATACAGACATTTCCTGACTCATTCAGATTCATCTACAAGGATATTAAGGACGGTTATAAAATGATTGGCAATGCAGTACCACCGCGTCTTGCATACTATTTGGCTTTGTCCATAAAGCAATGTCTGATAAATAATCAAAGTGTAGAGAAAAAGGCAGTCGAAAATGTATTAGTTGGCTATGTAAAATCAGACGCAGATTTTGAAACAATAAACAACAAAAAAATATATTACATCCGAGGTGGCAACAGACCTGGGGCGATGCAATTTGGACAAGTGTCTAAACCGATTCAGTTACTTTTATTGCACAGGCAAAACAGAAAGGAATTATACATACTTCAAACAGGAATTGCGGAAAAATGTAATAAAGAAACATTGATGAATTATGGATTTCATCCTCGTGGCGATGATTATTGGATGTACAAGATAAAAGAACATGTTTCTGACAATGTTCTTATAGATAAGATTATTAAGATAATAAACCAACTGTCTATGTATCCACAAATAATAGGAATGTCCAACTAATGATATTTAAGATGCTAGATGCCACAGGGCAGTTACCAAACAAATTATTTCCTACCCATTCAATGAGTAGGATTTTTTTTGAAAAAAATATGAAAAAAGTTTGAGGTTGTTTCGCGATTTGAAACAATGTGCACGTAACTTTGCATCAAAATCATATTTATTATTAACTTTTAAAACATAAAAAAATAAAAATGCAACGAATAACTGATGTAGATGAGATTTTCGAACTGCTTGAAGCAAGAGGGTTGACTCCCGTAAGATTAGATGATGAACTACCTGTATTAGATGTTAAGATAAGTTGCGGACTACCCAATGGCGTCGGGGATATTCGTTCGCAATTTAGAAGCTCTCCAGCATTGCTTCGTGCTTTAGGTGCAGAGTATGGAGTGTATGCTGTAGGCGACTCTATGATAGATGCTGGAGTAGAAGAAGGCGACTTGCTTTACATTGACTGCAAGGCAGATATACACGACGGAGATATGGTATTAGCAATGCCAGAATCGGGAGAGTATCTGATAAAGATATTCTATACAGATAACAATGAGGTGTCTTGGTTGATTCCATGTAATGATAAGTACAAACCTATTCCTCTAAATGAAGAAGACAGTCCTGCTATTGTAGGCAAGGTGGTAAATATTCTAAAAGTCAACCCATACAACATGCCAGCACGATTATGCAAAAAGAAGATAGACGGATTGATGAATGGAAAAACTGCAAAACTAAACATAACAGATGATATGATTAGTGAAGCAATCAAGAGTGTTGCCTCTTTGGTTACGAACTCGCGCCAATGGTATGCTGTATATAGGGCAATGATAGATGCTGGAGTATATGAGAAAAACGACTACTCTTCATTTTGTGAAAAAGTGGAGGAAGAAGTACCTAATAATCAATACAAGCCAAAACGTGATGAGTTGATTAGAATGGTGCAAAGAAGTTTTAGAAGACCAGTTAAGCTATGGAGTGAGGATGATGCTCCAGTTACAGGAAAACGTTTTTATGACTACCAATCTATAGGATATAAGATATATGATATGCTTGGAATAAATAGATAAGCAGTCGGGCTAAAAACTTTACGAAAACTTTACAGAAACTTTACGAAAACTTTACGAAAGTCGTTTTTACGTAAAGTTTTTCAAAAACTTCTTTACGAAACTTTACGGCGATGAAATTTTTTTTCACCGCCTTTTTTTGTGTCCATACCTTTGTGTCGCAATCAGCTGAGACTGAGCGCCGCAAGGGTTTTCTTGCGTGTACATTATTAATCATTTAAACATTTTACAATTTATGAAAAATTCTATTCAAGTTTTCAGAAATGAGATGTTCGGGGAAATCCGGACTCTGACAAATGAAAGGTGTGAGGTTTTCTTCGTAGGCAAGGATGTGGCACAGGCGTTGGGGTATAACAATACAACTAAAGCCATACGCGACCATGTAGATAAAGAAGACAAGCTGGAGGAACGATTCGTTCTCTCAGGTCAGAACCGAAAAGTAATCCTCATCAACGAGTCGGGTCTGTACTCTCTTATCCTCTCTTCGAAGTTGGAACAGGCTAAGGCTTTCAAGCGTTGGGTGACAAGTGAGGTGCTGCCTCAAATTGGTAGAACAGGTGGATATATCCCCACAACAAATCCTCGCACAGGCGAACCTCTATCACAAGAGGAGATGATAAGAGTTGCCGATTCGATTATGGCAAAAACCATTTCAAAATTAAATCTACCTGCTGATGACTGCCTGAGTGCTTCGGAAGTGGCAAAGTTGTATGGTGTAGATGCAAAGATTCTGAACAGTTTTCTTGTAGATCAAGGTGTTCAGTATAGGGCTGGTTCTGGATATAAGATATGCAAGAATTTTCAAGGGTTCGGTTATACTCAGGAACGAATGTTCTACTATTTCGGACTGAAAGGAGAAAAGAAACAGCGCCCATATTTGGTGTGGACTCCAAGTGGAGTGAAGATGATTAAGAAAATGCTACGAATTAAATAATCTTCTGAACACGAGAACATCGAAAATGACGAAAATAACGAAAGTCATTATATGTCTCACAAAAACCAGGAAAAACCCTTTTTGAAAGTTTGGCACTATATGCCTCTGTCCTGCTATCGGCAAGAATCTGATTGTAAGCAAGCATCCATCATCTTCTTACCAACATCAGAACACATCCTATCGGATGACATAACTTTCAAAAAGAAAAACCATCGGCAATTGCCTAAAAAACAAAATAGGTATTTACATTATCTACGCTGGCTAAGGTTTTTCTGCGAAGCAGGGTTTTTCTTTCGAGGACTTGAGACACGAAGTTGATGTGAAAAGTGGTGTGGCATTGGCGTAAAAGCTTGCTTTTAAAGACAAGGACATAACGCTTTTGCACAAAGGCTCCAGAGGAGCATCAAGGCCGAAGAAAGGGTTTTTATGGTTTTGGTTAAAGAAAAGTTTTCGAGTATTTAGTGTTTTTAGATGTTATCAAAATAAATAAAATTAATGTTAAAGTAAGAAACTAAAATTTCATAATGAGTTGGAGCGAAGAGGATATTCTCGAGTAAATGGCCAAAGATTCTGAACTTCTTCTCGCAAACCTGAATGTTTAACTAAAAAACAAATCATTATGGAAAAATCATTTTTAATCGAAGAAGAGAGCTGGAATCAGCTACAGAATGGTAAGACTTTGGTCGGTGAACTCAAAACTGACATTAAGACTGGTAAGTTACATTTCAAGGCTTGGCGCAGAGAGTCGAAGTCGCGCCGCAGAGACCGCACTATCGTTGCTCTGGAGCATGGATGGTTGAAGGAAAGCCGTCAGAAGATTAAGTTCTTCAATTCAATCAAGAAGTCAACTGGTGCTCTGAGAATCAGCAAGGCTATGGAGAGAGAGTTGCAGGCTGCTGTGAAGGGTATGTTCAACAGCAAGAAAATAAATTGGCACGAAAACGAAGACGAAAACGAAAACTGAAGACGAAAAATTATGAATTATGCATTATGCATTATGAATTAAAACGAAGTGTAACATGAAATACAGTTATTATCATAATAAGAATAGCAAGCAATGCCGACAGGTAGGTGTGAGCGAACTGCTTGACCTTATCGGAACGGATGAGATGAAGGAGAGATGTGCTAAGATCAGCGCAGCTGTTCTGGCAGGGGATGATAAGGAAGCTAATATTCTGAAAAACGAATTGCCTGCTATTGTGGTAAGCGAACTTTATAAACCCGGTGCCCCACGTAAAAAGGGCACTGGGGAACCTTCGGGACTCTTCATGATTGACTACGATTACTGTAAGTCAGCCGAAGAGTTGAACGAACTGAAGGATAAGGTTGCTGAACTGGCTCTGAAGCACCCTGTACTGAAGGAACTGATTGTGGCAGCTCATGTGAGTCCAAGACTGCATGGTGTGCATGTGTGGTGCCGATGGATAGAAGGTTGCCACGATGTGGAGGAGTGCCAGATTAAGTTTGCTGAGTTGGCTCAGTTGCCTGACTTCGACGAAAAGTGTAAAGACCCTTCAAGGTGTTCGTACCTTGTACATAAGAGTATGTTCTTTGTACAGAACTGGGGTGCTATGGAGAGAAACGAAGTGTATGCTAAACTACAAAAAGAATTGACTAAGGATGGAAAATCTATTAAAAAACATGTCGCAAGACGAACTGCTGATGTTGCCCACTCTGGGAACTCTGGCAGCACTGGTAGCAGGAGTGATTCTGATACAAAGCCTGTGGAAGAAGGACTAAAAGAAGTACCAACTATGTATGGGGAGATTCCGCTTCAGGATATCTTCAACGAACTGACTAAGGAGTGTGCTCCTGAGGGTATGATAGATGAAGACGGAAATGTGGGCATTGGTGCAAGGGATAATACTTTATTTCATGTGCTGGCTCTGTTCCGCTACTGTACAGATAATATTCCCGACAGGATGAGACCTTTCCTGCCTCAGTGGGCTCTCGATCTTGATGAAGAGACTCCTGGTGTTACTGAAGCTAAGTTGCAGGCTGCTTGTGAAAGAAATGTGTCGGCAAGTCTGCCCCCAACCCTTCGCCGTGTCTTAAAGCGCCTCAGTGACAAGGGTGAGCTCTCGAAGATGTCAGAGGAAGAGAAGTCTGATATGTACGCAAAGGAACTGGAGGAAATTGAGGAAGGACAGAAGTTTTTCTTCTCTGTGCCAAAGGTGCTGCCACCAGTATTCCAAGAGTTTTCTGATGCTTTTCCATTTGCATGGAGACCTGCAGCTATGCTGAGTCTGCTGCCTGTACTGGGTACTCTGATGTCGAGAGTCAGAGGCAAGTATCTTGATGGCAGAGAACATAGTCCGTCGTTCCAGACTGTAATTGAAGGTGACTTTGCTATGGGTAAGGGAAACATTACCGATTTGGCTCGATTCTGCATAGAACCACTGGCAGAGGCTGATGCTATAGGTAATGAGGAACTGAACAAGTACAATCAGGAGGTGGAGAAGAATAATGGTACAGACAAACTGCCTGAAAAGCCGGATGTGTGTGTAAGAAAGATTACCGGTGACTTCACCGTAGCAGGTTTCGAAGAAACTCTTACAACATCAAAGGGTCTGCATATCTGGTGCTCTACAAGTGAGATTGATGAGCTCAGAAGAACATGGGCTGCTGTGAGTCATATTCTCCGCAAGGCGTATGATAATGACTTTTACGGCAGAAGTCTGCAATCGACCAAGTCGTTCCGTGGTGAGAGAAGAATCTTCTTCAATACTCTGCTCTGTGGTACTCCGAAGCGTATAAATGCTGTGTTCAATGACCCTGAGGACGGACTGGTGTCGCGAACTATGTTCTTTCGCCTGCTGAAGGATGACGGACAGATGCCTGTAGTGAAGATGCCGATGAAGACAAAGGCTAAGTTGGCTCAACTGCTGCACAATCTGCATGATCACTACAGTCTGGGGCAGGACGGAGTGCCAGTGCAACCGCAAGTGTTCCAATTAGAATATGTGAACAAGGCTTTGCAGAAATGGCTCGACGAGAAGTACAAGGACAGTCTGCTTACGGGCAACTTCGCAGAGGATGCTTTCCGCCGCCGCGATGCAGTGAACGGATTCAGGGCTGGCATGATAGCTCATGTGGTATTTGCTGAGAAGTTCGGCAAGGTGACTGAAGCCCAGAAGAAGGTAGTCGTGGAGTTTGCCAAGTGGGTAGCTGAGTACAGTCTGAGAACTCATCTTGCGAAGTTCGGAAAGGGACTGAAACGAGGTAGCACAGAAGGATATACCACTAAGAAGAATGAGGAAATCCTATCAAAGCTGCCAGAAAGGTTCTCAATCGTGGAGGCTTACGAAACCTTTAGCCATATGCCCCATGATACTGTGAGGTCGAATCTGACAAGGCTCGCCCAGCATGGCTACCTGATAAGAGAGGAGAGAGGAATGTATAGTAAAGTGAAATGTGAAAAGTGAAAAGTGAAAAGTTATGGAACGAATTGTAATCATAGATAAGGTTTTCGAAAAGAGAACATATTCAAATAGAAAAGGAACTTTTACAGTTCAACCTGTTTTGTTGAGTGAAACAGAAAAGAAGGTAACAGCCAGTGGTGCAGAGTTTACGAACAATCAATCTTACTTTGTTGATATAGTAGGAGCACAAGCGACATCTTTTGCCTTGGTTGAAGGAACAAAGGTGAGAGCTGACCTGATTTTCTCAACAAAAGAAAGTAAGGGAAGATATTTCCAGAGTATTAAAACCTATTTCATTCAACCAATAAACGAATAATGTATGGAAACAAAAATCGATAAGGAACTGGCGCGTAGAGTGCGCTCATTCCGCAATAATAATCCACTGAATATTAAGCGAAATGTCCGTAACAAATGGTATGGAGCAAAGAAAGCTCAGACCGATAAGGTGTTCGAAGAGTTTGAAGAACTGGAGTTTGGAGTCCGGGCTGCTCTCATCATCCTGAAAAAATATATCGACATATACAAACTGGATACCATCGAAGGCATCATCAGCAAATGGGCACCAGAGGGTGAGAACGGAAAGGCTGCTACAAAGAACTACATAAACCGAGTGGCTCAGAGTATGCACATGAATCAGACTAAGCAACATCTGCAGTTTTCGGACAAGCAGACCATTGCAGAACTTGTCGCTGCCATGACCCTTGTAGAGTCAGGTACAAACTATTATCCCATCGCGGATTATAAGGAGTTTATCATTAATGTGTACAATAAATATTTCGACTATGAGTAATACAGAAAATAAGAAAACAAAAACCTATGCGCGACTCAAAAAGGTGAATCCGCAGATAAGTGTGAACAAAGAAGGTTTTTTTGTGTGTGATGGTCACACCTGCTTCATATGGAAGAATGACCGCCTCAGATGCAAAGGCTGTTTTATTTCCGCTATGCTGGAAAGACCTAATAACATAGATCTGCTTGTGGGTAATACTGAAGATTAAACTTTTCGGTTTTGATTGATTTGTTGTGTTTCTGATTTGTTCGACAGGAGCTTCGCAGTGATTGCGCGGCTCCTTTTTATTTTCTCAAAATTGTTGCAATGTTGCAATGTTGCAATGTTGCAACACGATTTTGTTATATGAAAGTATGACAAGGGTCATCCCCTGTCACATTCGACATTTAAGCAAAAAAACCTCGCCTAACTTCACAGTTGGGCGAGGAAAAGTAACTTTTATTAAAAACCCTTTTACGTTATGATAACAACAATTTATCAGGGCATGCGCCCTCTGAAAAGTGTTATACACGACGCAAAGGTAGAGTATTTTTTGAATTTGTCATCTATTTTTCTTGTTTTTTTTGTACCTTCGCGCAGTTTTTACGTTTAAGACATGATTTATAGTCATATATATAATAATGATTTAGGAAGCAGATGCAGATATGCTGTGGCACAGCCGAAGGACGGACTCGTGGAGGTGCATGCTATCGTGGAGGTGGAACCGAGAGGTGACGGGTTCGACAGTCAGGTGATGCGCGTGCAGGAGGCTGTGAAGGAACTTGAGGCTACTAAGAACATGCAAGGTATGCAGGCTGTGGTTCGCAGGTATTTCCTGTCGGATGCGGTAAATCAGAAGGTGAAGGAGGATGGATGCCGATGTGCTACTTCGTATATCGGACAGGCTCCGCTGAACGGTTCGAAGGTGGCTCTGTGGATTTATTATGTAGGTAAGGAGGCGGAAGTGGTGTATGATGCCGATGCGCTGGGTTCGACAGTTGTCAAGTATAAGAGCCTGACCCATGTATGGACTATGAATATGATGTCGGCTGAGGGCAGTTCGTACGACCAGACTCATGCTCTGCTGGAGAGGTATGAGGCGCTGCTGAAGACGAAGTACGGCACGACGATGGAGAAGAACTGCGTGAGGACTTGGTTTTTTGTGAAGGATGTAGATACTCAATATAGAGGATTGGTTGTGGCAAGAAGGGAGTTGTTCGAACAGATGGGTATGACTTCAAAGACTCATTATATTGCTTCGACCGGCATAGGAGGTACTCCTACGGAACAGGCTTCGCTGGTGCAGTTGGGATGCTATGCGCTGCTGGCAGATGAGGGCGAGGTAGATTCGAAGTATCTGTATGCCCCTACCCACTTGAATAAGACTTATGAGTATGGTGTGACGTTCGAGAGAGGTACGATGCTGAAGTTGGCGGAACGACATACTTCTCTCATTTCCGGTACGGCAAGCATAAACAATAAGGGCGAGGTGATGTATGTAGGTGATGTGGTGGCTCAAACCCATAGGATGTGGGAGAATGTGGAGGCGCTGCTGAAGGAGGCTGAGATGAGCATGAACGACGTGATGCATATGGTGGTTTATCTGCGCGACCCTGCCGACTACGAGGTGGTGAACAAGTTGTTTGAGGAGAGGTTTCCTCAAGTGCCAAGGGTGATTACTCTGGCTCCTGTATGCCGCCCACAATGGCTAATCGAAATGGAAGTGATGGCGGTTAGAGGTTAAGGGTTAGAGGTTAGAGTAAAATGCTCATTTTTGAGTATTGCAGGAATGAGGAATAGTGCGTACCTTTGCATCGTCAAAAGTTAATTACTCATGATTGTGTGCCGTGAGGTACTGCGCACTTAAGTCTTTAAAAAAGAGGACTAAGTTCTTTAGAATTACGTAAACCATAAAATGTTAGAGGTGAATCGCTGCGTTTTCTTTTGGGAATGCAGCGATTTTTTTATACCTTCGCACCAAAATGTATATAATGATATGAAAAAACTGGTTTTGTTTTTATCTATGGCTGCATGCAGCTTGATGTCTGTGGCTGAGACAGACAGTAAGGAAGTGAAGGAATATAAGGGCACTTTCTATAATAAGGAGTACCATGTGAGAATGAAGATGAATTTGGAAAAGGCTGATATACCTGTGCCAGGCATGGAGGATCTGGACAGTTGTTACGGATATGTAGAGGGACGCATCAATGGTATGTGGTTACTGCTGAAGGTGATGGAGAAGACGGACAAGAAAGCTGTAGTAAGGGCTGTGAGCGAACGAGGTGCCGATGCCCAGAATATGGAAATGGAACTGACAGAGACTGGTGTGAGTGTGAAGTTGATTAACGGAACTTACATGAAGGGTGTAGCAAAAAATAAGTATGTGAAGTTGCCAAAGCCAATGGAAATGGAGAAGGAGTAATGGTTATTGGTTATTGGTTATTGGTTATTGACGAAAGACGAGGGACGAAAAACGAAAGACGAGGGACGACATGGAAGATTTTTTGGAAGGATTCAATCCGGCACAGAGGGAGGCTGTGGAGTATTGCGATGGTCCGTCGCTGGTGATTGCTGGTGCCGGATCGGGTAAGACTCGTGTGCTGACATATAAGATTGCATGGCTGATGAAGGAACTGGGGTATGAACCCTGGAGCATTCTGGCGCTTACATTTACGAATAAGGCTGCCGACGAGATGAAACAGAGGGTGGCTAAGATTGTAGGCGACGAGAAGGCACGAATGCTGTGGATGGGTACTTTTCACAGTGTTTTTCTGCGTATTCTAAGAGCTGAATATAAAGCTATTGGTTTTGAGAGCAATTTCACCATATATGATGCTGCCGACTCTAAAAGTCTGGTGAAGGCTGTGATGAAGGAGATGGAGCTGGACGACAAGCAGTATAAGCCAGGGAATGTATTGTCGAGAATTTCAAATGCTAAGAATCAACTGGTTACAGCTGAGGAGTATGTGAACAACATGCAGAACGCAATGGAGGATGCACGTTCGAAGATGCCTAAGTTGGGCGAGATTTTCCTGAAGTACAGCCAACGACTGAAACAGGCTAATGCTATGGACTTCGACGACATACTGGTTTATACTTATGTGCTCTTTGCAAAGAATGAGAATATAAGACAGAAGTATGTGACAAGATTCCAGTATGTACTGGTGGACGAGTATCAGGATACGAATTTTGCCCAGCACCAGATTGTGTGGCAACTGACAAAGGAACGCCAGAAGGTGTGTGTGGTGGGTGATGATGCTCAGAGCATATACAGTTTTCGAGGGGCAAACATAGATAACATCCTGACGTTTCGCGACAGATATGAAGACAGCAAACTCTTCAAACTGGAACAGAACTACCGTTCGACTCAGACCATTGTGGAGGCAGCAAACAGCCTGATACATAAGAATCAGCATAGGATTGACAAGAATGTGTTTTCGGAGAAGGAACGAGGAGAACAGATAAAGGTGACGGAGGCTTATTCGGACGTGGAGGAAGGACAGGTAGTAGTAAGACAAATCCGTACGCTGATGCGACAGGAGAATGGCACTTACGACGATTTTGCCATTCTGTACCGAACAAATGCACAAAGCCGTATCTTCGAGGAAGAACTGATGAAAAATGGTATTCCACATAGGATATATGGCGGTTTTTCATTTTACCAGAGAAAAGAAATAAAAGACGTGATGGCTTACCTCAGACTGGCTGTAAATCCGAACGATGAGGAGGCTCTGAAACGTGTGATAAACTACCCGGCAAGAGGTATAGGACAGACTACCGTGCAGAAGATAACGGATGCAGCTGCAACTCATAACGTAAGTCTGTGGGATGTGCTCACTACCCCACTCCAGTACGGACTGAAGGTGAACAACGGAACGCTGGAGAAACTGAATGGGTTCAGCCAACTCATCAGTAAGTTTATAGAATTAGGACAAACTCAAAGCATAGCAGAAGCAGGTGCTACCATTCTGCAGGAATCGGGCATCTGGGCTGATGTGGTAGCTGAGAAGACTCCCGAAGGAATGTCGAAGCAGGAGAATCTGCAGGAACTCCTCAATGGTATGACGGACTTTGTGGACAGACGAATGGAAGAGGACATACCAGGAATAGGTATCAGCGACTACCTGTCGGAGACTTCGTTGCTAAGCGATACAGACATGAAGGGAGATACTAACGAACCGAAGGTAACCCTAATGACTATTCACTCGGCAAAGGGACTGGAGTTTCCTACTGTCTTCATCGTAGGACTGGAGGAAAATCTGTTTCCGAGTATGCTGGCAAGTGGTTCGCCACGCGAGATGGAGGAAGAACGACGACTCTTCTATGTAGCTCTGACCAGAGCTGAGCGCCATTGTTTTCTGTCGTATGCCAAGAGCCGTTTCCGTTACGGAAAGATGGAATTCGGAGCTCCAAGTCGTTTCCTGAAAGACATAGACCAGATTTACCTATGCGGAATGAACAACGGAAGAAGCATGAGACCGCAAACTGGATTCGGAGGTATGAACCGTCCACAACCAATGATGCGACCTCAGACATCTTTCGGAGGTATGAACCGTCTACAACCGACTATGCAACCACAATCTTCTGCAAGACCACTTCGACCTATCATAAACAATAGTCGTCCGACAACAGGTGGAGGCAGCAACCAATATGGCATCAGTGCCGGAATGAGAGTGCTGCACCAGAAGTTTGGCGAGGGCATAGTAGAAAAGACTGAGGGCAGCGGCGACAATATGAAGGCTTATATCAAGTTTGCTAATGCCGGAGTGAAACAACTGTTGCTTAAATTTGCAAAATTAGAAATCTTATGATTCCCAATCCGTGTTATGTAATGGAAGAGGACAAGTTGAGAAGGAACTTGTCGCTCATCAGAGATGTGAGCCGTCGTGCCGATGTAAACATAATCCTGGCTTTCAAGGCTTTTGCCCTGTGGAAGTCGTTTGGGGTGTTTCATGAATATATTCAGAGTACAACGGCAAGTTCACTCTACGAAGCCAGACTGGCAAAGGAGGAGTTTGGCGAGAAGGCTCACACCTACTCCCCTGCCTATGTGGATGAGGAATTTGACGAGATAGTAAAGTGTTCGTCGCACATCACCTTCAATTCTCTCAGTCAGTATGAGCGTTTTGGAGAAAGGGCAAGGGCTGAAGGAGTAAAGTGCGGACTAAGAATTAATCCGGAGTACTCGGAGATAGAGACAGAACTGTATAATCCCTGTGCCCCAGGAAGTCGTTTCGGAGTGTTGGCTGAGCAAATGGGAAACACCCTGCCAGAGGGCATCAGCGGTCTGCACGTACATTGTTTGTGCGAGAATGGTTCCGATACCCTTGTGCGCACTTTGGAACATGTGGAGGCACGATTTGCAAGTGTGCTGAAACAGGCTGAATGGCTTAATCTGGGTGGCGGACATCTGATGACTCGCGAGGGATATGACATAGAACTGCTGGTGAAAACCTTGCAGGGACTACACAACCGCTATCCGCAACTGAAGATAATAATGGAACCGGGAAGTGCCTTCGCTTGGCAAACGGGTTATCTGCTTGCGAAGGTGGTAGATATCGTGGAAAACAAAAGTATAAAGACAGCTATTCTGAATGTAAGTTTCACCTGTCATATGCCTGACTGTCTGGAAATGCCTTACCACCCAGCCGTAAGAGGTGCGAAGGTGAGACTCGACACAGACAAGGGCGAGAATGTTTACAGGCTTGGTGGCAACTCCTGTCTGTCGGGCGATTTCATGTCGGCATGGGAATTTGACAAACCTCTGAAGGTAGGCGACGAGGTAATCTTTGAGGATATGATTCACTATACTACCGTGAAGACTAATATGTTTAACGGAATCAGCCATCCGAGCATTGGTATGATGCATTCGGACGGCCGATTTGAGTTATTCAGAAAATATAAGTACGAAGATTATCGGGACAGAATGGACTAAGTAAAGTTGAAAGTTTAAAGTTTAAAGTTTACAGACGAAAAATTCTTTAACCGTTAACCTTTAACCTTTACTTCCCTACCTTCACTAAAGCACCTGTTTCGGGATTAAGGGTAACAGTTGTAGTTGCATCCTTTCCGAAGAGTGTTGGTGCAAGCACATCGATAGTTCCGAATTGTGGAAACGGCAGGTCCTTGTCATAGATTGTAGATTTAGCATTGAAGATGCGCACATTTGCCATAGAAGGCATATTGTAAACTATTCCGTTGATTTTACGTTTCTTAGCCTCTGCTTCTGTTGGCAGGGGTACTGTATGCTGATCGCGCAGAGTGATGTAATATGGTTCACCAGCAAGGTCATCATCGTCGAGCAAACCAAGTTTCTGAGAGAAACGGAAGAACACCACTTTCTCCAAATTTTCCTCAGGCATAACGGAATAGGATTCGGTAGTTGAGATTGTATCGGTATAACCGACGAAGAGTTGCATAAGGGCTGTCTCCTGCTGGTCGAGTTCATCGAGCAGAATTTTAAGCGAAGCACCATCCTTCGGCATAGACTCTACCTGTCCGCGACGAATAGAATTCTTACTCTCACGGATATCCATAATCTCCTGAGCTATGAGTTCTGCCATCTTTGCAGAGGATGAAGCAGCAAGGATTTCAGAAGTGAAATAACGATGAGAATCCAACTTGTTGTGTGTTTTAACAGTCTCTGGCTGCTTAGGAGAAGGAACCGGCACATTGGTGTTTATAGAAACGAGGAAACCCTCAGGAGTTAGTTGTGCGAGTGGAGCAACCGATTTATCCTTCAGTTTTATCGTATAGTACTTGAGAGTGTCGGGTTCGCCATACTGATAGATGTTTATAGACTTGATGCTGTAGGAAGTCTGTGACTCAGCAGGAACATTCTTCAGGTGCATATAGCGGTCGGCATAACGAGCATACTCACCTGGAGTATAGACTGTCTTATACACAGTTACATCAGCACGAACACCAGTTCGTGGCAACACATAATTTACTCCCTCGGCTACAATGCCTGGGCGGAATTCTGATACTTGAGCACTAAGCATGAGCGGAAGACTCAAGAATAGGGATAAGAATGCTTTTTTCATATTGTTTTCAATGTCAAATGTCAATTCTCAATAATCTTAAACGCTTTTGGCAAATACTTTATTATGTCGGAGGCGATGAGTGATTCCTGTCCAAGGGCTTCTGCGGCCAGGTCACCAGCTAATCCGTGAAGATAGGTTCCGAGTTGTGCTGCCTGCAAAGGTTGATTTCCGCGAGCAAGGAGTCCGAGTATGATTCCTGTGAGCACATCGCCACTACCAGCAGTAGCCATTCCCGGATTTCCTGTAGTGTTGTAATGAACACTACCGTCGGGAGCACAAATGGCACTATTCGGTCCCTTTATTATAATAATGATATGTTGTCGCTGAGCAAACACAAGAGTCTTTTCCAGTTCCTCCTCTGCTGAAACTGTATCTCCTATCAGCCTACGGAGTTCGCCCTTATGAGGAGTGAGTATGGTAGAAGGAGGAAGAATCGAAAGATTATCTGGCGACTGCGAAATGATGTTCAAAGCATCAGCATCGAGCACAAGCGGACAGGTAGTTTGCAGAATCTGTGAGATGACAGCTTTGGTAGTATCAGGATGAGTGGAGAGTCCAGGGCCAATAGCAAGTGCCTGAAAAGCATTTGTGGTAAACACTTCCGAGAAATGATTCTGGTTGGAATCTACATGCACGATAGCCTCTGGTACTGCCGTTTGGATAATAGGCAGGTTGAATGCCGGAGTGTGGAGAGTCAGTTTCCCTACTCCACTACGCAAACAAGCCCTTGAAGAAAGTATTGCAGCACCAGCCATTCCGTAGGAACCGGCTATGAGAGCTGCATGTCCCATAGAACCCTTGTGAGCATCGACCGGACGAGGAAGTATCTTATTCATAGCGCATAGTCTTTGAGGGGTTGGAAATACTGATAAGGTGGGACGATCCGAAGATGACCACCGAGGTAATTATTATCGTGATGATATTTATAATCAGGATGTATAAGTAGTTTATCTGGATAGGAACATAAGAGATGTAATAGACCGAAGCATCGAGACGTACTACGTGGAAAAACTGCTGCAGGTAGCAGAGCAGGAAACCAACAATATTTCCGATGATAAGTCCTTTGCCCACAAGGAGAATGGCGAAGTTGGCAAAGACACGACGAATGCTGAAGTTGGTAGCTCCGAGTGCCTTGAATATTCCTATCATATTGATCTTGTCGAGCATGATGATAAGGAGTCCGCTGACTACTGTAAACACACTTACACAAATCATAAGAATGATTATCATGACAACATTCATATCGAGTACGGAAAGCCAGGAGAAGGTATGTGGAGCCAGTTCGCGAATGCTATACACTCCATAAATAACACCTTTGCTGTCCGGATGGTTGTTTATCTTCTGAGCCAAACAGAGTGTGACATCAGAGAGTTTTGAGAAGTCGTGAATAGTTATCTCATACCCACTCGATTCTGTTTCATTCCACCCGTTAAGTTTTTGAACAGTACGTATATCTGTCATAGCATAGGAACTGTCGTAATCCGACATATTTGTCTGGAAAATACCGCAGATGCGAAAACGTCGAGCCTTCATCGACTGGGATGAGAGGAAATAGGCAAACACCCTATCGCCCACTTTCAGTTGCAACTGATCAGCTACACGACGAGAGATAAGCAGTTGGGTAGAGGCTGGTTGAGGTAAGTTACCTTCCACAAGTGAAGAAGCCAGAAAGGCTGTGTCGTATTCGGCAGAGAGTCCCTTGAAAGTAATGCCACAGAAGTCAGAATTGGTCTTCAGAAGTCCCATCTTCAGGGCAAACCGTTGTACATGATCTACTTCGGGAAAACTGCGAACAATCTTCAGCAGACTATCTCCCGTCTGCACAGGGAGCATTTGACGATTATGGTCATAAGTAAGGGAAAGGAGTTGGATGTGAGAACCGAATCCTGTCACTTTGTTCGACACCTCACTTTTGAATCCCAGAACTACCGATAGAGACACAATCATCACGGCAATGCCGATAGCTATTCCGGCAAGGGCTATACGAACAGCAGGGCGAGAATATTTTTTCCCGCCCTCTGTATCATCTGAATAAAGTTTTTGTGCTATGAATAACTCAAAATTCATTCTGTCCGTCCTGGATATGCCTCTAAGGCTTTACGAAGCACGAAGAGAGCACGGATAAGGTCTTCCTTCTTCAACACATAAGCAATACGAACTTCGTTCTTTCCAGCTCCTGGTGTAGTATAGAAACCGGAAGCAGGAGCCATCATGACTGTTTCGCCTTCATAGTTGAAACTATCAAGACACCAAGCGCAGAACTTTTCGCAGTCGTCAACCGGCAATTTTGCAACTGTATAGAAAGCACCCATTGGTATAGGAGAATAAACTCCTGGGATGCGGTTGAGCCCGTCGATAAGGCACTTGCGTCGTTCCACATATTCGTCATAAACCTCACGAGAATAGTCCTCAGGAGCATCAAGCGATGCCTCTGCAGCTATCTGACCGATGAGTGGCGGAGAAAGACGTGCCTGACAGAATTTCATCACAGCCTTACGGATTTCCGGATTCTTAGTGATTAGAGCTCCGATACGGATTCCACACTCTGAATAACGTTTGCTGACAGAGTCGATAAGAACTACGTTCTGTTCTATGCCCTCCAGGTGGCAAGCAGAGATATATGGAGAACCAGTATAGATGAATTCGCGATATACCTCATCGGAGAAAAGATAGAGGTCGTACTTCTTCACGAGGTCGCGAATCTGATTCATCTCTCTGCGAGTATAGAGGTAACCTGTAGGGTTGTTAGGATTACAGATAAGGATGGCACGAGTGCGTTCGTTAATCAGTTCCTCGAATTTCTCTACCTTCGGAAGTGAAAAACCTTCCTCGATAGTAGTAGCGATAGTTCTGATTACAGCACCTGCAGATATAGCGAATGCCATGTAGTTTGCATATGCTGGTTCTGGCACGATAATTTCGTCGCCCGGATTCAGACAAGCCAAGAATGAGAAAAGCACAGCCTCCGAACCTCCTGAAGTGATGATGATATCGTCGGCAGTCAGGTTGATATCGTACTTCGCGTAGTACTTACACAGTTTTTCTCTATAGGAACGATATCCCTGTGAAGGGCTGTACTCCAACACCTTGCGGTCGATGTTCTTGATAGCATCAATTGCCACCTGCGGTGTTGGAAGGTCTGGCTGACCGATATTCAGGTGGTAAACATGTACGCCACGTTTCTTAGCTGCTTCAGCAAGTGGAGCTAACTTTCGAATTGGCGAACTAGGCATTTCCGTGCCTCGAATTGATATTTTGGGCATAATTTTTATAAAATTTCGTGCAAAGGTAACGACTTAATTAAAAATTATAAAGCAAAAAGTAAAATTTATTACGTAACTTCGCGGCAAAATCACACGAAGATGGAGAATATTATCGGACTAACTGCTAACGAAAGGCAAAAGTTGAAAGATACTTTCCGCCATTTGCAAGACCTCGCAGAGGATTCTTTGCAGCCAGATGACTTCACAAAAGTAAGACATCTGCTGGAGGATATTGCCGATGGCGAAATGTTCCAGCGAAACAGTTTCGGACTCCATCCCCTACTCTTCGACATGCAGACATCGGTCATTCTGGCTGAAGAGATAGGTCTGAACAGAGCCAGTCTGCTCGCTGTGATGCTTCATAATTATGTGACTAAGGACAGCAAGAGCATGGCTGCAGTCAAGAAACTCTTTGGCAGCGATGTGGCAAACATAATTAGCGGTCTGAATAAAGTAAACGAGATTTACGGCAAAACTCCAGTTGTAGAGACTGAGAACTTCCGCGATCTGATTCTCTCGTTTGCCGAAGACATGAGGGTTATCTTCATCATCATTGCAAGCAGGGTAAACCTGATGCGCCAAATAAAAGACAAAGGCACAGAGGAAGAGCGTCAGAAAGTGGCTCAGGAAGCCAGCGTGCTCTATGCCCCCCTTGCCCACAAACTGGGTCTCTACCTGATAAAACGCGAACTGGAAGACTTGAGTTTGAAATACCTCCAACCCGATGTGTATTACCTGATTAAGGAAAAACTGAGTCAGACCCGCCAGTCGCGCGACCTCTACATAGCTAATTTCATCAAACCTGTAGAAGAAAAACTTAAAGCTGCAGGACTGAAATTTCATATAAAGGGTCGTACGAAAAGTATTCACTCCATCTGGCAGAAGATGCAGAAACAGAAATGCCAGTTTGAGGGAATTTACGACCTGTTTGCCATCAGAGTGATTCTCGACAGCGAACTGGAAAAGGAGAAGCAGGACTGCTGGCAGGTTTTCTCTATCGTTACAGATATGTACCGCCCAAATCCGAAACGACTCAGAGACTGGTTGAGTGTTCCGAAATCGAACGGATATGAGAGTCTCCACATTACCGTAATGGGACCGGAAGGAAAATGGGTAGAGGTGCAAATCCGTACCGAGAGGATGGACGAAGTGGCAGAACGAGGACTCGCTGCCCATTGGAGATATAAGGGTGTAAAGGACTCTGGAACAAAACTCGAAGAATGGTTGAAAGATGTACGTTCAGCACTTGAGAATCAGTCAACAAGCGACGAACAGCTAATCAATCAGTTTAAGGTGGATTTGTACTCCGACGAAGTCTTTGTGTTCACTCCTAAGGGCGACCTTTTCAAGTTGCAGAAGGGAGCTACAGTCTTGGACTTTGCCTTCCATATTCACACGAATGTAGGTTGTAAATGTACTGGCGGACTGGTAAACGGCAAGAACGTTCCTATCTATACTCGTCTGCAAAGTGGTGACCAGGTAGAGATTCTCACATCTAACAAACAGCTACCGAAACGCGATTGGCTCAATTTTGCAGTTACCACAAAGGCTCGAAACAAAATTCGTCAGAGTCTGCACGAACAAGAAGCAAAGAATGTAGCTTTTGCGAAGGAAGACCTGGAACGCAAATTCAAACACCATAAAATAGAACCCGATGAAGGTACTCTGATGAGGATGGTTAAGAAGTTGGGCTACAAGCAGATGAACGACTTCTACAAAGCCATCGCAGAGAGCTCGTTGGACAGCGCTTATGTTGTCGATAAATACAAAGAACAGGTAGATCGAGAGAATAACCCTACCCAATACTCTACAGAAAACCGTAGTGCCGACGGATTTGTACACAATGTTGCTGATATCCAGCCGGAGAAGTCTGCCGACGTATTGGTTATCGACAATAGCGTAAAGGGTGTAGAATACTCACTTGCCAAGTGTTGCAACCCTATCTACGGAGATGACGTCTTCGGTTTTGTAACCGTCAACCGTGGTATAAAGATACATCGCACCAACTGTCCGAATGCCGAACGACTGAAAGAGAAGATGAGTTACCGAGTGATTCGTGCTCAATGGGCAGGCAAAGGTAGCAGTCAGTATGCTGTATCGCTCCATGTGGTTGGAAACGATGACATTGGCATTGTGAACAACCTTACTTCTATAATAAATAAGGAGAAGAACATAGTGCTTCGAGGCATCAGCATACAAAGTAGCGAGGACGGACTGTTCTCAGGTACTCTGACCGTGATGATTGACGACAACAAACAGATTGAGCAACTCATCAAGAGACTGCAGACAGTAAAAGGAATCAAGAACATATCAAGATAAAGCGGAATGAAGGCAACATTGATAGTTGTAGGCAAGACTGTGAGTAAGGAACTCACCCATCTGATTGATGATTATGCAAGCAGGCTGACCCACTATCTGCCGTTCGACATCATCACCATTCCCGAACTGAAGAATACGAAGTCGCTATCTGCCGAACAACAAAAGACAGCTGAGGGCGAACTAATTCTCAAACAGTTGCAAGGTGGTGATTATGTAGTTCTTCTTGACGAACACGGTTCAGAACGTCGTAGTGTTGACTTCGCAGCTTGGGTAGAAAAATGTCATCAGACAGTAAGCAAACGACTGGTTTTCATCATAGGCGGTCCCTACGGATTCTCTCCTGCCGTTTACGACAAGGCACAGGAGAAAATCAGTCTGTCGAAGATGACCTTCTCACACCAGATGATTCGGCTCATATTCGTAGAACAACTATATAGGGCAATGACAATAATTAAAAACGAACCATATCATCATGAATAAGATACAACATATTCTCACTTCGTTTTCCATGGAAAACACAGCAATTCTCGTGCTTTCCGTTCTCCTTCTCTTTGCCTGCAAAGGCGAGGACAGAAGTCACGAATACGAATCTCTTACAGCTCACAACACTTGGATGTTCGGAGTGATGAAAGATAAATATCTCTTCGGAGATAACATCCAGGAGCAGGACTACAAGAAATACTTCCAAACAAGTACTAATTTCTTCAAAACCCTCGTATCTTCGGCTTCTACAACAGATTCCTGGTCTTACATCCTGGTTGATAGTGCTGCTACCGACCCGCATGTACGCAATAGCTTCAACCACCTGGATTCCTATGGTATTGATTTCAGAGTTGTGACAGACCCAACGAAGACAACTTCCCGTTCGATGGCGAGAATAACATATATCGTTGATGAATCCCCGGCTGCCGATGCTGGACTGAGTCGCAACACCTTCATTTCCTTTGTCGATGGTACAAGGATTACTTCCTCAAACGCAAGTAAATACCTCGTAAACGGTACAAACCACAAGATTATCTTTCACCATATCGACACACTCGAGACAGGAGAATATGTGTGGACCGACACAATTGAAGTAGATCTCTCGCCTTCTGAGAAAGTGGTAGAACCCGCATTCCCTGTGTCAACTGTGGTTCAGTATAAAGGTACGAAAGTAGCCTATCTGATGTCAACCCGTTTGGTTCCCTACCCCGACGAAGAAGTTTCCTACGGCACAGTATTCGAAGACGACCTGAAATCGAAAATGCAAATTATCATTTCCGAAAATCCCAAGGATTTCATTCTCGACCTGCGACTCTGCAATTACGGAACTATCGATATGGCACAACTCCTTGCCAGCTACATAGTGCCTACAGCAAAGAAAGAAGAAGTATTCCTGAAGACCATCTGGAACTCCCGTTATGCTGAAAACAACCGTATTTACTTCTACGACAAGGCTGTTCAGAGTCTCGAACTCTCACGCATATATGTAATAATGAGTGGCAACACCCAGGGAGCTGCCGAATGGCTTATTCGTGCTTTGCAACAGACTCTGGGGACTGAAAACGTTATCACCATTGGCGAGAACTCAATGGGTCAGAGCATGATGACTCAGTTTGTAGTTGCTGGCTACGGACATAAACTCTATCCTTCAGTTTGTCACGTAACAGATGCCTCGAACAACACATCTTACAGTTCTATTACAGTCAATAAATCTGTCAACGAAAACGCCACTAATAATTGGTTGGAGATGAAAGATTTCGGCAATCCGTCAGAACTGCTTTTCTCCACAGCTTTATCTCTTATTTTTGACGAGTAAGACAATTTGTCAGACTAAAAATGACGATTTGTCGCATTTTTCTCTGTGGTATGTTGGTTGTTCACGGAGAGGTCAGATTATTAACTTAAAAAATTTGACCTATGAACATCAACAATCAGCAAAATCAACCGCAAGACGAACGTGAGGTTCTGGAGAAATACGCTACAAACCTTATCGAACTCGCACGCAACGGCAAACTGGACCCTGTGATAGGTCGTGATGAGGAAATCCGACGAATATTGCAGATTCTTTCTCGCCGTACAAAAAACAATCCTATCCTTATCGGAGAACCAGGTACGGGTAAAACCGCTATCGTAGAGGGACTAGCAGGTCGAATCCTGCGAGGCGATGTTCCTGACAATCTGAAAGACAAACAACTCTATAGCCTTGATATGGGTGCACTTATCGCAGGTGCTAAGTATCAGGGGGAGTTTGAGGAACGACTGAAGGGAGTCATCAATGCCGTAGTGAAGAGCAACGGACAAATCATCCTCTTTATAGATGAAATACACACTCTTGTAGGTGCAGGACAGAGCCAGGGAGCTATGGATGCCGCCAACATTCTGAAACCAGCTCTGGCTCGAGGCGAACTTCGTAGCATCGGTGCCACTACCCTCGACGAGTACCAGAAGTATTTCGAAAAGGATAAAGCCCTCGAACGCCGATTCCAAACCGTTATGGTAAACGAACCGGATGTACTCTCCAGCATCTCCATCCTGAGAGGCCTAAAGGAGAGATACGAAAACCACCACAAAGTGCGTATCAAGGACGAGGCAATCATCTCGGCTGTAGAACTTTCCAACCGTTACATTACCGAACGATTCCTGCCTGATAAGGCTATCGACCTTATGGATGAGGCTGCTGCAAAACTCCGTATGGAACGCGATTCTGTGCCTGAAGCCCTCGATGAGTTGAGTCGACGTATTAAGCAATTGGAGATCGAACGCGAAGCTATAAAGCGTGAAAACGACAAAGAGAAACTAGAGGAGTTAAACAATGTAATTGCAACTCTTAAAGCCGACGAACAGAAGCAGAAAGAGAAGTGGGAAGGCGAACGAGCTCTTCTCAATCAGATTCAAGCAGACAAGCAACAGATAGAGAATCTGAAGTTTGAAGCCGACAAAGCAGAACGTGCCGGAGACTATGCAAAAGTAGCTGAAATCCGATACGGAAAACTGCAACATCTGGAGGAAGACATAAAGACCATACAAACAAAACTCTCTGAAGCACAGGACGGTAATGCTATGGTGAAAGAGGAAGTGACAAGCGACGATATAGCCGATGTAGTAAGTCGTTGGACAGGCATTCCTGTTAGCAAGATGCAGATGTCGGAACGCAAGAAACTGCTCAACCTCGAAACAGAACTCCACAAACGAGTAATCGGTCAGGACAAAGCCATTCAGGCTGTTAGCGATGCTGTTCGACGCAGTCGTGCCGGACTCCAAGATCCGAAGCGCCCTATCGGTTCGTTTATCTTCCTCGGTACTACAGGTGTGGGAAAGACCGAACTGGCAAAGGCACTTGCCGACTACCTCTTCGACGACGAAACGATGATGACCCGAATCGATATGTCTGAGTATCAGGAAAAACATACCGTGAGCCGACTCGTCGGAGCTCCTCCGGGATATATCGGATACGAGGAGGGCGGGCAACTCACCGAAGCAGTACGCAGAAAGCCATATTCCGTAGTGCTTTTTGACGAGATAGAGAAAGCCCACCCAGATGTGTTCAACGTACTGTTGCAGGTTCTCGACGACGGACGTCTTACCGACAACAAAGGTCGTACAGTAAACTTCAAGAACACCATCATCATCATGACTAGCAATGCTCCTCGTGAATCCCTGATGAACATCTTCCGTCCGGAGTTCCTCAACCGAGTAGATGAGATAATCGAATTCACAGCTCTTGGCGAAGCAGAAATTCGTCAGATCGTGAAACTGCAGATAGACAAAGTCGTCAAGATGGTAGCTGAAAACGGCATCACCCTCTCTGTCGATGATAAGGCAGTCGATTTCATAGCTCGCGTCGGATTCGACCCACAGTTCGGAGCACGTCCAGTGAAACGAGCTATTCAGGAACAGATGCTCAACGAACTCTCAAAGAAGATGTTGAGTGGCGAGATAGACCGCGAAAAAGCTATTCTCATCACAGCCGACGACAACAAGTTAGTGTTTAAGTCTGAATAACTTATATACTATCATCATCTCCGTAATACACCCTGAGACCCAACCCGTCTCGGGGTGCTTTGTTTTTCAATATAATATAAATAATGTAAAAGGAATATTGAAAATTCCGTGAATTTTCGTACCTTTGCAACCGAATCGGAAATAGGTAAAAAGGATGACCCATAACAACACTCGTAAATCTCTCTGTATGCTCTTTGGCATACTTATTTGTATTACTGCTGTAGCTGCAGTACAACTGAAAACTCTGACTGACAAAGAACACACTACTCTCTCCGACATCAGCAAACTTCTTACTGACTACCTCTCGGCTCCCGTTGCCCAGAGTGAGGCAGAGCAGCAGACAGCACTTAAGATTACCGATATCACAAAAGCAATCGACGAATATATCAACACACCCATAACTCAGAAAACTCCGAAGGTGTGTCTGCTCGATATTACCAAGAAGATTTCCGAGATAGAACTCTCCAACCGCAGCGTCTAGTTTCGCTGCCGACATAGATGGCACTTCCGAAAACGTGAAAACCGTTCATGCCTTCGATGTCAACGGGAATCGCATCCCAGGTGCTTACTACAAACCACTCAACAACAATCGAATCCTCATAAGTCTCTAACCCCATAACAAATAAAACCAGAACATTATGAAACTTACATCATACTTTCAACTTTCAATTCTCCTCCTCATCCCTCAGACTTCTTTCGCTCAGCAAATCAGCGTTCTCGACCTGACCATTCAGGACGGTAGTGCTGCCACTCTGACAGTAAATCTCACAGATGCAAGCCAATTCAACGCAGCAGGAATGTACATCGAACTGCCGAAAGGATTCTATTTTCAGTTGCCACAGATAGGTACAGCAGCTGAAGGCACCACTCAGACCCTTGCATCCAAGGAACAGCAGGCAACCCTTCTGAAATTCGCACTTATCGACACAGAAAACAATGCACCATTCTCTCAAGATGGTTCCCTCCTCACAGCCTCAATAGCATGTGAGTCAAACATCGCAAGTGGCGAATACACAGGAAAACTGAGAACCATCGAACTATCTAATACTAGCACCAACACACTCACCACCCTGTCCGACCAGACCTTCACTATCAAAGTGACAAACCAGGTAGACGACATCCGTCAGCTCTCAGCTACAGAGTCCGCCCCAATACAGATATACAATACCGCAGGACAGCAGCAACCAACTGCCACCAATGGTATTTACATCTACAAACTCGCCAACGGAGAAGTCAAAAAAATCATAGTTAAATAACGAAAGACGAAAAACGAAAGACGAAAAACCGTAAACGGTAAACGGTAAACTAATTTTCAATTTTCTCCTTAATCCATTCTTTCAGATAAGGTTTCAGTTCGTCATAACTGAAAGATAGAGAAGTCTGTCCGAGCGCATAAGGAGCGATATCATACTGATTGAAGAAAAACGACAGACTATCCTTATCCATCCAGAAATTCTGAGGCAGGAACATATCCACCATCTCGAGGAATCCCTTCTCGTGGAGTTCGTCGAGAGTCTTCACCTCCTCGCGGTCCATCAACTTCTTAGTCAGCAACCCCTTCAGTGTATTTGAACACGAATCGGAAAACACATCCCACAGTCCCAAAGTTCTTCCTGTCTGCATATCAAATCGCTGAATAGTCACCAGCTGAGTCGGATGAGCCCCACCACCATAATAATCCTCGTGAAACGTATAATTGATGACGCCGTTAAGTCCTACGTCAGCCGTACCGATGATATGATCATAGCAAGTCATCAGATACTCCTCCGCCTTGAACTCCTCCTTCTTCTTTTCGATAAACGCATCGATAGCCTCTTTCACCGACAGGTACGACGACTGTCCCAGCATCTTCGTGACTATATAATTATTTATCTTCACAGCAGCAGTCGAATCGATATTCTCGTTTGCCACAACTGAATCGAGCGACACACTCACGTCAAACATCAGTTCCTCGTCACCAGCCTCCTCATCCGCAGGCAGAGTCTTCAATTCGGCAGTCTTCACCCTTACCGCACTCGCCACCTTATTTATCTGAGCACCCCCCACGCTACTGGTTTCCGAACAACCAGCTACAGCAAACAGCACCCATGCAGTGACAAAAGAAAAAATAAAACCTCTCATTTCTTAATTTAGAATTTCAGGTTGCGAAGATAACTCTTTTTTTTCTAACCTATGCACAACCTTAAATAAATTATGAGAAAACTTTTTCATAATTTTTGTAATTCTCTCGCAGACTCGTATATTTGCAAAGAAAATCGGATTTTTTCATTTAAAAATAATTTTATTCACACTAAAACACAGTTAGACTTATGGTTTATTCTAAAGAAGTTCAAGAAATGTGTTGTGTAGCCAAAGGTCCTAACCACGGACCAGCTCCAATCCCTGAAGAGGGCAAGTGGATTCAGGCTAAAGAGATCAAAGACATCTCTGGTATGACACATGGTATCGGTTGGTGTGCTCCACAGCAGGGATGTTGCAAACTCTCCCTGAACGTAAAGGAAGGCATCATCGAAGAGTGTCTTGTTGAGACAATCGGTTGTTCTGGTATGACACACTCTGCAGCTATGGCATCAGAGATTCTTCCAGGCAAGACAATCCTCGAAGCTCTCAACACCGACCTCGTTTGCGACGCAATCAACACAGCTATGCGCGAACTCTTCCTCCAGATCGTTTACGGACGTACACAGAGTGCATTCTCTGAGGGCGGACTTGTAATCGGTGCCGGACTCGAAGACCTCGGCAAAGGCCTCGTATCTCAATGCGGCACACTCTACGGCACAAAGCTCAAGGGTACTCGTTACCTCCAGCTCACAGAAGGCTACATCACAAAGATGTTCCTCGATGCCGACAACGAAGTATGCGGTTACGAATATGTACACATGGGTAAGTTCATGGATGCCATCAAGAAAGGCATGGATGCAAACGAAGCCCTCAAGAGCGTAACAGGCACATACGGCCGTACAAAGCCAGAACAGGGAATTGTTAAATGCATTGATCCACGTAAAGAATAAGGAGGAAACAGACTATGATTAGAGAAGTAAAATTTGAAAGTCAAGACCGTCGTATGAAGCAGATCCTTGCTGCTCTCAACGAAAACGGCATTTCCTCTATCGAAGAGGCAAACGAAATCTGCGAAAAGGCAGGTCTCGACCCATACATCACATGTGAAGAAACACAGCGTATCTGCTTCGAAAATGCAAAGTGGGCATACGTAGTTGGTTCTGCAATTGCACTGAAGAAAGGTTGCAAGAACGCAGCTGACGCAGCTGAAGCAATCGGTATCGGTCTTCAGGCATTCTGTATTCCTGGTTCAGTAGCCGACGACCGTAAGGTAGGTCTTGGTCACGGAAACCTCGCAGCTCGTCTTCTCCGCGAAGAGACAGAATGTTTCGCATTCCTCGCAGGTCACGAGTCATTCGCAGCTGCTGAAGGTGCAATCAAGATTGCAGAAATGGCAAACAAAGTACGTAAAAAACCACTTCGTTGCATCCTCAACGGACTTGGCAAAGACGCAGCTATGATCATCTCTCGTATCAACGGCTTCACATACGTACAGACAAAGTTCGACTACTTCACAGGTGAACTCAAGGTTGTAAAAACTAAGGCATACTCTGATGGTCCTCGTGCAAAGGTAAACTGCTACGGAGCTGATGACGTACGCGAAGGCGTAGCAATCCTTTGGAAGGAGAACGTAGATGTATCAATCACAGGTAACTCTACAAACCCAACTCGTTTCCAGCACCCAGTAGCAGGTACATACAAGAAAGAACGTGTACTTGCAGGCAAGCCATACTTCTCAGTAGCATCAGGTGGTGGTACAGGTCGTACCCTTCACCCAGACAACATGGCAGCAGGTCCAGCAAGCTATGGTATGACTGATACCCTCGGCCGTATGCACTCAGATGCACAGTTCGCAGGTTCTTCTTCAGTACCAGCACACGTAGAGATGATGGGCTTCCTCGGCATTGGTAACAACCCAATGGTAGGATGTACAGTAGCTTGTGCAGTAAACGTAGCACTCGCACTCAACAAGTAATCTTAAACATTATTTATATAAAGAGCTGACTCGGCACTCGCCCTGTCAGCTTTTTTTTTAGGAGTTAAAGAAGTTAGAGAAGTTAAGACGATACTGTTTTGTTCGTCTTTCGTTCTTAACTATTATCTATTAACTATTATCTATTAACTATTATCTATTAACTATAAAAAATCTCCTACCTTTGTCACCAAATAGGAAAATAGTTTGTTATATATATGAACCGGTTTTCAAAATAACGGAATGTATAACTAAAAAATAAAAGGTGTATGGAACTTTTAAACATTAACCCAGTTTATGTAATCGAAGAGTTTGGCGATATTATTAAGCCGATACTCATCCTTGTTGTGTTGCCTATCACTATTTTCTGGCTCTATCTGCGCAACAGGAAAGACGAGAACGAGAAGCGCACGCAAATCGTGATGGCGGCAATAGAAAAGAATGGAGAAATCGACGTGCAGGAGTTTTTCAAGAACCTCAACAAACCAAGAATGTCTGCACGCGAAAAATTGGTTATGCAGCTGCACTGGGAAGTCTTATTGGGTAGCGTATTCACCGCTTTTGGTTTGGTGGTTTTCATCGCTTTGGGAGTGATGGGTTTTATTGGTGGAATCGTCGATGATAACATGATTGCAGCGAGCTGTTGTTTGGGAATTCCAACCCTTGCCTTGGGCACAGGTTTGCTGATAGCATATTTCTCAGGAAGGAAGATGCTAAAGGAACTGAAGAACTAAGCCGTTTTTGAGGATTTAGAAAGTGTATGACACGAGAGCAGTTTATCGACATGGTAAGGAGCGAGCAGAAGGGGCTTAGGCGTTTTCTGCTCACCCTTTGCGCAGGCGACAGGATGACCGCCGACGATATTGCTCAGGAGTCACTGATGAAGGCATACCTTGCCCTAAACAGGTATGACGAACGACAAAAGGCAAAGCTATGGCTCATGAAGATTGCCTACAACACGTTTCTGAATCATCAAGTCCAGAGTTCGCGGCACAGGTTCGAGGATATGGATGCTGCCGCTATGATGAGCAGTCAGCAGAGTTCGGACGAGAGTTTCCGTTATCAGGAACTGCTCCAGGCTATGGCACTGCTGCCCGATTCGGAACGCACCACCCTGATTCTGCATTACTTCGAAGGCTATAAAGTAGAAGAGATTGCACAAATTACTAACTGCACCGATGCTGCCGTGAAGAAACGTCTGCAGCGAGGTCGCGAAGAACTGAAAAGGAGGATAAAGTTATGATACAAGACAAGGAACTCGATGCTTTACTAACAACATTTCAACCGGTAGAACCAACTGATTCTGCAGAATTTATGTCTGAATTCGAGAAGCGTCTGAACGCTATCGACATTGCCCTTGCCTACCACAAGGCAGAGGTGGAGAGGGCACGGAAGAGAGCTGCAGGGGCTTTCGCAACAGGCACCGTAGCAGGTCTGATTCTTGCCATTATCGCTCTTGCCCTACCCTCGCCTGTGGAACTGCTCGCCTTCTCCATACATTCACGCTTTATGCTCACCTTCTTAGAGTATATCCCATACGTCATGATGTTTTTCTGTGCCTCATCCATCACCTTCGGCATCATAGAATATATGAACCGAAAAGAGGATATGGAAGGTCTTATTCTGGAACTAAAGCAGAACAGCTGAACAAAAATCTATTGTCTTAAAATAAACAAATATGAGAAAAACAAAATATTGTCTTTTTGTAGATAAGGTTGACACCTAAATTACAAAAAGACACCACAAAAAATATTTTTGCTTTTGCAAATATTTCTGTGAGACATAAAAGAGCACTAAGGATGGATAAGTATTTCATTCCTTCCTAAGGTTACTTTTTATTATATGCCAACGTAAAAAGGCGAACGGCATCATAACAAAAAGGTTCACGACGTTCCAATAAATCTACTACAATATTAGTATCAAGAAACAAACGAGTCATTTGTATTTCTCCTCCAAAAATTGCTGATATGCATCGCGAGCATTCAGATCAAAATCCGCAACAGAATCGCCAGCACCAAGCAGACTAAGCACTATGTCTGGTGTTGTAATACCTTCAGAAGCAGATTTGCTATGACTAACAAAGCGCATCAAGAAGTTCTCTATTACAGAAGAGAGACTCATGCCTCGTTGCTTTGCATAGGCTGAAGCTTCTTTGTAAATATTATTACTTATTGCAATGTTCATTGTTATTAAATTTTTCTTGCCGCAAAGATGATTGCTATTTCATAAAATCACAATAATTTTGTGTTTTTTCTCTTAAGTCACAGGGAACTTTGTAAGAAAACTCTAAGTATAGACATAAATATAAACTTTTCGGGGTTTCCGTGTATATAGATGTTGAAAATAAAATTACGACAATTAAAGTTTCGCAAATTGAGTTAATATCTAAAAATTTGAAGAGAATATCTAATAACAGGTGTTAAAGTTGAAGATGGAGTGATATTTTTTTCGTGGCTTTTCTTGACAATATCTAAAACATTAGATTATCTTTGCGGCAGAAAATCTAAAACTTTAAATAATATGGCAAAGGCAAATGAAGAATGGACGCTGACAAAGGCGGAACTTGATATAATGAATGCTCTGTGGGACAAGGACGGAGGAATGACTACACATGAGATAATCGGATGCTATCCAGAGCCTCGTCCTGCATATTCTACTATTGCTACGTTTCTGAAGATTCTGACCAAGAAGGGATTTGTCATGGCTAAGAAACAAGAGAACTATGGTAAGACGTTCTTTTTCTTTCCGAATATCACACGAGAGGCATATACAAGCCGTATGATGAAGGACGTGAAGAACACGTTTTTCGGAGGTTCAGTGAAGTCGCTCGTGTCGTTCTTTGCCGAAGAGGAGGAACTGACTCAGGAGGACATTAATGAAATATTAACCATTTTAAAGAACAAGAGCAATGTTGACTGATCTGATAATGTACGACCTGAAGGTAGCTGCTTTGACAGCCGTGTTCTACCTGTTCTATATGCTGCTACTCTCACGCGAGACAATGCATAAGTTGAATCGTATCGTTTTGCTTTCAGGCATTGTTCTTTCGGCAGTACTACCCTTTTGTGTGATTACGTTTCACAAGACAGTTGTTGTAGATAGCGCCCTTACACCAACGACTGTAGATGCAGATGTTGACACCACCCTACCTGCTGCCGAAGTATTGGAACAGAGTTTTGACTGGACTATTCCGTTGGCTGCTATACTTCTGATTGGAGTTATCGTCCACTGTTTGTTCTTGATACGGAGTTACAGACAACTGACGAAGATGGTTCGTGGTGGTGAGATGCATATTCTGCCAACAGGTACAAAGGTGTGTATAGTAGATGAACCAGTGGCTCCGTTCTCCTGGATGAAGACTATAGTAATGTCGCGTGCTGACTGGAACAGTGAAACGACACTATCCCCTATCCTTACTCACGAAGAGGCGCATGTTCGCCATCGTCATAGCTACGACATAATGGTCGTAGAGTTGCTCACGGCTCTGCAATGGTTCAACCCCGTGGTGTGGTTCTTGCGTCAGGAATTGCGCATCCTCCACGAGTACGAAGCAGACGCAGACGTACTCTCTAAAGGCTTTAATGAAAGCCAGTATGTTCATTTATTAATGCAGAAAGCGATGGGCATTCAGGCCTGTGTCCTCGCCAACGGCATCCACACACCCAAAACTAAAAAACGTATTATTATGATGCTAAAATCAAAATCAAATCGACATGCATGGCTCAGAGCCTTGTACGTCGTACCAGTAGTGCTTGTCTCGTTGGCTGTAAGTGCCAAAACATTTGTTCATTATGAATATGAAACTACGCCTGAGCCTGAAATGCAAGCAAGTAAAAATCCTGAATCGAAAGAGAAACAGGAACCTATCATCGTTGTAGATGGCAAGATTGTTGACATTCCGATTAAAGTGAAAGAAAAAACTTCGATTGAGGATGCAGATTTTCTTCGTGCAATTAACATCGAGAGTAAGGAGGATATAGAATCGGTTGTTGTCTTACAGAGCAAATCTGCAGTAGAACTCTATGGAGAGAAAGGAAAGAACGGAGTAATTGAAATCAAGACAAAGAAGAAAGAAGCCTCTAAACCGTCTAATGTATCAGAAGAACCTGTAAGTACTCCGATGACTCCAGAACCACCAAAGGTAGAAGCCGATGATGACCCAGTCTTTGAAATATGCGAGGAAGCTCCAAGATATAAGGATGGCGAAGGAGCTCTTATGCAATTCATTGCGAAGAACATCCGCTATCCGAAGGAGGCAACAGAACACGGAATCCAGGGACGTGTCATCGTACAGTTCATCGTCAATAAAGACGGTTCATGCAGTAACTTCAAAATTCTTACCAACACGGCACACGACACCTCTGGCGATCCAGTTGTAACACAAGCTTGTAAGGCAGAATTAGATCAACAACAGGGAATCGAGACAGAATATACCCCGGAGGAAATAAGAGGATGGAGCAAGTCGCTTGAAACAGAAGCTATCAGAGTTCTGAAACTTGCAGGCAAGTGGGAACCGGGCAAACAACGCGGAAAGGCAGTTCGAACATATTTTGTGCTTCCTGTCACTTTCCGACTCCAATAACCAACAAAGTTTTAAAAGATTAGTTAAACAGCCGGCATAACTACGGGGCGCTGTGAAGCGCTCCGTAAATTTTATGAACAGACACACAAGTTTGTGTACCAATTATTTATAAAAGGCTGAGGAAATCTTAAAGATTACGGATAATCTCATCAATATATCTATCGGAAACATTAGAGAACTCTTTTTTGTCGTATATGGTAAGAAGGTTGATGCATGTATCTGTAACATTCACAACAACGTTCAAGGTTATTACTCTTAGCCCTCCACGTTTACCACCTCCTTTGCTCTTAACACCAAGACGAATTTTATACTTTCCACTACCAAGAGCAATACCAATTTTAGGATTTTTCAAAAGTTCTTTTTGTAAAGTGTCAATATCGTCTGCCAAAGAACGATAGCGCTTAGCGAGTCGCTTAGCTTGACGATAAAATTCTTCAGTATAGTTGAATGTAACCATAGATTATTCCGTTTCGGTTCTCAGTTCTGAAACCAAAGCGTCAAGGGAAGAAAGATTCTCACCAGCGAACTTACCTTCTTTCGCCTGATTATACCCCTTTGTAATAGTGTCTGCAACCATTTGCTTTTCTTCTTCAGCAATGGAGTAGTTATTGGTAAGTTTGTCAATGGTCACTCCTTTGATTGCTCCAAGTATTTGTTTCAATCCTGGAACAAGATTAACATCCTCTACATTCAAAATAATCTGTGTCATAACTCAAATTCCAAATGTTTCCGTTTGCAAATGTACTAATATTGTTTTATACTACCAAATACTTATACCCTATAATGATAAAAGGCAAATTAATTTCAAATATGAACAGAAATGTGGATATGGGAGGTCGAATTCAGGAACGATTGAAGATTATCTGAAAGTTTTTTGATGTTGTTGCAATATTTTGGTCAGAGTTGGTGTATATTTGTATAGAAGACCAAGAAAAAGTCGATGAAGAAAGTCAATGACTGACCTGACCGAAAAACTGATTGAGGAGTTGAAACTGGGGAGTAAGCATGCCCAGCAGGAGATGCTGTCGCTGTACGGAGAGTCGGTATGGAGACAGGTGACGACGGTAATAGTGCAGCAGGAGGATGCTGAGGAGGTGTATCAGGATGTGTTCCTGAAGGCGTTCAAGGCTATAGGGTCGTACAGACAGGAACAGGCAAGTCTGGCTACTTGGTTGGGACGAATCGCCTATAATGAGTCGCTGAATGCCGTGAGGAAACGGAAACCACCGATAGTATATGTGGACTACAAAGATGTGGATCTGGAGTCGATGCAGGACGAGACAATAGCTACACTACTGGAAACGGATGAGGAGACTATAGAACTGATAGAAAGGGCTTTGGACTTCCTGCCACCAGCAGAACAGGCAATAATCACGATGTTCTACTTCGACAATCAAAGCATCAAGGATATTGCATACATAACAGATTCGAACATCTCAACTGTGTGTTCAAAACTGAGCAGAATAAGAAAGAAACTTTACAGAATAATAAAGAATATACAATAATGAACGAGAAGAAATTGAACGAACAGAGGACTCAGGACAAGGGACTGAAGACGGCTATGGCTCGACGTAGAAGCCAGCGTCCGCAGATGCCGAAGGGTCTGAACGAGCGAGTGATGCAGAAGGCTGCAGCAACATCTTCTCGTAGCAACAGACGCTGGTGGGCAGCAGCGGCTTCGATTGTAGCTGTTAGTGTTTTAGCTTTCATAGGATATGAATATGAAGAGAGAAAAGCGGTTAGCAGTGAGAGGTTAGCGACTATAAGCAGTTCAAGAGTGAAAGAGGTGACGACGGTAGAACCGTCGCACACAGTTCAAGAGGTTCAAAGAACTCAAGTAGTTCAAGAAGTTCAAGAGGTTCAAAAGGTGAAAGATGTAAAAAAGTTTCAAGAGGTGAAAAGTGAGGAGGAACCGATGATTGAGATACAGGTGCCGAGGGATGAGGTAGAACCCAAGGTAGTGTATGCTTCAACGACTATTAACAAAGATACTGTGGTTAAGGCTCCGGCGAGGATGGAAGAGTTTGTGGAGAAGATGGCGGAGTTCTGCAAGGCGGAGTCAGCTGATTTGGATTGTCTGAAGAGTAAGAACGACAGCATTGTGAGCAGGATGTATGTGATAGAGGACAGTCCGGAGAAGGAGGTGTTTGAGCGACTGATTCAGATGGCTGTGTGGTACGATAATAATGCGCCAGGGTATTTCCTTACTTTCTCAGGACAGCAGTTCTTATTCCAACTGCACGACCTGGAACACAACCTGAAATACTTCGTGATGGCAGAGCGCATAAATGCAGGACGCATTCTGCTCTACTCCACTCACATTCCACTCGGCAGCCAATTCAGTATGGCTTGCTATCTGGATTATAGGAATAAGCTGAACGAAGGAAAATTGACAATTGACAATTGATAATTCTAAAATTCTAAAATTCTCTAATTCTTGATATTTATGAAAACATTAGCATTAACAGCATTAATGGTTTGCGCTGCAGCTACTATGCATGCACAGAACGTGAAAATTCTGATGGAATGTCCGTGTTTTGTCCGTCCTTACGGAACAGTAGTAATGGATAGCAGAACAGGACGAACTACTATAAAGTGGGAGTCGTCGGAAGACCGTCACATCAAGGAACGCGACGGGGTATGGGTGAACAATGTTCCTCTGCGTACCATTGCCCAGGAGACAAAAACTGAAAAATTAGCAAAAAGAGACAGGTATTCTTTCACTTCTTTAACTGAGTTTTTCTCCCTGCTGACTGAGGAGGGGGACGAGACTGTGCTGCACTGCTATATGAAAATGCCTGCCGACTCGATTACCAACTTCTGGCTTGCCTCGGACGAGACAGGTATCATCGACTATGAAACAGGTGTTCACTACCGTGCACGCCGCTGCGAGCCCCAGGAGGCTTGGTATAAGTATTTCAACTTCACAGCTCCGAAAGACAGCGTGGTCGATTTCCGCATCTATTTCCCAAAACTGCCGGAGACAACAGAAACCGTCTGCATCTACGGTGTACCGAACTGGGGTATGCGCGGAGGAGGAATTATGGTGCTCGAAGGGAGGGGAAAAAAGCAGAATACTTACGACAAGAAACCGAATATGCATCACCCTACCCTCGTAAAAGCAGCAAAGGACTATAGCAAGAACAACAGCGGTTCGTGGTCGGTATATAAGGATGCTCACACTATAAAACCGACAGAGGAAGGAACGATGGCTATGTGGCTCACGCCTGAGGCTACCTATGTCGCCATAGCGCACGAACAGAACTGGCTGCGCGAATACATGGGTGTGGAAAAGGGCTGCATGCTTGTAGATGGAAACGGTAAGCAGTACAAACTGAAGGGCATCGAGGACTACCCATTAGGAGAGATTTACTGGGTGGAAGGATATTCGGGCGACTTCATAGCTACTCTGAAGGTTTTCGAACCGCTGCCACTCGATGTAGAAACTATAACCTACATAGAACCTGATGGTGAACCATTCTCTGCATGGGGTGCAAACTGGAAGGGCGAGACGAAGCCGAACCTCAGTGTGGAGTCGCTCAGGAAGAACCAGAAACTGTTCGAATACCAGAAGAGAAAGATAGTTAAGTAAAATATGATTGAATAAATGGTTAATTAAATCCTATATAGGAACAGTGCAGGACGCAGTGATGCGGTCTGCACTGAAGCATGTAGAAATATAAGAAGACGATTATGAAAACACTGATATCTACCCTACTCTTTTTACTGACAATCACAGTCGGAGCGAAGGAGGATGCAGACAGCACGAAGACTAAAGGACGAGAGCTGCTGGCAGGTGCCGAGATAAAGGACCACCTGACACATGAGGCTGTGAAGGGTGTGAAGGGTGAACTGTTGTGGGCTGCAGACAGCAGTATGGTAGATACACTCTCTGTATCATTCGAGGAAGGCGACGGATGGAAATATACCTACTTCTTGGCTAAGATAAAGCAGCCGGGGCAATACCTGGCTCGACTGAATGCTGAGGGCTACCAGACTAAGTATGTACCCATAGACATTAAAAAAATGTACAAGAGGGAGAAGTACAGGATGCTGAAAACGGTGTATCTGAGGAAGCTGCCGAAGAAGCAGGACATAGAACTGGACGAGGTAGTGGTAAAGGCTACAAAGCTGAAGTTCTACATGGACGGCGACACCCTGGTGTATGACGCCGACGCATTCCAGATGGCTGAGGGGTCGATGCTTGATGCCCTGATAAAGAAACTGCCGGGAGTGGAACTGGAAGACGGCGGCGTGATAAAGGTGAACGGCAGGAAGGTGGATGCGCTGCTGCTGAACGGAAAAGACTTCTTCGACAGCGACCGCGAACTGCTCCTGGAGAATATGCCCTCGTATATGGTGAAGGACATACAGAGCTATGAACGCGTGCCGCGGGAAGTAAAAGGGACTAATCTGGAGAAGACGGCAAGGAAGGAACTGGTGATGAACGTGAAACTGAAACGTGAATATGCAAAGGGATGGATAGCCAATGCGGACATTGGTGCCGGTCTGGGGTTCTACAAGAACGAAAGGGACAGGCTGGACGGAAAGTATCTGGGCAGACTTTTCGGACTCAGGTTTACAGACAAGTCGCGACTGGCTCTGTATGCAAATGCAAACAACCTGAACGATGCGAAGGTGCCGGGCGAAAAGGGTGACTGGTCGCCCCTGACACAGTCGGAAGGTCTGTCGAAACGCATAAAGGTGGGAGGAAACTTCCGACTGCAACCCAAGGAGGAAATCAACTACCAGGGCGATGTGGATTTCACATACTACGACAAGACAACGGCAAACAATGCTTCGACCGAGACTTTCTTGCAGGGAGGAAACACCTACGGAAGGTCGTTCTACCAGAAGCGCAGCTACGACTACGAGATAAGGACTGAACACGAACTGCGGCAATTGAGCAGTGAGCCTGTGGGCAACCTGCTGAAATATTACAATTATGACATAAGACCGCGATTCAGGTACCTGAAGTGGAATAACCACACTGAACAGGCTGACGCCACGCTGAAGGAGGACGTGGCAGATAAACTGGGCAAGGACTGGATGGACAGCATTCAGGCTCCGATGGCAGGAGAACTGCTCAGGAAGTATGCCATAAACCGCACCATCACCCGAAGCAAGGGTGTGGGACACTATACGGATGCAGGGGTATCGGCATGGGGATCGATAGCTCCCGCTCACAACGACTATGTGCATATATTCACAAAATTCTCGATGGGACTGACCGACAGAGATGAGGACAACTACAACCACTATCTGCTGGACTATCCGAGTGATGCTGCCAAGGCTGCAGACCGCAGGAACCGCTACAACCCACAGCAGGACGACACAAGACAGTTGCAGGTGAGCCCGCACTTCAGTTTCTATCTGGATCATACCAGAAAGAACCAGATTTCATTGAGTTATAATTATTCGTATAATTACAGCTATAGCAATCACCCACTCTACCTGCTGAACAAACTGAATGACTGGGCACAGACCGAAAAGCATCCGTTAGGCACACTGCCCTCGACCGACGAAATGCTGAAGACAGTGGATCAGGGAAACAGTTCGCGCTCGAAGAGCAGTACCAATCAGCACAACCCCAGTGTGTCGTATAGTTACAGATTCGCCCCCGAGGCAGAAGATAAGTTTTCGGAACTGGCGTTCAGTCTCGCTGTGCCCATGACCCGCGAAAGGATGGAATACCAGAAGGGAACACAGGTAGATACACTGATGAGGAGAAACACCCACTTCGTGAGTCCGAGAATCAGCTATTATCTGAGCAACTGGAAGAAGGGAACAAACATATACATTATATACAGTATGAACACTTCAGCTCCGTCGATGACCAGTCTGTTGAACATACGCGACGATGCCAATCCACTGTATGTGACCCTGGGAAATCCGAATCTGAAGAACACACAGAGCCACGCGCTACAGGGACAGTATCGCGATAAGTGGAAGAGAACCATGTTCAATGCAGATGCAAACGCAAGCATAACGCGCAATGCTGTGGCTTCAAGTTTCATATACAACAAGCAGACCGGTGTGAGAACTGTGACGCCGCAGAACGTGAACGGCAACTGGCAGTTGAATGTGTCGTCGGGTATAGACTTCCCATTGGACAAGGACGATAAGTGGAGAGTAAAGGAAAACGTAAGTTACAGTTTCAACAACAGTGTGGACCTGAGCGGAACGAGCGAAAGCATGGTAGCTACCAAGTCGGTGGTGAAGACAAATAATGTCTCGAACAATATGGAACTGACCTGGCGACCTACAAAGAAGATGGAGTACGGGCTGGGCGGAAAACTGAATCTGCAGCACTCGACAAGTGAGCGGGCTGACTTCACAGATATTCATGCATGGACTTTCCAATACGGACTGAGAGGTCAGATAGAACTGCCGTGGAACATACAACTCTCTACCGACTTCACCATGTATAGTCGCCGCGGATATAGCGACCCGTCAATGAATACGAACGAACTGGTGTGGAATGCCAGACTGGCAAAACGTCTGATGAAAGGAAATCTGACGATTATGTTCGACGGCTTCGACCTGTTAGGAAAACTCTCGAATGTGCGCCGATATGTCAATGCCCAGGGCAAGTCAGAAACCTTCTACAATGTGATTCCAAGTTATGGTCTCCTCCACGTCGTATGGCGTCTGAATAAGGAACCGAAGAAAAAGTCGTGACCCCCTTTTTTAGAATTACACTTGTATTCATTTTTGTTGTTTATTTATCTAACTTTACGATTAACCAAATGAGGCTTTATGTTTTCATCCACCATGTTAGTGGTCTGCATATTTAGTTTTTCCATGTTTATTTTGTTATTTCAGTTTTTACATTTATTTTTGCAGTTAATTTCAAACATCGAAGATATGATACTATTGAAAGAATCCTTTGTCTCGTAATGTTTAACCGAGTGGCACATCAAGAGTATGTGACCTCTCATAACATTACAAGCATTATGGGTAAAAGTAGAAAGAAAACACCAGCCTGTACTTGGTGTTGTTGTAAATCTCAGAAACGAGGCAAGCAAATAAGCCATCGAAAATTTCGTCGTATAGAAACGACTATTATTATTACAGGTAAATACGACCTTCTTCCAATTCGTCAATGGGAAATCGTTAAGCAATGGGATTTGGGAGGCGACGGCAAACATTATTGTGGCCATTCTCCTAATGAGGAATGGTATATCAAGTTGATGAGGAAGTAAACCGTTGACCATCATATCCTTGCTTCCTTTTTTAATTTTACTATCTGTTGATGCAATTCAAACTTCTTGCGAGTTTGCTTTTCTGCTCTGCATCGCTTTTCTAATGCCTCAATTTGGCGAAGCAATTTTTCTCGTTCTTCACGATTTATAATCTGCTGATAAATCACACCGCCCGAAAGCCATCAGTTCACTTTCGGGCGGTTGAATAAAAGTGCGTTTAACATCACATTGAGAAGACTTTCTTGCCTTCGAAGTAGGTAGCAGCAGGCTTGGCCTCGTGAATCTCCTTCTCAGGGCAGGTCAGCACATCCTTGGTGAGGAGCAGGAAGTCGGCATACTTACCGGTTTTGATGCTGCCACGCTCGTTCTCCAGAAACATCTGCCGGGCCACGTTGATGGTCAGGGCCGTAAGAGCCTGCTCGCGAGTGAGGCATTCTTCCGTCCACCAGGGCTTGGCCTGTTCTGGATAATAGACACCCGTCACTACAATTTCCATGATGCCGAAGGGGTCGTCAGGAGCGCCGCACAATGCGGGGAAGTCGGAGTGCGAGGACAAGTTGATGCCATAATCGAAGAAGGACTTCATCGGATAACCTTTATCCTTCAACCCCTCAGGTAGTATGCGAAGTAATTCTTCTTGCAACGCACTGTCAGCGTGATGCCAGAGCATACCCGAGGTAACATATATATTATTGTCTGCCATACGCTGATAGTCGGGTTCATTGACACCGTACACGTGTACCAGCGTGTTGCGCAGTTCTTTCTTTCCAGCTTTGGCGTAAGCATTGACAATACGCTCCACGCCCTTGTTGCCCATCACATGAACGTGCATGGTGATACCCCTTTCGTTGGCCTTGCGGGTGATGTCTGTCAGTTCCTCTTCCGACCAGTTAGGGATACCCTGGTGATTGTCAGGATAGAGCGGGTCAACAAATCCTGTGCCGCTTTCCACCGTTCCGTCCATAAACATCTTGAGCCAGTTAGTGCGGATGTGGGCAGACTCGTATTTTTTCGTAGCAGCAGCCTTGTCCAAGGCCTTGTCTACATCCATCCAGCTGTCCAGTTCCCATGCCGTTCCCAGTACGAATTGCATTTCACCGGCCTGATCCATCTGCTGAGCGGCCTTATAGAAATTGTCGTTGAAGAAATAGGAAGAGTAGCCGTCCTGATACATCGTGTAACCCTCCGACAGCAATTGTTCCTGGATGCCGGCCATGTTGGCCTTGGCAACGTCAACGGAGAAGAGGTATTCGTTATCTAAGAAAGAACGCACGTAGGTGCCTGCCTGTTCCTTTACATAGCCAGTGGGCACACCGTCGGCATCGAGCACAATCTCGCCACCGCGCACTTCCGTCTTGCCAGCCGTACCGTCCTCCTTGATAAGACCGGCTTTCTTAAGCAGGATGGTGTTGGCCAGACCTTTGTGGCCTTCCTCGTCAGCGAAGTAGATGGGAATGTCACTGCATACTTCATCCAACATCTTGCGATAACATAAGTCCTTGGGGAACTTCATCATCTCCCAGCCACTGCCAAATATGACATTAGCGCCATTGTCCTTGGCCTTCTTTACGGCAGCAGGAACGATTTCCTTGATAAACTTGTCTACATCAGTGTCGCGTCCCATGACCGTTCCTACCGACTGGATGGCATAACCCAGTGAATAGTGGGCATGAGCATTACCGCAACCAGGCATCACAAGGCCTTTATCAGTATAGTCAACCACTTCTGTCTTACCTTCCTCGATAAAGGCTTCGGCTCCAGCCTTGTCACCTACATACACATACTTGCCGTCCTTCACGGCAAAGGCCTCAACAATCTGGTTACCCTCGGCGGTATAGATCTTTCCATAGACCACAAGATCGGCACTGGGCTTACTGTTACAACTGGTCATCATCTCCATTCCAAAGATGACAGTCAGCACTGCGATAATCGACAAAATCTTTTTCATAATGTATTGCTTATATATTATATTCTTTATTCCTTATTTTCAAACACCTTCTTTCCCTCGAAATAGGTGGCGGCGGGCTTGGCCTCGTGGATCTCCGTTGCAGGGCAGGTCAGCACATCCTTGTTGACAAGCAAGAAGTCGGCATACTTGCCTTCTTTGACGCTGCCACGCTCATTCTCAACGAACATCTGCTTGGCCACGTTGATGGTCAGGGCGGTGAGGGCCTGCTCACGGGTCAGCAGCTCTTCCGGCCACCAGGGCTTGGCCTGTTCGGGGTGGTAGACACCTGTCACTGCCACCTCCATGATGCCGAAGGGATCGTCAGGACTGCCACTCAAGGCAGGGAAGTCGGAGTGTGACGACATGTTGATGCCGTAATCGAAGTATGATTTCATGGGATAGCTCTTCGTTTCCATGCCTTTAGGAACATAGCCAGCCTTCAGCAACTCCTGCTTGTCATTGGAGAAATGGTGCCACAACATACCTTCGGTGACGTAGATGTTATGGTCGGCCATACGCTTGTAATCCTCCGGATAGACACCATGCACGTGTACAAGAGTGTTACGCATCTCGTCCTTACCGCCATTGACGTAGGCACTGACGATGCGGTTGACGCCCTTATTACCCATGACGTGCGTGTGTACGGTCACGCCCTTTTCGTTAGCTTTGCGCGTAATGTCGGTCAGTTCCTCTTCCGACCACAGCACAACGCCCTGATGACCGTCGGGATAGAGTGGCTCCACAAAACCGGTGCCGGGTTCTACCGTGCCGTCCACAAAAATCTTGAGCCAGTTGGGCTTCACGCGTGTGGAAGCGTATTTCTTTGCGTCACCGGCTTTGGCCAGCACTTTATCCGTATCCATCCAGCTGTCCAGCTCGGTGGTCAGACCCAGGACAATATGCAGGTCACCGGCCTGGTCTATCTGCTGAGCAGCCTTGAAGATATTTTCATTAAAGAAGTAGGTGGAGTAACCGTCAATATACATCGTATAGCCCTCTGACAGCAGATGCTCCTGCACGCTCTTCATCGTGGCCTTCGCTATGTCAATGGAAAAGAGGCTTTCGTTGTCCAAGAAGGAACGTGTATAAGTGCCTGCCTGCTCCGACAGGAAACCATTTGGCGTACCGTCGGCTGCAATCCCTATCTCGCCGCCGCGTATCTCTTTCTTCAGCACGGTGCCGTCCTCCTTCATAATGCCGGCCTTAACAAGCATGATGCTGTTGACCAGTCCCTTATGACCCTCCTCGTCTGCAATGTAAATAGGAATATCACTGCAGATGGCATCCAAATCCTGTCGGGTAGGCATCTTGTCCTTGAAGGTAAACAGATTCCACCCCTGTCCGAAAATAGCCTTAGCCCCTGAGTCCTTTGCCTTCTTGACTGCAGCGGGCACTATTTCCTTCAGAAACTTCTCGGGGCTGTCTTCATAGCCAATGATTGTTCCTACCGTCTGGATGGCATAGCCAAGCGTATAGTGGGCGTGACCGTTGCCGCAGCCTGGTATCACCAGCCCTTTGTCGGTATAGTCCACCACCTCGGTCTTGCCCTCTTTTACAAAGGCTTCGGCTCCCGCCTTGTCGCCTACATAGACATACTTGCCGTCCTTCACGGCAAAGGCCTCTACCACCTGGTTGCCCTCGGCGGTGTAAATCTTGCCATAGACCACAAGGTCGGCAGTAGGTTTGCTGTTGCAACCGGTGAGCATGCCCAATCCGGCAGTCATACAGATGGCTGCGATGAACGACAGCATCTTCTTAACACTCATACGAATTGTCTGTTTCATTTTCTTTTGTTTTTTGGGTTATTAAGGTTTTGCAAAGATAAGCAAATTCCCCCATATAACTTTGCCCAAAAGACCTGACAGATCAAGTTTTGCTGATTTTGAAGTAATTATTGCAGATTTTGAAGCCGCGCCCATATAGTTACGGTCTGTCCCATGCGCTGTTTGAAGGCAAGACGGAAGGTGCTGTAACTGCGGTAGCCGCTTTTGTTTGCTAATTCCTGGATAGTGAAAGAGCGGTGGTTAGCAACTGCATCATGATAGATACTGATGAAATGATTGACGCGAAGATCATTTATATAAGTATTGTAATTCATGCTCTTGCTGGAGAAATACTGGCTAAGATAGAAATGGTTAGTACCAATGGCCTTGGCAAGTTGGGAAAGAGTCAGGTCGTGCTGCAGGTAGAGTCGTGTGTTGATGCAATTCTGCTGTAGCAATTGCCCGATATTGTCGGTAAGCTCATTTGAGCCTATATCGCCTTCGCACTTGTCAGGAATGTCCAAATCAGCAGGAAGATCCTGCGACTGAGAGACACTCAGGTCACTTAACGTTTCTACTCGCCAAACGAGAAAGCAGGTCAGTATGATGTCAATTACCTGCATAGCGTATTTGTATAACTGACCATGGATTTCAAACACGTAGATGCTGAATCCTAACAAGATCGTGGCCAACACCACCAGACTCTGCCACACCTCCTTGTGCTCCAGATCGGCATAGTTGTCGCGCAGCCAGCATCCGTATTGTCTCGTTGCGCGTACCATATAGATAATTATGCTGATGATCAGCAACAGATAATAGGCATATAACACTGGTAAAATGGCATCGCTACGGGTAGCGATGCACACCATCATTCCTGCAGCGAGTGGTGCTATCATCACGCCTATGGGCCAATGTGGTCGCCTGCGGTCTTGCAGCATGGTGAACAATACGGCTATAGCCAAAGGAAAAACCGTCAGGATGTCTAATAATGTGCATACAAGATAGAGCATCATGATATCCTCGCTGGCGGTAAGATAAATGAGAGGCATATACCATAAGTGGCTGAGTGTAGAAGCACCCAGGAACCCCGCCGTCCATTGCCGCAAACGTACAGACGACGTGACATTAGGGGCAATGGCGTTACTGCGACGGAACAGCAGATAGCAGCAGGCAATCAGATTCAATACTGTCACGCCTGCATAAAACATCAAATAGAGCGTATCTTCCCTGATCTGATTGTACATGCTTGATTACCATTAAGGGGTACTTAGCCCGTCTACGTTCCGTATTTGTCGACAAAAGTAGATAAATTCCATTAAACAGCCAAACTTTTCAGCGGAGTATGCCACAGGGACAGGTAACTGACATCTAAACCTAAAATCTACTATGAACTACAAAAGTTGGGATATTTTTTGAATTTAGTTTATTGGTTATACTCCGGATTGTTCCTTTTAAGGTTATCCTTTAGTGCTACTACCCTGCTCCTAGGCTCCTCTTAGCCTCCTCTTAAGCTATTCCTTGTGTTACCCTGAAAAATTCTTCAGAAATTTAGGGATAATTTCATTTGAAGATTTAAAATTGCACCATTAAAAATATCAGTACGTAGGCTTACGGACTAATAGTACGTTCCCTACGGACTGCCAGTCCGTCAGTTGCGGACTCTGAGTCCGCTGGTTACGGACTAACAGCAGCCTGTGTACTTTAACGATTTTAGTTGAGTACTTAG
>FLNY01001938.1_pt1 | contig 65280 bp, 48 predicted proteins | sample 1140381 | NCBI WGS metagenome assembly FLNY01 (sample SAMEA3878172, study PRJEB12797) | bioreactor metagenome | biome: Moose rumen | place: Sweden | collected 2011-10
GACCTTCAAAAATATTATTGTTGTTCACCGGCTCGTCGTCGAAATCGTCGAACCCACCTCCAATCTGTGTATCAGAATTATTGGCTACCGTATCCTTCTTTTCCTCAACAACATCTCCACTATTCAATTCCGTAGGTTCGTTAAGCAGCGTCTCGTCAACTTCAGGTTCGTTTTCACCCGTATAAGTTTCTTCCTGGAATTCGAAATAATCGTTAAAGCTCAATCCCCGTTTTATCAGTTTTATGTTATGGTCAGAAACCACGAACCATTTTAGTCCTTCCAATTTCTCGGCCATTTCTTCATCATTTTCAAGTTTTCGCTGATAAGTGAACGCCTCCTTGTAATTCAGGAACGGTCTGATTTGCAACATATCTATTCCATCTCCCATTTCAAAATTTATATCAAAATTCCTTACTGGGAAATTCATGAAATTGTATTTTGCCATTTCGTATAACAGTTGATTCTCATTCAAGCTGTTATGTTCATAAGCGATAACAAAAATATGTATGTCATCATGGTCGTCCGTAAATATGGTGTCCGACAAAGCTGAATCTCCGTCTATTATGAAACCAGCTCTCCTATCCCATAGTGATCCCATTTCCATCTTGCCACTTGCCAAAATCCTACCTTCTTTTACCCCCTTGACATATAGCCCGGACAACTCACTGACAGTGCTTTTAGGATATTTGTCCACCACATCCTTGAGCAATCTAAGGAATTCGTTTCTGTTTCCAAGTTCCAATTGGCTCATAGCCTCGACAAACATAAACCTGGCACGGTTGTCGCCATCCGGATATTCCTTTTGCGTGTATTGACTTGTGCGAATGACCTTATCGTATTCCCCATTTTTATAATCCTCATAAGTAGCTTGATACAAAGAGTCTTCTATAGCCTTGCCATATTTTCCCTTAAATTCGAAATTAGGGTCGGATATAAGTTTTCCATGTTCGTTTTCAGGGAAACCGGTTGTCAAGAGCAACCGGTAATGGTCGGCATCTTCCATCATTCCCTGTCGTGCATATAACTGGAACATATTGTAATAGGTTTCGTCGATATGCTCATAATCCGGGAAATAATCGAGCACTCTCTTAAAAGTCCTTTCTGCAAGCGGGAAATTCTCCATCCTGTCCTTATAAATGACAGCAGAATTGTAAAGTCCTTCCACTAGAGCCGCATTTGACGTTTCCATTTGTTCATCTGTCAGCGGAATGGCTTTCAGGTAATATTCTGGTCTATGTGGGTCGTTCTCATATTCTTGTTGTTTCTTCTGCTCTTCCGTCAACCCCTCACCTTGTCCGTCTGTCGTTTGTGAGCCATCGTTTGATTGTTGGCCTTCTGTAGGTTGTTGTGCATTAGTGGCTTGTTGGTTATCATCAGTAGCATTTTCTTGGTTTTCAGGATTTTCGTCTGCCAGAACAGTACGGTTCGACCTACGCCAGTCATCGGTCAATTCACGATTTCCCCATTTCCTTTGGAATTCCGCTTTGCCCGCATTCACTGCAGTAGGATTATAAAAATACCACACACCACCTTGCTGCCTGTTGTTTTGTTGGTTATTGGCATTTGTGTTTTGGTTGTTTCTATTTGCGTTATTGTTGTTTTGGCTGTTGTTAGATTCAGCCGCCTTTTTTGCCTCCTCTTTCTCTTTCTTTTTCAAATCCTCGATGATTTTATCAATCACCTTCATTCGAGATAAAGAATCCATCTTTGCAAGAGCCTGCAAACTGTCCTGCAGTTCCACTGCAGAGGCATAAGGATAGAGGTCTTCCAAGATTTTAGTTCTTCTGTCCACTTCCTTATAGTCAGGCCTTTCCTTATCGAAAAGTCCCAAAGCACCTGCATAGCAGTCCTTAGCCTTTACAAACTCTTCTTTCTCCCAATACAATTGACCGAGATGCAACCATACGACTCCTTTGTCGACCCCGGCCCTTGTGCTTTTCTCCACTCCATCCTTATAAGCCCAAATGGCATGAATGGTGTCGTTATTTGCCATATATATGTTACCTATGGCATAATAAACTTGGTCGAGGTAATCTTTGTTCTTTGGGTTTTTCGCCATTGAATTCAGTTTCTTAATCATCTGTTTGCTTTGCCCTTGTGACATCACCTCGGTCATCTTTATCCTAGCATTGAAAGCGAGTTCGTATGGTGGATTTTTACTTATGACCTTCTTGAAAGCCTTATATGAATTATCGTTATCTCCCACAATATGGTATAGTTGTCCTAGCAGGAAGTACATTCGTGCTTTCTGATAGGATCCTTGTGCGATTCTGATAGCATTTTTTAGATTAGGAATGGCTTCCTCGAATTTGTCCTGCCTAATTTGGCAATCAGCCATAATGGCTTCTTTCAAAGGTACGAGTTTTTCGGGAATACTGTCTCTTTCCGCCCTTGCAAGAAGGTTCTCCGCATCGTAGTACCACAACATTTCCGCATAGCACTTAGCTTCCATAATCCTTGCCCTTGCTATGATATTAGGTTTGCTGAAATATTGTCGCTGTATATAAGCGAAAGTAGCGGCAGCCTCCATGTAATCGCCTTCATGAAACTGTGCGTCTCCGAGCAAAAACCATGCCTTATACAGAAACGGGTTATATTCCTTCTGGGCTAGCCACACTTTTTCCTTTTGTGTTTTTTTCTTATTGGATTTAGAATCCGGTCTTGCCGTGATGCTATGTTGTTTTATAGTTTTCTTGCATTTCTCTATCGCTTTGTCGAAGTTAGCTTTCCCAAGTGATTCAGTACCTTTGTTAGCCGTCATGAAAATCGGGAGCAGTTCTGTATAATTGTCCTTATTCCCGGTTCTTTGCGCTTCTATTCCCTCAAGATATGCTTGATGGGCATTGAAATAAGTATTATATTTCGCCTTGAACGCCTGTACACGACGAGTGATGGCTGTATTCTTCTTGGTAGAACAAGCCATAAACGACAAGACGACACTTAAAGCGAGTGTATATACAATTTTCCGTGGCATATAGAGAAATAACGTAAGGGAACTAAATTTATTTCATATCAGTCTTTCAAACCACCAGACCTTACATCATTGACAAGCATGACCACTTCATCCCTCAATCCTCGTGGCAGATTAACTCCCCTAAGCTGGAGGCTACGTATCCATCCTGGCACCTCTTCCTCCTTCATGGTGTAAAGTATGTTTCGAAATTCGTCTTCATCCTTTTCGTCATAGTCAGTATCATCCACACCTCTAAACCTGTCGAGTTCCTCATCGTCGTAATATTCAATTTCCTTGCTCACGGCAACCAATAGGCTATCTCTTTCGCACACTTCATGCCGCCCGCAACATTCCATATCTTGAATCTGCTTGATAGAAGGCAATTCATCGATTTCCCCCTTTTCAAGCATTTTGTGGAGACGTCGGTTTCGGAAATAGCCAACGACCATTGTTGCAATACCCAATACTATGAGAGACAAAGCAAGATAGAACATGACTTTCAATTTTTCAATATGAAACCGGCAGAGGCGAGATCTTCCCAGAATTGGGGATAAGACTTGGTAATCACTTGTGGATCATTAATAAATATGTTCTCAAGAACGAGAGCGGCAGGAGCAAATGCCATTGCCATCCTATGGTCTTTGTATGTGTCAATGTAAACTATATTTTTGGGGGGTTCTTGTATTTCACCATTCCATTCGATTCTTTTGTCATCTATCACATCCAACTTGTAACCCATTTTTGCCATTTCGTTCACCATCGCCGCAATTCTATCTGTTTCCTTTATTTTCAGGGTAGAAAGTCCAGAGAAGCGGAATGGAATTTTAAGCAAACAGCAAGTTACGATGATTGTTTGTGCCAAATCGGGCTGGTTCACGAAGTCGTATTCCAAAAATTTCACCACACCTTTGGCTTTTGTCAGAACAGCCACAGGCATACCGTTGTGGAATTCAAAACGAGTGGAAACACCTAATTTTTCAAAAATCCTTGAAACATCAGAATCTCCCTGTATGCTTTTTTCATACAACCCTGGCAGTTCCAACCGTTCAATTGAATTCGACAAAGCTAGAATCTCATACCAATAACTGCTTGCACTCCAATCATTCTCAATCCAATAATCACGTTTGACATATTTCTTGTGATTGACCCGAATTTCATTATCTGATACCCATTGCACATCTGCCCCAAAATCCCTCATTATAGACATGGTCATATTGATATAAGGCATTGAGATTATCTGGTTTTGCAACACAAGTGAGAGTCCTTTTTCAAAATAAGGAGCCACTATCATCAATGCCGATATAAATTGTGAGCTCATGCTTCCATCGAGTTCAACCCTACCACCCTTCAGGCTGTCGGTGCCGGTAATTCGAAGAGGGGGAAATCCTCCATTTTCAACATATTGGATATCAGCTCCGAGTATTCTAAGAGCGTCAACGAGCACGTGAATGGGACGTTGTTTCATTCTCTGAGAGCCTGTTATGACATGAGTGCCTTTTGTCACGGCAAGCAGTGCTGTGGAAAAACGCATTGCAGTTCCTGCCGCACCCACATCTATAGTATAAGGCATTTTATTCATCCAATCCAGCAACACGTTGGTATCGTCACAGTCAGCAAGATTGTGTGGTAATGAAGTATTGCCAGAAAGAGCATTTATAATCAATACTCTATTTGAAATACTCTTCGAAGAGGGTAGTTCGACAGACTTAACAGTAGTGTGTTGCGGACGAGAAACAAGCATTGTCAAATAATTTATACAAAGATAAACAATATATATGAAAAATGAAAATTATAATTAAAAAACGCAGTTTCACAGTTTCTACTGTTTCTCTGCATTACAACATTTGGATGTCTGTGGTTGTCGGTGAAGGGATTTCGTTCCTTTATAAGCAATCGGCTACAAATCGGCATGTGAGATGACATTTAATCAGCATCTAATGACCGATATAGGTTAAAAAAAGAAGCAGGCGTTCGCCTGCTTCCACATTATAATATTAAATAGAATTACTCGTGACGATAGTTATCGAGCTGAGCCACATCCATGCGGCGTACATAGTTGAAATGTTTCTCCACCTCACTCTCAGCGTGATTCACGAATACGTTGAGTGAATGCTCAAAGAGTTCAGGAGCTTTCTGGGTGTCTTGCAAGAGCAAATGGCACATGATAGTGTAGGCAGTCATTTCATATAGTTTGCGTGAACAGAAGTCTATTAGATCCTGCTCGCCCACTTCCTTCACTGCGTTTGTAGCAGTTTCGAGTTTGCTTGCCATTTCCTTGATACGTGTCATGTATGCTTCGTAATCCGGATTCACTGGCAGTTCTTCGAATTCACGTATGATTCCGAGATAGGTGCCGTTGGTGATATAGCGCAATGCAGCCACAGTCTGAAGCTGTGTAGTACCCTCGTAGATACTAGTGATACGAGCATCACGATAAAGTTGCTGACACTTGTATTCGAGCATGAAACCCGAGCCACCATGAATTTGGATTGAGTCGTAGGCATTTTGGTTTGCGAATTCAGAGTTCATGCCCTTAGCCAGCGGTGTAAAGGCATCTGCCAAACGTGAATACTTCTTACATTCCTGACGTTCTTCCGGAGTTAGTTTACGCTCACGTGCAATATCTTCGAGTGCCTTGTAGATGTCAACGTAACGTGCTGTCATATATAATAATGAGCGTCCGGCATCGAGTTTTGCCTTCATGGTTGCCAGCATGTCGTAAACAGCTGGGAAATGAATGATTTCCTTGCCGAATTGTTTGCGGTCGCGTGCGTAGGCCAGTCCCTCGTCGTATGCACTCTGTTCGATACCAACAGATTGTGCCGCGATACCTAGACGTGCGCCGTTCATGAGAGCCATCACATATTTGATAAGCCCAAGCTTGCGATCTCCACAGAGTTCTGCCTTTGCATTCTTGTAAACAAGTTCACAAGTAGGACTTCCGTGAATACCCAATTTATTCTCAATACGACGAACATTCACCCCACCTTGGTTTTTGTCGTATATGAACATGGAAAGTCCACGTCCATCTCGAGTACCTTCCTCAGAACGGGCAAGCACGAGGTGGATGTCGGAGTCACCATTAGTGATGAAACGCTTCACACCATTGAGAAGCCAACAACCGTCCTTCTCCGAATATGTAGCCTTAAGCATTACAGACTGTAGGTCGGAGCCGGCATCTGGCTCGGTGAGGTCCATCGACATTGTTTCTCCATGACAAACACGTGGCACGAATCTCCGACGTTGGTCTTCGTCGCCAAACTCATACAGGGTTTCTATACAGTCTTGCAACGACCATATATTTTCAAACCCAGCATCGCCTGCACTTACGATTTCGTTAGCTGCGGTATAGACGGTGATAGGCATATTGAGTCCCTCGTAACGGCGAGGCATTGTCATGCCATTCATGCCAGCTTTAATGGTAGCATCAAGGTTCTCGTATGTCTTAGAGGCGTATTTCACTCTTCCATTTTCACAATGAGGACCTTCAGCATCCACTTCTTCAGCGTTAGGAGCGATTACGTTTGATGTTACGTCGCCAACGATTTCCAATGTACGATCGTAACTATCCATGGCATCCTCAAAATCTTGAGGAGCATAGTCGTATTTGTCCTTATCTTCAAATCCACGTTCTTTGAGTTCAACTATGCGTTTCATAAGCTCATGCTGCATATGGAACTTAATCTCGGGATTGTCGGTATATAAATTAGCCATTGTTATTTTTTAAATTAAAATGAAAAATCAATTACTTGCTGTTCTTCTTATAATACTTTATAAATTTAGGAAGCACTTCTTCAATTGTGCCCGTTATGATATAGTCGGCAATCTGATTGATAGGTGCGTTAGGGTCGGAGTTGATGGAAATGATGATGCCCGCTTCCTTCATTCCAGCAATATGCTGTATGGCACCGGAAATACCACATGCAATATAAACCTTTGGACGAACAGTCACACCGGTCTGACCTATTTGACGGTCGTGGTCTATCCATCCAGCATCCACAGCTGCACGGCTTGCACCAACATCGGCATGTATTTCCTTGGCGAATTCGAACAAGAGGTCAAATCCTTCCTTGGAACCCACTCCGTAGCCACCAGCCACGATGATATTGGCACCCTTCAGGTTGTTTTTCGCGGCCTCAACATGACGGTCGAGCACTTTCACCACATAGTCAGTCTGAGGGACATATTTGTCAACGTCGTAGCGAACGACCTCTCCCTTATAGTTCTCGTCGAGGATTTCCTTCTTCATCACTCCGTCACGTACAGTCGCCATCTGTGGGCGATGTTCCGGATTGACGATAGTGGCGATGATTGAGCCACCGAATGCCGGACGAATCTGGTAGAGTTGGTCAACATAATGTTTCTTTACAATCTCGCCGTTTTCGTTTTTCACGTTCATGTCGAACTCGCCGATTTCGAGTTGAGTACAATCGGCAGTCAGTCCTGAATGTAATGCAGATGAAACACGTGGTCCAAGGTCGCGTCCGATAACGGTAGCACCCATGAGACAAATCTGAGGTTTTTCATCCTTAAAGAGGTTCACTACTGCAGAAGTATGTGGCAGCGATGTATATGGGAATAATCCTGGTGCGTCAAAAACGTGTACTTTATCAACACCAAAAGGAATTATCTGTTTCTCTACTCCTTCCAAGCCACTGCCCACACAAATAGCCTCGAGTTGAACGCCCAAGGTGTTTGCCAATTTGCGGCCTTTGGTAAGAAGTTCCAAACTTACGTCGGCAACTTTGTTGCCTTCAAGTTCACAATATACGAATACGTTGTTCATTTGTCTAGTTTTTTAGAAGACGAGTGAAGTCCACTCATCAAATATTTATCCTATGGTATTGTTTTCAATCAGTTCAACTACAAGTCCTTCGATGTCGGCATCGCTTCCGGTCAGGCTCTTATTTTCCTTTGCCTTGAAGACGATATTCTTGACAGCCTTCACATTAGTTGGTGAGCCAGCCTTTCCAATTTGGTTAGGGTCAGCGTCGATGTCAGCTGCTCCCCATGACTGTATTGTTAGATATGGGCGCTCTGCATAGAATGCCTGTTCTTCCTCTGGAAGAGCAGCAATTTCAGTCTGTGTAAGTGCCTTCTTGTATTTCATGACGAGTTTGATGTTACGGCTACGACAAGGAGCGGCAGATCCGTTCACTGTGATAACGATAGGCATAGGTCCCTGAACAGTCTCGACACCACCGTCGATATGTCTTCGAGCAACGATTTTCTCTTTTGTACATTCAAGAATTTCTTCAGTGTAAGTAATTTGTGTGAGTCCCAGTTTCTCTGCCACCTGCGGTCCCACCTGAGCAGTGTCGCCGTCAATTGCTTGACGTCCACCAATGATGATGTCGAAGTCACCAATTTTCTTAATAGCCTGAGCGAGAGAATAGCTGGTAGCAAGTGTGTCGGCTCCACCAAGTGCGCGATCTGTCAGCAACACGCCGTTGTCGGCTCCACGGAAGAGTCCTTCTCTCAACACATCAGCAGCCTTAGGCAGTCCCATTGTCAACATAGTGATTGTTGATCCTGGATTTTCGTCTTTCAGTCTCAATGCCTGTTCAAGGGCATTTAAGTCTTCGGGGTTGAACACAGCCGGCAGTGCGGCACGGTTCACAGTACCCTCTGGAGTCATCGCATCAGGTCCCACATTATGAGTGTCTGGCACCTGCTTTGCGAGTACAATGATTTTTAAACCCATAAAATTATAATTAGATTATTAAAAAGTTTCTCTTTCCAAACTTTAAAAAGAAGTTGTATGGAAAAATCCATACGGTCATTTGTTGTGCAAAGTTACTCATTTTATTTCATTTGGCAAACAACAGACACTATTATTGCACAAAATGCGTAAAAACGTGTATCTTTTTTGCACAATACTTTTAATATGTGCAAAAATACCACAAACTTTAATATTAAAGGAGCAATGAAGAAATGGAGCATGAATTTGTCTTGAAAATCGGACATTTCATAAATTATTCCATATATTTTGTAATCTATTTGTTAAATTATTTTAAAAACATTAAAAAATCCATTAATTTTGTAGTCGAAACAAAAATGACATTTCTTACACCTTTCGCAAAGGTTGTAACCTGTTTTTCAAGCCATATATGAATTTATTCATGAAATACAATTCATTGGACAAGAATCTTTAACAACATATTATTTTAACCTATTTTTTAACTTTTTTAACACAAAATTATGAAACGCATTTCTTTTTCCATCGTTTTAAGCATGGTATCCCTAGTATGCCTTGCACAACCAAAACCTGAGAAATTTTTAGGCATTGCCGCAGTTCAACAAGATTCCGTTTATTATGCCAATCAAGCAGAGGCCTGGCACAATGAAATCCTTAAAAATCCCAAGGACGAGACCGCATGGAAATACTACTACATGTCAAAATATTATCTGACATGGTTTGAGGAAGAGTCAGAAGAAAGCATCAATCCAATGGATGTCATCATGGATGAAATAAGCAAAAACATTCCTGACACATACACTTATTATTTTTGCAAATACAGAGAGACTCGCAGAAATGACGATAACAAGGAATATGCCGACAAAGCCATATCGTTGATGCCAGCTGAAAAAGATTTCTTCGATTACGACAATTTCCTGTTTTACTTGTATTTCCACAATCGCATGGACGAAATGAGGAAAATGGCAAAAGATTACTACAATAGTGGCATTTATTCAGAATACATTTTGGAAAGCACTCGCAACGAGTTGGCAGAAATGGAACCCAACGCCATATTTGTAGGGAAGACCGACATAGATATAATTCCAAAGCTGTTGCTTATATATGGTAATAATGAATTCACCGACAAAAGCATCATTATTGGAGGAGATTTTTTGTTTGACGATCATTATCTGGAACAAACCTTCAAGAACCTTGGTATAAAAGAGAGCTTTGAGATTGAGGTAGATGAAGACTTCGCTTCTCAATTTGAGGACAGGGAGGAACTTGACGAATTCATGGCTGGATACGAGTATTATTCTTATGATACCATTCATTTCATATACAAGTTTATAATGAGCCACACCAACCGCCCAATGTATTTTTCAAAGATTAACATAAATTCATGGGATCCTTCATATGATTATTTTAATGATGAGGGTTGTGCATTTAGATACCGAAGTTCCGACGACGCCTTGTCGCTTGAAGACTGTCTGGAAAAAATCAAAAACAACTACGAGAATGTTGACAAATTGGATTTTCTAAAGCGTCATTCAGTTGACGAACGCTGGACAGGCTGCATTACTTACGCCATGATATGGGCAAGAGTACTTGAAATGGCAGCCGTAAAATATAAGATTGATGGAAATACCACTAAATACGAAGAAACGATTAGTTTCATCAAAGACATTAACAAAGGAATGGGGCTCGACGATTCCGAATCGGATGAACAAATACAATCTACTTTAGACTACATAAACAGTCTTGTAGAATGATCAAGCCACGTTAAATAATAATGGTTTAGCGGAAAAGCAATGGTGATATTGGGAACTCTCCCCATATTTTTCCCACTGGTCCATAATAAATTGATTCATGACATGATAAAGGGGGTACGGCACAAAATGCCATACCCCTTTTAATCATGGTTACGTCAAGGAGTCATCCGAAATTCATCCGTGAGGGGTTTAGCCATTCTTTACCGCATTTTCATTGGCATTGTATTTGTGAACAAACAATGTGCAATGTCAGTTGCATAATACTTAGATTCCTAAGCGTCAGCAAAGACTTTCCCATCTTCCAAGATAATCTGAAGTTTGGTATATTCACAATGAAAATCATACTCCAGGCGGTCAAGATATCTTGCACTTTCCCATTTGCACATAGGCAGGTCATGGAGGAGGTAATTTCCACAAGTTTCCGCTGTTGTGGCAGGTACTTCAGTCTGACTGAGAATCCACTTCAGGCATTCTATGGTAAGTTGTCGCATGTCCTCGACTGTATATTCTCCTGTCATTATGATGTACATCCCCGTAAGGCATCCCATAGGTCCCACGTAAACCACATCGTCTTTCGCATCAGAATTGCGAAACCAAGTAGCCATCAGATGCTCTAAGCTGTGCATAGCGGCAGGAGCCACAGCCGGTTCCTTATTCGGCTCTGTAATGCGCAAGTCGAATGTAGTGAATCCCTTATCTTTGCGTGAAACGTAAATACCTGGTTTAAGATGGGTATGATCGATTGTAAAACTTTGTATTACTTCCATGATATAATTTATCATAATGGTTTTTATCTTAATTAGATATTATTTATGAAAGCCTTTGTTGTGTGGAATGATTTCTGTGCCATGTCCTGCCAGAAATTCTCATATTGTTGCTGGTGTCCATCGGTTCCTGGCGTGTCACTGATAACACGGAAACTGACGAACGGCACATGATAAGTGTAGCAAGTTTGAGCAATAGCGACAGATTCCATATCTACAGCCAGTCCTTCAGGGAAATCTTCCTTTATACGAGCCAATTCGGTTTTGGAAGTTATAAACTGGTCGCCAGTGCAAATCAGTCCGGCATGTATTGTCGGGTCGTTGAGCGCCAATGCCACATCAACGAGACGTTTGTCTGCCTCAAAGAAAGTTGGCATCCCCTGTATTTGTCCCTTTTCACATCCCATCCCTAGAAAGAAATCATGATGTACAGTTTTCGTACTCACAACCACATCCATCACATTAAGACATTTGTCGATTCCACCGGCGCATCCCGTAGAAACAACGGCGTCAGGCTTATAACGACGTATAATTTCAGAAGTGCCAACAGCGGCATTCACCTTACCAATGCCACATTTGCTAAGTATGATAGTGTTTCTTCCCAAATCACCTATCACATAGTCGAATAGTTCATGTTCTTCTTTCATGTTCGTAAGCATACGCTTTATCTGCACATGCTCCTTATCCATTGCAACTATAATGGCTATATTCATTCGTTTGGTTTTAATATTTTAAATTAACAATATTTCATAAAAAATAATTTTCGGAAGGGATTACATCTCCACATGAAACCAATCGCAATCGATCCATCCTCGAGTGGTTTGGGATGTTGTCATAGAGAAGAGTCCCATCTTTGCACCAATCCATTTTCCCTCACGTGCCTGGAAAGTTTTGGCAATCTCTCGGAATCGTTTTCCATCAGTGCTATAAGCAAACTGGCATTTTCCATTGGAATCTATCTTCACACGCAATTGAATGTTCAGTTCAGCATTAGACGTGGCACCAGTGTTATATGATTTGTCGGGTTTGAAATCAGTGATTATATCCACTCGCTCTCCATTTCCTTCTTCAGCATTGATGCAAGTGGCAAGTGCCAGACATAACTTGTTACCTCTTTTCTGAATTAGCAATGCAGCATAATCAAGGCCCATCACCACAATTCCAGAGCGACATTGTTCGTCCTTGGCAACAATCTTCACATTTGCAGTAGCCACACAGCCAGTTGAAGGTATTTTCTGCAAGAGCATATTAGGCACATCAAACATATTGTTGACTTGTTCTCCCAAAATGCAACTGTAGATACGCATGAATCCCAAATTGGAAGTGGAGCCAAACCAAGGTTCATAATTAGCTTGCCACTGCCATTGTAATCCTAATTGTGTTGAGTCAAACTCGTCATTCATCTGGATTTTAAGGTCCGACTTCTGTGCATTTGGCATATTGCATGAAGCCAATGGCTCCCCCCACCCTTTTCCTTCAGGGTCATTACCCACCACCGGCCAGTTGTCCACCCACTTCACAGGATTGAGGTGTACCACCCTGCCGAACGGCTGTTTCTCTTGGAAATGCATGAACCAGGACTCGCCCGAGGGAGTTTCGACCCAGCCACCCTGATGCGGTCCGTTAATGTTTGTAGTTCCCTGCATCATCACAACTTTCGATTCGTAAGGTCCAAAGACATTTTTCGATCTGAGTGCCAGTTGCCATCCTTTATCCACACCTCCTGCCGGTGCGAAAATATAATAAAAACCATTATGCTTATATAATTTCGGTCCCTCGATGGTATGGTTCACAGCCTTCGTCAAAGCCATCTGTGAGTCGTCGTAAGTGCCGTCATATGCCAATATCGGCATTCCTTTCTTTCTCCAATCCTGTGGATTGAGTTGCTGAATGAATATCACGCTATTGGTGTTTGCTCTTGATGCCGCAAGTGCATAAGCGACATATAACTTGCCGTCATCGTCCCAAAGGGGACAAGGATCGATAAATCCCTTGCCGGGAATAATCGTCACAGGGTCGCTCCATCTGCTCGTCGGATCAGTTGTGCTAACCATAAATATTCCTATATCCGGGTCTCCCCACAGAATATAGTACATTCCCTTGTGATAGCGTATGCTCGGAGCCCATACAGCCTTGCCGTGTGCCACTTTCCCGTCATGGCAATATGCGTTTGGTACTGTATCAAGAGCATAATTGATGATGGTCCAGTTCACAAGATCGCAGGAATGAAGAATAGGAAGTCCAGGCGAGCAATTAAAGCTGGAAGCCGTGAGATAATAGTCTTTGCCCACGGCACACACGTCGGGATCGGAATAATCGAAAGGCAAAACAGGATTGTTGAATGTCTGTGCATACGACACCATGCCAACCAATAAGGAAATCAACAATTGTAGATATTTCATCATATATTGAATTTTCATTGGAGTGTGAGCTGGCCGAAGCCAACTCATACTCCATTAAGTGGTTACAGCAAATAGTATCAGGTCTTTATAAGCTTTCAACCCCAGCCTTTCTTTTCTCAGTGGTTATTTAATTAAAATCTTGCGAGTTTCTACAGCCTTGCCGTCAGAAATACGTATCAAGTAAACACCAGGATTAGGGTTAGCCTGTCTCACTCTTTCCTCAATCATGTCGTAATTGCCTTCCACATTTGCTATCTTATGTCCATTCAGGCTGAATACTTGCGCCCTAACATTTGAACCTGCGGTAATAGTACTGATTGCTGAAGGAACTTCTTTAGTCACGAACAAAAGACCTTCATTAAGACGAGAGTCGTCCCAGTAGAGTCCCTTTTCCGCATCGATCACGAAACATTTCGAATTGAGTTTAGGCGTGCCAGTCGTGCTACTGGAAGTCCATATTCTGATAGAATCGCCTTCAGCTAAAGTGTTTTGGCCATAAATATTAACAGTAACCTTTCCGTTCATTGTCATCTTACCTATATTTGTCAATGATGAGCAGCCGTTGCTTGTTTCTGTTGCACATTGACGGGCACAAATCAATATTTCTCCGTTTGTCCCAACCGTAACATTTTTGCCACTGAAGTCAATTGAGCCTGTAGGAGAATTTTCGTTCAATCCAGGGTTGATTGTTCCATTGATGGTGGTTGCCGAGTTGGTAAGAGTTGCGATTCCCGACAATGTTGCATTTGCCAAAACCGTGAGTGTTCCTTTTCCAAGAACCGCTTTGGAAGACAAATGTAGTTGACCGGCCTGAACCTGTACTGTTCCGGTGTTGTCCCATGCTCCGCTTACGGTCATCTTGCACGTACCAATCTTCACGAAGTTAGCTTTATTTGTTTGCCCACCGTCAGTGATTGTTCCTGCAAATGTAAAATTGCCAAGTTCGTCAGAACTGTTACCCACTCTCCATGTATTGTTGCCAGTCACAGCAGAGCTATTCTGGAAGTTGGCAACCGGATGTGCAAGAGAGCCAGAACCTGTGAGTTTGCCGATTGTAAATGTTTTGCAGACGTTCGTGACGGTACACCCGCTTGCAATGTCCAGAGTTCCGTTAGGAAGTCCTGTAGAAGCATCAAGAGGGAGCCATATATCTTTTGTTGTATGCTTGATGGTGCCGGTGAATTTACTCCAATCGGCAGTTATACGAACTCGGCTTACGGTGTTTGTAGGAACGATAGTGAGAGTTCCCTCACCCGTCAGTTTATTTGCATAACCCAAATAATATGTGCCAGAAAGTTTCCATGTAGCCGACTTGCCTTTTGGCACGACGATTGCATGGCTAGTGTTGGATGCGTTGTCGACAAGTGTACCACCTTGCAACTCAACTGTAGTGGCAGGTGCACCCGAACGAAGGTCTACCGTTCCTGTCTGTATGACAAGTTTCTGAAGCGAGTTAGTGGAGAAAAAAATAAGAGATCCGCTACCCTTCTTTGTAAGCATAGTTCCTGACACTGCCTTGTTCATATTGAATGTAGCAGAAGCATTAATCACACCACCCTCAGATCCGTACATTTGCATCGGTGAGCCTTGTGTGACAGAAGCCGTATTATTCAATGTAGCACCATTTTCCATCACGAACCTGCTAGCGATGGTGTTCACTCCACCGAGGTTGCCATACGCCTGATATTCGTTACTGAGTGACGACACCCTGACAGTTCCACCGCTCAGGCGAGTTCCTCCGGTATATGTGTTATCATTAGATATTGTGGTTATTCCTGTTCCCTGTTTCACGAACTTTGTTGAACCGATTAGAGCGCCACTACCACTGAATGTATAAGCTTTTGTGGAGTTTACTATGACGGAGTCAGCCTGTAGTTCACCAGCGAGTGTCACGTTGAATTTTGACGCCGAGTCATCGAACAGCACTTTATCATTGGTAACAAAGAGGTTATCAGTGCTTTCAGGATTGCTTGCTAGCGTAAAGTTAGCATCATTTGCCAGGTTCCACAAAGAACTTTCATTTCCATTCCAAATAATGTAGTCGGCATCTCTCAGACCTTCCACAACCAGATATATGGTGTTGTCGTCATTCACTTTGAGTGATGCTTTCTGGCTGGTGCTGATACCTTCAATAAGTACATTCTCCAATTTGCCACTGATTTGTCCAACATTGCCGAGCAAGTATTCTCCAGGCTCTAACTTACCATCTTTAGTCATTACGTTGAACACGAAACGTGGTTGCAAATACATAGGTCCATAGTCCCAATTTTTCGTTTCTATGGATAGGCTTTTGGTATGAATATTATCAGCCTCCAAGAATGGTTCTCCCGTTTTTTCGCTGATTTCAGAATTGATGTCAAACACGATTTTTGATCCGAAACCCATCGTTAATGAGTTCATTTCCATCAATCCGATATTATTCTCACCACCAGGTTTAAGGGCAGACTCATAGCTCATCTTAATTGAAGAGAATACACCTCCGTTGGAATTCAGTTCTGTGAAACGGTTGAGCCATACAGGTGAGTTTTCCATGTGTCCGTTGAATATCACCGTTCCGGCCCATATATCGGTTTTTCCTGTATGGTTATAGGTGGCATCTCCCAGATTAAGGATGCCATCACCTTGCTTAACCAGTCGTCCAGCTCCAGATATACCCGTTCCACTCACGTTGCAAGTATAATATGTCCTGTTTACCACTGCTTCCTTGGTATTCGAGCTGTTAGTGCCCTGTACCCATGAAGGCACGTTGAACAATAGCACATTTGGTGAAGGATATCCTGTTATGGATATGTTGGTGTTGTTGGTTTCACACATCATGACAGTCGCTCCGTCGTATTGTCCGTTGATGTCACCCCCATTAGAGATTTCAGTTCGTCCAGTCATGGTATAAGGAGGAGGCAATTCAGTGATTCCTTCCAGTTCTCCAAGGAAGTTGCTGAGGTGAGGAGGCTGGTTGTATCCCACACACTGCCATACCATAGCCTGACGGTATTGTGGCTCGTGCCAAAGGGTAGGAATTCTGTATGTGTTAGGATAGTTTGTGGTGTAGATACGGAATGCAGTGTTGTCGCCTTCTCTCACCACAATTTCCTCACGCCAGTCGCCATAGATATCAGCAGTTGCGCAAGGATTGTTTTTCGACCAGTTGTTCATCTTACATCCGCTTGAAGTAAACTCACGGCCGTTGTCTGGGTCGTATACCGCAGCTTCTTTTTCCGTGCCTGGGCTGTCGAGTATCTCGCTTAACAGGTCGTCATCCCAATATATTCTGAAGTTGAGGTGTGACCAGAAGAGTGCACTTTTGTCACTGGCAGTGTCTGGACCGCCGCTTACCTCACGGTCGGCAACTGTAGATATGAGTCCCGTATTGACCGAGCGCCCGAGACATCCGGGGAAATTGTTGCTGAAGTTTGCACATATTGCTCGTCCATCGTCGGAAGTACCCACTGAACGGTAGTATATCTTTGCCGTAGTTGCATTTCTGTAGTTCATGTTTGGTTCGTCCTCATTGCAAGCGAAGAACTCCAGTCCCTTACGGTAAGGGTCGAAATCGGAACAGTGTTGTGAGTCTCCGTGTCCAAGTCCCGTGGTGGACAGTCCCTTTCCATTGTCGTCGATAACCATGGAGCCAAAAACTATTTCGTCACGTCCATCCTCATCCACATCAGCGATTCCGAAGTTGTGATATCCGTTGCCATACCAAGGGTCGCTCCATCCTCCGTTGTTCGACCATTCCCATCTAAGTGTAAGGGCATGAGTTTGGGGATCCACGTCAAATGCTTTGAAATGATGCTTCGTGTAGCATCCACGTCCGAGGAAGATGCTTGCATGTCGTCCATCGAGGAACGGCGCTCCAAAATAGTGCTTAGTAGAGCGGTGTCCCACAATTCCGCTACCCCAATCGGTGTCGTTTCCTCGAGGAAGCGGATAAGTCATAATTTGATAATCCTCTCCTGTCTCCCCATTGAGGTATAGCAAGTATTCATTTCCTGTTGACGTATATTCAATTCCGCTCCAACGAGTATCCACCGTTGTGCTTCCTACGTTTTTAGTTGTACCGTCTGCACGGTGAATAATCATGTTGTCGGCTCCACGCAGCAATACCTCCGCCTTTCCATCGCCATCCCAGTCATATGCCACCGCATCGAACTGGTCGTCGGCTCCAGATAGCATATTAGGGCCCAAGTCGATCCACCAGAGCCTGTTTCCTTTTACATCATATATTTCTATATGGTGATATGTGTTTTTATTTGTTGTGTCGTGTGCATTGTCTGACACACGTTTAGTTATGAATTCCACGATTCCGTCACCTGTAACGTCGGCCAGACACATATCCTCAATGGCATAGTGTGTACTCTGATCTGTCCCGTCGCGTCCGTAAACAGATGGAAGCGGTACTCTCAAATATGAATATCCTCCGTCAGAATATGGCCATTTCGTTGAAACAGCCGATAATTGTCCTTCGTTGGATGCAGTGGAATCACCGGAGTTCGGGTTTGCATAAACTGGCGCTACCTGATATTTGTCGTTAGCCGTTCCTGTGTTGTCATTATAGCTTGAAACCTTAAGATTTTTAGCTATAATATTCCCGTTTTTGTAAAGATTGTAAGTCACATCGAAATATTCATCAGCAAATATTTTCCAACTGACCAAATTACCTCCATTTCTGCATGAGGCAACAACAAGTCCCCTATCCACCTTGTCTGTGGTTCTCTGTGCTTGCACTCCCACTGCGAAGAGTATCATAATGAGCACAACGTGTAATCGTTTAATCATAGGTATATTTTTTAGTTTTTTTAGTAATGATGAAAAATAAATTGTCCCAGTTAATTCATGTTTTGTAGATATTTTTTTCGAAGGAGTGATGCAGGCACCATTACCGAGGCAATGAGAAAAACAGTCCAAAAGATGAACAGAAATAATTTGAACATTTCTATTTGAACATTTCTAAATGAGGCCAGTTATTATTTTATCGTTACGTAGGTTCATAATTTTTCCAAAGTTACAAAAAATCAAATAAAAAGCTAGTAATTTTTGTTTTTTTTTGTGTGTTTAAAAAAATACCGTGTATTTTTCAAAGGATTCATTTAAAAATTTTATAGTCTATATACAAAACAATATTGATTTAACCCAATATGGTCATTACAACAACACACATGGAATATGACATATAACATTTATGGCCACACGTTAATAACAAGTAACCTATATTTATGAGTTTGGAAATATATGTCGAAAACAGGGATGTGCCAAATGTAGGCATATTCATGACAATTAGCCTCATTTCAAAGGAATTATATCACGCCAACGGGTCGTTGGATTCTTGCTTCGGAAATCATGTCGAATTACATTGGCAAAGACCTCGGCTTTTCCTTTGCCATCTTTCCTCGTGAATTGCTGGCTACCAATCACAATGGTTTCCGAACCGTTTATTCGGTTAATGCGGTCAACTACAGCATCCAGGCGTCTCATTTTCTGAAACTGCTCGGCATTGAAGTCGAAGAGATCAGGCTGAATAGGTGAATTGGGACCGATGCCCATGACGATTACGCCCGCTTTCTTATATTGATATCCTTTACGATAAATTTGCTTCAAGACCTTGGTGGCTTCCTGAACAATCTTTGTCGTGCTACTGGTTGCCACTATCAGACGTGTTTCCTGAAAATTCCAGTATTGCTTCAAGTCCTCGCGAAACGCATTGGTATTGATAAAAACTCCTACCACTGAAGCGACTGTATTTTGCTGACGCAATTTTTCAGCGCAACGCGAAGCATAATTCGCCACATGTGTTTTCAAAGTCTCGAAATCAGTAATCATTCCATTGAAACTACGGCTAGTGCAGATGCTTTTCCTCTTAGTCAGCTCCTCATTGGGCACGCAATCAATGCCATTCAGTTCCTGCCATGTACGATAGATTACGATGTTATTGAATGTGATGCGAACCCAGTCGCCAGAATGTTGAGCAAATTCGTAAGCAGTATTGACACCCATGTTTTTAAGCTTGACGGCATATCGCCGTCCTATTCCCCAAAGTTCATCTATAGGAAAAAGTTTCAGGGCTTTCAACCGTTTCTCGTTGTTGTCAATCATACAACAATGACGATACCCCTTGTATTTCTTTGCGAAATATGAAGCCATCTTAGCAAGGGTTTTAGTTGGAGCAAGTCCAATACTGACCGGCATTCCCACATATCGCTTTATTTTTTTGTGGAGATCCTCACCCCAAGCCTTCAAGTCGAGGTGTTCCATGCCATCGAGATAGACGAAACATTCGTCAATGCTATATCGGAAATAGGCAGGCGCTTCCTTGCGTATTATATCCACTACCCTTGCTGTGAGTTCACCATACAGTTCATAATTAGATGAAAAGACTGCAATTTTATTGTCGGGAAACTGTTGTTCCAACTGATAGAAAGGTATTCCTGCCTTTATGCCCATTCTTTTTGCTTCGTTCGAGCGTGCCACAACACACCCGTCATTGTTCGATAGGACAACAACGGGTTTGCCGTTAAGGTCAGGGCGGAACACCCGCTCACATGACACATAACAATTATCACAGTCGATTATGCCATACATAAATCATCGTTTCCAATTTTTGATTGTCCACACGACAACTCCCCACACTTCGAATTCGTCATTTTCATTGATTCGAATGGTTTTAAATTCCTTGTTTGCCGGACGGAGTTCTATATATCCTTCATCCTTATGCGTAAGGTCCAAATATTTAATGGTAAATTCGCTATTCAAATATGCCACGACTATATCTCCATTCGCAGGTTCTACGCTTCGGTCGATTACTGCTATATCGCCGTCGGATATACCTGCGTCAACCATGCTGTTTCCCTCCACACGTCCATAGAATGTGGCTTCAGGATGGCGTATGAGGTCGCGATTGAAATCCAGGCTGTCGTGCAAATAATCCTCTGCTGGAGATGGAAATCCGGCTTTTATTCCTGGTGACAGTTGCAGTTTCAGTTCTTTCTCGAACTTTCCCCTAATAAGTCTTATACTTTTCATTGCATAACATTTGATTCCACAAAATTAATGAAAAAAAGGTAAATCCGAATAATTGTCGTTATGTTTTTTTGACGTTGTTGAATTTTATAATTATCTTTGCGAATATTTCATTCTCCATTATTACAATTAATTCACGAAAAACCATAAATAATGATTAATCTACACAAAACAAACAGTAAAGCCTTTTTATTTGCTATCGTAGTTTTGTATATGTTCAACTTGAGAATCCAAGCAAAAATTACAGCCAACGGTGAGTATTACATCATAAATGAATTCTACGACAAGGTTCTCGGGACAAGTGCCGACGGAACTACAGTAAAATTGTCGAGCATCGATACCAACAATGATGTGGATTCATATATCATGATAGCAGAAACCTCCGACACCGACGGCTATTATTATTTGAGGAACAAGAAAACAGGCAAATACCTCACAGCCAGCACTTCCAACTCATATAGCGTGGTTTGGTCGGATTCCAAAGGTAGCGGCAATCAATATTTATGGAATTTCGATGTTCAGTTCGGCAAAAGTATCATTTCGAAAAAGAGCGCTTCCACTCGCCTGGGATGTGACTGGAGTACAGATGATTACGTATCTGTATATTACGACAAGGCGGCAAGTAGCAGAGCGAGGTTTCATGTAATAGAGGCAATAGAAGACGGATATGAGGCATCGTTAAAATCGGCTGAGACCGACGTATATACGAGCAGCATAGGCGTTCAGGAAAAGGACTTCTACCAAATTTCAAAAGCAACAACGATAGACGAGAAGATGGACGTACATCTACTCAGCGCCGATAAACCCCTGAGTGCGAACATAAACATGAAAAACGACTCATGGCTCATCTTCGAAAACGTTCGTCCAAGCGAAGTAATTAGCAAATACCTGAAATACGTCAAGAAAAATGGAGCCACAGCCACAAACGGCACAAACGTGAGGGTGGCCATTTATTTGGATGGCACAGCAGTGATACCATATAGTGCCTCAGCCAATGCATTCAAAGGATATACCGGAGAAAACTTCACGGGTAGCGTAGTGAACCTAAAATGCAAGAACAACAGCACGCTCACGAAGAACAACAACACAATACGCAGCTTCATCTTGCAAAGAGGCTACATGGCTGTTGTGGCAAGCGGCACTAACGGTGAAGGATACAGCCGTGTATATGTTGCCGACCACTCAGATCTCGAAGTGCCGGTATTGCCCGACGGATTGAACCGTCAGGTATCGTCAGTCCATATCAAGAAATGGGAATACGTAAGCAAGAAAGGTTGGTGTTCAACCCAAAGCAATTCAGGAATAGCCAGTGGCATGAAGTCCATGAATGCCACATGGTTCTATACATGGAGTGCCGACCGCAGTTCCACAGACGATGCAGAATATGTGCCAATCAAACAACACATCTACTGGCCTTCATGGACAGATATTGACGCTCTCAGCGCATCCACCCATGTGCTTTCGTTCAACGAGCCTGAACATTCAGAACAACACAACAAATGCGACTGCGGAGGGACGATAAGCTCTTGGACCGCCACGACGAAAGTGCCGGAATTCTACCAAACCGGCATGAGAATTGGCTCCCCCTCCCCAACCGACTTGAGCTGGCTCACAGAATTCGCCGGCCACGTGGACGACATGGCATACCGTTGCGATTTCGTGTCGCTTCATGCATATTGGGGGCCAAACGAAGCAAATGGGGTGTCAGCATGGTATAACAAACTTAAAAGTGTTTATGACAACACCCACCGGCCTATATGGATCACGGAATGGGCTTACGGAGCTTCATGGACTACAGAAAGCTGGCCGTCGAATTATTCCGAGCAGTTGGAGAAAAACAGAGCCGCCATCATGGACATCGTGGACATGCTTGAACGCACGCCATTCATAGAAAGATATTCCTACTACCAGTGGGACACTAGCTCCAGACGATTCATCAACGACGACGGATGGGTCACTCCAGCCGGTGAAGTTTACCAAAAGACAAAGTCCACATTTGCCTACAACTCACAATACCAAAAAGTGCCAAACTATTGGAAGCCAGGTAGCAGGGCACCTGTTTTAAGCTATGAAATTAGCGAAGATGGAGAGAGCATCACTTTCACGATGACAAACGTTTACGGTGATGCCACTGACGAGTATATATTGCAAAGGAGAAACGGTGACAGTGACTGGGAAGACCTGTATAACGAACAAGACAGATATAAGTTCGACAACGACTCATTCACTTTTACAATGCAGATGTCGGATATTGACAAATACAATGACGTGTTCCGCATATACAACACAACCATTTTTGGAGGTACGTCGAAGAGCAGCGAACTGAGTTTATATAATTTCATCGTCAATCCCGACTGCAACGAAGGCACCAAAGGATGGACAGTGAACACATTGGAAACAAACACAGGTGAAGCAAGCGATGGCGACAATTCAAACTCCTATTGGAACCAATGGAAATCAAACGGGCTCACATCATCCATGAGTCAGACATTGGAAGATTTGCCTGCCGGAACATATACGTTGAGCGCTTTGCTCAGAGGCTCATCCAACTGCACCATAACATTGGCTGAAGCAATAACCAGGGCATCTGCTCAAGCCAACGATACTAACACCACAAAAAAAGAAATACAAGGAGTTGGTAGTTCTACAATAGAAGGTAGTGACTATCAAAACGGATGGACTCGTGTAGAATTAGAACCTCTCACCATACGCGAAGGCGACAAACTTACCATCACCGCCACAGCTTACAGCAGTAGCGGAAGTACATGGTGGAGTGCGGATCACTTCGTATTGAAATATGTACCCGATCCAAGCGTAGGAATCAAAACGATTGAAAGCGACACCAAGCCGGAAGGCAACAAGATTTACACCCTCGATGGCAGGATTGTCACTCCAACAAACGCAAGACAAGGTATTTTCATAATAAATGGCAAGACTACTATTTTGAAGTAAAAAAGAACATTTTATACATATAATCTGAATTTTTATTATATTTGCATTAAAATAAGAACAAACCAATACCTACAATAAACATGAAGAAAATCACGACTATCATTGCCGCCACAGTCATGGCAGCAAGTGCGACAGCACAAACACACCAGTTTGACATCAATACTACAAAGCTGGGTGCTCCTGTTCAGCCAACTATGTATGGCATCTTCTTTGAAGATATCAACTATGCCGCCGACGGCGGTCTTTATGGAGAGATGGTAAAGAACCGCTCTTTCGAATTTCCCGGTTTCTTCACCGGATGGGTACGTTTCGGGCGTGTAGAATTCAAGAACGACGGTCCTTTCGACAAAAACCCTCATTACGTACGTCTGTTAAGCAGTGGCCACAACGACAAATTCACTGGCCTTGAAAACGAGGGCTATTTCGGCATGGGATTTGAGAAGGGTGCAGAATATAAGTTCTCCGTATGGGCTCGTTCCGCCGGTCGTGAAGTGAAGATCCGCGTCATGCTTTGCGATCCCTCAACCCAAGAAGAACGTCAACAAGTGGCAGAAGAGACATTGACGATTAATTCCATGGAATGGAAGAAATATGAACTCACGCTCAAGGCTGGCAGAACCGTGGACAAAGGTCGCTTGCGCATTATGCTCGAACGTGGTGAGCGCAAGGTAGTTGACCTCGAGCATATCAGCCTCTTTCCTGCAGAGGTGTATAATGGTGACGAAAATGGGATGCGCAAAGACTTGGCCCAGGCACTCGCTGACTTGCATCCAGGCGTATTCAGGTTCCCTGGTGGCTGCATCGTTGAAGGAACAGACTTGAAGACACGCTATCAGTGGAAGAACACCGTCGGGCCTGTAGAGAACCGTCCGTTGAATGAAAACCGCTGGCATTACACATTTGACTACCGCTTCTATCCAGATTACTATCAGAGCTATGGACTGGGATTCTACGAGTACTTTCGTTTGGCAGAAGAAATCGGTGCTGAGCCTCTTCCTGTTTTGAGTTGTGGACTGTCGTGTGAATTCCAGAATGGTTCAGGCCGCAGTGCCGCCCACGTGGCAGTGAGCGATCTCCAGCCATATATCGACGACGTGCTCGATCTCATTGAATTTGCCAATGGCGACCCTAACAAAAACGTATGGGCAAAATTGCGTAGCGACATGGGTCACCCAGCGCCGTTCAACCTGAAATTCGTGGCAATAGGCAACGAGCAATGGGGTGAGATTTACCCTGAGAACCTAAAGCCATTCGTTGATCAGGTGAAAGCCAAATACCCTGACATTAAAATCATAGGTACGTCTGGTCCTAACTCCGAGGGTAAAGACTTCGATTATCTGTGGCCAGAGATGAAAAAACTTGGTGCCGACCTCGTTGACGAACATTTTTACCGTCCTGAGACTTGGTTCCTTTCTCAAGGCAACCGGTACGACAACTACGACCGTCAGGGTCCAAAGGTCTTTGCCGGAGAATATGCATGTCACGGAAGGGGTAAGAAATACAACCATTTCAACGCAGCGTTGCTCGAAGCAGCCTTCATGACAGGAATGGAGCGTAATGCCGACGTGGTTCACATGGCCACTTACGCACCTCTCTTCGCTCATATCGACGGATGGCAGTGGCGTCCCGACATGATTTGGTTCGACAATTTGCGTTCGTTCAAGAGCTGCTCTTATTATGTTCAGCAGATGTTCAGCCTCAATAAGGGTACCAACGTGCTTTCACTGATGATGGACGGCAAGCCCGTTGCAGGCAACAGCGACCAAGATGGCTTGTTCGCGAGCGCCGTATATGATTCCGCAAGCAAGGCTGTCGTGGTTAAGATCGTAAACACCAGTGACAAGGCTCAAGACGTGAAGCTCAACCTTCAGGGAATGACAGGCTCACACCCTGCAGCACTATGCGTATTTTCAGCAAATGACATCAACGGCGAGAACACACTGGATGAGCCAGAGAAGTTCGTGCCAAAATCATCAACATTGACTCTCGATGCGTCCGACTGCAACATCATCATAGAGCCAAAAACCTTTATGCTGTATAAGATTCAGTAATCAATTGCTTAAGAGGTCAACCAAAATAAGGGAATCACATTAAGAACCGCAAAACCATCCCGAACGGCAATCGTTCGGAATGGTTTTGTGGTTTAAATTCCCCGAATCTCACCATATATGCTTAAAGCGGATATTCTTCGAATGCATAGAGGACTGTGGAAAGGTAACGTTCGCCGTTGTCGGGTAGTAGAACGATGATATTCTTTCCCGCATTCTCTGGGCGGCTGGCGATTTGGTATGCCGCGTATGCAGCTGCACCAGCAGAGATGCCCACGAGGAGACCGTCTTTTTGTGCCAGTTCACGTGATGTCCGAATGGCATCGTCGTTTTCCACGTCGAATACCTCATCGACCACATCAGAATCGTAGTTCTTAGGCACGAAACCGGCACCAATACCCTGGATCTTATGTGGTCCGCTCTGACCACCATTCAGCACCGGAGATGACAGCGGTTCCACCGCGATGACTTTCACATCAGGATTCTGCTCCTTCAGGTATTTCCCCACTCCACTGACAGTACCGCCCGTGCCTACGCCAGCCACGAATACGTCCACCTTACCGTCGGTATCATTCCATATTTCCTTTCCCGTCGTGGCATAATGCTTGGCAGGGTTAGACTCGTTTTCAAACTGCTGGAGGATGATACTTCCCGGAGTCTTGTCGCGCAATTCTTCAGCAGCACGGATAGCACCCGGCATACCGTCTTTGCCTGGTGTGAGCAGCACCGTGGCACCGTATGCCTTCACGAGGTTACGACGTTCCACGCTCATGGTGTCGGGCATGGTCAGCACCAGTTTGTAACCTTTCACGGCAGCCACGAGAGCCAGTCCCACACCTGTATTGCCACTGGTAGGCTCAATGATGGTGTCGCCCGGCTTGATGACACCTTTTTCTTCAGCATCTTCAATCATTGCAAGTGCGATACGGTCCTTCACACTACCACCCGGATTAAAATATTCCACCTTTGCAATCAGAGGCTTAGCAAGATTCTTGCTCTTTGAAAATTCTCCCAGTTCCACTAATGGAGTTCCACCGATTAGTTCGGTCAGTTTGTTATAGATTTTCATATGTTATTTTGTATTTGTTGATGGATAAACCAATTTGTCAGTTGTGTGCGACATAAAAACATGATTCTTGCTATAATTTTATTTGAAGCATCCAAGTCAACTATATCAGATTATTAAAGATAGGATAAGATTGACTTGAACCAAGATTCAATAAGCATGACAAATTTACGAATAGTTTTTTTAACGACCGCTAAGAATATCAGATTTTATCCAGTGCCTGCGACAAGTCGTCGATGATATCGTCGATATGCTCTGTTCCGATGCTCAAGCGGACAGTGGCAGGAGTGATGTTCTGCTGTTCGAGTTCTTCAGGTGAGAGTTGGGAGTGAGTGGTGGTGTATGGATGTATCACTAGACTCTTTGAGTCTCCCACATTGGCTAGAAGTGAGAAAATTTCCAAAGAGTCAATAAACTGCCATGCTTCTTTCTCACCACCCTTCACCTCGAAAGTAAAAATCGAAGCGGCATCGTGTGGATAATATTTCTTATAAATGGCATTGTCTGGATGTGAAGGCAGTGAAGGATGGTTCACTTTCTGAACCTTAGGATGGTTATTGAGGAAATCCACCACCTTCAATGCATTAAAAACATGACGTTCGATACGAAGACTCAAACTTTCCAGTCCCTGCAAGAGGATGAAAGCATTGAACGGAGATATGGCAGCGCCAGTGTCCCGAAGAAGGACGGCACGAATGCGTGTGACGAAAGCTGCGGGTCCAGCCACATCGGCAAATACCGCTCCATGATAACTCGGATCCGGCTTTGCGAGTGTAGGGAACTTGTCGGCATTGGCTTTCCAGTCGAATGTGCCACCATCCACGATCACTCCTCCTAATGAACTTCCATGTCCACCAATAAATTTTGTGGCGGAATGCACCACGATATCAGCTCCGTGTTCTATAGGACGAATCACATAAGGGGTTCCGAACGTGTTGTCGATGATAAGAGGGACATTATGTTTGTGTGCAACAGATGCGACGGCTTCTATGTCGGTAACGCCAGAATTTGGATTTCCAAAGGTCTCGGCAAGAATAGCCTTAGTATTAGGTTGAATAGCATTTTCCAAAGTCTCAAGGTCATTTACCTTCACGATTGTATTGCTTATGCCCTGAGTTGACAAAGTATGCGTAATCAAATTAAAAGAACCGCCATATAAGTCATCTGCAGCCACCACATGGTCACCAGCCTGCGCTATGTTCTGAATAGCGTAGGTTATAGCAGCGGCGCCACTGGCTACCGCCAGTCCTGCAACGCCCCCTTCGAGTGTGGCCACACGTTCTTCAAACACCCCCTGTGTGGAGTTTGTAAGTCGTCCATATATATTACCTGCATCTCGCAGTCCAAATCTGTCGGCCGCATGTTGCGAATTGCGGAACACGTATGAAGTTGTCTGATAAATAGGCACCGCCCTTGAATCGGTTGCTGGATCCGGTTGTTCTTGTCCTACATGCAATTGCAATGTTTCAAAATGTAATTTTTTTGTTGCCATAATAAAAATTATTAATATTTGTTGAAAATCTGTTTCTTATTACTACCCAAACAATCTCCTTTTTAATATTCCCATATAAATATCACCTTGCTTTAATAATAAAACCTAAAACAATCTTTTTACCAAAAACAATTTTCTTTTGAATAGAAAACTTAAAAATCTTTTCAGATCCAAATAACATCAATGCTATTTGAATTGTGGTGCAAAGTTAGAGATAATAGTCATATATTCCATGATAAAAGGATATATTTGGAATTTTATTCTAAAACAAGTTAATAATTTGGATAATATTCATCTGCTTCTTGCAAAATATCATTATATTTGCAGAAGATTATTCTTTAAACTCATAATCATGGATAAAATCGATGCCATTGACCTGAATATCCTCAGGGCTTTACAAGAAAATGCCAAACTAACAACTAGAGAATTGGCAGAGAAGGTAAATTTGAGCAGTACGCCAGTGTTCGAGCGGCTCAAACGTCTGGAGAAATCAGGATATATAAAAAAATATACCGCCATCATAAATGCCGAAAAACTGAAGATGGGCTTCATGGTGTTCTGTAACGTAAAACTGAAAAACATGAATCGTCAAATAGCAGAGGAATTCGAGTCGACCATCCAGGGCATCCCTGAAGTTACCGAATGCTACAACACATCAGGCAATTTCGATTTTCTTCTGAAAATTCACGTTGCCGACATGCAACAATATCGTGAATTCCTCTTCAACAAATTAGGCAAGATCAACAGTCTCGGCACTTTGGAGAGCGTGTTCGTGATGAAAGAAATTAAACACAACTATAGCGTAAACGTGTAGCAAGTCATGGTTTAACGCTGATGGTCACACATTCAAACAAGTTGACAGGTTTATGTGTTTTTTGATGGTGGCAAATTTGCATTTCAGGATAAATCTCAAATATCCAACAGATGAACATTGATTGTTGTTTTGTTGCATAGTTTCATTTGCAACAAACAGTTACCTTTTTGCAACAAAATAAAACTTCGTTCTTGATAAATGCAAGTAACTTTGCAACGTGAAATTATCAAAAACAAAATAACACCAAAACGATGAAAAAACTCAAAACTATCGCCTTATTCGGTTGTTTATTATTCTCAATTAAAACAACTGCGCAGAATGCGGACGGGCTACTCATCCATTACAATTTTGAAAATCTTACAGGCACGGCAGTAGAAGATGTTTCTGGCAATGGAGTGACCGCGCACTTGATCAACAACGCAAAAGTAGAAGAGATGGGCACATATCATGTGCTCAACTTAGGTTCGTCGAATGGTTATCTGAACATGACCACAGCAGCCGGCAAGGCCCTTGCATCTACCGACACCTATTCCATATCAACATATTATTTTGTGGAAGAAGACGCATCTCTGGAAGGAGCAGGTTTTTTCTTGTGGTCGTTCTCCACATCAACGGCAGTAGGAGCAGCTGACGGCAAATATGCCGCTTATCGTTTAAATGCACAGAGAGTGGCCACTTCTACTGGTGGATACCAGAACGAAGTAGGCATAGAGACAGGAAGTGCCAGTCCTAAAGGCGTGTGGAAACATGTTGCCTACATTCAGAACGGCTTAAATGCAAGTCTCTATATAGATGGCGTGCTTATAGGCAGTGTGACTAACATGCCCAGAAACAGTACGAATTTCGGTTCTACATCCCCATCCTACAATTGGCTCGGGCGTCCGGCATTCACAACCGACAGTTATCTAAAAGACACGAAGATAGCTGATTTCAGATTGTATTCCAAGGCACTCACGGTTTCAGAAGTCACTCAGCTTGCAGGCAAGACAAAAGACTTGACCTACCAATACGAACACGGCAGTTTAGGTGACAAGACAGCCTTGATGTCAGCCATTGCCGATGCAGAAGCATTCCTATCAAGTTCATCCATTGAAAACTACATGATAGGTGCTGTTGAGGATTTCCGCGACCAGCTCTTTCTTGCCCAACAATGTGCGGCATCCGACATGGTTTCGCAAGCATACATAGACAATAGGCTGAAAGCCCTTGACGCAGCACGCAAGACGCTTGAGGCATACAAAGGTCTCGAATTCGACATATCCAACCTCACCGACTCCTACGACACAGAACGCGGTTTCCGTCATCCGGGAGGCCTTCACACCAATGCCGACTTTGAGAGAATAAAAGCACAACTCGCTTCAGGCAACACAAAAGTGACACAGGCGTGGAACGTGTTGTTGGCATCGGAATATTCCCAGTCGGATGTAAGCACCTGGCCAACTGAAACAATATGGCGCAGTGGAAGTGGTGACAACTATCTCAACGCCGCTAGAGGAGCGCACATGGCATATCAGAACGCATTAAGGTGGAAGATAGCTGGAACCAAGGCCAACGCCGACGGAGCAGTCAGGATATTGATGGCATGGGTAGATGGTTCCAAATATGTCAGTGGCAACACCAACCTGTCTCTGGCCAGTGGCCTCTACGGCTATGAATTTGCCCAAGCGGCAGAACTGATGCGTGACTATAGCGGATGGAAGAAAGACGATTTCGAACGGTTCAAGGAATGGATAAAACGAGTGTGGTATCCAGCTTGTATCGATTTCCTCCGTCGCCGTCACGACACATGGCTCAATGCAGCAAATGTAGCAAGCGCTGGAGGCGGACGTCCAGGCCACTACTGGAGTAACTGGGGCCTCTGCAACGCATTGGCAGTCATGAGTTTCGGCATTTTGTGCGATGATGTCCACATGTATAACCAGGGACTTTCCTATTATAAATATGACCAGGTGGGCAACTGGGCAGAAGCGACAGGCAGCCAGGTCAACAACATCGGTTTGACAGAATACCTTGGCAACCTGGTACCTGCGCTTGGCACCGATGCGCGAGGCCCTTACGGGAAACTTGGTCAGATGCAGGAAAGCGGACGTGACCAAGGACACGCAACTATGGCTCTTGGACTAGCCGTTGACATCTGCCAAACAGCATGGAGCCAAGGCGATGACCTTTACAGCTATATGGACAACCGATTAGCGGCTGGCATAGAGGGACTTGCCGCATATAATTTCGGGAACGTCAACGATGGTCCATGGACCAACTATGGTTATGCTGACTGCCGCACCGCATGGCACAACGCATGGGTGCAGACAGGTCACAACGAAGGCAGCCGTGGTCAGATACGTGCTTATTGGGCACGAATCGTCGGTCATTATGAAGGGGTGAAAGGCGTAAAGATGAGATACAGCGACATGGCACTAAACAATATGGGAATCGATGACGGTGGAACCGGAGGTAGCTCCGGTGACTACGACCATCTTGGTTATAGTGTACTGACATGCACCTACGATGGAATGGCAAGCGACGATACAAAGCCAACGTTACTAACCCCGAAAATGACCGTGAACGGTAAAGTCGTATATCACAATGAATTGGGAGGGCTTGAAAACACATATGAGATAAACACCAACACAGGTGTTGTGCCTGGAACGGTAATAACATTGTCGCCCCAACTGCCATCAGGCGCTACCGATACGGGCAAATGGCAATGGAATACAGGGGAGACCACTAAAGACATAACCATTTCCGCAGACAAGAGTTATCTGTATCGTGCCACCTATACAAACGAAAACGGCATAGAGAGCGAGCAAGTATTCAGCATCTACGTGCAAGGCGACTGCAGTCCATTCGGCATGACCGCATGGGCACAGGTGAACGACCACGATGTGGAAGACATCCATAATATAGAGGTGTTCTATGGCAATAATGTAGTGCTTGGAATCAATGGAGGTGTCGCTTATGGGCGAATTCTCTGGGACAATGGCAGGACAGAGGGCACGCGAACTGTCAAAGCAATCCGCGACCGCGAAATAAGTGGGATGTACATAACACAAGGTGGCAGACAGCAACCGGCGACATTCAAGATCCACGTGATTAGTCTGAAGCCACGAATCATATTGAACGGAGTGGAATATGAAGACAGCACACATATGATTGTCCGCAAAGGCGACAACGTGGTGATATCACCAATGATTGCAGCGAATTTCACTGACGTAAAATACAAATGGAGCAACGGCAGTGAAGACCCGAGCCTTACGTTCAACGACATAGACGAAAGTCAAGAACTCACTCTTACTTTTACATCCAATGAAGGAGAGTTCGAACAAACCTATAAAATAATGGTGATTGACGAAGAAAACGGATATGATCTCGAAGAAGGCAAATACCTGCTTGTTTACAACCCAACAGGGTATGCGTTGACTTATTCAGAAGGCCAACTTCTCTTCATGGAACCTCAAAAGGATGCTGAGGACACATACATATCCAATCAGATATGGACAGTAATAAAGACCAATGACACCATGCCATACAAATACAATTTTTATTTGGAGTCGGAAGATAAATACCTGTCGTCCACCGGTCGTGCAACAGCCAGCGGAGGCACGTTTTATCTCTACAATGCTCTTGGCACAGATCTGTGCATTGGGAAAAACACCTCAGGACGCTTTTGGAGTTTGGTTGACGACAAACTCAACACTTTGAATCAAAAGGAATTGCTGGATTTCCCATTCATGTTTGTTCCTATCACTTCGGATATCACGGGCATTTCATTGACTAGAGATGATTTTAAAGGCTCGAATGACTGGTTTACCATGACAGGAATACGACTATATGGAATTCCTCAAACAAAAGGCATTTACATACATGAAGGTAAGAAAGTCGTCATCAGATAACCTTTGGTTTACATCCACATCTAGCCAAAATCGGTTGTCCGCTTTGGGTCAGCGGAAAGCCAATGGGTATAGTTTGGAAAAGTCAATCATATAGATTGGGGAAAAGCGCTTACGCTATAGGAAAAAGGCTGGTACAACATCATATATGTTGTACCACTTTTCTCAATGTTGCACTATAAGTTGGAACTCCAGCGTCTCTCTGGCAATCGCGTGAAGTATCACCATTAACAAGCTGAAAATTTATTTCAGGGAATAATTGCTTGCGGGTTTTGCTTTATCGCTGTTCCGACGCTGGGATGGTCTATTCAACAGTTACGGATTTTGCAAGGTTACGAGGTTGATCCACGTCCTTTCCCTTACATACAGCTATATAGTATGCCATGAGTTGTAGAGGGATGGTGGCGAGGAGCGGTTCAAAGCATTCCATAGTCTTTGGTATCTCAATATATTCGTCAGCCATTCCCTTCACCTTGTCGTCGTCTTCCGAGACAAGCGCAATCACACGTCCCTTGCGAGCCTTTATCTCCTGAATATTGCTCATCAGTTTTTCATAAAGCGCATTTTTTGTAGCAATGACAACAACAGGCATTTCCTCATCTATAAGTGCTATAGGTCCATGTTTCATCTCGGCGGCAGGATAGCCTTCGGCATGTATATAACTAATTTCCTTGAGTTTGAGTGCGCCTTCAAGAGCAACTGGATAATTAAATCCACGTCCGAGATACAGGAAATTCCTTGCGTAAGTAAACACTTTTGCAATCTCATGAATCTTATCGTTGCAATCCTTTAGCAACTGTTTCTGCTTGTCAGGAATGGCGTCCAACTCTTTCACGCATTTCTCATAATCATAATTGTTTATGGTACCCCTGGCCTTTGCCATGGCCAAAGCCAGCATTGACAGTACGGTAACCTGTCCGGTAAAAGCCTTTGTGGAAGCGACACCGATTTCAGGTCCGACATGAATGTAGGAACCCGTGTTCGTAGCCCTAGGAATTGAAGATCCGATGGCATTGCATATTCCATAGATGAATGCCCCTCGTTTTTTCGCCAATTCGACAGCAGCCAGTGTGTCTGCCGTTTCGCCTGATTGTGAAATGGCGATAACTACGTCCCTATTGTCAATGACCGGATTGCTGTACCTGAATTCAGAAGCATATTCCACCTCAACCGGGATCTGGCAGAAATTTTCAATTAGTTGTTTTCCTATCAAAGCCGCATGCCAACTTGTACCACAAGCCACAATGATGAAACGTCGGGCGTTGACCAATTCCTTACGATAGTCAATTACAGCCGACAGCACTACATTGTTCAGGTCAACATTCACACGCCCCCTCATACAGTCTTTAAGACATAAAGGCTGTTCGAATATTTCCTTCAACATGAAATGAGGATACCCGCCTTTCTCAATTTGTGACAAATTTAGGTTGATCTTACGTATTTCATGCTCTATCTTCTCATTGTTTACGTTGACGAATTCAACATTGTCGCTATTGCGATGAATCACTGCAATGTCCTTGTCATCGAGATATACCACCTTGTCGGTGTATTCGATAATAGGCGACGCATCAGAACCGAGAAAGAATTCGCCTTCTCCAATTCCGACGACAAGAGGACTGCTCTGGCGTGCCGCTATAATCTCATCTGGATTGTCTTTGTCAACCACAGCCATTGCATAGGCTCCAATGACTTGATGCAATGCCATACGTACCGAAGTCAAGAGGTCAACACCCTTTTTCGTGCGAATATAATCAATAAGTTGCACCAACACCTCAGTATCTGTATCGCTTTTGAATTCAATACCTTTTTTCTGCAACTGTTCCTTTAGGACAGCATAGTTTTCAATGATGCCATTATGGATTATGGCAAGATTTCCCGACCCACTTATATGGGGATGCGCATTCTTGCTATTCGGTTCTCCATGCGTTGCCCATCTTGTATGTGCGATGCCAATGGTACCTGTAATATCCTTGCCTTCAACATATTTCTCAAGATCCGCCACTTTCCCTTTGGTCTTATAAACTTGCAGCCCAGTATTTTCAGTAATCAATGCCAGTCCGGCACTGTCATATCCCCTGTATTCCAGTCTTTTCAGACCTTTCACAAGAATGGGGTAAGCCTGTCGCTTACCAATGTATCCTACTATTCCACACATATATATATTGAATAATTAATGATGAAAAATGGATAATGAAAATCCACATTCTGTTATAAACGTATATAATGAAATAAAATTAAAGATGTTATTCGACCATCACCTCAAGAATTTCAGAAGTTTCGAGAGGTTTGATGATCATGTGCTCTACGGAAGCCGGGAAAAGGATAGTATTCCCTTTAGCCAGGCAACGTTTTTCACCGCTCACCGTATCGTTGATTTCCAATATTCCTTCCATGCACATGTATATAATAAAAGAATCCACGTTTCTGTAGTCCATCTTGACAGTTTTGTTCAATTTCAAAAGGTTTGTGGTGAAATACTTGCATTTGACGAGATTCACGTTACCCATACAGTCCCTGCTATATGTGATCTTATAATTGTCCTTTGCCTTGTAGTCGATCACCTCGAGTGCCAAATCCGTATGTAGTTGACGCTTTTTTCCATCCTTCCCAACCCTATCATAATCAAATATACGGTAGGTAATATCACTAGACTGTTGGATTTCAGCTATGAGTGTTCCAGAACAAATGGAATGAATCCTTCCCGGAGGCAAAAAGAACACATCCCCCTTCTTAACATTATACGTTTGCAATTTTTCTACAATCGTGGAGTTCTCTACCGAATTGACAAAATCCTCTTTTGTCATGTCATGCTTGAATCCCACCATGACAGCCGCCTTGGGGTCAGAATCCATCACATACCACATTTCCGTCTTGCCATTGGCTCCATGACGCGCCATTGCCTCTTCATCATTTGGATGAACTTGAATAGAAAGATTTTCATTGGCATCGATGAATTTAACCAATATTGGAAAATTCTTGCCAAAACGTTCCACGACAGTACGTCCAAGCAAATTCTCTCCATATTTTTCCACTAGTTGGTTGATGGTAAGTCCCTTGTCGGAACCATCCGCCACAACAGACTCAAAGCCTTCAACTGCAGATATTTCCCAGCTCTCGCCTACCGATTCCACAAGCAGGTCCAATCCCTTGAATTGACAGATTTTAGTCCCTCCCCAAATCGTGGGTTTCAGTATGTCCTCGAAAACAAACATCTTCTACTTAAATAACAATCCCAGACTAATCTCTTTTGAACAGATCACGTGTATATACCTTGTCCTGCACGTCATCAAGACACGAGTCATAGCGGTTGGCAATAATGGCGTCGGATGAAGACTTGAACTTCTCCAAATCATTCACCACTCGGCTTCCGAAGAACGTAGTTCCGTCGGGCAAAGTAGGTTCGTAAATAACAACCTCGGCACCCTTTGCTTTTATTCGTTTCATAACCCCTTGTATGCTGCTTTGGCGGAAATTGTCGCTATTGCTTTTCATCGTCAGTCGGAAGACACCCACGACACACGACTTCTCCTGACTCGGATTATATGTGCCACTCATGTTATAGTCATAGTAGCCCGCCTTCTTTAGGACACGGTCAGCTATGAAGTCTTTCCTCGTGCGGTTACTCTCCACAATTGCCTCAATCAAGTTCTCGGGAACATCCTGGTAGTTGGCGAGCAGCTGTTTGGTGTCCTTAGGCAAGCAATAACCGCCATAACCAAATGACGGGTTGTTGTAGTGAGCACCAATTCGTGGGTCGAGACACACTCCATTGATGATGTCTTGCGTGTTGAGGTTTTTCATTTCCGCATATGTGTCGAGTTCATTGAAATAACTCACACGAAGAGCAAGATATGTGTTGGCGAACAATTTCACTGCTTCAGCCTCGTCAAGTCCCATTATCAGAGTTTCTACATCTTCCTTTATTGCACCTTCTTTAAGAAGGTTGGCGAACATTTCCGCCTGTCGTTTCTCGTATTCGTTTTCGACATCGCACCCAACTATGATTCTCGAAGGATACAGATTGTCGTATAGAGCACGGCTTTCCCTCAAGAATTCTGGTGAGAAGAGAATTCTGTCGGTATTGAATTTCTTTCTGACAGCACGAGTATATCCTACCGGAATTGTGGATTTAATTATCATCGTGGCTTTGTCGTTGTGTTTCAACACAAGTTCAATTACGTTTTCCACAACCGACGTGTCGAAGAAATTAAGTCTCGGGTCGTAGTTAGTCGGAGCTGCTATGACCACAAATTCGGCATCGTCGTATGCTTCGGATGGGTCTAAAGTGGCTTTAAGGTCAAGTTCCTTTTTTGTAAGATAATCCTCAATTTCCTTATCGACGATAGGCGATTTGCGATTATTAATCATTTCAACCTTTTCCGGTACGATATCTATTGCAGTCACTTTGTTCTTTTGTGACAGCAATGTGGCGATTGACAAACCCACATATCCAGTACCAACTACAGCAATTTTCATTATTCAGAATATGGTTTTATATTCACATCTTTATTATAAAGACTCTATTGACATGCAAATTTACGAAGAATCTGCGAAAAATACTAAAAAAATACAGTTAAAAAGTCCATTTGGCCGCAAGTGTTGGGATGGCATAGAACATGTTGTTCTTTTCGTTTTTGTTGAAAACGAAATTGTTGCTTAATTCAACTTCAGTACCCACACTCAGATGTATGTCCTTCATGCCATTCAAAGCATTGAGATTCAGCCAGAACTGTGGTTCAGCCAACAAGATGAGTTTTCCATCTACATCCTTGTCGTGCCAAAGGTCACAAAATCCAGAAAAAGTGCAAAATCCGTGTGCAAAGGTGTCGTTCCACACGGCTGTTAGCTGAAATCCAGGAAAGCCGTCACGATATTGTCCCTTAAAATAATGCTTATACATGGCTTGCATAGAGAACGTATGTTGGAAATCGCCGCTATGCCAGTTCCAAGCCAATCCTGCCAAAGCAGCATGTTGGAAACGTGTTGCCACCGCCATGTCTTCCACAGAAGAGAGCCCACCGTTGTATTCAATATGTGCAGCCCATCGGCTATTTTCCTTCCGCAAATTGAATTCTCTTGCAATTTCCCAATAAGCCCCGGCAGCGCCATCACCGAAATAGTCGATATCCGTGAACAAAAACGTACTGCCAAACCTATCAGGCTTAAACATCTCAACCGTTGTAGTGACATTCGGTCTTCCGTTCAAATCACCATAAATAGAATGGCCTAGGTCGTAGTGCAGTTGGATATTCTGAGACAATCCTGTCAAAATCGAAATCATCGAGAGCAAGCATGTAAAATATTTCTTTTTCATAAGATCATGTTTATTAAATTTACATCTACCCTATAATCATTGCAAATTTACTTATTTTTTTGCGTTTATTTAAAAAAATTACATAAAACACTCTTTTACCTGACATATTAACACCCAAAAGGCATATCTACCAGGGTAAAGCACCATATTATTTGACATTTTTCCATAATCATCCCCCAAAAAAAATCCATATAATTTTGGTCATTGAATAAAAAGGAGTAAATTTGTGATATAAACCAGAAAAAACACATTTCATTAAAACTAAAACTATGGAAGTTGAGAAAATAATGCAAGAACTGGAGCGAAAGCATCCAGGCGAATTGGAATATCTCCAGGCTGTAAGGGAAGTATTGATAAGCGTTCAAGACGTTTACAACCAGCATCCAGAATTTGAGAAAGCCAGAATCATCGAGCGCATCGTTGAACCAGAACGAGTGGTCACATTCCGTGTGCCATGGGTAGATGACAAAGGAGAGGTCCATGTCAACCTAGGCTATCGCGTACAGTTTAACAGTGCTATAGGTCCTTATAAAGGGGGCTTGCGTTTCCACTCGTCTGTAAACTTGTCAATTTTGAAATTCCTCGGATTTGAGCAGACATTCAAGAATGCCCTCACGACCCTGCCAATGGGCGGTGGAAAAGGAGGCAGCGATTTTTCCATCCGTGGCAGGAGCGATCAAGAGGTCATGCGTTTCTGTCAGGCTTTCATGACAGAGTTATATCGTCATATCGGTCCAGATGAAGACGTACCTGCCGGCGATATCGGTGTTGGAGCTCGCGAAATAGGCTATTTGTTCGGAATGTACAAGAAGCTGACCCATCAGTTCCAAGGCGTATTGACTGGCAAAGGTTTGGAATATGGTGGTTCACGCATACGTCCGGAAGCGACAGGTTATGGAGCAATCTATTTTGTGAACCACATGCTTTCCACCCATGGAGCAGAGATAAAAGGCAAAACCATTGCCTTGAGCGGATTCGGGAATGTGGCATGGGGCGCAGCAAAGAAAGCCACCGAGTTGGGAGCGAAAGTCATAACGATTAGCGGTCCTGACGGATATGTATATGATCCTGCCGGCCTCGACGCAGAGAAGATTGAATACATGCTTGAACTGCGTGCAAGTGGCAATGACGTGTGTCAGCCATACGTTGATGAATTTGATGGTGCTACATTCTTTGAAGGAAAGAAGCCTTGGGAACAAGCGGCTGACATTTACCTTCCGTGCGCCACCCAAAACGAGTTGAATGGCGACGATGCCGAGAGCATCCTTTCCCATCATCCGTTATGCGTGGCAGAAGTGTCAAATATGGGTTGCACGGCCGAAGCCGCAGAAAAGTTCGTGGCAGCCAAGCAACTATTCGCTCCTGGCAAGGCAGTCAATGCCGGTGGCGTGGCTACGAGTGGACTTGAGATGACCCAAAACTCAATGCGTATCACATGGAGCGACAAGGAAGTTGATGAGAAACTCCACTATATCATGCACAGCATCCACGAACAATGCGTGAAATACGGAAAGGAGGCCGACGGATATGTTGATTATGTGAAAGGCGCAAATATAGCAGGCTTCATGAAAGTAGCAAAGGCTATGCTTGCACAAGGAATTGTATGATAAGATTCATTTATGTGCGTAAATTACGTCTGCTTGAAAATAGCGCTGATTAATTCATACTAAAACCAAAATCGGATGTGTCAAGTATTGGCACATCCGTTTTTTTCGTTACAAAATCCTTGAAATAACAAAACCGGTCGTCGATGATTGGCGACCGGTTTCTGACGAATTAGTAGTCAAATGTCTGAAAAAAATACAAATATAATTATGCTTGAATGGGAATTGAAGGTTAATATCTGTGTGGACCGTGATTATAATATCCACTATGAGGAGGAGGAGGTCCGTAAGGGTCATCAAAAAAGTCGTACCACCCAAAACAACTTGAAAGCATTGTCATGCAAAGCGTCGCTATTGCAATTGCCGAAAGTATAAATTTAAACTTTTTCATAATCATATGTTTTTTAAGTTAATAATTCATTTATGTTTTCGTTGCAAAGATAATCCCTGTTAAATGATAATCAAATGTAATATTCCTAAAGTTAAGTGGGAAATATCCTAAAGCTGAAGGGGATTTTCCTAACACATATCAATCATAAGTTGTATAAATCTCTTTTTGAACGAATTAAATCGCAACATTTATTTTGCAATTTTAATAATTATATATACTTTTGCATACAAACCTATTTTAGTAAAAAATTAAGAGATTATGAAACACATAGGAACACATTCGTTGTTGGCCGGTTGTCTGATGTTGGTATTGATGGACGCCGCTCCGATACCACAAAAGCTTAGTTGTAAGGATAAAAGGGAAAGAAAACGTCATGAACAATACATGAACAATCTTCCTGAAATTGTGATACCCGATATAATAACAGGAGACGTCATAGATAAAGGTACGACTTGGGCAACTATAAGTGGCTCGCTCAAATATGATACCTCTGGTTTTGAATACCAAATTCAAGATTTCGGCATCAAGTATAGATTAAACGACGGTCAACAGTCTGATTTTATAAAAATTTCAGCCTCTGGCCAACAATATGAATCGTTCAAAGTAGAACTGAAGAATTTGCAACCCGGCCTTCCATACCAATATTTTACCTACGTGACAATAGATTCCACAGTATTTTCGGGTAAAATCAGAATTTTCGAGACACGCATTAAAGATTAGAATAGCCTGAAAATGAAATAGGATTGAATCATTTCATTTTCAACGGTATTGAGGATGTGTTCAAAAAACATGTAGCACATCCTCTTTACTTTATCCTCTTTTCTTTGTTATGCGTTTGCACATTAGAAAATAAAGGTGTAAATTTGCAAAAATATTTTCAGCACCTTCAAACAATACGTAATTGTTGTTGACAGTTAAGGAGTTGTATTCCTGCCTGAATGCGGCATTACATATTTGCAAGCGGGAAGGCTTGACATTCAAGCCGTTGCTAAAAAACAAAGACAATGAAAGTAATGAAATTTGGCGGAACATCCGTAGGTTCCGCAGAGAGCATTCTTAACGTACGGAAAATTGTTGAGGCAAATGAAGAGCCCGTAATTGTAGTTGTATCAGCCCTTGGCGGTATAACAGATCAATTGATAAACACTTCATACCAGGCACTGAACGGCGACTCACGCTATATTGAGTCGTATAATCAGATGGTAAATCGTCATCACCAGATGATTGATGCCATTATTCCAGATACCGACAAACAAATCACCTTATTGAAGATTGTTGACACACTGCTTGACGAGTTGAAAAGCATATTTCAAGGAGTGTTTCTCATCCATGACCTCTCTGAAAAGACATCCAATGCCATAGTGAGTTATGGTGAGCGCATATCATCGCATATCGTTTCAGCCATGATAAACGGTTCACGATGCCATAACGCACTCGCATTCATAAAGACAGAGAAAAAACAAAACACCAACATACTTGTCACGGATCTCACCAACAAACTGGTAAAGCAAGAGTTTGTCGATTTCATTTCACTGAGTAAAGACAACAACTCGCCTCGTCCGATAGCAGTTGTGCCCGGTTTCATCTCTACCGACAGCACAACCGGCGAAATAACCAATCTGGGACGCGGTGGAAGCGACTATACAGCAAGCATACTGTCTGCGGCTCTCGATGCGTCCGTTCTGGAAATATGGACCGATGTAGATGGTTTCATGACAGCAGACCCAAAGGTAATCAACACAGCCTACACCATCGAGCATTTGTCGTATATCGAGGCGATGGAGTTATGCAACTTTGGTGCGAAAGTGGTGTATCCACCTACGATTTATCCAGTTTGCATAAAAAACATTCCGATTCTCATAAAAAACACTTTCCATCCAAAAGCAACCGGTACTGTCATCACGTCAACCAGTGACAACAACGGCAGGGCAATCAAAGGCATATCATCAATCAACGACACCAGCCTAATTACCGTATCAGGTTTGTCCATGGTAGGCGTGATAGGTGTGAACCGCCGTATATTTACCGCTTTGGCACAAGAAGGCATAAGTGTGTTTATGGTGAGCCAGGCATCATCTGAAAATTCCACATCCATCGGTGTTCGCAATGAAGATGCCGACCAAGCATGTTCTGTCCTGAACGAAGAATTCAGCAAGGAAATAGGCATGGGTGCGATGTTTGAAATGAGCGTGGAAAAGGATTTGGCTACAATAGCAGTTGTTGGAGAGCGAATGAAACACACTCCCGGTATCGCAGGCAAGTTATTTGGGACACTAGGCCGTAACGGTATCAGTGTGATAGCCTGTGCACAAGGAGCATCCGAGACCAACATATCGTTTGTAGTAGAAAGCAAGTACCTACGCAAATCACTCAATGTGATTCACGACAGTTTCTTCCTTTCCGAATATCAAGTCCTCAACTTATTCATCTGTGGAATTGGGACGGTAGGTAGCAAACTGATCAACCAGATAGCCCATCAGCGCGAAATGCTGATGCACGAGCGTGGTCTGAAACTCAATGTGGTAGGTATAGCCAACGGACATAATGGCATGTATGATCGTGAAGGACTTTCTCTGGAAAACTACCGTGAAGCACTGGCCAAAAGTCCGGCAAGCAACCTTCATCGGCTTCGTGACGAGGTAATCGGCATGAACATATTCAATTCAGTATTTGTTGACTGCACTGCAAGTGCCGACGTGGCATCCCTATATGAGGAATTCCTGGATCACAGCATCAGTGTTGTGGCAGCAAACAAAGTGGCTGCATCATCTGATTACGAAGAATATTCAAAGTTGAAGACAACCGCTCGCGACCGTGGTGTGAAATACCTGTTTGAGACCAATGTCGGTGCCGGTCTTCCAATTATCAACACCATAAACGACTTGATAAATTCCGGTGACAAGATTGAGAAGCTAGAAGCGGTCTTGAGTGGTACTCTAAACTATATTTTCAATACCATATCAGCCGACATACCATTTTCCGAGACCGTTCGCAGGGCAAAAGAAGAAGGTTACTCCGAGCCGGATCCCCGCATAGACCTGAGCGGAAAGGATGTAATCCGTAAACTTGTCATATTGAGTCGCGAAGCCGGCTACAAACTAAATCAAGAAGACGTAGAGAAACACCTATTCATACCTGAGAGTTTCTTCAAGGGTAGCCTTGACGATTTCTGGAGTGAGTTGCCTACGATAGATGCCGATTTTGAAAGGAGAAGAAAGGAACTTGAAGCCAACAACAAAAAATGGAAATTCGTTGCAACCCTTAGCAATGGACAAGGCAAAGTGTCTTTACAGGAAGTGGATTCCCACCACCCATTCTACGACTTGGAAGGTTCCAACAACATCGTGCTTATCACCACTCGCCGTTACCACGAGTATCCTATGCTCATACAAGGTTATGGGGCAGGAGCCAGCGTAACAGCGGCTGGAGTGTTTGCCGACATAATGAGAGTAGCAAATATTTAAATCAGAACCGATGCCATAAACATTCATGGAATATTTCACGCTCTAATATTCTCACATAGCTTTAAAAGCCATTCAACTGTCAATCAAGAAGAAATCGCCCATCAATTAAAGCACTTAACTATCAAGGAAATAAAACATGAAACATATAATAATACTAGGTGATGGAATGGCCGACTGGAAAGTAGAGCAATTGGGTTATAAAACCCCTCTACAACACGCCAATACTCCTTATATGGATTTTTTGGCAAGAAATGGCCGTACTGGTATGTTGAGAACAGTCCAAGAAGGATTCTCTCCTGGTAGCGAGGTGGCCAACTCATCTATATTGGGATACGACCAGGAGAAAGTGTTTGAAGGAAGAGGTCCTCTCGAAGCGGCAAGCATGGGTGTCGAGTTGGAAGAAGGCGACATGGCAATCCGTTGTAACCTCATATGCGTAGATGGTGACAAAATAAAGAATCATTCCGCAGGACATCTCACTACAGAAGAAGGAAGGGAACTGATTGACTATTTGCAAAAGCATCTTGGCAACGACACGGTACAATTCCACTCAGGAATCCAATATCGTCACCTGTTGGTCATCAAGGGTGGGAACAAGCATCTTGTCTGTACCCCACCCCACGATGTGCCAGGACAGGCATGGCGTCCGTTGATGGTGAAAGCCGAGATACCTGCAGCTGAACCTACAGCACAACTGATTAACGATCTGATAATAAAATCCCAGGAACTGCTCAAATCACATCCACTTAACAAAAAGCGTCAGTCAGAAGGCAAAGATCAGGCAAATAGTATCTGGCCATGGGCTGGAGGCTACCGTCCCAACATGGAGCCACTGACATCCCGGTTTCCACAAATCAAGCGTGGGAGCGTGATAACAGCTGTAGATTTGTTGAGGGGAATAGGCAAATTGGCTGGTTTGAGAAGCATTGATGTTGAAGGAGCAACCGGGCTTTTCGACACCAACTATGAAGGAAAGGCCCAAGCCGTTATCGATGCACTAAAAACCGACGATTTCGTGTATCTTCATATTGAGGCAACAGATGAAGCAAGTCATGACGGCAATCTATCACTGAAGCTGAAGACCATCGAATATTTAGACGAAAGAGCCATCAAACCGATTTTTGAGGCGATTTATGGTAGTATAGATAAATTCAATCCGGAAAATCCAGAATCCAAATTGGGAGAGCCGGTGGCTATCGCAGTGTTGCCCGACCACCCTACCCCCGTGGTTCACAGGACCCACACCACAGATCCGGTACCATTTCTGATATATGCACCGGGCATCGAGCCCGATTCTGTTTCTTCATTCGACGAGATATCATGCACATACGGCTCATACGGCTTGTTGGAAAAAGACCAGTTTATTGAGGAATTCATGAATTTCTGATGGATTAAAGACGATGATTAATGGACAAACAGTTCATACTCACGTTTGGCAAACCACCATTTTACGTTTAATTGATTAATTGAATACCCGTTTTCTAAAAGACAAACAATGAAATACTACAGTACAAACGGAAATGCTCCACTTGCAACATTGGAAAAAGCGGTTGTAAAAGGACTGGCAGAAGACAAGGGCCTGTATATGCCGGAGAAAATCAAGTCTCTGCCGAAAGAGTTTTTCGACAAAATAGAAACCTTGTCGTTTCAAGAGATAGCATTCAATGTGGCATCTGCTTTCTTTGGCGAAGACATAGCCCATGAAGACCTTAAAACGATAGTCTATGATACACTTTCGTTCGACTGTCCCGTACGCAAGGTGACCGACAGTATATATTCATTGGAATTGTTCCATGGCCCAACTTTGGCGTTCAAAGATGTTGGTGCTCGATTCATGGCCCGCTTGCTCCAGTATTTCATAAAGCGCAATAGCAAGACTTCTTCACTCGTAAACGTATTAGTCGCCACATCAGGCGACACAGGTTCTGCCGTTGCCAACGGCTTTTTAGGCGTTGACGGCATACATGTCTATGTGCTTTACCCTAAAGGAAAAGTGAGCGACATTCAAGAATGTCAATTTACCACCTTGGGACAGAATATCACAGCCATAGAGATAGATGGTGTGTTCGACGACTGCCAACGACTGGTGAAGTCCGCATTTATGGACGAAGATATCAACCATCACATGCAACTCACATCAGCCAACAGCATCAACGTGGCTCGTTTCCTTCCCCAAGCCTTCTATTATTTCCACGGATACGCACAAATGAAGCGTTTGGGAAAAGCCGACAACCTTGTAGTATGCGTTCCTTCCGGTAATTTCGGCAATATTTGCTCAGGGCTTTTCGGCAAGCGAATGGGACTTCCTGTCAAACGCTTCATTGCTTCCAACAATGCCAATGACGTTTTTTTCAATTATTTGCAGACCGGGATATACAAGCCAAAGGCTTCAGTTCAAACCATAGCCAACGCAATGGACGTGGGCGATCCTTCCAATTTTGCCAGGGTATATGATTTGTACGGCAAGAGTCATTCAGCCATTTGCGAAGACATAAGCGGAGCTACTTATACAGATTCACAAATAGCGGAAGCCATCAAAGAAGTGTATTCCCAAACCGGATATCTATGCGACCCACACGGAGCATGTGGATTCAAGGCGTTGTCGGAACTCCTGGAGCCAGACGAATGTGGCCTGTTCCTTGAGACAGCCCATCCGGCGAAGTTCAAACATACGGTTGACAGCATACTGAAATCCGACATTGAGATTCCATCAAAATTGAAGGCGTTCATGGAAGGCGAGAAGCATATCATCGCAATGACGAAAGACTTTTCCGACTTCAAGCAGTTTCTTTTGGAATCATGACAACAAGCATCGGCATCACAACCAGACATCCTTAAAATCAAATACTTGAAAATCAGAAATGACATGTGGAACGTATTTAAGAACATATTCAGCAAGAAGGAAGATCCTTCGATTTCAAGGACACTGAAAAAGCAAAACGATTCAGAGACGTCAATCCAGATCCGTAAGCGAATGAGTCGGTATGGTGTTTTGGCATTGGCATTGATTCTCATAACATATTTTTCTCCAAGTCCGAACCCTTTCAATTTTCTATATTCAGAAGGTGAACCTTGGCATTATGCCCCACTCTATTCCCTCTACAAGTTCAACATAAACATGAGCGACTCAGTCCTTCAACTGAAGCAAGACAGCGTGAAGAACGATTTCGAGCCTTATTACGAGAAGAACAGTTCCATAGTTGACAGCGTGAAATTGTCGATTCGCAAAGAATACGATAAATTAGCGAACGACAATCCCCGTTACCAAAACGGCAAAGTCCTTATTTACCTCAACAGGCTTAGCAACGCCATCGACTCCGTTTATGGCAAAGGGGTAATTTCACAAACATCCTACGACAGTCTTCTTCTGGCAAACACCAGCCACATACGAATTGTTGAAAACAACATAGCCACCCACACAAACCTATCTGACGTGTATTGTCAACAAACCGCATACAGGAAACTGACAACACCTACAAACGACATAGGGTCCATAGACTCTTTAGAGCAACAGTTTCTCTACGCACTTGGCATCAATACCGTACTGAAGGAGAACCTGACTTACGACGACATGAAATCCAACATCGAGTTGCAGGCAATGATTGATTCCGTTTCTCCAAATATAGGTTTTGTGATGGAAAACGAAAAGATCATAGACCGTGGCGAAATCATAACCAAGGACAAAATCGTCAAACTGAGTTCCTATAAGAAGCTTGTTATGGAAAAGAACGCCGCCGAACGTCCTTTTACAAGCATTTTGGGCGAGATATTAATGGCTTCCGCCATATTGCTGATACTAAACAGTTATACATACCGGTTCCGTATAGAATACTACAAGAACATAAAGGCATATATAATGCTTTTCTCGCTAGTAACACTGTTCTGCATTTTGGCATCCACGCTCGTAGAGCGTCATTTCATGCACGTGTTCATACTGCCGTTCTGCCTGGTTCCCATAATAATACGTATCTTCCTTGACTCCCGAACAGCGTTTGTTTTCCACACAGGAATGATTCTCTTGGTATCACTCAGCCTAAACATGCCATACGAGTTCATCATTCTAGAAACCATTGGTGGCATGGTGGCAATACAAACCACTCGTGAGATGTCCCAACGCTCCCAGATAGTGACGACGATGATTGTCACAACTATAGTTCAGGAAATCACTCATATGGCATACGTGTTGATGAGCGACAATTATTTCACATGGTCCACAATCGAACGTTATCCGTTCTTTTTCATCCTCATAGGCGGAATAATGCTTCTGTTTGTATATCCATTACTGTGGGTTATAGAACGATTCTTCGGATTCACATCGGAAATCACCCTTATAGAGCTTTCCAACACGAACACTCCATTGCTCAAGAAGCTGACCGAAGAAGCACCAGGCACATTCCAACATTCAATCCAAGTGGCTACTCTGGCGTCCGAGATAGCATCCAAGATAGGTGCCAATGTTCAATTGGTGCGTACAGGAGCATTATATCACGACATTGGCAAATTATCCCGTCCAGTGTTCTTCACGGAGAACCAATCCGACATAAACCCTCATGAACGCATATCTCCGGTTCAGAGTGCACGTGCAATAATAGAACACGTGACAAACGGGCTCAAATTGGCTGAACACTATAATCTACCCGAAGTAATAAAAAAATTCATATCGACTCACCATGGCAACGGCAAAGTGAAATATTTTTATATAACCTACAAGAACGAACATCCCGAAGAAGAAATTGATGAATCATTGTTCACTTATCCAGGACCTAATCCAAATACAAAAGAAGAAGCAATCCTGATGATGGCCGATTCTGTTGAAGCGGCATCTAGAAGCATGAATTCATACACTGAAGAAAGCATATCCACCCTTGTCGATAAGATTGTCGATGGTCAGATGTCAGAAGGGTTCTTCAACAATTGCAACTTGACATTCAAAGACATGGGAACAGCAAAAAGAGCCCTGAAAGAACGTCTTAAAACAGTGTATCACACCCGCATTATCTATCCGGAACTGATAAATGACGATTCAAGCATAAACAACAAACAGTAACTAAAAACCCGACAACATGAAAATAAAGTCGTCTATTGCATTAATATTATTTTTTGCATTTTGCCATAGCTTATCAGCTACAAAAAGAGATAAATTTCCCGATGGGACCGAAATCGACAAATGGTTCTACCAAAACAAAACATCAGAAAGAGGCTCTCTAGGCAAAGAATTCAAGATAACCGACCATGGAGTACTCAACGACTCCACCATTGTTCAGACGTTGGCAATCCAAGCCGTGATCGATGAAGCCTCAAAAGAGAATGGCGTTGTGGTCATTCCTGCTGGCACATATATGAGTGGTTCCCTTTTCTTTCGTCCCGGCACAAAATTATATATAGAGTCCGGAGGCAAACTCAAAGGCAGTTCCGACATATCCGACTTTCCCGTATTGACGACGAGGATTGAAGGTCAGACTTGCAAATATTTCGCCGCCTTGGTCAATGCGGACTCCATCGATGGTTTTAAGATTTGCGGGGAAGGAATCATCGACGGCAATGGACTTAACTACTGGAAGGCGTTCTGGTTTCGTAGAAGTTGGAATCCTCAGTGCACAAACAAGGATGAGCAACGTCCCCGCCTGGTTTACTTGTCCAACTGCAAGAATGCGGAGATATCGGGTGTTACCCTTCAGAATTCCCCATTCTGGACTACCCACATCTACAAGTGCGACCATGTGAAGCTTCTTAATCTCAATATATTATCTCCAGCTGAGCCTGTGAAAGCCCCATCTACCGACGCCATCGACATAGATGCCTGCACATACGTCCATGTGAAAGGTTGCTATATGTCGGTGAACGACGACGCCATAGCCCTGAAGGGTGGCAAAGGCCCTTGGGCAGACACCGACCCCACCAACGGCAAGAACGAGTTTATCATCATCGAAGACTGCAAATATGGTTTCTGCCACGGATGTATTACGTTTGGGAGCGAGTCGATCCACAGCCGTAACGTGATTCTCCGCAGAATACAAGTTGATAAGGCGGCCCGACTTCTCTGGCTCAAGATGCGTCCCGACACTCCTCAGCAATATGAATACATAAACGTGGAAGACATAACAGGCAATGTCACGTATTTCATTTTTATCCGTCCTTGGACACAATTTTTCGATTTGCAGGGTAGAACCGACATGCCTTTATCCTATGGTAAACACGTGACAATGCGCAACATAGAAATGTCGTGTCGCAGTTTTTTCGAAGTGGAGAAAAGCGACCAATACCGTTTGTCCGACTTCTTGTTCGAGAACCTCGATATCACTACAGACAACTCTTCGTACGACAAGAACCAGATTGATCATTTCGAGATGAAGAACGTTAAACTGAACGGCATTGTTCTTTGAATGTCCTAAGACAATTCATGTTTTCGTTTTCTTAAATAATTGTTAAACTAAAACAAGACTAATTATATAAATATGAAGAAACAACTACTTATTTTGATGTTGCTGATGGTGACATCATTCGCATTTGCCGAAAAGAGCATCTACATTCCAAATGAATGGCGTAACAACAGCAGTAATTATCTGGAATCCGACCCCGACAACAAAGCATTGTATTCCATGAGTCGAAGCATTCAAACTGAGAATTTCATAATATTCTGGCAAAACGGTTGGGGAAACACACGTCCGGACCAACTTCCTTCAAGCAATTTCTATTACATAGATTTGACCTATATGAAAGAACGTCTTGAGACTTTCTACAAAGACGAAGTGGAGAAATTAGGATTCGGCGACAATCCGAACAGCAACATCCACAAATACAAAATCATCGTATGTCTGCTTCACCAGGATGAATGGGCTTGCTATGGAAGTGGTTACGACTTTCAAGTACCCGCCTTGTGGATTAACCCTTCCACATCAAAACCTGTAGGCTCCGCCGTTGCTCATGAAGTGGGACATTCTTTCCATTACATGTGTTATGCCGATGCGTCGAACCAAGGTTCCTTATCCAGCGTCCAGACTGGTTTCCATGGCGCAGTAGGTAGCGGTGCCACCATTTGGGAGACGACAGCCAACTGGCAGGCTCTTTGTACATACCCCAACGAGACATTCACCGAAAGTGGAACAGGCAATTTTTTCGCCAACACCCACAACTATGCCTTTTCACATGAATGGCATCGGTATCAAGCCTATATGTTCCTCTTTTATTTATGTCAGAAATACAACAGTCTTAAAACGGTTTATGAGGTATGGAGCTATCCAGAGACGACTGTAAAGGATTTCAACCAAGTGTTGATGGACTGCAAAGGTTTGTCGGTGGCAGAACTCTACAAACTGCATTTTGATTTCGCCATGCATGTAGCCACCTACGACATAGATGCCGTGAAGCCATATCTGAACTCAAACTATATCGGTAATTTCCGCTATGCCGCCACCATGATTGCCGACAGCACATATCAAGTGGCATACTCAAGTTGTCCTCAAGGCACAGGTTTCAACATCATTCCTTTGGAAGTGAAGCCTGCCGGTACAGAGATAAAGACCAAGTTCACGGCCCTTCGTCCTACCACATCTCTAACAAGCGCCGACCCAAAGGAATATCATAACGGCGACACGTTCACCACCACAACCCGAACAAACTACAACGGAGCGTCAAACACATCAGTCAGAGGTTTCCGTGTAGGATATGTAGTGTTGAAGAAAGACGGTTCGCGCGAATATTTCTCGACAGACACCATATATGGCACCGGTTCCGGTGTCAAGACTTCGGAAATGGGATTTACGGTTCCTGAAAACACCCAGCAAATGTGGATGGTAGTTACACCCTCATTGAGCGATTATATTCAACACCGTTGGGATGAAAACATCACGAACGATGACCAATGGCCATATTATTTCAAGTTAGAAGGCACTGACATTGGTTCAAACGCAACCGTTTACGTTCAATCCACCATCGACGGAAGAGAAGTAAGCAACATAGACTTTGAATACGATGTTTACTTCCCTGCAAACTCCAACGATTATACAGGCGTGACAATCGGCATCAATGGGAAAGTGTTGAGTCAGATGGGCACTGCATTTCAGATGGAATCTCCATCCACACAGATTCCATCCACTTTGCAACATTGGTCATCCTCCGGCATTGAAGAAGGTACATGCAAATTCTACGCCGTAAACCCCTCAACTGGTAAGATTGTGAATCAAGGTAGTTCCACAAACAGCTGGGGACATTGGTTTAACGCCTCTGGCAATCGCGACACATTCGCCAACGGATACGTATTCTCCGAGCTTGTTCCCGACAACATGTCGTTCATTCTTGGTCAATATCCTGGCAGACTCCACAATGGCGATGAATACAGAATAGGCCAATGTTTCCGCTACAAGAAAAACGGCAAGGTTGGAAAGGCCACATTCTATTTCAACATTCACGTGACGAGTAGCCAGACCGGCTATTCCTTGAAGAGCGTCACTTATGATGACCCAACAACCGGCATAAAAGACATGAGCATTGACTCAGACAATGCTGTTCATGGCAGAACAGACGTATATTCCATTACCGGAGTACGGGTAAAGAGCCACGTTTCTTCCGATTCGGCCCTTGAAGGTCTGAAGCCAGGCATTTATGTTGTTGGCAAGAAGAAAGTAATTATCAAATAGATACGTCAAGAGGGCCTTGCTCTTGATATTGTCGATATCTCCAAATCGGTCATTTCATCATGATTTGACCGATTTGGGATAAACAGCTAAAGATATTCCACTCTGACATTCAAAAAGCATTATAAAAGTCCCAACGTAAATATGGAAAACCAGCGTATAAAATCTTTTCTTTTAGTCTTGCTTGTCGTGATACTATTGTTACTATCTTTCTATATTCCAAAGGTAAAGATAGGTAGCACAGAGCTTCGGCGCATCAACATATTAAGCGACGTGATGAGAAAAGATTCTGATGGTCAGGTTTTAGCTGAAGTGAAGATTGATTCCATCGTAGGCACTCTTGAAATAGGTGAAGACACGTTAAACATCTCATCACCCGTTCCCGAAGCGGCTTTCGACCAAATAATAGACGAGAAAGGAGAGAATGGCGAGAGACCCACCGAATCCACCGACACTCCAAGCGACGAACCCAACTCCTCTTCTTCCGACACCACGGCAAAAGCAGGAGGGTTCGATTCCAGTCAGAAAGCATCATCAAATTCCAATCCAGACACCACATATAGCCCGATTTCTGTTGAGTCGATCGACTATTCCAACGTGTCAACGAACGGCATTGTTGAGATTGAAGATTTCGGCAACAGCATGAGGCATTTCTATTCAGCCTTGTCACAATCCGGAGGCCGTTCTGTGAGGGTAGCCTTCTTCGGCGACTCTTTCATAGAAGGGGACATATTAAGTGGTGACTTGAGAGAAATGCTCCAATCGCGCTATGGTGGCAAAGGCGTAGGATGGGTAGATATTTCATGTGTGTCAGAACGTTTCCGTCAAACAGCCAGAACGACCAATTCAGGATGGTCCAAACATCATGCTAACGACCGTTCAGGATATAAGAGTTCACTTCAAGGACTTAACGGAGGATATTTTGTACCTTCAGGCACAGGGAATTTCACTGTAACGACAAGCAAAGGCCATTCAGCGACGGCCGACAAAGCCATCATCTATCTCTCTCCTAGTGGTATCAGCTTAAAAGGTTGTGCCAACGGAGGAGCCATGGAAGACTTAAGCGTCGAAGGCAACAACACACTCGGCATAGCACAAATCAACAAAAGCGGCATAAGCAAACTCAGCATCAGTGCCAGTGGCACCGGTCACGTCCTAGGCGTGGCGCTTGAAGGCAACACAGGCATAGTGGTTGACAATTACAGCATGAGAGGCAGCAATGGCTGTTATACGGCAAACACGTCCGATGCAATGCTCAGTGCCTACGCTCAATATCGTCCATACGATTTGTTCATATTCCAATATGGTTTGAACATAGCCAATAAGAACACAAAGGATTATAGTTCTTATGCAAATCAGTTCAAGCGTGTGATCCGTAAAATAAAGGCACATTTTCCAAATGCCAGCATCTTGATATTGGGTAGTGGTGACAGAGACATTAAGACAGGCGACGGACTTGTCACCATGCCGGGAGTGAAAGAGTTGATTGCCACTCAACGACAGATGGCTGTAGATGAAGGGGTAGCGTTTTGGAACACATACGCGGCCATGGGCGGTGAAGGTGGAATAGGCAGAATGCAAGAGAAGAAACAGGCGAATCTGGATTACACCCACATCAATTTCGCAGGCGGAAAGGTGATAGCTAAGAGTCTTTTTGATGCTTTGACACATGGCCGGTAATAGTGCTTATGTATTTTACAACATCACATGATGTACGAAATGCTTGACGGCTATACATGGTATTTACAGTCTGTGCTTAACCGACTATATGAATACGAAAAAAGTAACGGATGTTGAGCGGGTGAAAAATGCCTTACAAATAATATTAAAGGACAAAACCGACCAATATGGACAAAACCGTCATCTCAGAAAATACTCTTTCCCACGCATCCCGAAGGGACTTGTATGTTGAGAAGGGAGGCGATGGTTGGTGCTATATCGACGATATGGTGTTTGGTGTTGTCCCATGCGGGGTTGACATGCCATCCCATGAAGATAAGCGGTATGTGGGTGTCGTCTGGGTTCCAGAGGGAGTGGGTGGTGCCACGGTGGAAATGGTTTGCTTTTTTGAATTCCTCTTTCGATGCGAAATCCTCCACCATCCTCGATTCAAACACGACGATGAGGTCTCCACAACGGTCTTTGTGATAACCGTTTATGGTCATAGTGCGTATCGGTTCCGGCACATAGTCGGGGATGTCATCGAAAGGGAAGGCATAAGCCACTTCGTCCATCTTCATGAGATATTCTGCCGCTGCGACCTTCACGTCTTTCAACTTTCCGCTTTCCCTCACTGCTTTAGAGAAGAACACCTGTTGGTTCATTATGTGTTCCACCGCTTTTGAAAACTGCGGAAAATCCTTCTTCAACTCCTTGTTCATGTCATCCTTGAGAACCGATGGCGACCACACGTCACCCGGCACTTTGTTTTCCTTGCGGAATTGCACGTTGTGAGAGCCTCCATGGTCTGCAGTTAAGAAGATGACATACTGCCCCTTCCCCACTTTCTCGTCAAGGAACTTGAGGAAGCGCTCCACCTCTCGGTCGAGCCTGAGGTATGTATCCTCCATCCAAATGGAATTAGGACTTACCTTATGACCTATCATATCGGTGGACGAGATGCTGACCGCAAGGAAGTCGGGCACGTTTTCAGGATTGTGTCCGAGGTTCTCACCTTCCACTGCCGCCATCGCCATGTCGAAGGTAATGGTCTGTCCCCAAGGCGACTGTCTGATCGACCCGTCGAGGTCATCCTCCCATTTCTGGTTGCGTGGTGCCGCTTGCACATATTTCGACTCGTCGAGAAGGAGTTTCCACGGTCCACCCTTGATGTCCGGATTATGAGAAGCGAGGTTCTGGAGGTACTTGTCTCCCAAATGCTTGTTATTGAATTCAACCACCCATTTCGGCAGTTTCTTCATGTAATATGTGCTGGTTATGAAATTCATGGAATATCCGTCCATCCAGTAGGCTGCAGTGGCTGAATGTCCAGCAGGGAATATGGAAGCACGGTCTTTTAGCGCCACTCCGATTACCTTTGAACGGAAGTTCGTAGCGAGGCGCAGTTGGTCGGTTATGGTGGTCACGAGCAAGTTACGCGGTGAGTTTTGTCCTGCCCACACGTATGGATTTGGGTTGCCCTCCTTATCAATCGTTCCCACTCCTTGCACCGACTTGTCGGTTGTGCAATACACCTTGTCGCCGTCTATAACGAAGTCGTTTCCCACGATTCCGCTTATGGCTGGCACAGTTCCGGTGTAAACGGAAGTATGCCCTATTGCAGTAATTGCCGGGATATAATTAATATAAGTGCTATTGCAGTTATAACCATCACGCATCAGACGTTTGAAGCCACCATCGACATACAAGCCGTAATAACGTGTGAGATAATCCCACCGCATTTGGTCGATCATAAGCCCAACCACCAACTTGGGTTTGGACAGACATTCATCTAAATCATTCTGAGCCTGGACAGATGAAATAGCAAGAAATGCGGCAACAATAAACAAATATATTCTTTTCATAATAGGATTGTATTTGAGAGATTTTCGATTCATTAATAATATCTAAATCAACTGCAAATATACATAAAAAATGTATTAGTCAAAAGCAAAAAAGACGGATATGATTGTAAAAATGTCGCTCCATATCATATCCATATCATTTTGCTGGTGTTTGTTCCCGAAAAGCCAGGATATGTAAAAAAATCCTAATATCATATTGATTTTTATAAAATTCTTTAAAGAAAAGTGTATTTTTACACTCAAATTCCTCATTTTTCGTAACTTTGCACCGTAAAAAGATTGAAACGGCCAATATCAAGCCAGAAAGCATGATTTAGACCGATAGGATAACACAATAAAAATGAATGAAATAAAAAACATGGTAAAAAACATATTTAAAATAGCGAGTGTTATGATGCTGGCAATCATGGCATCATCATTAAAGATAAGTGCAACAAATTCTTATGGTCCTGACGACCCGGATAAAACTACAACTGTGGGGTATTCCAAAAACGTTCCTTCATCCGCCCTCCCTACATTTGGAACTCCGTCGCCAGCACCAGTAAAGGCCCCAACCGATCAGATCAGCAAAGAATCGCTTCGCGTATCAAAGCCAATCTTATCGCTGACAGAGACCTCATACGAGATTACCTCCGCAGCTCCAATCCCAATGGCAAGCAAAGCGATGCCATCCACCTTCAAAGGTTGTGCTTCAAACGACATTTTAGGATGGCAAAACCTAAACGACATATTCAGACAAATATCAAAAGGACAAAAGACAATAAAGATACTTCAGATTGGAGACAGCCACGTACGCGGTAACATATGGCCACAGACCATGCAGAAGTCACTTGAGAGCAAGTTCAATGACGCTCAGCATAAATCCGTAAGTTTCGACTTTATCGGCATCAATGGTGCAAGAGCTTCAAAATTCACCAGCCAGGAATTGCTCGGCAAGATTTCAGCCAAGCATCCTGACCTTGTCATCATCAGTTTTGGCACAAATGAGGCTCACGGTAATTTCAGTTCTGCCAGCAACAGGAAAGTGATGGACAACCTTGTAAGCAGCATTCGCAGAAGCAATCCAAACGTCACGTTCCTCATCACCACAACCCCTGGTTCTTATATTTCAAGAGGAGGCTCAAAGGTTGTGAACAAGACTCACGAGGATGTAGCAAGAAATTTGGTTGAATTTGGTCAGGCAAACGGTATTGCCGTATGGGACATGTATCATAATCTTGGAGGCAATGATCATGCTTGCCAAAACCTCATAAATGCAAAGATGATGCAAAACGACCGCATCCATCTTACGGCATCAGGCTATCGCATGATTGGCGAGATGTTCAGCGAAGCATTCATCAATGCATACAACAAGTCACTCCGTTCTAAGTAATAATAAAACATTTATCCCGATCATTCATTATATTTGGGCTTAACCATAACAAAAAGGCATACGAACCAAATCGTATGCCTTTTTGTTTGACCTTATTGTTCTTTCTTTTCCTCTTTAAACAAACGGTATGCAGAATATCCAAACCAGAATGTTGCAAGCAAGAAAAGAGCTGCCGCCACATACCAAAGAGGTTCAACAATTGCGATATAAATGCATACACCTACACATATCAAGCAACAGAATGCAGATATGCACAACATTATCTTGGTAAGTTTTCCAAACATCGTAATGAAATTAAAAGTGAGTACAAGATTATCTGTTCAGTTTCCAGGAAAATCCGTCTTTGGTGTCCTTCACCTCGAATCCAAGTTCCGCAAGCTGGTTACGTATAAGGTCACTTGTTGCCCAATCCTTATTAGCTTTCGCCTTGGCCCGCTGTTCAAGCAACATATCGACTACCTTACCGAAAGCCTCTTCACGAGCCGAATTGTCGGAAGCTGCTCCCGAAGCTACTGTAGGTTTAAGTCCCAGAATGTCGAATGCGAACGTTTCGAACAGCGATGTAAGCTTTCCAAGCACCTCGGCATCAATAGACATCTTCTTGTCGGCTACAGAATTGATTACACGAGTGGCGTCGAAAAGATGGCTTATTACATTAGGCGTGGCAAAGTCATCGTTCATCGCCTCGTAGCATTTGTCACGCAACTGTTCAACAAATGTCATCTCCACTTTCTGAGCCTGTGACTGAGGGGCGGGAACGATGTTTTTCAGTGTCTTATATGCGTCCATCAACCGTTCAAGTCCTTTCTCCGCCGCCTGCAGAGCCTCATTGCTGAAATCCACAGTTGAACGGTAATGAGCCTGCAAGATAAAGAACCGTATGGTCATCGGCGAATATGCCTTCTCGAGTTTTTCATGCTTGCCTTCGAAAAATTCAGGAAGGGTGATGAAGTTGCCAAGGCTCTTGCCCATCTTCTGTCCGTTGATGGTAATCATGTTGTTGTGCATCCAGTAGCGAACCATGTCGTCGCCCTGACTTGCCACGGACTGTGCGATTTCACATTCATGATGGGGGAATACGAGATCCATGCCACCTCCATGAATGTCGAAGTGGTTGCCCAGATATTTGCGTCCCATCGCCGTACATTCGCAGTGCCATCCCGGGAATCCGTCGCTCCACGGACTTGGCCATCGCATTATATGTTCAGGCTGAGCTTTTTTCCACAGAGCGAAGTCAGCCTGATTGTGTTTCTCATCTACCCCTGCCAATTCTCGTGAATTGTTGATGATGTCGTCGAGATTACGTCCCGACAAGCGTCCGTAATGGTATTTTTGATTATATTTTTCTATGTTGAAATACACAGATCCGTTGCTTTCGTAGGCATAACCATTGTCGAGAATTTCTTTCACGAGTTGTATCTGCTCGATGATATGCCCCGTGGCATGCGGTTCGATAGACGGTGGCAGCACATTCAGGGCATCCATAGCCTGATGATAACGGTTGGTGTAGTATTGAGCCACCTCCATGGGTTCCAGTTGCTCCACCCTTGCCTTTTTGGCAATCTTGTCTTCTCCGCTGTCGGCATCATGTTCAAGATGTCCCACATCTGTGATATTGCGCACATACCGCACTTTATATCCCAGATGCTTGAGATAGCGGAACACCACGTCGAATGTGATTGCAGGTCGCGCATGTCCAAGATGTGCGTCACCATAGACGGTGGGCCCACAGACATACATACCCACAAACGGGGCGTTGATTGGTTTGAACGGTTCTTTAGTTCTCTTGAGTGTATTGTATATGTATAATTGTTCCATCATTGTTTTAATAAATTATTTGGTTCACTTGCATAATATGCTAATCTGTCTTCTATACTATAGTCACTATATTCTATCTGCAGATTTCTATATAAATGAGGTTTGTCAATGTACTTATTTATAGCCATAGCTACAAATTTTGCCAAATTAACAGGAACTGCATTTCCTATCATTTGTTCTACTTCAGTTTTATTCCCTTCAAATATAAAATCCTTTGGAAATGTTTGTATATAACTTCTTTCAAGTGTTGTTAACGATCTAATTCCTTCTTTCATTTTAACTGGGTCATTATGATGGATCTTATATCCTTTAGGCATTGGTCTATTTACACCTCTAATAGTCGGACTCGGTTCATCAATACTAAAAATACCTCTTCTTGTTCCTCCCAATGATTGATTTGAGGTACTTGTCTTAAAAACTGTCTAAGTCTTTCTTTACCTCTCAAAGTATTATAATGAGAACAAATACTACAAGCCAAAAAACAAATAGTTGGTGGACGCATCACAATCTCTGTTCCCCATTCAGACTCTGGGCAAGACTTTGTAGTGTCAAACAAATCCTCACCTGAGATATACTTATGTACAATTTTGTTATGCAAAGTTGTCTTGATATAGATTAAATCTACATTTTGTGACGACATATAAGCAACTAACGAAGCCGGGAAAGAGCTGTTAAACTGGTTCTTTCCCCAACTATCAGGATTTGTATAATCTCTGCTGGAATACTTTTGTCCAAATAGTGCAGGTTCTATCATATTTGTTACATATTTATCAATTATTTTCGATCAGTTGTATGAGTCGTTCTACCGCCTGTTCTTCAGGGATATTCATCTCCACGCATTGTTTGCCTTTGTAGAGGCTCACTTTTCCGGCAGCCGCACCCACATATCCGTAATCGGCGTCCGCCATTTCGCCAGGGCCGTTGACTATGCATCCCATAATCCCTATCTTAAGGGTTCTGAAGCGAGGGTCGGTTTTTGCCTTGTCATTCACCGCCTTCTTGATCTGTGCGATGGTTTGTTCAAGATTATACAGAGTCCTGCCACATCCGGGACATGAGATAAATTCAGTCTTTGTGAACTTCACCCTCGCCGCCTGCAATATGGCATCAGCCAATTCCATCAATTTCGGTTCATCAAACCCCTCATTTCGTATAACCAGTTTATGTGCCAACCGGTCTATAAAGATGGCTCCGGTTGCCATGGCGACTTTCAGTTGCAAGTCTTCCCAACATTTTTCATGACATTCAACCGTTACGGTGTCATTTTCGATTGTCTTGATGGCACAACATCTCATCGTTTCACATTCTTCAACATAATCCACCAATTTGCGTGCCACAGGTATTTCGTTCTCCGGTGCTTCGGAGAGCGAAACCCTTATAGTATCGCCTATACCCTCACACAACAAGGCGCCAATACCTACAGCCGACTTTATCCTGCCGTCTTCACCTTCTCCAGCCTCAGTCACTCCCAGATGCAAGGGGAAGCACATGCCTTCCTTGTCCATCTGTTTCACAAGCATTCGTACCGTTTGAACCATAACGACAGTATTGCTGGCTTTGATTGAAATAACCACATCGCTGAAGTGTTCACGTGTGCATATCCTAAGAAATTCCATGCATGATTCCACCATTCCTTCTGGTGTATCGCCAAACCGCGACATTATCCTATCTGACAGCGACCCATGATTAACACCTAAACGTATGGCGGTGTGGTTTTTTTTGCAAATATTGATAAAAGGTACAAGTCGTTTGTCGATTTTATGTATTTCTTCTGCATATTGTTCATCAGTATAATCAATATGCTTGAACTTGCGTCCCGGATCAACATAATTACCGGGATTTATTCTCACCTTCTGGCAATAAAGTGCAGCCGTATCTGCCACGTCTGGATTAAAATGCACATCAGCCACCAATGGCACGTCGTATCCACTCGTTGTCAGTGCCTCTCGGATATTTGCCATGTTAAGTGCCTCTCGTTGTCCCTGAGTAGTAAAACGAACGATTTCCCCTCCAGCATCGACGATACGTTTTGCTTGGTCCACACTGGCCACGGTGTCCATAGTGGAAGTATTAGCCATGGACTGTACACGTATTGGGTTGTCGCCTCCTATTGCCACATTTCCCACATATACAATAGAACTTTTTCTACGTTTATACATATTTTTAAGAGGAGAAGAAGATGATGAAAATGAAAGACAAATCAAAGACTTAGTTCACTTTGAATTTGTACCCGACGTTTGAGAGTTCTGCATTAGCCTTCACTATCTTGTCTTTAAGCGATTCCTTATAAAGCACGAGTCTGTCAGCCAGTAGTTTGTCTGCATTAGCCATTATTTGAATAGCAAGCATAGCGGCATTCATTGCGCCGTTTATGGCGACAGTAGCTACCGGAATACCCGGAGGCATCTGAACAATAGACAAGAGTGCATCCACGCCATCGAGCACAGGTCCTTTTATGGGCACACCTATCACAGGAAGAATAGTGTTTGCGGCAATCACTCCCGGCAATGCAGCGGCCATTCCCGCAGCGGCAATAATCACCTCTACCCCCCTTTCTTTGGCATTCTTTGCGAATTCTTCCACCTGTAAAGGAGTTCTATGAGCAGACAAAGCACACATTTCGAACGGTATTTCCCATTCTTCCAATACCTTTGCCGCCTTTTCCATTACGGGAAGGTCGGAAGTGCTTCCCATTATTATACTTACTCTTGGATTCATCATATTTTAATCACGACAATCTAATTAATTAAATTCCAATTATTTAAGTCTCAAGTATATCTGTTTGGTCTTAGGCATTATTATCCAGGACACTCACATGATGATGAAAGTAACGCGAGCACATATCATTCCAACAAAAAAACCAGCCAGGATTTGCACAAGCGTATGCTGTCGGAAAAGCATCTGGCATGAGCCCAAAATGCCCGCAAGCCCCAATATAATGCAGGTTGGCACAACCGGGTCGAATCCGAATCTCATGCTAAATACAGCCACGAAGCCAATCCATCCCCCTACTCCCACCATGTGTACGCTAATTTTCCACCATATATTGATGACTGAACAAACGATCTGCGCCAGAATGGCGGCCATAACCACACATGCCACAAATCCATAGACATCCATCCTCTTCAATAAGAAATAGCAAGCTAAATAGCTGATGAGAGATATGGCGTATTGAATATGTCGGTTGGTACGTGTGTCAAATTGCCATCGGCTGAAATTACCACTTTTTCTAAACACGTAAATCATGAGCCTCGGCACTAAAATGGTGAAGATGACAATGATGGCAAGTAGGAAAAGTCGGTATTTGAGAGAGAATGAGCTCATGGTGCTCAGGAACAACAGCCACATGACAGCCCAAAGAGGTGCATAGAAAGGAGAGAAGATGTTTGTGAACAATCTTGCTACCTTCATCGTGTTCATCATTATATTTGTTGCCATAATAAATGTTTCCCCCTAAAAACGTTTTCTCATGTTTGCACTCGGTATGTTCATCTGGCTACGGTATTTTGCCACGGTCCGTCTATGCAGGTTAAGTCCCCTTTCTGTCAGTTTCTCGGCAATTTGGGAATCAGTCAAAGGATTATTCTTGTCTTCGTTGTCAATCATTTCGCTGATTGCACTTTCAACTCGTGTCCTCAACACCTCTTCGCCTCCAGCATTCCGTTTAGTTCTCAGAAAGAAATCCTTGAGTGGGTATAAAGTGCCATCAAGCAATGCGTATCTATTTGAAATTGCCCTCGATATCGTAGAACCATCAACACCGACTCTTTTTGCCACTTCTCCCCCAGTCAGAGGCTTGAGGTCGGCATCATCCTGCGACAGCATAAAATCCCTCTGAAGGTCGATGATTGCCCTCATGGTCTTTATAAGAGTTTCCTGACGTTTATGTATGGCGTTTATAAATCCTTGTGCCCTTTCCACATTGCTTTTTATGTATTTCAGGTCTTCCTTTTGGCTGTTCGACAATTTTGTGGTATCTGCCTTTTCCAACATTTCCTGATATGCCGGGCTGACTCTTAAAGTCGGAATTTTCCCACCTTTAAGAGTGAACGATATATTGCCATCTACACTCGTTTCGATAATGAAGTCGGGATCGATAGCCAAAGACTTTCCAGAAGCAGATTCGTTGAGTGACAATCCTGGTCGAGGATTCAGTTTCGCGATTTCAGACATCACATCATTTACCATAGCGAAATCAGAATGTAGAACTGAGGCAAGTTGTCCGCGGTCGTTTCTCTTAAAGAGGTCGAAATACCTCTCTACGACACTTACAGCAGTTTGGAGCAGGCTGACACGTTTTTCATCACCCTCCTCCTCACATGTTTCTATTTTCCTTTTTAGCTGTATTGCCATACATTCCTGAAGGTTTCTCGCACCGATTCCAGGAGGGTCGAGTCGTTGCAACACCAATACCGCCTTTTCCAATTCCTTGTCATCTACATCAATATTATGATACAATACCAAATCGTCAACTATATTTCTTATGGGGCGGTCTATGAATCCGTTGTCGTCGAGTGAAGCGATGAGGTATTCAACAAGTTCCCTTTGTTTTTCGCTTTCAAGTTCCTGTTCGGCAAGTTGTTCTTCCAATTCATCTATAAATGATTTGGTCTCCCCCAACGGGATTTCCACCTGCGTATTTCCGGAATTAGGAGTGTAAACGGGCAATTCTTCGCTATCTACATCATAAGTGATGTCATCGGCATTGTATTGTTGGTTGTCGAATTCCTCATTCTGTTCATAGTCATCATGCTCGTCCCTTCCTTCTTCCAAAGCGCTGTTTTCGTTGATCTCATTTTCAATTTTAACCAATAAATCATCGTCTCCCAGCTCTAGCAGCTGGGAGTCGAGAACCTGTTGCATACTAACTTTTAGTATGGTTTCTTGTCTGGCTTCTTGCCTTATGTCTGTTCTTTGACCTGAAGACACTTAAACACACATAATTTTACAGATGTTTCTCGAACAAACTTTTCAATTCATCCTTTCCTTTTGTTCCTACTATGGTTTCCACCACTTTCTTGTTTTTGATGAAAACGATTGTTGGAATGGAACTGATATTGAAATCTGCTGCCATCTGTTCTTCGTCATCTACATTTACCTTTCCTACAATGACCTTTCCATTGTATTCTTTTGCCAGTTCCTCAACGACTGGTGCAATAGTCCTGCAAGGTCCGCACCAAGAAGCCCAGAAATCGAGCACGACAAGTTTGTCGGTATTAATAGTTTGCTGATAATTCGTCGCAGTTACAGCCTTAGCAAAATGCTGCTCCTGTGCGAAACTCACTGAAGCAACCATAAGCAACAGCGAAGTCAAAGCTAATTTCAAATTTTTCATAATCGTTAAGTATTTATTGATTAAACATAGGTATCAACTAAACCAAAGACTAATCTTCAAGTTGTTCGGAATATTCCAGTTCTCCTTGCACCACAAAGAAGATATCTTCAGGATCGAACTCTCCCATCTTTTCCTTTTTTGCTTTCTTCACGACGTGTTCAACTATCTTGTCGAGATCTACATTTACATATCCGTCTTTGTCAGGCTGTGCGTCGAGAACTCCGCTCTCAGAATAATATTCAAAGATCACATCAAGAAAGTAGTACAACTCGTCGTCGCTGAACTTTTCCTTCAGGTCTTGAGGCAAGAAATTCTTGATGAACTCAATTTCTCGAGCATCTTCTTCTGCGCTCATCATTATTTCGTCATCAATTGTAGCCATAATTTATTATTTAGATATATTTATTCCAAAAAGGTTTGAAAATCATCGGAAAAAGATTCAATACTTCTTTATTGAGTCCACGCTTAAAGCATGGCTTCGATTTTCTCGACAAATTCAGCCTTTGGCGCCGCACCGACAATCTTGTCTATTGGTTGTCCATTCTTGACAAACAGGACTGTAGGAATATTTCTGATGGCGAACTGTTGAACAAGCTCGTCTTGTTCTTCAATATCGACCTTGCCTACTACAACTCTTCCTTCATATTCAGTTGCCAGTTCCTCAATGATGGGAGCCACTCTCTTACATGGTCCACACCATGTAGCCCAAAAGTCAATCACGACCGGTTTGTCACCGTTTATTATCTCTTGAAAATTTTGTGTTGTTATTTCCATAAAATTTAATTTAAAATTGTTATTATTCGAAAGAAAATAATTCTTAAACCACTATCATCTTCATATTTCATGCAAAAATACAATAAAAAAATAAGATATGAAATTAGTAATCTAAAAATCTAATCTAATTGATACAATTTATTATTTAACGCTTACTCATTGTCGCTTAATGATGTAAAAAAGTGGCTTGGCGCAGTGCCAAGCCAC
>FLNY01003040.1_pt1 | contig 64820 bp, 52 predicted proteins | sample 1140381 | NCBI WGS metagenome assembly FLNY01 (sample SAMEA3878172, study PRJEB12797) | bioreactor metagenome | biome: Moose rumen | place: Sweden | collected 2011-10
ATCAATTATTGCTGTCCGCTAAAACCTTAAATCGTGTGCAAGGTACATCCACAATGCCGAAAAACAGGCGTTTCGTTTTTTTCTAAAAAGTAAGCCCCTCCTAGCCAAACAGAGTTGGCTCGGGAGGCTTTAATTCCGTAACCATCTCAAATGAGACGTATTTTGTGGAAGCAGAGTTCTCCGTATCTTTGCGCCCGCAAAATTTTCACGTTAATGTCCAGTCTGAATGAAAGCAACAGATTCATGGTCTTTGGCAATGCCGTTGACTTGCGCAAGGGAATAGAGTCCCTGTGTGTGTTCGTGAGTATGAACTCGATGGTCCCGTCGGACTAGCAGCGTTTCCCTCCCGAGATATTCGACGCTAACGATGACTAGTAGGAGCAAGACGTCGCCATCGTCTTAAACAGGTGGAAAAACGAACAATTTGGGGTGTAACCAAATTTCCCATGCCTGTTTTTACCAAAAAAAATGGTTAACTTGCTGATAATGTTAAAACAAAACATTTGGAAACCTTGTGTCTCTTTTTTGAAATTCTCAGGTTAGGATGTAGCCTACATACAAGTCTGAGAATTTAAAAATCCTAACCTTAACTTTTCAACGTCCTAACCTAAGAATTTCAGACGCAGAATAAGACACGGGAAATTTCCAAAAGTCATTTTTACGTTGCCTCGGGTCAACGAAAAAAGGGGAGTTATGAACAGCATTATTGGGTGGAGGGGACAGGAAATATGGTATGTCCGAACAGCACATCAAAAGAGGATAAAAACAGACGGCGTGACGAACAAGAACAGCATCACGTGTGAAAGCCCGTCCGACTTTCGCTGACGACATTTGAGTGTAGCCTTTGACAAGCGTGACATAACGTGAACGGGAAAAGAGCAGATAGCGACGATGGCAAGATGACATGAAAGAGATGACAAGTCTCGATCGCTGACCTTGTGCTGTCCGCGCCACCTATGCAATTTGACACACGTCATTAAGATACATGACGAACTGCGGGTCACGTTGACAAGCAACGGACATTTGTATGCTAATTATTGACTTATATAATCATATCACGAGTATCACCTCTTGTTTACAAGCAAAGACTTGCAGGTATCAGTTTTTTTTCGGAAATTCGCGACGCATTTGTTTTTGACGGGACGATTCACTCCCGACTCAAAGGCAGGAAGGTTACAAAAAACAATAATAAGCATTACGGACTTCCCGTATCATGCAAACAAATTCAACCCACAGGTGAATCCGATAAAGAAAATTGTTCTCACAGGAGGACCATGCGCCGGCAAGACGAGCGCGCTGCAAAGAATAGTAGAGCATTTCTCTGCTTTAGGTTACAAAGTTTTCACGATACCAGAGACTCCTACTCTATTCACTCAGTCCGGCATGGATTATCTCACGACCAACCGAGCTTTCTTCTATGAGGGTGAGAAAGCGACGCTGGAGATACAGATGGCGCTGGAGGACAAATTCTATCTCATGGCCAAGACGCTCGACCGTCCATGCTTGATTGTCTGCGACCGCGGCTGTCTGGACATCTCCGCATACATGAAACCTGAGATGTGGGACGAACTGACAAGACTGTCGGGAGTAACCACCGAACAGCTACGTAACCGATATGATGCCATACTTCACCTCACCACGACAGCATGCGGCAGCGAGGAGTTTTACACGACAAGCACCAATGCGCAGCGTTATGAGCAGGCCAACGAGGAGGGCATGCGCATAGCGAGGGAGCTGGACAAAAAGGTGTATGACGCATGGACAGGGCATCCGCATGTCCGTATCATCGACAATCAAAAGTATTTCTCGCAGAAGGCTGACGTGGTAATCAAGGAGATAGAAAATGTTTTGTGATAAGAACACACAAAACAAGCACACAGACTCACCTCTCTTTTCTCACACTCAGTGCCCATAAGCCGGCAAATGTCAGCATTCCGTTAAGCATCAGCAGCTCATAGCCGAACTTATAACCGAAGCACGCTGACGTGACGCTGTCTGTGACCCAGCACAACACGGGGGAAAGTAACGCCACCACGGGAACGAGACGCTGTTTCGGCACACGTCTCGTGAACAGTCCAAAGGAGTACAAGCCGAGCAACGGACCGTATGTATAACCAACGATGGTATATATAAGGTCGATCACACTACCGGAACCGACGTAGTGGAACACAAGCGTAAAACAAAGGAACAACAGGACGAAGGACAAGTGGACTTTACGACGCCGGGCGACATCAGTGTCATCAGCGCGGCTGACGTTCATATCCAGCACGTCAATGCAGAAGGATGTGCTCATGGCTGTCAATGCGCTGTCGGCACTGGAGAACGCACTAGCCATCACTCCGACAGTGAACACGGCGACAACGGCATCACCCATCATGCCTGTGGCAGCCACACCCGTCAACAAGTCGTCACCCTTCGCCGGCAGCGGCATACCGAGGCGCGCGTACAACATGAGTAACATCACACCCAAGGCGAGGAACAAAGCATTGACAGGAATAAACATAACTCCATACGCGCACATGTCTTTCTTCGCTGAACGTAAGTCACCGCACGTAAGGTTCTTCTGCATCATGTCCTGGTCTAACCCCGTCATGACGATGACCACAAAGACTCCGCTGAGAAACTGTTTCCAGAAGTTTTGACGGCTCACAAAATCATCGAAGACAAAGACCCTCGAATGCGAGTCGGAACGGACTGCAGACAACACGTCGGACACACTCATGCCTAACATGTCTGTCACACGCCACATTATCAGGAGCAGGGCCACGAGAAGACAAAGGGTCTGCAAGGCATCCGTCCACACCAAAGCCTTGATGCCGCTCCGCTGCGTGTAAAGCCATATCATGGCGAGCGTGACAACAACGGTGAGAACATAAGGAACGCCTAACCCGTCGAAGACACAACGCTGCAACAGCTCACACACGACATAGAACTTGGCTGCAGAGGACAGCAACTTGGATATGATGAAGAACCACGCTCCGGTCTTATAGCTGACTCGACCGAAACGTTTGTCTAGATAGCCATAGATGGACGTAAGTCCAAGACGATAGTACAACGGTAAGAGAAGGAATGCCACAATAAGATAGCCGAAGAAGAAACCGATACACATCTGCAGATAGGTCATGTCACCTGACATCACCATACCCGGAACACCGATGAACGTGACTCCAGAGAACGAGGCGCCAATCATTCCGAAGGCCACAACATACCAAGGAGATTTCTTGTTACCCATGAAAAAAGCGTCATTGTCCGTACCGCTCACTAACCGCGATATCAATATCAGTACCGCGAAGTATATGAGAAAAACAAAAAGCATATTCGTTAATTTTCAACAAAGATAAAGCTTATTCAGATAACAAATCATATCTTTGCCGGAAATATTCTTGTCAAGATGAGACTCACCACTTCACTCAGGATTCTTGCTTTCGCATTATTGGCAGAATCAATTATACAAGCCGTAAATATTATACTCTTAGAAAACATTGACGTGGTCAGCGGAACAGGAAGTTTTATTCCGCAGGTCATCATCTTCTATCAGATACATGCCGAGCAATGGGTTCTACTGCTCTTATACGCTATGTTCGTGATTAAAATCTGCTCGCTTGACTCCATGTCGCCCGACGCCAAATTCGGCAGTTACTTTCGTCGAGACCTGCTCGTCGTTCTGTTGAACACTCTCGCCATCAATCTGCTCGGTTCACTGGACTACATCACGTACGGAGCGAAGACCCTGCTGGAGATTCTCGCCATTATCACATCATTTATGGCAGGCCATTCCATACACCAGGGCATAAACACGCCTGAGATGCGAATGGTGAGGAAGGCTTACTGGATTATGGCTCTGCGGCACATGACTTATTCGCTCATTCTCATATGCTCGTTATGGAGGAACCTGATTGACGACGTGCCTTTCGAGACATTCTTCAACGACAGGACATCTTTAGTGGTGTGGTGTCTGCTTATGCCGACACTAATCATAAGCAGGGTGTATCTTTACCTGGGAATCCGCCAGCTGCAACAAAGAAGAAAAGCATCAATAAAAATGGAACTGAGAGAAGTGTGACGGACATTGTCTCTGCAAGGAAGGAAACACGACAGGCGAGACGCATGTCTTCTGTGGTCAACTCACGGGCGGTCTCACCGATGTATGGCTTATGCACATATTCTCCAAAGTAGTAATGACCACCCCCGAAACGGCAGTCGAGGATTCCCGCCAACGCAGCCTCTGGCCAGCCTGAGTTGGGAGACAGATGGTTCCTTCCATAGAGTGAAACGAACCCAGCCAGTTCCATAAAGCCGCGATGATGCGCGGCATCGCTGCCATGCGTCACTCCGACACCAGTTATTTCGTCTGACATGAACATTGTCAATATCTTATAGGTGGCAATCATCAGCAGTGCGGTAAGTCTGGACGGCAAGAAATTGGCTATGTCATCCATCTTAGCGGAGCAGCATCCAAAGTCTGCGTAACGCTCATTCCTGTAGCCAACCATGGAGTCGAGTGTGTTTATCATCTTATACGTCATCATACCGGGGACGCCAAGAAGAACAAGCCAGAACAAGGGTGCAATGACTCCGTCGGACAGGTTCTCAGCCAACGTCTCCAACGCCGCCGTACGACATTCGCCCACGGTCAACGACGAGGTGTCACGTCCGACAATCCTCGACACTTGTCTTCGCGCCTGCTCCTCTCCTTTGTCAGCAGCGTCAAAAACCATCCTCACTTCTTTTCGGAGTGTCTTTCCCGCAAGACAATAGAAGATAAGCACGGAGGATATGATGACAATGAGGACTGACGATATCATATCACGCTCCTCACTTGCGTCTGTAAACAACACTGAAAGTGATGAGACAAGAGACAGAAAAAGGGACGTGAGCAAAAAGACAAGGGCAACACTGACGAAGGCGAATAACGCTCCTTTCAACTTCCTGTGCGAGCCTCGGTTCAGACACTTCTCCCAAAAGGAAATCCAACGACCGAAATAGACTACAGGATGCGGCAACTGCTCAGGATCGCCAAAAAGGCAGTCCATAGTCCAGCCTATCAATAAGGATATGGATCGTAATATTATACAACAGAACACTTTTACTTTTATTAATTGTTCGTTCTTAAATAAACATAAAACGATAGAGCACGCAGTACACCACAGTGGAGGGTCACTGACGCAGTACTGTATTCCGGCCTCCTGACTCCGTCACGCCGAACACCCAAGTAACGGCATGAGCAGACTGACAATGACTTGGATACAGACAACGTGACGAACGGACACTTGGTGGACACCCGCTTTTTCTCTCTGTCACACATGACTGCAATAACGTCACAAATATAAATGTTTTGGACTAATGTCGAGAATCTCTATTCAAGGAATTACAGCACATAACAAAAAAACTGGCGGATTACTCCGCCAGTTCTATATTAACATTTGTATTGTTCACAAATTAGAACTTCCAGTACATACCGAAAGAAAGTGAAGTGTTGTCTACGTTAAGACCGAAGTTAGAGTAGCTGTCGCTAACATTCTGATAACCGAACCAGCCGAGTGTAGCAGCGAGGTCAACCTTGTCAGAAAGAGCCACCTTCACACCTGGACGAAGACCAATCTGGAACTCATTGTTGTCACCACCGCCTTCATAATTAACAACACCGAAAGAGAAACCACCATCTACGAAGAATGATGCGATACCTGCCTTAGCGAATGTGTAACGAGCGAATGGCTGAACATAGAATGCGTCCTCTACTGCTCCTACATTAACATCGCCATAGTTAGCATAACCCAACTCGATAGCAATATCCCACTGGTCAGAAAGTGTATAACCTACTGTTGGGGCAATTGAGAAAGTAGTGTTTGAATCACCACCGTCTGGAGTGTGTACATTGAAACCGAGTGATCCACCCATCCATACCTGCGCACTTGCACAGAGAGAAGAAGCTGCTACAAGCGCAGTCAGAATAATCTTTTTCATAATTCTCTAAAAAAATAATTTCATTCGTTCCTACTCTTTTATCAATTAGAAAAGTCTTTCAAGGTTTTCGGAATCCCCTTTCGAAAGCGCTGCAAAGTAAATGCTTATTAACATAATAACCAAAAAAACATGTAAAAAAAACACCTCTTATCTTCCTTATGGAACAATTTATTTTACTTTTTAGTCAGAAAATGACAGCGAAACTGGAGTTTTTTATTCCATAATCCATAGTGACAAAGCATCGACTAACTTGTCATTTTCTTCTTTCCCCTGAACAGAAATTCGGAAAAATGAAGGGTCTAATCCCTCAAAATTTCCAGCATAACGGATGAGAACGCCATGGGTGTTGGCTAAGTATTCCTTCAGTGATTCAGCATTGCCAATCCTCAGTTTACACAAAAGGATATGGGTGTCTGACGGCCAAACGTCAACAAAGCCTAAGGATGAGAGTCTGTCAACCAGCCTGTCACGCTCCGCAAATAAGGATGTGAGGTCCAAAATATAATCTCCCTCATGAGCAAGAAGATAGTGACCTGCATTGATGGCGACCTTATTCACCGACCATGGCATCTTCTGCACACGTATGTCTGACATCAGATGCTCATTGGCGGTAATATAACCTAACCTTAACCCAGGAATGGAATAACGTTTGGTCATACTATGTATCATAATGACGTTGGAACAGCCTACCGCATCGGACGGTGACAGCAGATGACTCAACGTGAACGACGCATAACTGGCATCTATCACGAATAGTATTTCCTCATGTGAATGTAATATCTGCATCAGACGTTCTCTGCCTAACACCGTGCCAGTTGGATTATTTGGGTCACAAATCCACACTATGTCAGTATCATGGGGTATATGGTCGAGGTCGTACAGGTAACGCACTTTGTGCTCGTGAAGCCTACACGCATCAGCATATTCTGAAAAGGTGGGGACAAGAACCGCACTCCTATGTCTTCGGTATGCTTGCGCAACAAGATAGATCGCCTCTGTTGCGCCATTAGTAACGCACACTTCTGACGGTGTCAACCTTAACGTACTGGCCAAACGACGCTCTAAAGACCGTGCCGCGGGTTCCGGATAGGATGTGATATCGTTTATTTTCTCGTAAAGAAAACCGAACAGATTCTTATGGTCGAACTGACCATAGGTGTTTGAACTGAAATTCGCAGTGATATTATCGTAGCTGTCTATATCATCGCCATGTCCTGTCAGCATAATAAGTTTGTGTTTATATATTATATAATAGGTGCAAGTATTCTTTTGTGATTGACGCTCTATTACGTGTGAGAAATGTAAGTCAACGTAACAGCTCATAGAGCTTGTCTATGTCTACGTGTTTTCTGACGTGAGCGGCAAGCTTGTCATATTGAATGTTCTTAAAGGCTTTTATGTCCATAACCTCAACGGACTTGCTCGTGTGTGGCTTCAGGATATGGTCGATAACGGCTTTGTTATCTAAAAAACCATGGATATAAGTTCCATAACAGGTACCGTCAATAAATACGTCCGGCAGCTCATTGTTATCAACGGACAACGAGCGAACGGGATCAACAGCATTATCATCATGGCAAAAAGATGTGACGCCTTGATGAATCTCATAGCCGGTACATGTAACACCGTCAAACGAGAACGTGACTTGACGTGTCACTTTGTCTCGTGACATAGTGGTCCGCAGGGGAAAGATGTCCAGGCCAGGAAGCTCTGACACGGAACCTTCAACACCTTCCGGGTCACAAACAGTCTTGCCTAACATCTGAAATCCGCCACATATTCCTATTATGGTTTTGCCTTCATTTTTTGCCTGGACTATGGCTTTTGCCAAACCCAAACGACGCAACTCCAACAAGTCGTCCATCGTGGATTTGGTGCCAGGAATGATAATGATATCCGCCCCACTGATGTCTGATACTTCTCTCGTATAGAATAATGTTACACGCTCGTCTCGCTCCAACACAGAAAAGTCTGTGAAATTAGAGATGTGACGCAGAAGGACAACTGCAACCTTGACTGTGTCATTTGGACAACAGCTTTCCACACCTTGTTTTTTTATGTTCTCTAAATACACACTGTCTTCAGGGTCAACAACGATGCCACTGAACATAGGAACGACACCGAGAACGGGAATACCGCAGATTTTCTCCAACAGACGCTTTCCCTCATCAAAAAGACGAAGGTCGCCTCTGAACTTGTTAACGATTATTCCTTTTATCATGTCTCGATCTTCTGGAGTCTGTAGCATAATGCTTCCATAAGAGGAGGCAAACACTCCGCCACGGTCAATATCTGCTACAAGTATCACTGAGGCTTTGGCATGTCGTGCCATTGGAAGATTCACTATATCCGAGTCTCTGAGATTGAGTTCGGACACACTACCAGCTCCCTCCATTACGATAGGATTATATCTCTTACTAAGTCTGTCGAACGCATCACATACTTCTTTCCTCAATTCCTCACGACCTTCGTGTCTGAAATATGAATATGCGGCAACGTTACCCAATGGCTTACCATGTAGCACGACTTGTGTGGTATGCTCAGAATTAGGCTTCAACAACACCGGATTCATATCAGTATTAGGATCCAAACACGAAGCCTCGGCTTGAACTGCCTGAGCCCTGCCAATCTCCAAACCGTCAGGAGTGGCATAAGAGTTCAAAGCCATATTTTGAGCCTTAAAAGGAGCTGGCGAATAACCGTCCTGCTTGAATATCCTACACAACGCTGTAGCAAGTATACTCTTACCAACATCAGAACCAGTACCAACAAGCATCAAAGGACGTAAACAGTCTTTTCTTTCAGACATAAATTTCCACAATAGATATTAGACTTTCATTAAAACAAACACACAGTCTCACACCACACATGAGACACGAACTAACGTAATGAAAAGAAAAAAGCGTAAGCAAAAAACGCTTACGCCTTTTTCTTCAGGGGAGTTGAACACTTCTGTTCCTCCTATCACCAAAGCGAACCAAAATCGCCACGACCACGTGCATCAAGAACTCCCTCTCCATAATCGCCTTCACTTGGTTCAGTAATAACCTCCTTGCCCTTGTCATCAACAGTTGGAGAACTTGCCATCATGCTGTCCAAAGCAATCACATACTGCTCTGAAACTGGAGTAACATAATTTTTTTTGTTCTTCATAAATCAATTCCTAATTATTTTACAATATATTTATTACCGTTTACAATATAGATTCCCTTGCTCACATTGATGTCCTTAGTTCCATCAACGATGCCGTTGAAGACAGAAACACCAGAAACTGAAACCACGCTTACAGCCTTTGCAGACTCCGTTGTGATGGTAATCACATCACCATTCACAGCAACGTTAACGTCTGAAACTGAAGTCAACTCGTCAACAGATGTGGCATCCGTAATCTCTATCAAATCTTCCTCGCTCTCTGGATCAATAACAACATATCTCATAGGAGCACTTGAAGTAGACTTTGGAGTTCTGATGTAAGCTGAGAATGGTTTGTAAGCCGCAGTTCCATGAACATAAACGAACTTATTATTTGACATACCATAATAGTTGTAATTGTCATAGTCACCGACCACATACTGGAATGTCGCACCACAAACACAACCATTAGATGTTCCGTAAGTCATATTACCAGAAGTCCTTGCTACCGTAACGTCCTCCGCAGTGACGGATGAAATCGAGCTTGCATCTCTTGTGTTAACGAGATAACCGACATTAGAACTCAAAGAACCTGAAGTGATAATCTCATAAGACATCTTGTTCTCAGTCTCATCCCACTCTGTCAACTTAGACACACGGAGAGTACTATAAAGATCCACATCATCAGAGCCATTTATAGTGATTGGATCTGTACCATTCAAAACAAATGGGAATGAAACGAAGGTAAACTTCGCAGACAAAGGAAGACCTGACAACGTAGCTGTTGTAGCAGTAAATTTCTGGTTGTTATAGAATGGAGACTTGTTAACTCTCACAAGATTAAGATTCTCACAAGTGCTACCGACTACGACGTTATCACCAGACACTGCCGTTCCTGAAGGGAAATAGAACAAGCAGTTAGGATTGAGATTAGAAGGAGCATATACAGTTCCGAGTTCTCCATTAGAGGAACAATCAGTAAAGTCAATATAACAGATACCTGCTCCATACGCACCATCAGCCAATTCCTGAATCAAAGACGCCACATTGTCAGCAATCAAATTACCAGCAGAGACCTTAACGCCATAAGCAGCATTACCATTTGTAGCCAAAGTGAGGTATTCCGGCAGACCGAGAGCGGTCACACTACTTGTCGCCAACTCAGAAGGCATAATAACAGAGTTGCCAGAACCGCCAAGATTATTGTACGTAAGGTTTGGATTGTAAGACATAAGGGTCACATCTGACACGTTATCCATAGCCAAGTCAACAATATAGTCAACTGACGTTGGAATCTCATACGTTCCAGACACAACACCCGAACCTATAGCGAACAAGGTGTCAGAATACTGATATCCACTCTTATGATAGCTATATAAGAACGTTCCATCTGTGTTCGTGGAGAACTTTGAGCCAGACACCTCGAACTTGGAAATATCAGAGTTAGCGAAAGCGCCATCAGCGACGTCATTGACCGCATCGCCCAATTTAACAGACACAACATTTCCCCAAGACACATTATTAGGTATGGCAATGCTTGAGCAAATCCTATCGAAAGCATAATTAAGCTCATTAGTTGATGCCCATTCAATATACGTCACGATTTGAGCCGTCTCAAGAGTCCACACTTTACTTTTTTTCCTCTCCACCACATACACGTATACAACATCCGGATCATATCCGGTTTCACTCACGAAATCCCCGACATCCCATTCTTCATCATCCTCATCCAAAACCGTTTCACCATCAAATTCTTCGTAGAATTCTCTCAACGTCAGGAATGAGTACCTATATTTCGCAGTTGATCCAGGGGCATACTCCACCAGTTGTCCACACAGTCTCACATATTCGTTAACTAAGTCCTGATCATAGAGTTCCGATTCTGGGCTAAATGTATCCCATTCCAGATACACATCGCCATCAGCCTTACTTCTCGTCGTATTTGTATAGTTTTTTGAGAAATAAGCGATTTCCGGAGCAGTCGTTTGTCCAAAAGAACTAACCGTACCCTTGACAACATTCGTCACATCTCGTCTTGTCTCATACGAAAGCGTAAGATAGAACTCGCCAGTATACTCACCCGCAGTGACAGAAGACAAATCAGTTGTAACATTATCCGTTGAATCCAATACGGCCTCAGTAACTACATAATTTACATTATTATTCTGTATGACACTACCGACTTTCCAATAGTCTGGCCAAGTCTGTGCGTCAATAAATCCAGCGTAGGACAGTAACACTGCGATTAGCAAAGGTAATTTTGTCTTCATACTCATATTGTTTTTTTATTTTTCAATCTAAAACACTAACACGAGTCTCACAGGAAGTGATAAACATTTATCAACGAATCATCCAATAACATAAAGGAAAACTCAGATAATAATGAATATATTTATTCTCGCTTATTTTTTGATAGACTTTTATTGGTTTACACTTAAATTTAAAAGGATAACACTAAACTCATCCCAATACGGGATGCACAAAGATACGATTTCCGCAAACATATAATAACATTCCTTCCGACCGCACCTTGAAAATTAACACTTTTTAACCAAGAAACCACAAAACATTGCAAAAATGCAACACGACTTTACAAACAAGGGCATAACACATTTATAAAAGGGGCTGAGGAGGTTAACTTCTAAATCGAAGCAACCTCCTCAGTCAACATAACAAGTATCGTCAACTTGTCTGGTAACATATCATCTCACAGGAGACAGCACAAACGTATAGCTATAATCCTGCCATTTCATCTGATATTCCCAACGCGGCCAAGCCCCCCAAGAGTTCACACAGCCGATTCCCATAGAAGTTGAAGATATGTGTACATCCGTGAACGGCTCCTCAATCAAATCTCCGGAATGGAACTGCTTCTTATCCCTTGTTGGCTGGAGGTCATCCTCTGTATAGTAGAGAGACTGGCATTCGAGTGGTGCGGTGCCCTCAAACTTCAGGCCCTTTCCCGCATTATCGAGTACAGACCAATAACGCACCTTCGTCTTTGTTCCGCTCTCCTGTGGTCTTATATAAGGATAATACTGTTCTGCCACGGTCTGTTTCCACACTCCAAGCATAGTAGCGTTGTTTCTGTCCACGTAGTTCTCACCCGGTCCCTCTCCATAATACTCGATGTTACCATGTTCCTTTGTCATACGCAGATTCATGCCGAAGCGTAACATCTGAGGTTTATCTTTGGCATCCGGATTAACCTTAAGAGACTGTGAGACAATCAGCTTGCCACTTGGTATCATCACGTACTCAAGTATAACCTTAGAGTCGAGTCCCTTCACGTCATACTCAGCCTTAACGACAAAATTCACACCATCCTTATTAACTTCGAAAGACTTCTTAACAAGTTCAGGCTTCTGCCATGCAGACAATTTATTATGCATGTTAGCGCCATAGTCATTATCCGTAGCTGCGCGCCAGAAATCAGGCACGAGTTCAGAGTCATCGCTCGTCAACTGTTTTCCGTCCACGTCAATATAGCTGACGAATCCAGACCACTTGCTGAATGTCACCGCCAAGCCATTAGCAGAAAGCACCACATACTCCTGTCTGTCATCACACGAAACAGACTCCGACGCCTTCTTTGCCTTCTTGTCGGCAACAGGCTGAGCTGTCAAAGCCTTAACGTCAGGATACACATAGTCAGTCAGGTAGAACTCCTCTTGAGCAATTATCTCTCCTTTTTTCAGAAGTCCCATATCCTTATCCAGTCCATAGCTTACGTGACACACCACCTCTTTGCCCTTATAGTCCTGATTAGCGAGAGCGTTTGAGATAGCAGACACCTTAACAACCTTAGAAGACTGAGGCATCACATTATACTTAGACATCAGCTCATTACCATTCGCCACGACAGTACCGTCGACGAGCAACTCATAATACATGAACACATCATCGAGAGAAGAGAAGAAATTCTCGTTGTAAACCTCCAGTTCTCCATTAGCAGCGTTTTTGAGCGTGGTCCAAATATTCTGGTAACAATACTTCACCTCATAAGCGTGTGGATTCGGCACGCGGTCTGGTGAAATCATACCATTAATATTAAAGTTATTGTCACTTGCAGGGAAACGTCCAAAGTCACCTCCATAAGCGAAAATCTCCTTGCCAGTCACCTTTGACTTACTTCTGAGGCCCTGGTCAACATAATCCCATACATAACCACCTTGATAATTAGGGTATTTTCTCACGAGGTCCCAATATTCCTTAAGTCCACCGCCTGAATTACCCATGGTATGGCAATACTCGCACTGAATGAGCGGTCTCTCGTTATTCTCATTCTTGCAATAATTCTCACAATGCTCATAGCCAGCGTACATAGGGCAATACACGTCAGTCTTTCCATTCTTTCCAGCCTGCTCATACTGACAAGGTCTTGAGTTGTCATATCCCTTCACCCAGTCGTACGCATCCTCAAAGTTCTTACCATATCCAGACTCGTTACCCAATGACCACACGATAATAGACGGGTGGTTTTTCAGCACGCACACATTATGCTTCTGGCGCTCCACGTGCATGTCGTGGAAACGGGCGTCCTTAGACAACGACTTGTCTCCGTATCCCATACCATGGCTCTCGATATTCGTCTCAGCAGTCACATATATTCCATACTCGTCACACAGCTCATACCAGCGAGGGTCATTAGGATAGTGACAAGTACGGTCTGCATTCACGTTAAGCTGCTTCATCACCTTAATGTCCTGAATCATACGGTCAACACTAACGACATATCCGCCGTCCGGATCAAGCTCATGTCTGTTCACACCTTTTATTAATACAGCCTTTCCGTTTACCAGAAGCTGCTTATTCTTAATCTCCACCTTACGGAATCCGACTCTCTGAGGTATGACCTCAATCACCTTATCGCCGTCCTTAAGAGTAGCATACAGACGATACAGGTTAGGAGTCTCAGCTGTCCACTTAAGCGGGTTCTTTACGTCCATGCGAGCCTCAGCCTTGTTATCCTTGTCGAGCGTCACTGTCTTACCAGCCACCTCTTTCCCATCGGCGTCTCTAAGAGAAAGCTCCACACTCTTACCGGCAGCAGCTGCGCCAGTCACCTTAACAGACAACGTACCGTCAGTGTAGTTATTCACCAAATCTGGCACGATAAACAAATCCTCAATATGGCTTACAGGGCGAGAGTAGAGATAACACTCCCTGGCTATACCGCAGAGGCGCCAGAAGTCCTGATCCTCGTTCCATGACCCGTCACACCAACGCATAATCTGCATTGCGATAAGATTCTCCTTTCCCGGAGTAATGAATTTTGTGACGTCAAACTCAGCGGCCACCTTAGAGTCCTCAGAGTAGCCCACGAACTTACCGTTCACGTAGACCTCAATATTTGACGTGGCAGAACCGATGTGCATGTATATCTTGTCACCTTTCCAGTCAGCAGGAACGACGAAAGAGCGTCGGTATGAGCCCACATGGTTACCCTTATCCTGCACAGTAGGTGGCTCACCGATCCAGTCACTACGCCACGCATAATGGTTATTGACATAGATAGCGTCGCCATAGCCGTTGAGTTCCCAAATACCCGGGACAGACATCGTTCCCCATGAGCTGTCGTCATACTTCACAGCGAAGTAATTGGCAGGACGTTGGTTAGCGCTCTCAACCCAGTGGAACTTCCACTTTCCCTCGAGGGACATATAACGAGCTGAGCCGGACTTGGCGTTGACTCTCGGACTGACATCCTTCAATGCCATTCCCATATTCTCATAAGCGAAAAAATCCGAGACATCAGTCTTGCGATTGATCTGATTAACCGCCGGATCATTCCACACTGGGACCTTCTGAGCCTGCGCCGACAAAGACGCAAGCACCACACCACATGTAAGCAGATTTCTTAGATTCATATTAGTATTTTGTTAATTCGTTAATTTCACATGTCAAATTCGGGATTCGTCCGGGAGACGCTAATCACTCATCTTTTCACCCATAAAGGAGGGACAAAAAAAAAACACGCACGTCAGTCACCACTGATGATGACTAGGCAAAAATAATTATAAAAATCGAAACATCAGCTCAATTCACATATAATTATTTCATTACCCGAAAAAAACATCCGTACCGAGTCCATTCACATCTGAAGTCATAAAATCTTTTTTCTAATTGTTTGTTTCTTTCTTTTGTTTTTCTTTATATTTGCGTACTAATCATTAAAACAGAAAACACAACTTTAACTGATAATTTATGGCTAATATGACTGAAAAACTCTTTTCGGAATTTCAGGCTCCCACAACCGAGGAATGGCTGGCGAAAATCGAGGTCGACCTCAAAGGAGCGGACTTTCAGAAGAGATTAGTATGGAGAACCAACGAAGGATTCAACGTACAGCCTTTCTACCGGAGAGAAGACCTCAAAGAACTGAAAGGTGTTGACTCTCTACCAGGAGAGTTCCCGTTCATACGCGGTAACAAGAAAGACAACAATTTATGGTACGTCAGGCAAGATCTTGACGTGGAAGATCCGGCGTCCGCTAACGAGAAAGCCTTAGACTTGCTGAACAAGGGCGTCAACTCACTCGGATTCAGTATTCCAGGAAGTAAGCTAAGCAAAGAATTCATAGAGAGATTACTTGACAACATACTTCCTCAATACGTCGAGCTGAACTTCTCGACATGCCAGCGTCACTGTGTTGAGCTGGCAGTTCTTCTGACAGACTATTTCAAGTCGAAGAACTACCCTCTCGCCGAGCTTGAGGGTTCCATCAACTTCGACCCAATATCAAAGATCTTGGAGAAAGGCAAAGACGTGTCACCTGTCATCTCTGAAGGTAAGAGACTGATTGAGGCGTTGTCAGACCTTCCGAGATACAAGTGCATAAGCATCAACTCCAAGACACTCAACAACTCCGGCGCATACATTTACCAGGAACTGGGAAACGCGTTGGCGTGGGGCACAGAGTACATCGAGCAGCTCATCGGTCAAGGTGTCGAGCCGAGCGCCGTAGCGAGACGAATCAAATTCAACATGGGAGTGAGCGAGAACTACTTCATGGAGATTGCCAAGTTCCGCGCCGCCAGACTGCTTTGGGCACAAATCGTCAGACAGTACACACCAGACGACCTCGAGGCGTGTCAGATGCACGTCTGCGCATACACATCTGAGTACAACCAGACAATCTTTGACTCATACGTCAACCTTCTCAGGTCACAGACCGAGGCGATGTCGGCCGCATTGTCCAACGTGGACTCCATCGTTGTCACCCCATTCGACAAGCAATACGAGAAGCCTACGGACTTTGCGGAGCGCATAGCCAGAAACCAGCAGTTACTGCTCAAAGAGGAGGCTCACTTCGACAAGCTCGTCGACGTGGCGGGAGGCTCATACACTATAGAGCACCTCACCGACGCCATCGCCAAGGAGGGCTGGAAGCTGTTCCTGGAGATAGAGAACGCAGGCGGATTCCTGCATGAGTCACTCAACGGTAATATTCAGGACGCCATCAACACCTCTAATAAGAAGAGACATGACGACGCGGCCAAGCGCAAAGAGTTCATACTCGGCACGAACCAGTTCCCTAACTTCACGGAGAAGTCCGACGGTAAGAGGCCGTTGGCGGAGTGTCACTCATACGGACATGACCACGGCGAGAGTCTTAAAGCCCTCGACAAGTCAAGGCTTGCATCCGACTTTGAAGACCTGCGCATCAGCACGGAGAACGCAGCCAAGCAACCTATAGCCTTCATGCTGACCATAGGCAACCTCGCCATGCGCCAGGCGCGAGCTCAATTCTCATGCAACTTCCTGGCGGCGGCAGGCTACAAGGTAATCGACAACCTCGGCTTCAAGACGGTAGAGGAAGGTGTCGACGCTGCCCTACAGGCAGGCGCAGACATCGTCGTCATCTGTTCGTCCGACGACGAGTACGCCGAGTACGCTATCCCGGCATACAAATACCTTGGCGACCGCGCCTTATTTGTTGTCGCCGGTGCGCCAGCGTGCAGCGAGGAACTGAAGAACGCCGGTATAGAAAACTTTATACACGTGAAGTCCAACCAGCTTGAGACTCTCAGGGAGTACAACGCAAAACTCGGAATCTAACTATGGCAAGAAAAGACTTTAACAATATAGACATATATAGCCACATCCAATATAACAACGGATTACAATGGCAGAAGGACAATGACATAAAAGCGTCATGGAGAACTCCCGAGCAGATAGACATCCAGCCAGTCTACACAAAAGAGGACTTGGAGGGCATGGAGCATCTGGACTTCACAGCGGGAATACCGCCATACCTGCGCGGACCATACTCCATGATGTACCCGTTCCGCCCGTGGACCATCAGACAGTACGCCGGATTCTCCACCGCCGAAGAGTCAAACGCTTTTTACAGACGTAACCTGGCTTCAGGACAGAAAGGTCTGTCCGTGGCATTCGACCTTCCAACACACAGAGGATACGACCCGGACAACAGCAGAGTTGTCGGCGACGTGGGAAAAGCCGGAGTGTCAATATGCTGTCTCGACAACATGAAGACACTTTTCGCCGGCATCCCGCTCAACAAGATGTCTGTCTCCATGACCATGAACGGAGGCGTGCTTCCAGTGCTGGCGTTCTACATCAACGCGGGACTGGAGCAAGGAGCGCAGCTTGAGGAGATGGCCGGAACGATACAAAACGATATCCTCAAAGAGTTCATGGTGCGTAACACCTACATCTACCCACCAGCATTCTCAATGAAGATTATCGCAGACATCTTCGAGTACACATCACAGAAGATGCCTAAGTTCAACTCCATATCCATCTCAGGATACCACATGCAGGAGGCAGGTGCCACGGCTGACATCGAGTTAGCCTACACTCTCGCCGACGGTATGGACTACCTGCGCACAGGAGTAAACGCCGGCATCGACGTCGACGCCTTCGCACCACGTCTGTCATTCTTCTGGGCTATAGGAATGAACCACTTCATGGAAATCGCCAAGATGAGGGCCGGACGACTGCTGTGGGCAAAAATCGTGAAGAGCTTCGGAGCCAAGAACCCGAAGTCCTTAGCCTTACGAACACACTCACAGACATCAGGATGGTCACTCACAGAGCAAGACCCGTTCAACAACGTCGGAAGAACATGTATAGAAGCTATGGCTGCCGTCCTGGGACACACACAGTCACTTCACACCAACGCTCTGGACGAGGCCATCGCCTTACCTACTGACTTCTCCGCTCGAATCGCGAGAAACACACAGATATACATCCAGAACGAGACTAAGGTATGTAAGCAGATTGACCCTTGGGCTGGCTCATACTACGTCGAGACGCTGACAAATGAACTGGTGCACAAGGCATGGGAGCACATACAGGAGATCGAGAAGCTCGGCGGCATGGCAAAGGCCATCGAAACCGGGTTGCCGAAGATGAGAATCGAGGAGGCGGCGGCGCGCACACAGGCACGCATCGACTCTGGCACTCAGACCATCGTCGGCACTAACAAATACAGACTCGACCACGAGGACCCTCTCGACATCCTCGAGGTGGACAACACCGCGGTGCGTCTCCAGCAGGAGGGTGTACTGAAGGAGGTGAGAGCCAAGAGAGACAATGACGCTTGTCAGGCAGCCCTGAAGAACATCACAAGATGTGTACAGGAATTTAAGGATGGTAAGAAGTCTGACGACAACCTGCTCGACCTCGCGGTGAAAGCGGCAGGCCTCGGATGTACACTCGGAGAGATCTCCGATGCTTGCGAGGAAGTCGTGGGACGATACAAAGCAGTAATTAGAACAATCAGTAACGTGTATAGCTCAGAATCAAAATCAGACAAGGAGTTCGAACTGGCATGTGAGATGACTGACATCTTCGCCAAGAAGAACGGACGACGTCCAAGAATCATGATCGCTAAGATGGGACAGGACGGTCACGACAGAGGTGCCAAGGTGTGTGCCACCGGCTACGCAGACTGCGGTATGGACGTAGATATGGGACCACTGTTCCAGACACCGGCGGAGTCTGCCAGACAGGCAGTCGAGAACGACGTCAACGTCTTAGGCGTAAGCTCACTCGCGGCAGGCCATAAGACTCTCGTGCCACAAGTCATCGAGGAACTGCGAAAACTGGGAAGAGAGGACATCCTCGTGATAGCTGGAGGCGTCATTCCAGCTCAAGACTACGACTTCCTCTACAAAGCGGGAGTGGCTGCCATCTTCGGACCGGGCACAAGCGTCGCCAAGGCATGCGTTGAGATCATGAAGATTTTAAACGAGGACTGACGATGAGACGTACGTGTACAACAGTCGACACGAGATAACGTCTTTATGAGGTAACCTCCGAAAGTCAGGTGTGACTTTCGGGGGTTATTATGTGACATGACCGAAAACGCACACCTCGCTCTCACACGAGAGATGTGGACAGAACACAAAACGTGAATCTAAGGCTCAGACCACACATGGCACACAGACTGTAAACGTGCTTATCAGACGTTCTGCGATTGACGGTTTCTGCCACGGAAAAAGCCACAGACTGACGTTAGACACATAATAGAAATAGGTGGAATAATGGACAATTTGGTATGTCACCATATTTCCTATGCCAATTTTCGGCAGGAAATAAGTTAACTTACTGACAATCTGAAAACAATGTTCCCAAAAAATCTTAGGTCTCTTTTCTGAAATTCTTAGGTTAGGATATAGACTATATACAGGTCTGAGAATTTAAAAATCCTAACCTGAACTTTTCAGCGTCCTAACCTAAGAATTTCAGACGCCTAATAAGCCACGGAAAAAAAACTGAAAGTCATTTATTCGCTGACTCATATCAACGGGAAAAGGGGAATATCGGACAACCGGAAAATATGCAATATGGTAAGGACATTTAGCGGACAAAACATCCCAGCTCTCATTTGGAAAGAGCTGGGATGTTCATGTTTTATGTTTAGACGACTGAAGCCTCAGAACAGCAACACTCCGGCTGGCATTTCGCTTGGAGCGCACATTACCATCTGACAGTGTCAGTTCATGCGCTCGTAGAACTTAGCCAAGCCGCCCTCGCTTGTCTCTCTATAGATAGAAGGTATGTCACGCCCCGTCTGCATCATCACCGACAGCACCCTGTCGAACGACACCAGATGTCGTCCGTCGCTGAACGTCGAATAGATATTACAGTCCATGGCCCTGGCAGCAGCATAGGCATTACGTTCGATACATGGTATCTGCACCATACCGCACACAGGGTCACAAGTCATTCCGAGGTGATGCTCAAGCCCCATCTCCGCCGCATACTCCACCTGCGCCGGACTACCTCCGAACAGTTGACACGCAGCGGCGGCGGCCATGGCGCACGCAACACCCACCTCAGCCTGACAGCCAGCCTCAGCGCCCGAGATACTCGCCGTATGTTTAGCCACATTACCAACGATACCGGCGGTTGCCAACGCCCTCAGCATACGCATCTCAGAAAAGCCGCGGCTCTTCCACAGATGATACAGGATGCCAGGTACGACACCGCACGAGCCGCATGTAGGCGCGGTGACGATGACACCGCCTGACGCATTCTCCTCACTCACCGCCAAGGCGTAAGAGAAGACCAGTCCACGGCTATGCAGTGACGCGGTATATCCACTCGCCTTGATGTTATAGACTGCCGCCTTACGCTGAAGACGCAGAGGACCAGGCAAGACGCCCTCAGCCTGCAGCCCGCGCTCGACAGCCTCTCTCATCGCTCTCCACACATCACGCATGTAGTCCCATATATCCTCCGACTCACTCAACTCAACATACTCCCACAGCGTGCGACCATTCTTATAACACCAGTTAACAATATCCGTCATGCTACTCATATCGTACGCGTCCGGAGTACTCTCAGTTCTGCCGTCATCCATCTCCAACGCTCCACCGCCCACACTGAACACAGTCCACTGGTCTACTTCCTTACCGGCAGCGTCAAAAGCCTTAAAGCACATGCCATTAGGATGGTACGGAAGAAAGACGCTCGGCTTCCACACGATGTCAACCTCACGTCCATCACCGCCTAACACATCCATGATAGCCTTATCCGTCATATGTCCTCTGCCAGTGGCCGCCAGACTACCATAGAGGGTCACCTCAAACCTCACACAGTCGGCGTGCTTGCTCAAGAATATCTCTGACGCGAACCGAGGCCCCATAGTATGGCTCGAAGATGGTCCCGTTCCTATACGATATAGCTCTTTAATCGATTTCATAACATTCCCTAATATCCTTTTTCAATAATCAACATCTGTAATTACATCTAAACAGTCTTAACGTCCCAACGCCATTTGACACACCTTGTACACGACCCCATTGTCTTTCAGGGGGGCACCGGTCGAAGACTGACTTACTCTAAAAACCCTATTATTATTTCTCACTCAATCGCACGCAGGGTAGCAGACCACAACATCATGTGTCACTCGGCCACGAACAGACGTCCCTGACGAGCGCCGCGCTCTTGCATGCGCTTACGCACCTTATCCACGAACTCATAGTTCTTCAGTCCCCACCCGGGAACGGCGAGAAGCGAGGTCGGAGACTGCGACACGAAGCGTTCAAGTGTCATATCCGGCCTAAGACGCTCCACAAAGTCAATCACCAGGTCTATGTACTCATCAGCAGTGTACAGATGAAAATCCTGAGGGTTGTTGAAGTATTCCTCCGCCATACGTGTTCCTTTTATGAGCTGAAGCTGATGAAGCTTCAACGTGTCAATCGGAAGAGAGGACAACACTGAGGCTGCGTCAAGGATACGTTCCCTTGTCTGTCCCGGTAAGCCGAGGATGATATGAGCGCCAGTGACTATACCATGCGCCGCAGTTCGCCTGACGGCGTCCACCGTACAGGCGAACGTGTGACCACGGTTAATGCGTCTCAACACATCGTCGTATACACTCTCCACCCCGTACTCGACTATCAGCACTGTCCTTTTGTTCAGCGTCTCCAGATAAGTCAGCAGCTCGTCAGGCATACAATCCGGGCGGGTGCCGATGACAAGTCCAATGACATCATCGACGGCAAGAGACTCCTCATACAGAGACGTGACACGGCTGATATCTCCATACGTATTGGTGTACGCCTGGAAATACGCCAGATATTTCATCTCCGGATATTTCTTCCGGAAAAAAGCCTTACCCTCCTCCAACTGCTCGCTCACACTCTTTGTCGTGGAGCAGTATGCGGGATTAAACGTCTGGTTGTTACAATAGGTACACCCTCCGGTACCCACCACCCCGTCCCTGTTCGGACAAGTAAAACCCGCATTGATGGAAATCTTCTGAACCTTACAGCCTGCCAGCTCCGTGAGCCACGGTCCATACTCCTTATATAATACACTCACAATCTCATCTTAACACTACGTACCACATTACCAAATCTCCATTTCACGATGTACACACCAGACGGCAAGTCAAACAACGAGCACTGGTCGGACGCCTTGAACGTACGCAGCAGCACACCCGCTGACGAATACACATTAGCAACAAAGACTAACTGTCCTGGCACCTCACCGCCAAAACGCAAGGTCTTGGTCTCCGCGTCGAACGCCAACGCGTACTCATCCGGCTCCACATCAGCTATGCCGTCCGCCTCTTTCTCCACCTCGCCAGCGGCAATGACATACCACAGTCTGTTCATGCTCGACGAGTTTCTGTTGTCCGTCGTATAGCTCAGGACAGGAGTGCCGTCTGTTGACGCTCCTCCGCTCAAGTTCGCCGTATGTTGTGTTTTCTTATTCACAAGGTTATAATAACCCGCCGAGCCCTGCGGAGTGAAATGCCACAACTGAGAGTCATCGGCAGCATCAGCCTCCGCCACGGCAAGCTGAGTACCTACGTTAGTAGTCGCCGTCGCCTCCCCCACGGTAGGGTCACACAGCGCCATGCCCGACTGCTTGTTCAGCACAAGGTAGTAACCATCGCCGACAGAGAACAAACGCCACAGCTGGTTGTCCTCGTATCCTCCGCTCCACGAGCACGCCAAGTCGGAGACCTCGGACAGCGTCATGCCTGTCTTAGCACTCACGACACGATAGTAATAGCTCTCGTCAGCCACAAAGTCTGGTGTCGGCGCTTCGTCTCTCTTTCCAGCAAACGCAGAAGTGAGATACGGGATGTGCTTTGCGATGTAACTCTTCAGGAAAGAAATATACTGGTCGTATGAGCTATACAGCATATACTCACGCAGATATCCTTGGGAGATGCCCCATTTCTTATAGTTTAGAATCCTTGACTCCTCCGTCAGTTCCACGAGAGAGTCAATCTGGGCGTACAGATAATCCTCGAGTCCGGCAGACACCACCTCACCATACCGTCTGTTAATCAGCTCGGCGAACCACACATCCTTCCACATTCGGTTGAGCCACTCCTTTGTCTGACCATATCCGACTTCAGTCATCAGCTGACTACTCGTGTCACCTTTTCTGATGTCATTAGCGTAGGCAATGTCGTAATCCCACAACGGTCCCCAATATAGACGCTGGTCGCCTCTCTCCTTATAGAAGTATGTGGAGAAATATCCGTCGATATTTCCGCTCACCTCAGTAGCAATAAACCAGTTGGCGAGGGACACCGAGTCGACGTACTGACGATAGCCCTCGTCCGGGTCTCTGTAGTTGTCGGAGGACAGAGCCGTCTCGAAATCCGCCAAAAAATTTCTGATGTAAGCGTTCTGCTCTTCAGCAATCTCATCCTCATCAGGGTAGTGCACTCTCACCGGCACCTTATACTTAGACGTCGTGAAACAGTTGCCGTCCTGAAAACCATCGACTTCCAGAAGATATCCGCCCGTCACGTCCGACTCATCCGTCAAAGGATAGTCCTGCTCACAGATGTTCACACGGTGAGCTCTCACCTCCACATGGTCACTTATCATGTAATTACCCATGTACACGCCATTGAGAGTCAGGTCGACATACTTGCTAGCCGGGTTATTCTTCAGTCCCAGGAACTCGCCCATCTTAAACGTCAAAGCGTTGCGCAGCAGTGTCTTATCCAGTGCGTTAGCAATCAGCGTCCAGCTTTTAGCCTTGGCATATCCTTTACCGAGAAACTTCTCTTTAGAGAGAAACTTAATGCGGTAAGGCTTTTTCGCTACTCCCCACGTAGAGTTTCCCCTACCCCTAATCCTCATCGAGTCATATCGGGTGACATTATCGTTCTCGTCCACGTAAAACATCGTCGCATAGACGTAGTACTCCTTACTGGTTATCGCAGCACCGTCAAACGTGTTCACGAGCACATGAGGAAGGTTAGTAAGGCGCGAGTACTCCTGAGCACAAACGTGGAAACCGAACAAAGTCCAAAGAAAAAAAATTATCCCGAAGCAATATTTATTCATAAACACTAAAAATGAAGGTTATGGAAGCAAAAGTAATAAATGCGCACCTAACCAACAAAAAAAATGCGACAAAACACTTGCCATGTGCAATAAATGTCGTACATTTGCCTGCCGATTATTATCAGGGGCATCCGTTCGGGTGTCCCAAGTCAGTGTGTGAATAGCGTATTCTATTAGCCGGAAGCGTGGTTCGTGAGCACTGAAGCGTGACGGACAAGAAGCCGTCTCGCCATTAAAACCACATTAGATTGTGGACAGAATTAAATTAAGTAACAACAAAAAAGTTTAAAGAATGAACACTTTAAGTTTCAAGACAAACTATGTAACCACAGAGGCAGCCGACAAGAAGTGGGTTGTTGTGGACGCAGCAGGTCAGACACTTGGTCGTCTTAGTTCAAAGGTTGCAAAGATTTTGCGTGGTAAGTACAAGCCATGCTTCACTCCAAACATGGATTGCGGTGACAACGTAATCATCATCAACGCTAATCAGGTTGTTCTCTCAGGAGACAAGATGAACAGCAAAATTTACCTCACTTACTCAGGTTATCCAGGCGGTCAGAAGAAAGCTACAGCTCTCGAGATGACAAAGCGCACAAACGGTTACGAGAAGATTGTCCGTCACGCTGTCAAGGGTATGCTTCCAAAAGGCAAGCTCGGCTCAAAGGTTCTCAGCAACCTTTACATTTTCGAAGGCGCAGAGCACAACAAGCAGGCTCAGAGCCCGGTATCAATCGATATTAACCTGTTAAAGTAATAAAGAGGTATGGCAGTAAACTATATAAACGCACTCGGCCGTCGTAAGAGCGCCGTTGCACGCGTGTACCTTTCAGAGGGTACTGGTAAAATCACAATCAACAAGCGTGACCTTAAGGACTATTTCCCATCAGAGTTGGTTCAGTTCGTCGTTAAGCAGCCTCTCAACCTTTTAGGTGTAGCAGAGAAGTACGACGTACTCGTAAACCTCAAGGGTGGTGGTTACACTGGTCAGTCACAGGCTTTGCGTCTCGCTATCGCCCGCGCACTCGTAAAGATTAACGCAGACGATAAGAAAGCACTTCGTGCTGAGGGATTCATCACACGCGACGCACGTTCTGTTGAGCGTAAGAAGCCAGGTCAGCCAAAGGCACGTCGCAGATTCCAGTTCTCAAAGCGTTAAACTGTCTGTCACGCTTCATACATATATGTGTATATGCGTTGTTCAGCACAAACGCTGGAGTACTTATCGTTTAGCATCTAAACTGTCAGGATCCTCGTCTCTGCGTGGCTACCCGATGGTTGGTTAACAAATTATTAACTACAAAGAAAGTAAACAACCTTTTCAGGCTTCAAGGCCTGAAAGAATAAAAAAGAAATTATGGCAAGAACATCATTTGATACATTGCTCGCAGCAGGTGCGCATTTCGGTCACCTGAAACGTAAGTGGAATCCAGCTATGGCTCCTTATATCTTCATGGAGCGCAATGGCATCCACATCATCGACTTACACAAGACTGTTGCTAAGACTGAGACAGCAGCAGAGGCTCTCAAGCAGATTGCTAAGAGCGGTAAGAGAATACTTTTTGTTGCTACTAAGAAACAGGCTAAGGACGTAGTTGCAGAGAAAGCACAGTCGGTTAACATGCCTTACGTTATTGAGCGTTGGCCAGGCGGTATGCTCACAAACTTCCCTACTATCCGTAAAGCAGTGAAGAAGATGGCTAACATCGACAAACTCATCGCTGACGGCACATACGCTAAGCTCTCAAAGCGTGAGAATCTTCAGATTCAGCGTAAGCGCGCTAAGCTCGAGAAGAACCTCGGTTCAATAGCAGACCTTACTCGTCTCCCATCAGCATTGTTCGTTGTTGACGTAATGAAGGAGCACATCGCAGTGAGCGAGGCTAACCGTCTCGGTATCCCTGTATTCGCAATCGTCGACACAAACTCAAACCCTAACAATGTTGACTTCGTCATCCCAGCTAACGATGACGCATCTAAGTCAATCGAGGTAATCCTCGACGCTGTATGCGGCGCAATCAAGGAAGGTCTTGACGAGCGCAAGGCTGAGAAGGTTGACATGGAGGCAGCAGGAGAGAAGAAGTCAGCTAAGACAGCTAAGGCTGAGGAGAGTGCTGAGGAAGAGGACAACAAGGCTGAGTAAAAAACAATTTTAACACACTATATTAAAAGTGAAATAGAAGAAATTCCGTTTCACTTTTAATATTTAACAAAAAAATCATTATGGCTATAACATTAGCAGACATAAATAAGCTCCGTCAGAAGACACAGGCAGGTCTCATGGACTGTAAGAAGGCCCTCACAGAGGCTAACGGTGACTTCGATGAGGCAATGGAGATACTCCGCAAGAAAGGACAGATGGTAGCAGCTAAGCGTTCTGACCGTGAGGCAGCTGAGGGTTGTGTTCTCGCAAAGGTAAACGGCAACTTCGGCGCTATGATCGCCTTGAAGTGTGAGACAGACTTCGTAGCTAAGAACGCTGACTTCGTGGCACTCGCCAACCAGATTATAGACGCTGCCGTAGCAGCTAAGGCTAAGACTCTCGATGAGGTTAAGAACCTTAAGCTCGGTAACGACACAATCGCTGACGCTGTTGTAAACCGCTCAGGTGTTACAGGTGAGAAGATGGAGCTCGACGGCTACGCTACTGTAGAGGGTGAGAACATCATCGCTTACAACCACATGAACGGTAACTTCCTCTGCACACTTATCGCCCTCAACAAGGCCGCTGACGCACAGGTAGGTAAGAACATCGCAATGCAGGTTGCAGCTATGAACCCAGTAGCTCTCGACGAGAAGTCAGTTCCACAGGCAACTATCGACGCTGAGTACAAGGCAGACATCGAGAAGGCTAAGGAGAACCAAATTTCTAAGGCTATCGACGCAGCTCTCAAGAAGGCTGGTATCAACCCTGCACACGTTGACTCTGAGGAGCACATGGAGTCTAACATGGACAAGGGATGGATCACAGCTGAGGACGTAGCTAAGGCTAAGGAGATTAAGAAGACTGTAGCTGAGGAGAAGGCTGCTTCATTGTCAGAGCAGATGATTGAGAATATCGCTAAGGGTATGCTCAACAAGTTCTTCAAGGAGAATTGTCTTCTCGACCAGGCTTACATCGATGACTCTAAGATTAGCGTTGAGCAGTACTTGCACTCTGTAGACAAGGATTTGACAATCACTGACTACAAGCGTTACACACTGCGCGCAGAGTAAGAACACTCGAGATAACTCGCAACATAATAATGGGATACATCCGTAAGGTGTATCCCATTTTTTATTACGTTAAATACGTCTGAGAAGCAGAGACAAATCTGACAGCAGCTAATCAAACATCTTATTATTCATGTTCCTCAGGCTTTCACCTGGCTCTTTAGACTCACCTACCCTCTTCTCATAATACTCAATCTTCAGCTTGTTCTTCTTCGCAGAAGCCACGGCATCATTATGATTACATATCATCTCAGACAGAGAATACGTTCTGTAAACCTTATCCGCCTCCTCATCACTTAAAGACCTGCCTATAAATGACTTCACAGAGTCTGAAGAAAGAAAATCGCTCTCCTTATGACTTATTTTCATAAATCGCCACTTCCTCTTATCATTAATAGAAACAAGAAGCATCTGTCCTTCTTCTTCCACCTCAGGAAAAAAGTCCAGAGACCTCTTATCGCCAGCATAGTCGCTCAACACCCAAAATCCCTTGCTCTGAAACTGCTCGTTCTTTTCGAGAACGAACGCTTGTTTCAAATCCTCAAGCTCAAAGCCATAAAATTCAGAAAGGCTGTCTGCGACATAGAAGTCATGCTTAGCCTTTTCCAACTCCTCTGCGTTAAACATTGCTATCTTCTTTTTCTTCTCCTCAATCTCTCTTGAACGCTCACACGAAGAGCAACTGGTGAACAGAATCACAGAGAGGAAAGAAACAAGACAAAATATACGATTCATAGTAATTTCAAAATTAATAGTTAAAATATACAACAACCGTCACACCTATTATATATACGAACGTATCATAAAACCATATCGTCGAAAGATACTAAAAAGAAAAAGGTGAACAGACATGACGACTAGACAAAGATAACGATTGAAAGACTAAAAACAAAATAAAGAAAGAGGAAAAGAAGATAAAGGTGCCATGGCTAAACACAAAGCACAAGAAACACTAACGCTAAATAACACGGAACAAGTATTTAATTACAAAACAGTTATCCATAAAACAAACAACAGAAAGACAAACATAAAGTGAGAAGAATGAGACGACAGGATAATTGTGGTCGGAGAGTTTTTAGCAGCCTAATATTTGGGCAGACGAACGGATAACCGTCGGCTATTTGCACAACAGACTGAAAGTGCGGCAGACAATAATGTTATTAAGGGTTGACGAAATATTAAGCGAATAGACCCTGCGACAAAAAGAACCATAAATCGTAACCTGTGAACCGATGTTGACACACAAAATCTCCCTGCGACCATAGAGACGGAAGCAGGGAGAAAGACAATCGGATGACAATCGGTCATACCGAACTCCTCAAATGAGGATTAAATATTGCTGACCTCGCCCAGGGCGAGCGCCATATCAACAAACTTGTTGTATAAACACACTGCAATTATCCTAACTCAAAGAATTTGTATAAAATTGCAATTACAAAACATACAAGTATTAAGACTCCAATCCAAACGCCGAGGTTTCTGGCGACAAAATCTGTAATCTTCATAGCAATTCAATTTATTAGATAAACAATATGTAGTAAAAAAGACTTAATGAACAGGAAAAGAACATTAAGTACTCAAGTTTGTCTTCGCAATGTTAATCAAAATTTTTTCAATACAAAACTTTCCGACATAAGAAAGATCGAAAACAAGCGCATAAAACCATATCTAACAATTAATTTTGCCATATCGATATTACAATCATCGCACTATATATAACTATAAATCAATTATTCACATCCTGAGCTCCCAGAACAAGTACAGAAAGAGAGAGAAACAGGCAAGCGTGACAGAGAAAGCAAATGGAGGCGCTCTATTTGCAGGTAAGTATAAAAACATTAACTTCGCGACAAAAATAAAAAGATGAGAAACAAGAACAGTCTCATAGCTCTGGCTGGAGGCACATTCGGACTGGGAATAACAGAATTCATGATGATGGGAATATTACCATACATCGCGAGAGAATTCAACATAACGATACCAGAGGCGGGGCATTTCATATCAGCGTACGCCATAGGAGTATGCGTCGGCGCACCATTCGTAGCGATATGCATGAGAACATGGCCTCTGAAAAAGATATTATATCTGTTGATGGCGATATTCTTCGCCGCATCCCTCCTAATTTCCATATGTCCTGCCGACTCATACTTACTGATGCTCATCCTACGTTTCATGGCTGGACTCCCCCACGGAGCGTACTTCGGAGTAGGATGCATAGTGGCAGACAGAGTGGCGCCATACGGCAAAAGCACATTAGCCATAGCTATCATGGGAATGGGAATGACCATCGCCAACCTGATTGGAATACCATTCGGCACATTCATCGCACAGTATCTCTCATGGCGAATCATCTTCCTGTTCTCAAGCACTGTCGGACTGCTGACATGGTACGGGGTATACAGATACATACCATTCATGGAACCTTTACCGGACAATGGTAAGAAGGACCAGTTCACATTCCTGCGTCACCTGGCTCCCTGGCTCATCATTGGCGCCACATTCTTCGGCAACGGAGGCATGATGTGCTGGTACAGCTACATCAACCCGATATTGACAGACGTTAGCGGCATAGCACCGACACTCATGCCGCTGATGATGGTATTGGCAGGAACAGGAATGGTGTTGGGAGGAATCTATGGCGGACGTTTGTCTGACCAGATAGGTCCAGGACATGCGGGCAGAGCACTTCAGGCCACCATGCTGGTGGCACTGACGGGCGAGCTACTATTCGGCTCACACCCATACGTAGCAGTACCACTCATGGTACTCGCCACATTCGGATTGTTCGGCGTCGGCTCACCACAGCAACTGCTGCTGATACGCTACGCAGAAGGAGGAGAGCTGCTCGGAGGAGCGATGATTCAGATAGCTTTCAATTTCGGAAACGCCATGGGAGCTTACTGCGGCGGACTGCCAATAAAAGCCGGACTGGGATACAGCTACACCACGGGCGTGGCAATATGCAGCATGTTAATCGGTATAGTCTTCTACACAGTCTTCTGCCTCAAGTATGAGAACAGGAGTACGACAAAACAAGCATAAGATGGGAAGAGAAAATAAATGGGTAAAACTCGATTCGGAGTACATAATAAAAAGACCGTGGCTGACAGCCAGGCGAGACAAGATACAGATGCCTAACGGAAAAGTGATACCAGAATACTACGTCCTGGAATATCCGACATGGATAAACATCATAGCCTTGACGAAAGATGGCAAGATGATCATGATAAAGCAATACAGATACGCTTTGGGCATTGACAAATATGAGTTATGCGCTGGAACCATGGACGACACAGACAAGTCACCGCTGGACACGGCAAAAAGAGAGCTTCTGGAGGAGACAGGCTACGACAACGGCAACTGGAGCGAGTTCATGGTGCTGTCACCCAACCCGACATCCATGACAAACCTGTGCTACACTTTTCTCGCCACCGACCTGGAAAAAACAGGCGATCAGAAACTCGACGACACGGAGGACCTCACATACCACCTGATGGACGAGGAGGAGGTGTACAGACTGCTGCAGGACGGAGAAATCATGCAGGCTCTGATGGCTGCTCCACTATGGAAATACTTCAGCACAAAGAAAAAAACAATATAAGAGATGGATAAAAGAAACTATAAGAAAGAAAACGAGGATTTTCTGAAGAGAGTCAAAGAGGACAGCGATGTGAGGGAGCTTCGCGGAGGAGTGCTTTACAAGGTTCTGTCCAACGGCAACGGCAACGGCGAGGTCAAGCCACGCAGCATCGTTACATGTCACTACAGGGGCTCACTGATTAACGGCAAGGTCTTCGACGACTCCTTCGCCAGAAAATGTCCCGAAGCATTCAGAGTCAATGAGCTGATAAGCGGATTCCAGATTGCCCTCATCAGCATGCACATCGGCGACCACTGGTTGGTATACATACCGTCAGAGATGGGGTACGGGCCGAGAAACGCAGGTGACATACCAGGCAACTCAACATTGATATTCGAAATAAAACTCATTGGCATAGGATAAGAAAATAAGCAGAGGGCGGAAACAATGGTTTCTCGCCCTCTACTAATGTAATAATGTGTATCAACAAGTGATACACTCTATGTGGTCACTACTCAGAGTCAGAACTTAAACTGATTCTTTCTGACGTAGATCTTGTAATCCTTTATAGCACCTGGAACACTGGACTCCATACGAGGCAGATACTGAAGAGCCGTCACAGTACGTTCTCTTCCGAGGTCGATGACAATCTGATGCGGGAACTTAACGCCCTTGAGAGTAGACCAGAATGTGGACTCCTGAAGGTCGTAGATCTTGTCTGCCGCCCTGTTACCTGTCTGGATATCCTCTGAGTCAGCGTATGAGATCTTCCATGGCTCACGAGAGAGACGCTCGCCGTTCTCGTCAAGCAAATACAACTCAGCCACACAAGCATACTCGTCACCATTGTGGTTGTTCAAAGCCTCGAGGCAGACGTAACGTCCACTCTGCGGCTCTGAGAACTTAACCTCTTGCCAACCATTACCTGCGCGGAAAGAACCAGCAACGACAGGAGTAACACCATCCAGTGAAAGGTTTTCACCCTCCTTACGGTGGATAGGAGGCTCTGCGTTCTGGAGCTTATCAATGATGGGAGTAGCAAATCCCTCTGACTTGGCCTCTGTAGGACCGATTATATCCAAAACGACGACCTCGTTCTTGCCTTTCTTAAGCCAGCAACCAGGACAGTAGAGCGTCTGCTGAGGACCAATCTCCCAGATACGTCCAAGGCCATGTCCGTTGACATATACCAATCCTTTTCCGAAAGACTCGAAGTTAAGGAATGTGTCACCCACCTTCTTAACATCGAATGAGGCCTTATAGAAACCAGGCACGCGGTCTCCCTTGAATCTCGGTTTTGTAGTATCAAGAGGCTTGTACACCTGTTTCTTCATGAACTCATAAGTGTCAGGGAACAAGAAGGTCTTCCAATTCTTAAGATGTGAGGTAAACTCGTTGCCGTCAATCTCGACAGAGAGATCAACGTTACCAACGATGCCCTTGAAGTCCTTGATGGCGCGACCGAAGTTGATACGTCCCATAGCCTCGACGAGAATATCGAGACGCGCTCCACGTCTGCAAGAAGGAATAACGACATCCTTGTCACCATTACGTCTGTCAAGAGCACCGACATAACGTCCGTCAACGAAAATCTGCACGTAGTCATGTCCTTCAGCGATATGTAACTTAGCAGGTTTATCCAGCTTCGGCAGTGTGGTCTGATACATCATAGAACCCCATCCCTGGTCAAAATCCTCCATAGTCTTAATGTCAGTAGTCTTAACCGGACACGGGAGGTTCTCAAACAAAGGAGCCCACTCCGTGAACGCGAACTCTTTGACAGTTGTCACAGGCAGAGCCTTAGGCACAGAAGGCAGCTTTGTCTTTGAGTATTGAGCGAGCATCTGACGAAGCTCATCATATTTAGATGTAGCCTGACCATACTCGTTGATAGGCGCATCATAGTCGTAAGACGTCACGTCAGGAGCGAAGCCAGGAGAGTTGGCACCAGCCCAATGACCGAATGATGTGCCTCCGTGAGTCATGTAAAGAGAGAAAGAGATATTCTTATCGAGCATCTCCTTCATACCAGAGACCATATCCTTAGACGAGCGCGTCTCATGCTTACCACCCCACTTGTCGAACCATCCGCTCCAAAACTCAGAACACATGAGAGGAGCATCCGGACGAAGCTGACGCAACTTCTTGAACTGGTCATCGATATTTGCGCCAGTACCAAAGTTCATAGTCCACACGAGATCGTCCAAACCGTTGTTCGTGAAGTTGCTTGACCAGTCACACTGGAACAAGGTAACCTTGTCAAATCCGACAGAACGGAGACAGTCACGTATCTCGCTGACATAAGGTTTGTCAACACCATATGAGCCGTACTCGTTCTCAACCTGCACCATGATGATAGGTCCGCCATTCTGGATAGTAAGACCAGCAAGCTGCTTTCCGACCTCTTTCTCGAAGATTTTGACACGTTCCATGAAATAAGGGTCACGCTCACGCAGCTTGATGTCTTTCTTCTTAAGCAGCCACCAAGGCAGACCACCCATCTCCCACTCAGCGCACACATAAGGACCCGGACGCACGATCACGTACATACCATTCTTCTGAGCCAGACGGCAGAACTCCGCCACATTGTTGTTTCCTGACCAGTCGAACACACCTTCCTGTTGCTCGTGGATATTCCAAAAGATATAGATACAGATTGTGTTCATTCCTAACGCCTTGCACATCTTGATTCTGTGCTCCCAGTATGGTTGAGGAATACGCGGATAATGAATCTCCGCCGCTTTGACGACAAAAGGCTCTCCATTAAGCAGGAACGTACCCTTCCCAGCCTCAAACGTACCGCCCTTTTGAGCATACATTGCCGATGAACCGGTAAACAGAGACGCCAGTCCTATCGACATCATTAACAAAAATTTTCTCATATTCTGATAATTATAATAAATTTTACGTGATAACACAAATGCACACATGCAAATATAAACAATTTATCTCGTATTTAACCACACAACAGAAAAAACTGCCGTCGACACGACTAATTCCCTCAACAATGAGTACACGCATAACGAGAACCGCGGCGGACAGCACCTTTCACGAGGCGCAAACAGTCTACCCAAGCGGAAATTATAGACAATTCGCCCTCACATGAATGCTCATGCCACACAAATGTACAACTCAATTTCCTTGATATCTCTTATTTTTAGTAACTTTGCAAAAATATTCACATCAATATGAAGAAACTCACAAACGAGGATATATCTAACGCACTGGACCATCCTGTCTTCAGGCTTATTGGCGACACGGCAGACGAACTGGACTTGGAATGTTATGTCATCGGCGGATGGGTACGAGACCTCTTTCTGCAAAGACCTTCAAAGGACATCGACATCGTCGTGGCTTTCAAGGACGCAAGCAAACGCCAGCAACAAGACAACGATAAGACGTCCGGATCAAGACCCGGCATTATGCTCGCCGAGGCACTAAAGAAGAAATTGAAGAAAGCGAACATCGCCATCTACAAGAACTTCGGAACAGCGCAGCTGAAAAGTAAAGGAGTGGAGATAGAATTTGTCGGCGCAAGAAAAGAAAGCTACGACAGGAACTCAAGAAAACCGGTGACAGAGGACGGCACTCTGGAAGAAGACCAGAACAGACGCGACTTCACAATCAACGCTATGGCATTGTGTCTGAATGCTGACCATTATGGCACTCTCGTCGACCCGTTCAACGGAACTCGAGACCTGGAGGACAAAATAATCGCCACTCCGCTCGACCCGGACATCACGTTCAGCGACGACCCGCTGCGCATGATGAGATGCGTCAGGTTCGCCACACAACTCGGATTCCACATCGAGGACGAGACATTTGACGCTCTCGGCAGAAACAAGGAACGTATCAAGATTATCAGTCAGGAGAGAATTGCTGACGAGCTGAACAAGATAATGCTGTCACCTAATCCGTCTAAAGGATTCATCGAACTGGACAGGTGCGGACTGCTGGAACTGATTTTTCCGGAACTCGCCGCACTGCAAGGCGTGGAGACAAGGAACGGAAGGGCGCATAAGGATAATTTCTATCACACTCTCGAGGTACTGGAGAATGTGGCAAAGTCCACATCAGACAAGGAATGGACAGACAGGGAGAACTCACCGTTCGAGAGTGTTAAGGACCATACGCTTTGGCTGAGATGGGCCGCTCTGATGCACGACATCGGCAAACCGAAGTCGAAGAGATGGGACCCGACACTCGGATGGACATTTCACAACCATAACGGCATAGGACAACGCATGGTGCCTAACATCTTCAGACGAATGAAGCTGCCAATGAACGAAAAGATGAAGTACGTTCAGAAACTGGTGGACCTGCACATGAGACCTATAGTCATCGCCGACGAGGAAGTCACCGACTCCGCTGTTAGACGACTGCTGTTTGAGGCCGGTGACGACATCGACGATCTGATGCTGCTGTGCACTGCCGACATCACGTCGAAGAACGAACAGAAGAAACAACGATTCATAGAGAACTTCAAACTGGTCAGACAGAAGCTGATTGACATCGAGGAGAAAGACAGGATAAGGAACTTCCAACCACCAATCAGCGGAGAAGAAATCATGGAGTTGTTCGACCTGAAGCCATGTAGAGAGGTCGGCGTTCTCAAATCCGCCATCAAAGACGCCATACTGGACGGGAACATACCGAACGACCACGATGCAGCCATGTCACTGCTACTGAAGGAAGCGGAAAAGATTGGTCTAAAGGCAAAAAAATGACTCAATTAGAAATTTAGTAGATAATTTTCCTTACCTTTGTGACTATATGTCATCAAAATAACAAAGCGCAACAACATGAAACTGTTTACATTTCTCGCATTAGGTGTTCTCACACTTTCTCAACAAGTACAGGCACAGACTGAAAGCAAGGACGCTGTGCTTAACAAGATTATCAAAGTCAACGATTACTGGCAGAGTCACAACAAAGCTAAGTGCCGCGGATTCTGGGATAACGCCGCATACTTTACCGGCAATCAGGCGGTTTATGAGCTGACCGGTAAGAAAGAATATCTCGACTACGCCATCGAATGGGCGGAGTATAACAACTGGAAAGGTGCGACGCAGAAAGACAAGAGGAAATGGAAGTATGAGACTTACGGCGAGGGAATGGACCACGTGTTGTTCGCTGACTGGCAGATATGTTTCCAAGTCTATGCTGACTTATACAAGATAGAACACAGAGCCGAGCGCATCGAACGCGCGCTGGAGGTGATGTGCTACCAGGCAAAGACTGACAAGAAAGACTATTGGTGGTGGGCTGACGCCCTCTACATGGGTATGCCGATATTCACGAAGATATACAGCATCACACACGACCAAAAGCTTCTCGACAAACAGTACGAGTGTTTTCGTTGGACAGACTCTCTGCTTTTTGACACTGACGCTCAACTGTATTACCGCGACGGCAAGTACGTGTACCCGAAAGTCAAGACTGCTTGCAACGGAGGTAAGAGCTTCTGGGCTCGCGGAGCCGGATGGGTACTGGCTGGTCTGGCAAAGGTGATACAGGACCTTCCAAAAGACAGTAAGTACAGGGCATTATATGTAGACAGATTCAAGAAACTGTCTGCCGGCGTGGCACGCTGTCAGCAAAGCGAAGGCTACTGGAGCCGTTCTATGTTATGCGAGGACGACGCACCAGGGTACGAGACTTCAGGAACGGCATTCTTCACATACGGACTGATATGGGGCGTCAACAATGGCGTACTGTCAGCCAAGGAGTACAAGCCAGTCATCGACAAGGCATGGAAATACCTGAGCGAGACAGCACTTCAGCCTGACGGCAGCGTGGGATTCGTACAGCCTATAGGCGAGAAACCAGACCCTACAAGAAAAGTTGACTCAAAGAGTCAGGCACCATTCGGCACCGGCGCATGGCTTCTGGCTGCCACAGAGTATTATAAGTCTATTAAATAATTTTTTCCAAAAATATATCACTTGTCTCAAAAAGAAAGAAACATGAAACAGTTCATCAAGTATGTAGCGGCGACGATTGTGGGAATTTTCATCATAAGTGTGATATTCACTATACTGAGCATCATATCTCTTGTGGGTATGGCAAGTATGTCGTCAAAAAATGTCAACGTGAAGGACAACTCTGTACTTGTCATCAACCTTACCGGCTCAATAAAGGAAAGGACCATAGAGAATCCATTCGACTTCCTGACAAAAAACTCCTCAACAAAGGTCTCTGGACTAAACGAGATACTCCAAGCAATCAGAAACGCCAAGGACAATGAGAATGTGAAAGGCATATATATCGAGGCCGGCTCACTCATCAGTGCTTCACCATCCACACTACAAGAAATCAGAAACGCACTCGTCGATTTCAAAAAGTCAAAGAAGTTTATTGTCTCTTACGGCGACACTTACACACAGGGCAGCTACTACGTGTGCTCAGTCGCAGACTCCGTCATCATCAACCCGGAGGGTGTAATAGACTGGTCAGGACTGTCAATGAGCACCATGTTCTACAAAGACCTTCTCGACAAGATAGGTGTCAAGATGCAGGTAGTGAAAGTCGGAACATACAAGTCTGCCGTTGAGCCATTCATACTCAACGAGATGAGCGACGCCAACAGGGAACAACTCACAGTCCTGAGCAATGAGATATGGGCAGAATTCACATCAGCCATAAGCAAGTCGAGAAAAATCAGCGTCAACACACTGAACGCTTTCGCCGACTCCGTACTCACATTCCGTCCAACAAAGATATATAAGGAACAATCAATGGTTGACAAGTTGGCTTACTCTGACTACGTTCCGAAGGCTATCAGTAATATGATGAAGCTTGACAAGGACGACGAATACAACACGATAAGCGTGACTGACTTGGCATCCACCACGACTGGAAATCCAAAGGACCCGAGCGGTAACATTATTGCGGTATACTACGCTGTGGGCGACATTGTAGAGGAGTCCACATCAAACAACTTCTCCAACACTCCACAGATTGTCGGAAAAGATGTCATCAAGGACTTAGCCGAACTCGCCGAGTCTGAAGACGTGAAGGCTGTAGTGCTCAGAGTAAACTCAGGAGGAGGAAGCGCATACGCATCAGAGCAGATATGGCATGAGGTGATGAAGATCAAAGAAAAAAAGCCTATCGTGGTGTCAATGGGTGACTATGCGGCAAGCGGTGGATATTACATCAGCTGTGCGGCAGACTGGATTGTGGCAGAACCAACGACGCTGACAGGCAGCATCGGTATCTTTGGTATGCTGCCTGAGGCTTCTGAGCTGATGAACGACAAACTGGGACTGCACGTGTCAACAGTCAACACCAACGCGCACTCAGACATAGGTGTTCCGACAAGACCTCTTTCACAAAGCGAGCGCAACATCATACAGGCGTACGTGAACCGCGGATACGAGCTGTTCACAAAACGCTGTGCGGATGGACGTAAGATGAAACAAGACTCAATAAAGAGCATCGGCGAAGGCAGAGTATGGACAGGTATCCACGCAAAACAGTTAGGACTTGTGGATCAACTCGGCGGAATATACGACGCCATCGACATAGCAAAGAAAAAAGCAAAAGTTAAGGACTTCACAGTAATGACTTACCCAGAGCAGGGTAACGTGCTGGACAACTTCATGAAAGAGGCAACCAGCTCGGAGTCATACGCAGACGCTAAGATGCGAGAGACATTCGGTGAATACTATGAGGTGTTAAACAGCATAAAGAATACCCAAAGCAAGTCTGGCCTGCAAACAAGCATGCCGTATCACCTGATGTTTAACCTATAAGAAACAGATCATTCCTGTGATGAGCGACACGTGTCATCACAGGAATGGCTATAAAACAATAATCATAAGTGGAAGGCGACCTCATAAAAACATATCCATTACTGACTCCGTTGTCATGGTTATACGGATGCGGTGTAGGACTGAGAAACTTCATGTATGAAGTTGGAATATTCAAGTCCAAGTCGTATGACGTTCCTATAATAAATGTAGGAAACATAACAGCTGGAGGCACTGGAAAGACTCCGCACACGGAATACATAATCAGGCTGCTACAGGACTCCAACCAGGTAGCGGTGCTAAGCAGGGGATATAAACGTAAGTCAAAGGGCTTCGTATTGGCAGACATGTCCACGCCGATGTCTATGATAGGCGATGAGCCTTATCAGATGAAGAAGAAATTCCCTAAGATTCACATGGCCGTGGATAAGGACCGTTGTCACGGAATAGAAAGACTAATCAGCAAATCAACACAACCTGAAGTTGACATCATCTTGCTGGATGACGCCTATCAGCACAGACACGTGCAACCCGGAGTGAACATCTTGCTGATGGACTACCATCGTCTGGTATACTTCGACAAGCTGCTGCCAGCTGGAAGACTGAGAGAGTCAAAAAGCAGTATGAACAGAGCCGACGTGGTCATCGTAACGAAATGCCCCTCATACATCACTCCTATGGACAAGAGGGGAATAGAGCGCTCATTGTGTCTGGAGAAATGGCAGAGACTATTCTTCACCACGTACAGATATGGTAACCCGTACAAGATCACAGCCCCCTCACAGACAATCAACATCGATGAGCTGAAAGGCAAAAAGATCACCCTCGTGTCTGGCATTGCGTCGCCGGAGCAGCTGGAGTACGACCTCAGCAAGTATGAGCTGAGCTTCACGCCTCTACACTTCCCTGACCATCACAACTTCACAACCGGAGATATAAAGAGCATCAAAGAAAAGTCAAAAGACGGCATCATACTCATGACAGAAAAAGACGCAGCCCGCGCGGAAGGAGCATTCGGAGAAGACGCAGACAGAATTTACGTCATACCGATAGAAGTCGAGTTCATGGGTGAGAATCAGGACAAGGAATTCAATCAGATAATCAAGAGTTATATAAGTAAAAACTCCAGAAACAGCATATTGCTAAAAACACAAAACAATGGAAGGTAAAATGATTATACTTGCCGCACCATCAGGAAGCGGCAAATCCACTATTGTCAAGTATCTGATGGAAAACGAGGATCTCAATCTGCATTTCTCAATTTCCGCCACATCGCGAGAGCCACGCGGCACAGAGAAGAACGGTGTGGAATATTTCTTCATGACACCAGATGAGTTCAAGTCACACATTGACGCCGGTGACTTCATCGAGTATGAGGAGGTATACAAGGATAAGTTCTACGGAACACTCAAGTCACAAGTGGACTCACAACTGAAAGCTGGCGAGAACGTGATATTCGACGTGGACGTCAAAGGCGCCATGAGCATCAAGCAGATGTACGGAAACCGCGCGTTAAGTCTGTTCATACAGCCACCAAGCATTGAGGAGCTGCGCTCAAGACTCGAAGGCAGAGGCACGGACAGCCAGGAGGTGATAGAGCAGAGATTGGCAAAGGCTGAGTTCGAGCTCTCATTCGCAGAGAAATTTGACGAGGTGGTCGTCAACGACAATCTGGAGATAGCGGAAGTGGAGGCAGAGTCTCTCATTGAGGATTTTTTGAACGAATAAGATAAAACATGGCGAAGACAGAAATAGCTACACTTGGTGAGTTCGGATTGATTAAACACCTGACACAAGACATTGAACTGAAGAACAAATCCTCACAACTTGGTGTGGGAGATGACTGTGCAGTGCTGTCACAGACTGAAGGCATGGAGACCCTCGTCACCACTGACATGTTGATGGAGGGTGTTCACTTCGACCTCACATATATCCCATTTAAACACTTGGGATACAAAAGCGCACAGGTTAACTTCAGCGACATTTACGCCATGGGCGGAATGCCTAAACAGATTACAGTGAGCATAGCCGTTGACAAGCGCTTCGGCGTGGAGGACCTCAACGATTTCTACGAGGGTCTCAAGACTGCTTGTGACCAGCACGGAGTGGATATTGTCGGAGGTGACACTTGCTCATCAAGAACAGGACTCGCCATAAGCATAACATGCATAGGCGAGGTGGAAGCCGGTAAGGCAATAAGGAGAGATGGTGCGAAGGAGACAGACATCATATGCGTCAGCGGCGACCTAGGAGCCGCGTACATGGGCTTCCAGCTACTGGAGAGAGAGAAACAAGTTTACTACAAACAGATTGAGAATGCCAAGACAGACGCTGAGCGCCTCGCCATCTCACAACCTGACTTCGCCGGCAAGGAGTATCTTCTGGAAAGACAGATGAAGCCAGAGGCGAGGAGAGACATCATAACTAAGCTGAAGGAGATGAACATAACACCTACGTCAATGATGGACATAAGCGACGGTCTCAGCAGTGAGCTGATGCACATATGTACACAGAGTCACGTGGGATGCAGAGTATACGAGGAACGTATTCCTATTGACTACCAGACAGCAGTTATGGCAGAGGAGATGAACATGAACCTCACAACGGCAGCCCTCAACGGCGGAGAAGATTACGAGCTACTTTTCACTGTTCCAATCACGGAGCATGACAAGATAGAGCAAATGGAGGGGGTGAAGGAGATCGGCTATATAACAAAAGAGTCTTTAGGCAAATGCCTCGTCACAAGAGACGGTAACGAATTTGAGCTTAAGGCACAGGGGTGGAATCCGATAAAGGACCTTTAAGAAGACGAGGCAAAGACAAACAATAAAAACCGCGGCGCATAAGTTATGCGCCGCGGTTTTGTATATGTACTCAATCGATACACCTTAAATAATATATAGGGCAAAGTGGTATCATATGAGCCAAGAGACTCAGATAGGGAGAGAGACCGGCAGTTATCACTGGAAGAAACTGAAGTTCACACTACCATAATTCCTGTGCTCAACAAACCTTGCATGATTGTTGAAATCATAATCCCTGCCATGCTCCAGCACAAACACACCACCATCTTTCAGCAACGGCAGAACAGCGTCAGGGATGTCAGAAAGATTAGGTAACGCATAAGGAGGGTCAGCGAAGATGATGTCAAAGGTCTTGTCACAATGAGAGCAAAACTTAAACACATCATTCTTTAACACCTGCCATTCCTTGACATCAAGCTCACGAGCCACCTTACAAAGGAACTGCCAATGTCTGAAATCCTTCTCCACACTGACCACGCTAGAGCATCCTCTGCTCACAAACTCCAGTCCTATGCTGCCCGTCCCACTGAAAAGGTCGAGCGCTACAGGAGAGCAGTCAAAGTCGACGTACACATTCTCAAGGATATTAAACAAGCCCTCCTTGGCGAAGTCAGTAGTCGGACGCGCCTTGAAATTCGTAGGAGTAGGAAAAGACCGTCCCTTATATTTACCTCTGATAATACGCATAAAAGAAATCGTCAAAAACCGCAAACCAATAAAGTCTGCAAATCGTAAGGAATATTCGCATTGCCGCCCGTAAGCTCATTTCTAAAGTCCTCACGGCGGTCAATCAAACTTATATTACCGATGAAATTCTGCGTCTTGCTGACAAGTTCCTTACGATGTTCCAGTGTATCGCCCACGATGGACAGAGAATCCTCGACCTGGTCAAATCCCAATTGTTTCCACACATTTAAGATGTAATACTGAGTGTCCGCCACTGTACCGACTGCGAAAGTGTTGACAAACAGCATACGTCCATTGTCGAAGGCATATAGCGTCAGTTCCTTGTCATGCAGGTACGCATACATCTTCCTGTTAGTGCCGAACATGCTTTTCTCACCGAAAAACTCTATCAGCGTACTTGCTGAGGCATAGAATCTCGCGCGAGGGAAGTCATCGTGTATCAGCTGATACACGTTCTTGTCAAGTCCAAACACTATAGCAATGCCCGAACGTCTCAGCACATTATAACTGACATGCTGAGGTTTATCCTTTGGGAACGCACACTCATAATACTTCACTGCGTCGTCAAAGTTGAAATAAGCCACAGGCACAGTTGTGAAATGCGGTGTAGTGATAAGCACATTCACTCGTTGATACTCATCTTTCAGCATCGGTTCATTTCTCAGCGCCTCTTTAACGTTAGCCGCGAGTGAGATTGTTGGTTGAATGTCGTACACCTTATACTCGAACTGAGTATTCGACATCGGTTTGTATGAACAAAAAGAAAGTCCATTCGTGCTGACACGAATGGACAAACTTTTATTATTAGGATTCTTTTCCGTCATCTGATGATTTGTTATTCGTCCCAGTTACCAGCAAGCTTATTGCTTGTATCTTTAAGGTCACCTATACGAAGTCCGTACCACTCACCTTCAGTGTCATCCTCATTATCCAACCAAAGCTCAGCTCTGTTCTTGTTAAGCTTCTTGAGGTCAGCCTTAAGGTTCTTGATACGCTTCTCAGAGAATCCCTCCATGTAGTCATCGAGACGTGCTCTAACCTCAAGGAGAACATCGAACTCACTGGTACGCATATTATACTGAGAGTGCTTACGCAACTCGAACTCACCATACTTAATCTCGCACTTGTTGTTCTTGTCGAAAGAAGACACAACAGTGAAAGAAGAACCATCAGCCTTACGTCCTACAGGGATGTACTTAAGAGAGTCTGGGCACTTGATGCCAAGGAGCTCAGCGGCAGACTTGTACACTGTGTCACGACGGATAATTCCCTGACGAACAGCCTCACGCTCTGTAAGACCACTCTCCAACTGATCATCTGTTAACTCACCCTCCTTGACAATATTGTCAACAGCCTTGCTGTTCTTGACGAAGTCAATCAAAGAGTCGAGTGTTCCGACATACTGTCCATAAGTCTTCTTATAGAGTTCCTCAGCTTCCTTAATCTGAAGAAGACGTTCTTTCACAGCTTTCTCACGCACAGCCTTCTGCTCGTCAAAGTCAATATCAGAATAAATGCTCCAATAGCAAGCCCATGCAAGACCAAGAGTACAAATGGCCAAAATGGAATTAATAATTAATTTGTTCATATTATGATTTATTTAATTTTATTTGCTACATTTGTGGCACAAAAATAAGGATTTAAAATGAAACTAAAACCACTCTCCGATATTTTTTTTCAAAAAACATGATAAATGACTATTTGGCGGAACAAATAATGCAAGATTTTGGATTTTATCCAACTATTCAGCAGGCGGAGGTGGCCAGAAAACTCGCTGATTTCGTATTATCGCCCAATCCTGACAGTGTTTTCATACTTAAAGGATTCGCGGGAACAGGTAAGACAAGTATAATCAGCGCATTGGTAAACGTCTTGGAGAAAGTGAGGAAAGACTCCACAACCCTCATTGCGCCTACGGGAAGAGCGGCCAAGGTATTCTCACTCTACTCCAACCATCAGGCACACACCATACACAAAAGGATATATCGTCAGAAAAGCATCGACAAGGACTCCTTATTTGAACTCGATTTCAATATGAAATCAAACATTTTGTTCATCTGCGACGAGGCTTCCATGATATCCAACGACAATTACTCCGGAAACTCTCTTTACGGCACGGGTCGTCTACTGGACGACATGATTCATTTTATATATGGCGGCAAGGGATGTCGCCTTCTGCTCGTCGGTGACACCGCTCAGCTTCCGCCTGTGGGAGACAGCGAGAGCATAGCTCTGCAGGAAGACGCGATGCGAGGATATGGACTTGACGTGACGACATACACCATGACACAAGTGGTGCGACAAGCCGACACGTCCGGCATATTATGGAACGCCACTCACCTGAGACAACTGATCAGCGACGAGGACATCTTCATGCTGCCGAAAATAAAGTTCTCAGGATTCGCTGACGTCATAAACATCTCGGGTAACGAGCTGATCGACGCACTCGAGCAATGCTACGCAAAAGACGGAGAGGACGAGACCATCGTGGTGACAAGAAGCAACAAGAGAGCCGTCATATATAACAATGGAATAAGGAACCAAGTGCTCTGGAGAGACTGCGAGCTCACATCCGGCGACATCTTGATGATTGCCAAGAACAATTATTACTGGACCGACAAATACAATGCGGAGACGAGAGAGGGTGCCAAAGAAAACGGCATAGACAAGAAGGACGTGACACTCACTCCGTTCGACTTCATAGCCAACGGAGACACGGTTGTCGTGAGAAGGGTGAGAAACGAACGTGAGTTTTACGGCTTCCGCTTCGCAGACTGCCAGCTGGGATTTCCCGACTATGACGATTTTGAGATGGAGGTGACCGTCATCCTTGACACTCTCAACGCAGAGGCGCCGGCTCTCACTCCGGACCAGCAGACGAAGCTGTTCAACGGAGTGTACGAAGACTACTTCGACAAAAAGACCAAGAAAGAGAAACTCAAGGCGATGAAGCAAGACCCTTATTTCAACGCCCTGCAGATTAAATACTCATACGCCATAACATGTCACAAGGCGCAAGGAGGACAGTGGACCAACGTTTTCATAGACCAGGGGTACATGACGGAAGACATGCTAGGACCGGAATATTTCAGATGGCTCTACACCGCTCTGACACGAGCCAAGAAGAATGTGTACTTCGTCAACTGGAAAGAGGAACAGACAATGGACTGACGTTGATTATAGAACAAGAAAAGACAACAAACAACACTCGACATGAAGAAAAACTCCATTCAAGCATGGATAGCCGCATCAAGGCCTAAGACCCTAGCCGGCGCTGCCGCACCCGTCATCGTCGGAGGCTCACTAGCATGGCACGACGGATATCAGGATGCATACAAGAAGGCACAAGAGCTTGCCGCCAACAATGTCTGCTCTCAGGACCTGGCAAACCAACACATTGTGTTGTTCTCCATTCCCTTTCTGCTGTGTCTGCTTTTCGCCCTCATGATGCAGATTGACGCAAACCTCGTCAATGACTACTTTGACTGCAAGAAAGGCACGGACAGAGAAGACCGTCTCGGACCGGCAAGAGCATGTGCGCAAGGATGGATTTCACCTAAGTCAATGATAACAGGAATAGCAATATGCACACTGCTGTCATGCGTCATTGGGCTGACAATATTCATGTGGAACATACAATGGGAGCTGATACTCGTCGGTTTAGCATGCGTGGCGGGATGTTTTCTTTACACCACGAAGTTCTCGTACCTCGGACTGGGAGACCTGCTCGTGCTCGTCTTCTTCGGCATAGTTCCAGTAGGATTCACCTATTACGTGATAACGAGAGGAGAATGGACCACACCACTCCTCTTAGCAGGACTGGGCACTGGCCTCGCCACTGACACACTGTTGATGGTCAACAATTACCGTGACAGAAACCAAGACCTGATAAGCGGTAAAAAGACATTAGTGGTTCGATTCGGCGGCAAATTCGGACTGGCGTCATATCTCACGCTTGGAATAGCCGCGGCGGCGTTAGGCGTGGCGGCGTGCGTGATAATAGACAAGCCGGTCCACAGCCTACTCATCATCATCTACCTGCTACTGCACACAGCGACATGGCTCAAGCTCCGGGAAACTGACGGCAAGGAGCTGAACGCCTTTCTTGGAAAGACCTCACGTAACATATTATTATACGGATTGGTCTTAACACTCTGCTTCGCCTTATAGCATTATTAGACAATCATTGCTGTACCGCAAACATTATGAGTCAAGGCAGAAGAACACAAGCGGAATAAAAAGAGCACACATCTCTCTTTTCACAAACAAGGAAACCAAAATGGCTGACACCTCATCACAAGTGTCAGCCATTTTTTTCATCTCTGCTCAATAAGTGCGCCCGACAAGACCTTCTATCTGACGGCACTTAATCATTATTTCGTCAAAGACTTCCCAACACTCCGACGTGCTGTGAAACGCTTGGGGTTATGTCTGCATAAAGGAGAGACAACTACAGACCAAGGGCATTAGGAACAGGGGGAATATCGTACAATTTGATCTATGACGAAATTTCCCATGCCTGTTTTTAATCAAAATACGATTTAACTTATTGACAATGTTAATAAAAGGCGTTTATCAACTTTATGTCTCTTTTTTGAAATTCTCAGGTTAGGATATAGTACACAAACAGGTCTTCAGTTTAAAAAATCCTAACCTGAACTTTTCAGCGTCCTAACCTGAGATTTTCAGACTCCGAATAAGCCACGAGAAAATTTCAAAAGTCATTATTTCGCTGACAGACATCAACGACAAAAGGGGAGTTTCGGACAGCAGAAAATATGCGAAATGGAATGTAATTTCAGTCACGCTCTTCTTTGTGTTTTTCAGCGTCATCAATTGATTCAGAAGACCGTCACCCCATTAAGCGTCATGCGATTGAACAGCTCATGACACGGAGGAAGACACGACAAGCAACAAGTATTAAGACAGGAAAAGGACAAGGTAAAGAAAACACGGAGACGACATGCTCCGAGCGATGTGACACGCCATAAAAACAGAAAAGGAACGCTTACTCGTCACAAGCATTCCTTTTCCTCATATTATCTTTTCTCAAGAAGAACGACAGCATACGCTGATATACCCTCCTCACGACCTGTGAACCCCAGCTTTTCCGTCGTTGTGGCTTTTATGCTCACATCATCTTTATCAATCGACATACAGTCTGCGAGCACCTCTTGCATCTCAGCTATCCTCGGGTTAATCTTCGGTGTCTCAGCACAAATCGTGGAGTCTACATTGCCGATGGCGTATCCCTTGGCGGTCACAAGCTCCACCGTACGTCGTAACAAAATCTTGGAGTCAATATTCTCGAACTCATTACCTTTCTTTGGCGGGAAATGGTATCCAATATCACGCATGTTAGCGGCTCCGAGTATAGCGTCACATATAGCATGTATCAAGACATCCGCGTCGCTATGTCCGAGTAGCCCTTTAGAATGTTCAAACCTTATGCCTCCGAGCCACAACTCACGTCCCTCGACCAGTTGATGGACGTCGAAGCCCATGCCTACACGTATTTTCATATATTATATAATTTATTACACAACAATATCATCGTCTCTTTCCCAACAAGTCCTGTATACCATCCATGTCAAAGGACAGGGAGAAACGGAGAGTCTGGTCGAGAGGGTTAGACTGTGCCGTGGATATCACATAACCAGCGTCAATGGAGAAGACGTTCATCTTGAAGCCCGCTCCAATGGTGAAATACTTTCTGTTACCTTTGTTCGGGTGCTCATAATGGTAACCCGCTCTCAGGAAGAACTGGTTATTATACGCATACTCCAAACCGGCGCTCCACTGTATCTCCTGCAGTTCCTCCTTGAAGCCGTTAGGCGCATCACTAAACGACTTGAATATACCTGAGATAGGAGACACACCATAATATCCCTCACTGTTAAGCCAGTTGTTATAGTCGGACTGGAACGTACCTGTGCTGATGTATGTGTCCTTCATACTGGCGTCGAAACTGCCGGAGATATAATCCTCAGCATACTCCTCGATGAACTGCTTATAGGTAGGCATTGTCGGGACGAGCAGCTTGTTGGCGTCGACAGCAAACGTGATGGTGTTGTATTCGTCAATAGGGGTGAGCAAAGCAATACCCAGACGCATGTTGGTAGGTATGAACTCGCTGGTGTTGCCATCGTTATATGATATCTTACTACCGATATTACTGATGTTTAATCCCCAGCTCAACTGACACTCCCTATGTCCGAGATTTATATAACCATTATGGTACAACGCCACGTCGGCAGCGAAAGCGGAACCCGGCGTGTTCTCATCGTCATGAGTGCTCAAGTCAGAATAGATGAAACGCAACCCGACGGCGGCGGAGAACGTCTCACTCAACATTCTTGAATATGCGAAGTCCACTGCCATCTCATACGGGTTTATCGTCTCATCGGTACCGCTCACGACGACCTCACCCAAAGAGAAGTAACGGAGTGAGGCGGACAGGGCGTCATACTCACCAAGACGATAGTAGCCAGTGAGATTCGCCAGGTCGATGCCCGACACGAGCTGTCGCAACCAAGGAGTATAGTTCAATGACACTCCCGCCCTGCTTATACAAAAAGGATACTTAGCCGGATTCCAATACTGTGAGTTGACATCCGGGTCGGTAGCGGCGCCGACATCACCGAGACCCGCTGAACGAGCGTCCGGAGCGATAGCCAGAGACGACACAGCGTATGACACTGGATTCATCTCGTTCCAACTGTCTTGTGCCTCTGCACTCATCACAGGCATCATCAGAGAGAGTGACAATAGTAATTTACCGTTTATACCAATTCGCATATTTTATATTATTCTTATTCTTTAATAATTACGCGGAACAGTCTCTAAGGAGACATCCACAAATACAGAAACGCACGCACGTCACAATTATTGCCTAATCATGAATTTCTTGACGCTGTGCTGCACCTCCTCACCGTTTGACGTATACATCGTCTTCATGACATACGCTCCGACAGGCAGGCTCGAGTTGGCACTCGTGCTGACGAGACGTCCGGCAAAGTCATAAACCTCATACGACTTCTCCAGTCCTTCTATCACCTCAAACGTGTATCTCATCTCCGACATATTATTATACGTGTCAAAGGCGCGCACCGTCATCGTATGACTGCCCTCCTCCAACGACGGTAGCGTGTAGGTGACGGTACCAGACGTATAGTCTCCCACCGTCTGGGCGTAATAATTGTTCAGTGTGTATGTCAAGGACTCTTTACCATCGATGATAGCCACAATGTCGTGGCCGAGGCCGTTACCAGTGGCGTTGATTCCACTGGAGTCAGACAACACTATATATATAGTAGGTGTGTCACTTACTTTCGAGCCGTCTATAATATCGCCGTCGTCAACAAAGTATGTGACGATAGACGGTCCGATGGTATCGACAGCCAGGTACTCACTTGTTCCCTCGATGACGAAGTCAGTGAAGGAGCCGTTCGCTTCGCGTGTCTTATTCTTGTCTATGGCATATAAGCTGATAAGCCCGTTCTCACCACTATAGTTGTTGTCCAACGGCACTGGGAACGAGAATGAGAAGCGACCGTTCACGATGCTGTCGGAACCTTCGAAGATTTTACGCGTGTAGTCATCATACGTGAACTTATTGTCTCCTTGATATCCGAGGTTATCGTTGGTCGTCACCGTCTCCTCATTATCGTATATGGTAGGAGAGATCAGCCCGCTGAAGTCGTCGACAACGTCATTGCTCTCATTCACCACATGACCACTGACGATGACGACATCGCCTGCGCTTATCACGTCACCACTCTTCCCATAGGAGGTGTAGACGGAGTCGACTACCACCTTATATGAAGGCTCTGGCAGTGTGATCGCCGGATCTCCAATAAGTATGAAGTGGTTCTTATTATAAGGTGTGGAGTAGCTGTCCGATGTCTTGTTTTTGGCTATAGACAGCGCCTGTCCTATGGTATAACGTTTTCCGTTGTACGAGTCGAAGACATACTTATAGAAGTTCTTACATAATTTCTTGTTTGAAGTGGAGTAGACCGTACGAGCCGTTCCGATAAATCCCATGGCAGCCCCATCCGGATTCAAGATAGCCTCAACGCCGATGTTCTCAGTATTCATGTCAAAAGGCACGACGTCACACGCCGCTGTGACCCACAACGGAATCCTCGGGGAGCTCCACTCCTGGAAGTCTGACGTCTTCATCACCTGCTCATGAGATAGGCAGTATGAGGCACCGTGTCCAATGTAGTTCATTATCAACGCTCCCTCATACATGACCTTGTCTATGTCGCTCTCCACTCCGGGATAAGACGTTCCAGTGGCGGACTTCTCCTGCGTGTACGCGTCCCAGTATATCTTCTGATACTTAAAGTCAGGATGCTCGGTCTTCATGCTTGCGATGATATCCTCACAGTCCTGCATGTGCGTCTTACAGTCTGACTGCAGGTTACCGTCGTCAGCCAGGAAGCACACGTTGTTTTTCCATGCGCCCGCATAGTCATTGTTGATGTAGGAGATAAGCTTATCCACGACCCCCTCAGCCTCACCAGCTGTCGTGACTGGTATTCGTCCGACTCCTATCTCAATGTCATCATAAGGCGGGTTGGAGCCGTCGCTGTCGTCAAGCAGTCCGAAATACTCCTCGAGAACGTACGACTGAGTGTGACTCCATGACTTATCGGACTCGTAACACAAGAGGTAATCATCCTGTGACTTACCCGTGAGTCCCGTGGTCACAAACCTGTTATCCCAGACACAAGCACCGAAAAGCAACAGATTCTCCGGCTTATCGCCAACACCGTCGGCAGACTTGTCGTACAGCATCTTCATGAAACGTCTGTACGCCGTGGCGTCAGGAGTGCCGGAGGAAAACTCGTTATAGACCTGCTCCGCCGTCACCACACGACACTTCATACCATCTTTTGCCGTGTGAGCATCGGCGAGACGCTGTGCCTGTGACGTCAGATTACCATTGGACGGCACAATAATAACAAACTGGATGTCAGAGAGTGAGTGCAGGTCCTGGTTGGTGACTCCGCCAACCACTTCCGGTACGGGAAACGTAGACGAGGTGTTGACGGCGACATAAGTCTCCGCATAACCGGCATCTTCAGATAACACCTTATAAGTCGTTCCGTCTAATGTTCCTTTCAGCTCGTAATTGTCATAAGGGGTCGTGACATTCCACACCGACGTGTTAGCGTCACAGTCGGACACCTCAAAAACAGTAGTCCCCGACGTGTTCGGAGAAAATGTGAGGTAGCTCACACCCGACATGGTCAATAACCTCTCATAGTCTGCTTGTATATAATCCAGATGTCCTGTCGTGCCGCTGGTTCTCTGATGCCGCAGGGTGATGACCATCGACTTGGACTCGTAACCATTGACGGAGACCTCTGACATATTATCCGCGGCGTACTCATACTGATATGAGCCTGAGCCGCCAATGTAATGATAATACACTGAGTCCAACAGTGTTGAGCCGGCATAAACATAAAGACGGGAAGCTGACGAGCCGGCCGCCGCAAACTTCACGTGTAAATTGACGTCACCGCCGTCATTCCCCGGCAGTGAGACGACATAAGACTTGCTGTTACCGTTGGCAAAGTCATAGCTCTCGTAGAAGGTACGTCCACAGTTAAGAAAAGAATACGCGTCATTCTCCACTATGCTATGAGCATAGGTGGTGGTCTGTGTCATCGTACCTGTGTACGCGGCGTCGATCTGCTCAAACGATGCCGGGGGCTGGTCAGTACTCTCTGTCAGGAAGTAATAGACATAGTTGCTGTACGGGTTGTTGAAATGACTGAATGTGGTAAGGTACTCGCCGTCTCTTGTCCACTCCGTGACACCATAGGAATAGAACAGCAACGTCCCCTTGGACGCTATCCTGTACAAGGGAATCTCCACGAGATCGTCATAGACGTCCTGAATGGACGTCTCAGGCAATACCGGCATATTGTAGCCGTACAGTCTCACATTGTCAGGATTGCTGAAGCCCATAGCCTTAAGCTTATCTTTTGTAAGCTGGTAGACTCCCTCATCGCTGACACGAATCTTAACCCACTTCCCTGAAGACAGCACAGAGTTGTCTGCGTACCTCGAAGACTGGGCACTTCCGAAAAGCTGAAACGACACGAACGTCAGCAAAAAGAGTATCCTGTATGTCATTTACTTAATCTTCTGCTTTAAGACTTTTGTATCTCCTATGAATCCCTCAAGCACGTCATTCTCCTTAACCGGACCCACGCCCACTGGTGTGCCCGTGAAGATCAGGTCACCAGTTTTCAACGTGAAGAACCTACTGCAATAAGACACAATCTTATCAACACTGAATATCATGTCTCTCGTGCAGCCTTCCTGCACACGCACTCCGTTCTTTTCGAGATGGAAGCTGATGTTCTGCACGTCACCTCCCACCTCGTCAAGACTGACGAACTCGCCGACAGCCGCACTGCCGTCAAAACCTTTGCATATATCCCACGGATATCCCTTCTCAACAAGTTTGCGCTGCAAGTCACGAGCCGTGAAGTCTATGCCGACGGTGATCTCATTGTAATACTTATGGGCGAAGCGCTCACTGATGTCTTTACCCACATGAGCAATCTTAACGACAATCTCCGTCTCGTAGTCAAACCTCTCGGCGAAGTCTGGCACGAAGAACGGCTTGTGGTCTCTCAGCAACGAACTCTCCTGCTTTGTGAAAATAACTGGTTCAGCAGGCAGCTTCACGTCGCCGTTGAGTTCTTTATTATGTTCGGCATAATTCATGCCAACAGCTAATATCTTCATCTTACGTCAACACATTATTAATACGTTCACTTACACTCCAAACAGCCTCAGCACGTCGTTGATGTTTGCCAGCAACATCAACGCCAGCAGCAACCACATGCCTACAATCTGTATTCTCTCAAGGAATTTCTCACTTGGCTTCTTGCCTGTAAGCATCTCAAAAAACGTGATGATGGCATGTCCGCCGTCAAGGGCAGGTATAGGCAAGAGATTCATGACACCCAGCGCCACACTCAGAAACGCCGTCATCATCCAAAACTTATACCAATCCCATACAGGAGCGAAGATTTTACCTATTCCTATGAAACCGCCCACGCTACGTACACCTTTTTGAGTGAACAAGTACTTGAGCTGGTCAACGTAGCTGACCATTGTCTCCCATCCCAGCTTCACACCGGCCGGGAAAGACTCGATGAATCCGTATTTCTTCGTTGTGATTTTATCGGCGTATGGCTCATGATTCTTGAAACCGAGGACGAAAGACTCTGTCAGCACTGTCTTGACGGTGTCAGTTCCGTTCACGACAAGTGTCACGGTCCTTTGCCTCAAGGAGTCGGCATGAGTGGAGTTCTCTGACAACACGTCCTGCAAGACGAGCAGCTGATACTGGAAGTCATTGAAGTCTCCCACGGTTTTTCCATTGATAGCCGTAATCCTGTCACCTTTTTTCAGTCCTGCCTTATCCGCAGGCATGCCTGGACACACACTGTCAATCAGCATAGGCAGACGCACACTAGCGTAGAGCGGCTCCTGCTCGAGCATATCAAGCAGACTCATATCCTCAGGCATGCTTATCACCATCTCACCACCATCTCTCAAGACAGTGACAGTCTTGGCGTTAGAGATATCCTGAAGTTTTCTGCCGTCCCAGCTCTCTACTATTGCGTCGTCAATCTTAATGATAATATCTCCATCCTTGAAGCCGTCGTTCTTAGCCTCATTAGAGAACTTCATTCCGTACTCCATGTCTGTGCTTTTCACGTATGTCCTACCCCAAGTAAACAGCACCATGGCGTAAATCACGAAGGCTGTGAGGAAATTCATCAGCACACCTCCGAGCATGATAAACAGTCTCTGCCATGCCGGCTTAGTACGGAACTCCCACGGCTGAGGCGGCTGCTTCATCTGCTCCTTGTCCATCGACTCGTCGATCATTCCGGAGATCTTCACATAACCTCCTAGAGGAATCCATCCCACACCGTACTCTGTACCCTGATACTCGTACTCACCATTCTCATTTTTAGGGACTGGCGCCTTACCAATCAGTTTCCTGAACCAGTTTGAATAGGTACTGAAAATGCTGAACTTGTAGTCAAAGAAAAGGTAGAACTTCTCCACTCTCGCACGGAAAAGCTTGGCAAACAGGAAATGTCCGCCCTCATGAAGTATGACCAATAAAGACAAAGCAGTGATCAACTGCCCTCCCTGTATCAGTATCTCTAAAATTCTTGATTCCAAAATATCTTCTTTTTTCGGTTTATTTCATTTATCTGATTTTATCTCTTAAATCATCTCAGCCGCAATGGCTCTCGACAGTCTGTCTGTCTCGAGATAAGTCTCCAGCGTGCAGTCCTTAACCAGCTCCACCTTTGACATTGTCTTGCGTATGACCTCGCTCATTCTCACAAACGATATTTTCTCCTCGATGAACGCCCTGTTGACCACCTCGTTGGCCGCGTTAAGCACACATGGCATATTGCCTCCTGCCGCCAATGCATCATAAGCCAAAGACAAACAAGGGAAACGTTCCATGTCTGGCTTCTCAAACATCAGGTCACGAATGCTGAACAGGTCGAGACGCTCACCGGCAAGCGGCAAGCGCTTGGGATAAGAGAACGCATACTGTATAGGCAGACGCATGTCAGGCACGCCGAGCTGCGCCTTTACGGCACCATCTACAAACTGCACCGCAGAATGTATCACGCTCTGCGGATGCACCACCACCTGTATATCCTCCGGTTTGACACCAAACAACCATCTGGCCTCGATTACCTCGAAGCCCTTATTCATCAACGTGGCAGAGTCTATGGTTATCTTAGCTCCCATATTCCATGTCGGATGGGCGAGAGCGTCACTCTTAGTCACTGTCTCCAGCTGACTCATGCTCATGCGTCGGAAAGGTCCTCCACTGCACGTCAGCAATATCTTGTCTATCTCATTACCTGGCTCAAGACACTGGAAGATGGCTGAGTGCTCGGAGTCAACCGGAAGAATAGGAGTCTTGTACTCCTCCGCTAACCTGGTGATGAGGTCACCCGCCACCACTAATGTCTCCTTGTTAGCAAGGGCTATCGTCTTTCCCGCCTTGATAGCGGCTATGGTTGGCTCCAGTCCCGCAAATCCCACCATGGAGGCAAGCACTATATCCACGTTCTGGTCTCTGACCACATCGCACAGTGCCTTCTTGCCCGCATACACCTTGATGGGAAGGTCTGCCAACGCATCCTTCACCACGCCATAGTTATCCTCGTTGGCGATAACCACAGACTCCGGTTTGAACTTACGCGCTTGCTCGATAATCAGTTCAGTGTTGTTATATGCTGTCAGCACGTATGCCTCATACAAGTCACTGTGCTGCTCGATAACCTGCAAAGCTTGTGTACCGATACTACCGGTTGAGCCTAAAATACATATTCTCTTCATAACACCTTATTACAATTCAAGAAGACCTAACGGCAAATCCATGGTCATCACCCTGTTGTCCCTGTCTATGGAGTCGATAAACTCCTCGTGAGCAGGTATCATCACCTCCGTTCCATCCTTTCTCCTCACGATAAAAAGCCAGTTCTCCGTATTATCATCTATATCCACAATCTCTCCGATGTCCTCCCCACTGTCACCGTCCACCATCGTGAAGCCGACGAAAAAGTTAAGAGACACCTCATCCTCATCCAACTCACTGACGTACTCTTTCTCTATGAACACGTCCGAGCCGACAAGGAAACGCACATCGTCAGCAGAATCCAGGTCAATAAACTTCATGAGCGCCGTAGTGTCACTCTTAAACCTGTACTCCTCAATGAAAAAAGGCACTAATATACCATCAACGTCACATATTAGATAATCAACGTCTGCCTTGTCGAAAATATCATCCGTGAAGTTAAAGTTGACCTCACCATTCAATCCGTGTGACTTGGTTATTTTACCTATCTGATAAACTTCATCCTGTCTTATCATAACGAAACACGATAAGTTTAGTTTATTCTCTTTATCGATGCGCCCAAAGCCGTAAGTCTCTGTTCAATATTCTCATATCCTCGGTCAATCTGCTCTATGTTGCTGATAATGCTGGTACCCTTGGCACTCATGGCTGCTATCAGCAGGGCAATACCGGCTCTGATATCAGGTGATGACATTCTTGAGCCGTGCAGTTTGAACTGATTATCATGTCCGATGACCACTGCCCTGTGCGGGTCGCACAATATAATCTGCGCTCCCATATCTATGAGCTTGTCGACGAAGAACAGTCTGCTCTCAAACATTTTCTGGTGTATGAGCACACTACCCTTTGCCTGTGTGGCGACTACAAGAATGACACTCAATAAGTCTGGAGTGAGTCCAGGCCACGGCGCATCCGCGAACGACATGATGCTGCCGTCCATAAACGACTCCACCTCATAATGCTCATGTTGAGGAATATAAATATCATCGCCCTTACGTTCCACCGTTATTCCGAGTCTTCTGAACATAGAAGGTATGATGCCAAGGTCATCATAAGACACATTCTTAATCGTCAGCTCACTACCAGTCATAGCAGCCATTCCGATGAATGAGCCCACCTCTATCATGTCCGGCAATATCGTGTGCTCACATCCGCGCAACTCACTCACTCCCTCTATGGTAATGAGATTTGACGCTATGCCAGTTATCTTGGCGCCCATTTTGTTGAGCATCTTACACAGCTGTTGGATATACGGCTCACAGGCTGCGTTATAGATGGTTGTCACACCTTCCGCCATGACAGCCGTCATAATAATATTCGCCGTACCCGTAACAGAAGCCTCATCAAGCAGCATATACTTGCCTTTCAGCTGATTGGCGTCAATCTCGTAAACACTCTTTTCCTCGTTGTAATTAAACTTAGCGCCCAGCTCACGGATACCGATGAAGTGCGTGTCGAGACGTCTGCGTCCTATCTGGTCTCCGCCCGGCTTAGCCACACACGCCCTGTGAAAACGGGCCAATTGCGGGCCAAGCAACAATATAGACCCACGAAGTGCGCTACAGCTTTTCACAAACTCGACGCTTCTCATGAATTCCATGTCGAGAGCGTCAGCCTGAAACTGCCAGCTGTTGGCACCGATCCTCATCACCTTAACTCCCATCTTACTCATGAGATTGATAAGGTTATTCACATCCAGAATATCTGGTATGTTCCTGACCACCACAGGTTCGCTCGTGAGTAGGGTGGCGCTGAGAATCTGCAAAGCCTCGTTCTTTGCTCCTTGCGGTGTTATCGAGCCATGCAGCTTATTACCGCCCTCAATAATGAATTGTCCCATTATCAGTAATTATATCCGTGTTACTTTTTCTTCTTTTTCTTGGTTATTGACGTAGATATAAGGTTACTGAGCAGCTCGCCGTCAGACACAAACTGGAACTTATCAGGGTCGAGCTGTATCATTCCGTCAGTATAGTCCGCTAAATCCTCCGCCACCTTGGCGTCGCTCATCACGTCGATATCCCAATAAGCCAAGCTTCTCTTCATCTGGTTAGCCACCTGCTCAGCCAGTTCCTCCCGCATATCCTCATCCTCAATTTCCATGACCTTCTTTGTCAATGACTCGAGTATTGCTCCATAGTGTCGACGTCGGATGCGTCGCTGCGGATAGGCAATGCGCTGCCTCTTCTTGTCCTCGTCAGACTCAGCCTCAATCTCCACTGGAAAATCCACGTCCAGCTTATACTGTGATATCCTTGCCAAGTGATTCCACAGTTTCTGTCTGAAGTCATCCTCATCACCGCTATGCTCCACCATGTCAGCCATAGTGTTCACGATAGAGTATGCACATCTCGTACGCTCGTCGCGGTCCTCTATAGTGACACAATGGTCTACCATTTGCTGGATTCCGCGTCCGTACTCATACATAACGAGTTTTTTTCTGTCTGTATTGTAATCCACCGTATTCTTTTTTTACTCCCTCCACGGGAATTATAGTTGTCATCACATTTGCCGGTCGGCGACTTCAGGTCTGTTTCCACGTCTCTCCGACCTCATTGTCGTCAAAGCAGTTTCTTAGCCTTAGTGGCCACGAACTCCTTCAGGTACAGCGGCTCAAAGTAAGCCACGTCAGCGAAGTCACCATTCAGGAACTTCTTCTCCGCCAAAGGAGACATATACTTAGCGTCAAGCTCCACTCCGTCAATGAAATGCGCGTTTTTATGCTTTATCACTTCCTTACACTTCTCAGCTCCATTGCCGAAAAAATACACCGGATGCTTATCCATGTATCCCGCGAACGATTCCTCATCGATGACCATCGGTGTGATGTCGAGCACAGGCTTCAGCGAACGAGTGTAGAGAGCCGTGTACACCTCCATACGTCTTGCGTCCAGCATAGGGCACACAAGTGCGTCGTCAGGCATATCATCATACTTCAGCAGCACAGGCACGGTAAGTACCTGCAAAGTAGGGACAGATATCAGTTTCAGTCCTTGACCATAACATATACCCTTTGCCATAGACACTCCGATACGCAATCCCGTGTATGAGCCTGGTCCGCTGCTGACAGCCACGGCGTCAAACGGTATCGCATGACTCTCCGCAAATGACATAGCCTCATCGACAAACACACCAAGCCTCCTCGAGTGATTAGTGTCCTTCTTGCCCTCTCCGGCCAGTTCCTCAAAATTATTGATTTTATATATCGTGGCTCCGTCTTGGCTGACCGCCACGCTACATCCGTCAGTTGCAGTCTCAATATGTAAAATTGTTGCCATCTTAATGGGTTTTATACGTACATCATTGCAAAAATACAAATAATGAACCATTTTTATGGTATGATTACTTCAAAATTCGTTACTTTTGTAAAAAAAACAAGAATACACAGATTATAAACTATGATTCAGTCAATGACTGGCTACGGCAAAAGCGTAGTCGAATATGATGGAAAGAAAATACACGTCGAGATCAAGTCATTAAACAGCAAGGCGCTCGACATGTCAGCGCGTATAGCACCACTATACAGAGAGAAAGAGATAGAGATTCGTCAGACTGTGGCGGCCTCACTCGAACGAGGAAAAATAGACGTCAACATTTGGACAGAGAAAGACGACACCGCAGTGGTGTCAAACATCAACAAAGATGTTGCCGTGGAATATTTCAACCAGATCAGCGACTTGTCAAAGACACTCGGACTGAACATGGACGGAGAGCAGAACGCGTGCGAGTGGATGAAGGTGCTGCTGAGAATGCCTGACGTCATGAACCGCGCTGAGACGGAGGAGTTGTCCGACGAAGAGTGGAACGTAGTGATGGATGCCGTGCGAAGCGCCTTAGAAAGCCTTAACGCTTTCCGCATACAGGAAGGAGAAGCCCTCGCGGCCAAATTCACTGAGAAGATTGAGAACATACGCGACTACCTCGCATGTATCGAGCCATACGAGAAGGGACGCACTGAAAAAATCAGACAGCGCATAATGGATTCACTCGAACAGCACATCGACGGCGACTACGACAAGAACAGACTGGAACAGGAGATGATATTCTACATCGAGAAACTGGACATCTCGGAGGAGAAACAAAGACTTACAAACCACCTCAACTACTTCCTCGAGACAATGAGGGACGGCAAGGGACAAGGAAAGAAGCTGGGATTCATCGCTCAGGAAATGGGACGAGAGATAAATACCACAGGTTCTAAGTCCAACCAGGCCGAGATGCAGAACATTGTGGTCAAGATGAAGGACGAGCTTGAGCAAATCAAAGAACAGGTACTGAACGTCTTGTGACATAAGGCTCAGACATACATAGACTACGCCATCCTGCGCCGGCTCACGGGCAAGATGGCTTTCGATTAATCGCACACACGTAATATGCTTATAGGAATATACGGAGGGTCATTCAACCCAGTGCACACAGGACACACATCACTCGCGCAGCATCTCGTGGACAACGGCTTCGTGAACGAAGTGTGGCTGCTTGTGTCACCTCTTAATCCTCTGAAACAGGACAAAGGAGACATCGTCCCTTATTCCCACAGATTAAACATGGCTGAACTGGCATGCTCAGCGTGCCACGGGGTCAAGGTGTCCGCCTTCGAAAGCACCCTACCCGTCCCATCCTACACCATCACCACTCTTGAGGCTTTATCAAAAGCATACCCTGAACATCAATTCGCCATCATCATCGGAGCGGACAACTGGAACTCGTTCGGGCTATGGTACAGACACGAGGACATCATAGCCAATCACAGAATATTCATCTACAACAGACCTGGATACGCTATTGACCCAGCGTCGCTGAAGCGTTATGACAGACAGGTCAAGGTTATCGACGCACCGACTTATGACATATCATCAACGGAGATACGCCGACAGGTCAAGGATGGCGTGTGCACATCACAATGGCTTTCACAAGACGTTCTCGAATACATAAGAAAAAACAAGCTTTACATTCGGTGAAGAACAGAGACACACACCAAATTAACCACTCACATCACAACACAAACCATCGTCGCACTCACAAACAGAACAGTTTAAGTGTCATGTTGCTCTGAGTATTGTCTTCTATGTTTGTCGCTTTTAAACTAATTTTGTTTAATTCTTACGACAACATTACCACACAAGACTTGAAACTTTCACCAACAAAAAGCTAAACAATTATCGCGTAGAGAGGAGAATTTCCGTGTAAAGTATCTTCCATAGCTGACCATCCAAACATTTTGGTTCAGCAAAAGGCTTCATGTATCTGGAAAGTGTTACCTTTGCATCGCGTCAAAAGGAAATAGCCCATTCGACTTTAGTTCATTAGATTGTCACATGCATCCTCATTACATACTTAATTACTTAGACATCACAAAGATTAAAGGAGAAGTTGCAAATGACAAGGAAGAATTGTATAAAAGTACGGAGGACTCTGAGATTTAGAAACGAAAGAAGCTAACAAGTAATAACCTAATCTCAGATATCATAAGAAAGAATTCATAAAACAAACGATGTAAAAAGCACAACAAATAACAAGGGGAATATCAAAGAATCGTCTCAAGTTATTGTTTACCACCACATAAAAAAAGTGACTAGAAAGAATTTAATACTACTAATTACTGCCACACCGAATTGGAACATCTTCAAGGCTTCGATACACAGCGTAGCCGAAGAAGGTTCTTCACTTTTGATAACCGGCGGTCTGCCAGAGGGTGTGAGCGAGCTGTCGGACGACAAATTATATTTTTTGCAGCGATATTGCAATTCGCTTGACAGTCTGCAGCTTTACAAGGACTTCGGACAATTGAGGTTTAAGACGCAGGAGAATTTCTGGAAGAAAGCAGACAAAAACCTTATGGTGTATGTACAGCGTATAGCGGGACAGCGTCTCATGAAGTGTATCATTCGCGCCGGAAAATGCGGACTTCCGGTTTACTTATCCGAGAAGAAAAACAAATCTTTGGAGAAGACACAGCAAATGACATTGGCAGAAAAGACCGATGTCATGCCAATCATGAGGTTCTCCAAGTCGGAAAAAGGAATTGAATATGAACTGAGTCTGTCGGTGAATGGTAGTGTAATAGAGCCGTATGCCCACAAGATACATGTTCTGTCAAATTCGCCCGCCGTGTTCATCATCGACAACATGATTCATCTTGTTCCAAAGGGACTGAACGCAAAGATTCTTGCTCCATTCCTCAACGGCAAAAAGCAGGTTTCCATACCAGAGAGAATGCAGGAAGAATATCTCCGTAAGTTTGTTATGCCCAACGCATCGAAGTGTGAAATCATCACCGAAGGCATTGATGTAAAGAATATAGACATCGAACCGACGTGCATGATTTGTGTTCAGCCTACGGTTATGGGGTGGGTTCAACTTGAAATGAAATTCAAGTATGGTGACAAGATAACATTTGCTCCTGACGACAGACGCAGGGCAGCTGCCATGTTACTTGACATAGACGGACGCGTGGCAATAAGACGCGTTGTGCGCAATGAAACTCGCGAAGAAGATATATGTAAGTGGTTTGCCAAGTATACTGAAAATTTAATGTCACATACCATAACCGGAAACGACACTACAATAAAGTTTGCAAACTTAGCGGAGGCTATAATGTGGCTGAACGAAAACAGCGAAAAGCTCACGTCAGACAATTGCATTTCGGAAATCGTGCTATACACTTCGCAACAATATTATATACGCAAATATTCCGTTGCCAAATCGAGGACATGGATTGGTGACTGGCTGAACATAAAGATCACGTTGACGTTGAGTGACGGAACAAATGTTCCGTTCTCCTATTTCCGTGAAGCTATTATCAGCGGACAGGAGGAAATACAGTTGCCTAACGGTGAGATATTCATAATCCCTCGCGAGTGGTTTGAAAAATACAGCGGACTGCTCATGTTCTCGTCTCCTAACGGCGACTACCTGCGCATTCACAAGTGTCAGTTGGGTGCAGTCAATCCAGACATTTACGATGCGTCATCAGATGACGAGGCCCCGAAGATATTGCAGACTTCGCAGAACACGCCTTCCGGATTTCAAGCCACGTTGCGCGAGTACCAAAAGTCAGGTGTGAAGTGGCTTATCGGCAATCTGCAGAGCAATACAGGATGTTGTCTTGCAGACGACATGGGTCTCGGAAAGACGGTACAGACCATCGCACTGCTTCTCAAGTATAAGGAATGCGACGTTGCGTCTCCAATGGCTGCCGCATCATCGCTTTCGGCTGCGAAGGGTGGAAAAAAGAAAGAGAAGGCTGTTTTTACTGGCGACCTGTTCTCTGACCTCTTCGACGACGATACTTCAAAGAACCAAAATACGGGCTTCAAGACCTCTCTGATAGTGTGTCCGACATCATTGATATACAACTGGCAGAACGAGCTCAAACGTTTTGCTCCAAGCTTGTCAGTGTGTTCGTACGTGGGGACGGTTGACGAGCGAAAGAAGAAGAAGGACAACCTGTGTCTGTGGGATGTGGTACTCACCACATACCGTACTGTAACAAACGACATAGACAAACTTTCATCACTTAGCTTCGGCGTCATCGTGTTTGACGAGAGTCAGATGTTCAAGAACCGTTCATCGCAACTCCACGCAGCAATAAAACTGCTGAAGGCTAACTTTAGAATTGCCTTAAGCGGCACTCCTATGGAAAATTCACTCTCAGAGCTGTGGAGCCTGATGAGTGTCATAAACGGCAATCTACTTGGCGACTTCAAGACATTCCAGAAGAATTTCGCCACTCCAATTAGTGAGAATCTGGAAGACACACGCACAAAGATTCTCAGCAACATTATTGCGCCATATTTTCTTCGTCGCACTAAGGAACAGGTGTTGACCGACCTACCGGAAAGACAGGACAAACTCATTGTGTGCGAGATGAACGAGAGTCAACAGTCCATGTATGAGGAGGAACTGTCAAAGGCTCGAAATCTTGTGTCCACAAGCACGTCTGACGAATTTTCAGTGCTTGCCGCCATAGGGCGCCTACGTCAGATAGCCAATCATCCGTCGCTCCTGGGCCTTGCAGAGGATGACGTAAACTTGTCAGGAAAGACATCGGCGGTGTTCGAACATCTTGAAGCCTTGTACGGCACGAACCACAAGGTGCTTCTATTCAGCGAATATGTGTCATTCCTCACGCTTATAGCCAAAGATTTTAAACGTCGTGGATGGAAGTATGAAATGCTGACCGGTGAGACGCAGAACAGGGAACAGGTCATACAGCGTTTCAATCAGAATCAAGATTGCCAGTTCTTTCTCGTGTCGCTCAAAGCTGGAGGAGTGGGTTTGAACCTGACGAGTGCAGATTACGTATTCCTACTTAACCCGTGGTGGAACAAAGCCGCCGAGGAACAGGCAATAAGTCGCGCGCACCGTATCGGACAACGTCGCTCAGTGTTCGTGTATCGATTCGTGAGCGGGCAAACACTTGAAGAAAAGATACTTAAGCTTCAAGACTACAAGGAAACACTCATTGACACAGTGATGCCGTTCCTAAAATAATTCTTTCGTTTTACTTGCGTGAAGCAAGGGACCAACTCCATGAATACAAAAAACAATGGTTTATATCATCACTCCGTCTCTAATAAAGAGACGGAGCACGAAAATCTTCGACACACTTTAGTCAATCTTTTGAGATTCTGCAAACGCTTTCATTTGGGCTTTATTCTCATCAGAACCAAAATGTATCAAATAGTTATTGATATCAATACACGTTTTCACAATACCTTTCAATTACACGATAACTATAGTAAACGACATAAATAATTTCTAAATATATTTGGCCAGTTCGGAATAATTTGTTAAATTTGCGCCCAAAAAGGTGCTAAATGAGGAGAAAAGTATTTTGTCGTGATATCGAAACGTTGAAGGCTGAAGGTAGAGAGATTATGGATTCCACCATAGATTCTCGGTATTACAACAGAGTGGCAGCAGTAAACGCAGTGTTGTCAGGCGTTT
>FLNY01004004.1_pt1 | contig 64597 bp, 59 predicted proteins | sample 1140381 | NCBI WGS metagenome assembly FLNY01 (sample SAMEA3878172, study PRJEB12797) | bioreactor metagenome | biome: Moose rumen | place: Sweden | collected 2011-10
AGCCGTTTTTTGCCGCTCTTCATCAGTTTGACAATTTGCCAATATCTCATCACGTTTTTCTGAACTTATTATGAAAGCATCATTATATCCTGTAAGCACACCACGATAGATATTTATATCCCAGTCCTTCAAAGGTGTACCAACAGCTTCTATCTTGCGTTTAATGCTTTGTTCTATGGGTGACAATATTACCCAACTATCAGAAGAATTGAAGTCGCAGGTGGTGTTCTGTTGTTGAACAAAATCGCTCTCATTCATCCTTCAACTTTTTTAGCTCAATAAAACGATATAATGTATTTCTATCAACCTTGCATATTTTTGCGATTTTTCGATGTGACGTGCCATTTTTAAGTAACTCTTTTATTAGAGTTTCTTTTCCTGATAGCTTATATTTATCTGGAGAGCTTTTGCGACCTTTGGGTCGTCCTAATATGACTCCTTCTGCTTTCTTTCTTGCCAAAGCTTCTTTGGTGCGTTGACTAATAAGGTTACGTTCAATTTCTGCAGAAAGACCAAATGCAAATGCCAACACTTTGCTTTGGATATCATCTCCCAAACGATAATTGTCTTTAATTGTCCATACTCTGCATTCCTTTGTCATGCATATGTTCAGGATTTCCATAATCATAAAAAGATTCCTACCTAGTCGAGAAAGTTCACTACAGATAATAATATCGTCTTTACTCACTTTCTTTAGCAAATTGCCTAATTGTCGTTTTGTGTAGTTTTTTGTACCACTGATGGTTTCTTCTATCCAGTCGTTAATCACTATGTTCTTCTTCTCGCAGAACTTGTTAATCTCGAAACGTTGGTTCTCGACAGTTTGTTTGTCGCTACTTACTCTAATGTATCCGTAAATCATTTTTTTTCAAAAATAAACGAAAAATTTAATACAATGCTGTATCTTTGTGGTTGAAAAAATAATATACTAATACCTATGACAAAACTAGAAAAACTATACAGCATCATTGAAAATTCCCGAGATTTGGGTGTAAAACTTAATAAAGATGTTCTTCAGCAAGTGGAAGAACTTGAGGTCGGAATTATAATGGAGGAAATCCTTCCTGCTTTAAGCAATGATATTGCTCCTCGTTTGGAGCCAATAAAGCGTGACCTAGTCTTGGTTGTGGAATATCATCCAGGAGAACCTATAAGCGTAGCTCTGAGCCGCAAGACGAAGATTAGCGAGATTATGGATGCTAAGACGCTGACACCTCGTAGCAGTACTCCTGTAAAGAGTGAAGAAGGTGCAGTAAAGTCAGAACCTCATGAGCCAACAAAACAGATAAAGAACCCAACAAAGGGAATAAAAGTAACATTCCCTGACGGCACAATTATTTGGCATCGAGCAGCGATAGATACTTTTATAGATTCCATAAGAAAAATAGGCTTAGAGAAAGTTTCAAAGATTCGAATAGAACATGGAGGAGGTTTTAATCTAGTTAGCAAAGAAAAACGTCCTACTGTTCCTGGACATATTTGGCAACATGAGTCTGAAGGATGGTACATTTATTCAAACATCAGCAATTCTCAAAAAGTACAAGACCTGAAACGAATCTCCGACCACTATCATTTAGGATTAAAGATAGAAGAAGGAAAGCCGGAATGATTGTCTTTAAAAGCAAATAATCACTCTAACCAACAGATTATAATGATTGAAACTAGCAGCCTAAACAAATTGCATGAAATTTATAAAGATAAAGTAATTAATTTGTAATTTTGCAGAGATAAATCTAATAAGTAAAAACACTATAAATATAATTTGGATATCATGGCATATTATATAAATCCAGATGGAACAATCTCTGTTGTAGACGCGAAATATGATTCATACGGAAATGTTGTATTAAGGGATTTTTCTAAGTTGGAAGATTCCAATATTACTCGTCGAGATTTGTATGGAATAGATCACTCTCTTGCTTCAAAAAACAAATCAAAAAAGAAGAAAAAAGCAAAAGCTAATCTAAATACAAAAGAGGATATCGAAAAAAACGTAAATGATAATAGAGAAGAAATTGCAAAGGATGTCGCCATTACTAAGAGAAAAGTAATTTGTTCTGGAACTTTGTACGATAGCACCCCTAAAACAGATGCCCTAAAGAAGGTAATAGATAAGTTTATTCTCAAAAGAAAACAACAAAACAGAATAATAACAAATACTGAGTATCGAACTATTCTCCATAGATTAAATATAGAGTGCAAATTGTATTTTATAGAGGCATTTGCTGAGTATAAGAGTTATTGCGATAAAATGGGATTATATCAAGAAGAAACAAACCCGCAAAAAAATAGTGATTTTGTTTCTATACCAAATGAGTATCTTATAAGACAAATCCCTAAAAATGAGAAGAAGAAAAAGAAACAGAAAAAGATAAAACAAACTAAGAATAGTTTCAATAAACAGGATAAAGAATATTTGTTAAAAGAAATAGATGATTTACAAAAAAGAGTTTCCGGAATGAGCAGTTACTTGAAGAACAAATCAAGCGACAGCTCTTCTTCAGGACACTCATTAGGTGATATAGCTACATTTAGTTCTCTTAAGAAAACGACACCTGATAGTGATTATATACAGGGAAGAGCTGTCAACGGCGCATCAAGACAGCCTAAGTATTGTTATGCTCGTGACAGATATGGAAGGGTGCAGGAAAGAGATAGATTAAACGAAGATAGATTTAATGAATTTTCTCAGGCACAAAATCATAATAAAAACTATGATTATTCAGATTATGATTCCAACGATGACCACGATGGAGCATATAGCGGATGGGAATAATATCATGGGATAAAATTAAATAACTTCTATGAACTACAAAAGACTACAGAAACTGGAAGAGACTTTGGGACAACTGCAGAAGGTGTATTCTGATTTGGAGAGTGTTCGTGATGAGGAACAGGAGGATTATGAGAGTATGCCTGAGTTTAAGCGATATTCAGAAGTAGGGGAGGTGGCTATAGAAAATGCAGAAGGTATTGATAGTATCATCTCCGAACTGGATAATGTCATTGCCGACCTGAAAGAAATCGTGGATAATAATGCATAAATGGTTATTGCTTATTGGTTAAAGGTTAGTGACCTTGGCTATTGGCTATTGAAAAGTTAAGAAATAAAATTGCACACTATGATATTTTTCTGTTCTCAGATTAGTGTCTTTTTTCCTGTTCATTAATGAAATCGATCCAATTCATTAATGATTACGATTAAATTCATTAATGAACGGTTTTTGAGAGGCAGATTGAAAAATTGCACACTGGTATGATGAGAGGGAAGAGGAGGGTAGTTAAGAGTTAATAGATAATAGATAATAGTTTAGTGGTTAGAGGTTAGGTGATGTCTTGCTTGTTGGTGTAAAATTAGCATAAAAGTTTATTTTGTTACAAAAATATTTGGTGAAATAAACTTTTATGTTTATTTTTGCAGCAGATTAGTGAATGATTATGGAAAGAAATCTATTGATTGAATTACTTGAGGACGGCGAAAAAGTAAGTCTGTCTTACAATAGATGTTGAATAAAGAAAGGAGGTTATTATGAAGACTAACAAGATTATGGATGATATTCGTAGTAATATTTCTCCAGAAATGAAGATGCAGATGGAACTATCTGTAGCCATTGCTAATCGTATATATAACATTCTTGAATCAAAAGGAATGTCTCAAAAGGAGTTTGCCAGTTTAATGGGGAAAACTGAAACGGAGGTGAGCCGTTGGTTGTCGGGAACTCATAATCTGACATTGGCTACTATCAGTAAGATTTCCGTTGCTCTTGGCGAAGAAGTGATAAGAGTAGCTAACTTTTCGTATCAACCTGTATTAGAAGAGTCGCAAATTGTTGCAGAAGTATAACGATAAGTAACGGTTAAAGGTTAAGGTTAACGTTTTTCGTAGCGAAGCGGTTCGTCTTTCGTCTTTCGTCCTTTTGATGGTACCAAAAGGATGCTGAGTTCGTAGAGTAGGTACATGGGGAAGGCAACGATGCTGAGGGTGAAGGCATCGGTTGTAGGTGTGATTATAGCTGCTACGATTAGTACTACTACAAAGGCATGACGGCGTACCCGGCGCATGACTTGCCGGCTGAGGATGCCCAAACGACCGAGGAACCATGAGATGACTGGCATCTGGAAGGTAATTCCCATTGCAAGGCAGAGGAAACAGAGGGTGTCGATGTAGCTCTGAAGGGAAATTAGGTTTTCTACCTGAACATCTACCTGATAGGTGGCAAGGAACTGATAGGTGAGGGGAAAGAGGATGAAGTAGCTGAAGCATACTCCAAGCATGAACATGAGGTATGAGGTGCAGACAAGTGGGGTGCTATAGCGCCGTTCGTTTGCCCGTAAGGCAGGAAGCACAAATCGGTACACCTGCCAGATGATGTAGGGCGCCACGAGGAGTATTCCCATATAGGCGCTGACCATCATGTGGATGATGAACTGACGGGTGAGTTCGGTATTTATCAACCTGATGTCGGCCGAGGGTGTGAAGAGGTCGGGGAGTAAAGGACTCTCACGGGCTGCAAGGACGAGGGAGAATACGGTATCCTTGAAATAGAATACAACACAAGCAGCAAGTGCTACCGCAATGACACAATGCAGCAACACAGAACGAAGTTCGTCCAGGTGTTCCCAAAAGGTCAGGTCCGTCTTCAATTCTCTGTCTTTTCTGTATCCTCAGTTTTAGTTTCTTCGTCGGTAGTCACTTCTTTCATACCGTCTTTGAAAGCACGAACACCCTTACCGGCTCCACGCATGAGTTCTGGGATTTTCTTTCCTCCAAAAAGAAGAAGTACAATAACGAGGATGAGGAGTATTTCCTGATATCCGAGTCCGAAAAATAGTGGTATCATGTAAAGTTTAAAGTTTAGAGTTTAAAGTTTAGAGTTAAATGTGAAATGTGAAATGTGAAATGTGAAAATGGTTTACAGTTTTGGTAACGTTTAACGGTTAAGAGTTTTTCGTCTTTCGTCTTTCGTCTTTCGTTACAAAGTCCCTTGTTTTAGTTTTTCTACAAAGTCGTCGATACGGCGCATCTGCTCGGGTATTTTAATTCCCTGAGGACAATGAGGCACACATTGACGGCAACCGATACAATGGTCTGCCTGACGTTCGCGTGGCACGGCTCTGTCGTAGCCTATAAGGAAACGGCGACGGGCTGTCTGGTAGTTGGCTGCTTCCATCGATTCCGGCATTTCACCCTGGTTCACACATTTATTATAATGTGAGAATATGGCTGGTATGTTGATGCCATAAGGACAAGGCATGCAGTATTTACAGTCGGTGCATGGCACGGTAGGATAGGAGTAGAAGAGATTTGCTATTTCTCCTTCGAGCCATTGCTGTTCTTCTTCAGTAAGCAGTTGCAGAGGACTGTAGCTGCGGATGTTGTCCTGCAGGTGTTCCATATATGTCATACCGCTGAGTACAGTCAGAATGCGTGGTTTGGTACCTGCATAACGGAATGCCCACGATGCAACACTATCCTCGGGACGGCGCTGCTTGAGTGTGGCTACGATATGGTCAGGCAATTTAGCCAGTCTGCCACCAAGAAGGGGTTCCATGATGACTGCAGGGATGTTGCGCTTGTCGAGTTCGTTGTACAGATATTCCGCATTGGTGTTGTTTGGGTTCATCTGTTTTGCAAGATGCCAATCGACATAGTTGAGCTGAATCTGCACAAAATCCCATTTGTATTCATCGTGGCGCGAGAGGAGGTAGTCGAATACTTCTATGTCACCATGATAGGAGAATCCAAGGTTACGGATTGTTCCTTTTTTGCGTTGTTCAAGAAGGTAGTCGAGGATTCCGTTATCAACAAAACGGCTTCGGTAATTGTCCATTCCGCCTCCGCCAATTGCATGGAGCAGGAGGTAGTCAATGTATGAGGTGCGAAGATTTTTCAATGAGTTCTGAAACATCTTTACACCTTCGGCATGACTCCATTGCGATGGTGAGAAGTTGCTGAGTTTTGTTGCTATATAGTATTGAGAACGCTTGTAGCCTGATGCCTGCAGGGCAATGCCTGTAGATTGTTCGGAGAGTCCGCGGCAATATGCCGGACTGGTATCGAAGTAGTTGACTCCGTGGTCGAGGGCATATTTTACAAGGCGATTCACCTGTTCCTGGTCTATCTCATCTGCATTAGCATCGTTGCTGCCCGGAACGGGAACAACTGGCTTGTATGGCAGACGCATCATGCCATAACCAAGAATGCTGACTTTATCTCCTGTCGTAGTTGTGGTACGATATGTCATCTTGTCCGTCGGAACTGCATCTGTATGATGTCCCAGAGGGTCAATGTCTGCAGGTAGTGTATTGTTTTTTCCGCCACAAGCAGCAAGTGCTGTTGCCGCTGCGGATAGTTTTAAAAATTCTCGTCGATCCATTTTGTAAATTGACAATTGATAATTGAAAATTGAAAATTGTTTTCGTTTTTCGTCTTTCGTTTTTCGTACGAAGTTATCGTTTTTCGTTTTTCGTCTTTCGTCTTTAATTACACTTCTCTGTGTACTTCGTTACCTTCTACATAGATGGCGCTGAATGGGCGGGAAGGACAATGGTATTCGCACGATCCGCATCCGATACATTTCTCTTCGTTTACTACAGGAATCATTAGGGTGGTTCGCAGGTCGGCTGGGTTGCCTGATTCATCTAACCAGCGACCACTCTCGGTATCGAAGGTGTAGCCTTTGTCTTTTGGCACCATCTGAATGGCTCCTGTAGGGCAATGAACTGCACAATTACCACATGTCACTCCGTCGGTCAGTGGTATGCAGTTTTTCGAAATCCAAACAGCACGACCAATCTGAATTGCTGTTTTCTCCTCTATAGTTATCGGACGGATGGCATCGGTAGGACACACTTCTGCACAGACTTTACACTCAGGACGGCAATATCCCTTTGTGTATTGCATCTCAGGTTGCATGAAGGAGTCGAAACTCTGAGATGGTGAGAGTATGCCATTCGGACATTGGGCTATACACAACTGGCAGGCTGTACAATGCTGTTGCAGGTTGCGAGCAGAGAGTGAACCAGGAGGTGTAAGAGGTGTGGTACGAGACGGTATTTTTTTGTCTTCTATTATCGCCAATCCGCCGTCGGTTGTTTTTTCTTCTGCTTTCAGAGCAGCTGCTGTAAACAGCGATGCTGAAATAGAGAGGAATGAACGACGGGAGAGGGTAGAGGTGTCGTTGTCGCTTGCCGGTTGTTCTGCTTTTGTCTTTGCATGATGAGAATATCTGATAGCTGACTTAGGACAGAGCTGCTGACAATTGCCACATACCACACAGCGGGAGTAGTCTATATGAACAGGTTCGTCTTTGCTCACTTTGATGCAGGCTGCCTTGCAATTCTTCTCACAGAGTCCGCACTTGATACATTTGTCTTCGTTTACATTAATGCGAAGCCATGAATATTTGGAAATAAATCCAAGTATGGTTCCTACGGGACAGATAGTATTACAATATGTACGACCTCCAAGCATGGAGAGTACGAGTAGGATAAGTGCTGAAACAGCTGAAATCCATATAAGAATTACTGGTAACTGCTGTTGTTCTACTGTAAAAAACAAGTAGTTGTCATTTGCTTCAGACCATGTAGCCAGCATGTTGTTCAACATGATGTATGGAGGACGAAGTAATGTGATTACCATACGTCCGTAGGCGCTATAAGGTGCAATCAGAACCATTAAGGCATTTACTCCTGCCATGATTGTTACGATGAAAAGCACCAGAACCGTTATTCGTAACCATTGTTTTGGTTCGCTATAGTGGAAACGGGTTGCGTAGCGTGCTTTACTGTTGCGACGGAATATTTTCCAACCTCTTATCCATGAGAAAAAGTCTTGCAAAACTCCTGCAGGACAAATGATAGAACAGTAGATGCGCCCTAAAACCAATGTGGCAAAGAGCAGTAGCGGAAGTACTGTGTAGTCGAGGCGCATTAAACTGGGCAAGAACTGCAGATCCATCATCCACGAAAACAATGGACGACATATTCCTGATACGTCGAGGAAGAGGAAGGTGATGCCCAACCAAAAGAATAGAGCTAAGATTCGACGGATAAGTTTGAGCATAGGAGTTAGAGGTTAAGGGGTAAATGTGAAATGTGAAATGTGAAATGTGAAAATGGGTTAGAGGTTATTGGTTAGAGGTTAGAGGGTTAGAAGTTTATGTTTGTTCCTGCCATGAAGGTGGCACGAGGCATCGGGTAACCGATGTTGATTTCATAGCGTTGAGCAAGGAGGTTTTCACCACGAACCCATAGTTTTACATGCTGGGTGAGCTGGTAACCGACTGAGGCATTGAGCAAGAGGAAGTTTTCCTTGCTTTCCTTTGCACTTACTCCAGTATAGAGTCCGTTGATATATTGCAGACTTACGATGGCACTCAGTTTCCGATAATTGCAGTTTGCTGCCAGATAACCTTTGTATTCCGGAGCTGCAACAATTTTGTTCTTCATGTGAAGAAAACTGTGGTTGGTGTTGAGCGAAATAATCGGATTGATTCGCCAAGCAAGTTCAAGTTCCATACCGCAGTTCTGTATCTCACCTGTGTTTATATTCTTACGGTTTACGGTCTGAATCATATTGTCACCCTTGATGAAGAAGAAGTTTGCTCCATAGCTAATGCGACTGAAACGATGGCGCCAGGAGAGTTCGTAGTTCATAAGACGCTCCGGTTTCAATTCTTCGTTTGATGGTGGGTAGAGATACATTTCTCGCATAGAAGGATTGCGGAATCCCTTGCTTACCATCGCTTTTATTTCACCATTGAGGAGCGGACGGAATACCACACCTGCCTGAGGAATGAGTTCTGTACCTGTAACACTATGGTGGTCGATACGAAGTCCGGCATCTGCTGTAAACCATTCAGTTATATCCTGACGGAAGTCGAAGTATCCGGCAAATTCATTTCTGTGTGATTTTCCGCTCTGCTTATTTGTTGTAGCTATTTCGTCGCCTGTCAGTTTGGATGTGTAATAGGCATTGCCGTAGATGTGTTGCCAGTCGAAACCGAGTGTGAGACGATTGCCTCTGAAGAGTGTAGCACTCTGATAGAGTGAAACTCCTGCGAGATTGTCCTTGGAACGGAAGAATCGCTGAGTAGGATTTGAAGGATTGTTTGTTCCGTCATCTATCTTATGACTGCCGAAGTTGGAGTAAACACTAAGACCTCCACTTGTGCGTTCATAGTTATTCTCAATGGCTGCTGAAGCCATCCCCCGGGTAATCCATTGGTCGCCATTGTAGAGAGGACTGTTTTCAGCTCCAGGATGAGAAGCATTGAAATGGGTAATGTCTGTATTTGCATATACTAACCAATGGTCAGACAGATCGTATGCGACTTTAGCATAGATTCCATTCTGCTCAAATCCCATGCGAGAACGATGGTTGTCACTTCTACCATACTGACCTGCTATAGTAGAAGAGAATCGTCCATTGCGATATTGATTAGATGCTTCTGCCTGAATAGTTCCCCAACTGCCGGCACCTAGATTGAAATGAGTTTTGCTGCCGTCTGTCTTCATCTGTCGTGTAACGATATTTATTACACCACCCATAGCATTGCTGCCATAGAGTACAGAAGCAGGTCCGCGAAGTACTTCTACGCGTTCTGCCATTATAGTCTGATAACTATCTGATATTGGGTGTGAATAGATACCTTGATACTGCGGATGACCATCTATGAGTACGAGCATTTGTCCGCTACCACCAGTAATACCGCGAAGGTTTATGTCTCCGCTGCCACCTCCTGAAACACCATAGCCCATCATTCCACGACTTGTCACCATCAAACCAGGCACCTGTTGCATAAGTGTTGGCAAGATATTTGGCTGCTCTTGTTCAGTAAGTGTTTTGCGATCAATAACTGTAACTGTAAATGGAAGATGTCGTACATCAATGGCATTTCGTGTACCTGTAACTACAACTTCATTCAGTTGCAGACTGTCTTGCTGGGCAGAAAGCAACATTGGCAGAGTGAGAAATGAAGCAATGATTAGTCGTCTCATAGTTGTTGGATAATTATTTTAATTATCACTTTTTATCGAGGTTAATCAATTTGTACTTTTTGCTTCCCAGTTTAATCTTCTCTGCATAGTCTGTGATGTATGTTCCATGCTGACGGTTGATACGTGCTATGAGTGGTTTCTCATCATCGCCTTCAGAAGCCTTGTGGTTGAATACCATATCAAGACAGGCCTGATCAACAGCTACCGGGTCGAGCGAAGCCATAATACCCATATCTTTCAGTTCTGGTTTTGCAGGATGTCCGTCGCAGTCGCAGTCAACCGACATGTTATTCATTACATTTATATAAATAATGTTATCACCACCATCAAAATATTCATGAACAGCTTGTGCTGCAGCTGCCATAGACTCGAGGAACGAATCTTGTGGTTGTGTATGTTTCCAACACTCTTTTGAGTCTGTAGTAACTCCATGAGAGTGGATGTATGCTTTACCTGCAGTAGAAGCAACTCCGATGCTGGCATTCTTCAGAACACCTCCGAAACCGCCCATCTGATGACCCTTGAAATGTGCAAGGTTAATCATGAAGTCGTAGTTTGCAAGGTGTTCACCTACGATATCATATTTCAAGTGCTTCTTATCTTTGATAGGGATACGAATTTCACCGAATTCATCCATTAGGTCAACTGCAAATATAGAATCGAAACCATGCTCGTGAATAGTTTCCCAATGTTTCTTGGGGTCTTGACGAGTACCACCATAAGCCGTACAACACTCTACTATTGTGCCGTTTACCTCATCTACCAACTGGCGAATGAGGGTAGGGCGCAGATAGTGCTGGTTGCCACCTTCACCTGTGGAAATCTTTACTGCCACTCTACCTTCTGCTTTGCGACCAAGAGCTTTGTAAATCTTTACGAGTGATTCTGTACTGATGTCTTTTGTAAAATAGACTTTAGGTTGCGCCATAGCAGCAATTGCAACTATTACACTAATAGATAATGTTAGAATCTTCTTCATAATATTTATGGTTTTATTATTTATTTAAGTTTCGCAAGCTTAACTTTGGGGAGTTATTGTGTAGTTATGAAGGAGTTACTGAGGAGTTATGGGGACGATACTGCATCAAATTGGGCAAGCATCCTCTACTATTGTCCCTTTAACTCCCATTTAACTTCCCTTCTGCTCAAATTGCGAAAGTTGAGTTATTTATTAAATATATGTTTTATCATTGTAGGTAGTCCATCCGACTCAACTTTTATGGTAATGCTACCCTTCTGTTTAGAACTCTTTATGATGGCAAGAGCTCGTCCGTTATAGAGTCGTGGTGTAGTGGAACGGAAACTTTCCATATCGTTAGGAGAAGCATTTCCTGATGCAAGGAGAATACCTGCCCCTTCAACGGAAATGTTAATTTTTCTGTTGCTATCAGAAGTGATAACTCTACCTTCTGCATCAGTCAGTTCGATAGTTATATATGCCAAATCGCTTCCAGTAGCTTGAAGTTGTTCTTTATCGCTTACAAGACGGATTCCTGCAGGTTTTCCTGTTGTTTCAAGAACGAATGCTTCGTCTTTGATTTCTTTTCCTTCCTGGTTCAGATTTACTGCTTTCAGTTCGCCTTTGTGATAGTTTATTCTGAATCCGGCAAAATATGTGTTACCAGTTTTTTCTTCTGCTATGATTTTCCCATTCAGATATAGTCTAACCTTTGGAGCACGGGAATATACATTCACTTGAACAGGGGTACCTTCGCTCAGGTCTGGATAGGTCCAACTCTGCTGTTCCTGCTGCCATCCCCACCATGAGATGCTTTCGTGTTGTCCTTCAGGTGCAATACGGGCAGTAGCCATTGTGATCGGACTACGACGCCATACCACATCACGATAGTAACTCTGCGGTTTTTTTTGTCCGATAAGGTCTATGTCACCACACCAGCCATTGTACCAAGGCCATTTCTGGAACATTGACTGCTTCCCTTCTTTTCTGAAAGCAGCACTACCAATTCCAGCTTCACCAATATAATCCATTGCTGTCCAAACAAAATCACCTATGACATAAGGCAGTTTTTCTACCAAATCCCAGTTCTGCGAAGCATGTTTCGGATAACTTTCTGCTCCAAACATCACTCTATCCGGATAGGTTGTGTGGTCATGTTCGTATTTGTCATAAAGATAGTTATATCCGCCCACATCGAGACTCTTAAATGCTTTTTCGTTTTGGATGTCCCAACCATGTCCTGCTGAATTCCACTCGTCGCCTTGATCCCAACTGCATATAGCTGCTGTAATAGGTCGGGTGGTATCAAGCTGGAGTATAGCTTGTCTCATATTCTCCGCAGCCTCCATTCCTTCTGGTTCGATGCGTCCTGGAATTTCGTTGCCTATAGACCACATAATGACAGAAGGATGATTTCTGTCACGACGGATCATTGTCTGCAAATCGTAAAGGCTATGAGTTTTGAAGTATCTATGATAATCGTCTGTATTTTTCTTCTTTATCCATTGGTCAAAAGCTTCATCAATAACCATCAGTCCTAATGAGTCACAGAGGTTAAGCAGATTTTCGCTTGACATATTATGGCTGCATCTGATGGCATTATAACCTTGTGCTTTAAGCAATTTGAGTTTTCTCAGTTCTGCAGCATCGTATGCAGCAGCTCCAAGTAGTCCGTTGTCGTGGTGAATGCATCCTCCTCTTAAAAGCATTGGTTTGCCGTTCAGACGGAATCCGTCTTTTGCAGAAAACTCCAGTTTGCGAATGCCAAAATGCTGTTGTAGAGTGTCTTCTACATTAGTTTCCAAGTCTTTAACAATTATCTCAGCATTATAAAGATACGGATTTTCCGGACTCCACAATTGAGCAGAAGGAATCTTGATAGAGAGTTTTACATCATATATCTCTGCTATACCTTTTATTTTAACAGATTTGCTTCCTACGATTTTTCCTGTCGCGTCTTTCAGATTAACCTGAATCTTTGCTTTTTTATGTTGCTCAGAATCGTTGCAAATGCTTGTCTCAACTTCTACCACTTCATCCATTGAACTCTTTTCACCTTGAACACTTGAACTTTTTATGTATGTTTCCCATCTGTCAGCAAAGAGAATGGGAGAGTGCAACAACCATACATGGCGATAGATACCACTGCCGGCATACCATCGAGAGTTGTTTCCGATGTTTCTGACTCTTACCAGAATGTCATTGCTGCCAACATGTAGATTTTCCCTTGTCTCTACACGGAAACTCTGATATCCATACACATTATTCTTAATGTGATTGCCATTGACAAACACATCAGTTTCGTTGTATGCTCCTTCAAAATATAGTTCGTTGTGTGAATTTAGAATATCTTTCTCGCTTAGTACCAGTCGTTTGTAGTACCACCCTTCGCCTCCAACTGTGAATCCTGTCTGGTAACCGCCTATGCTATTGGTTGAGAATGGACCTATTACTTTCCCGCCTGCTTTTTGTGCAGCTTCGGTTTCCACACTCCAGTCGTGAGGTAAGTCAAGATGTCTCCATGCAGAAGTGACTGATATATCGGTTAATGCTTTGCTTCCATCACCTAAGAAAAACTGCCAGTCTGAATCGATACATATTCGTTGTTCAGCCTTTAATAAAAGGCAAAGAAAAAAGAAAATAATAGTTAATAGATGTAGCTTTTTCATAGTATTTTGTCCTTTGAATTATTGAAAAAAGTTTGGAAAGAGTAAGGTGGAGGGGAAACAAAAAGATTCCCCCACCATATATGGTTTACAACTCGTCGGATGTGTATCCTTCTGGAAGACGGCGGCAATTGTAGCTTGAAGCCATAATCTCGCCATATGCTCCTGCTGAGAGAAGGGCGATGAGGTCACCACGACTCACAGAATTGAGTTGTATGTCTTTATCGAAAACATCCGATGACTCGCAGATTGGTCCGACGAGGTCGTATGTCTGTTCAGCTCCGTTGCTGGTCAGATTCACTGCTTTGTGATGAGCATCATAAAGGGCAGGACGTATGAGGTCTGTCATACCAGCATCTACGATTGCAAACTGCTTACGAGTAGCTTGTTTTACGAAATTTACTTTGGTAATAAGCATTCCGCATTGAGCCACAACAGAACGTCCGAGTTCGAAATGAACAGACTGTCCGGGGCGCAAATGGAGGTATCGGTTGTATGTAGCAAAGTAGTCGCGGAAGTTTGGTATTGGATTTGCCTCAGGGTTGTTATAATCAATACCTAATCCACCTCCAACATTGATAATCTGACAATAGAAGCCACGCGCTTCAAGTCTGTCCTGTAGTTCATTGATACGACGTGAGAGAGCTACGAAGTCGTCCATTTCCAATATTTGAGAACCAATATGGAAATGCAGTCCCTTAAAACTTACTCCTTCCATCTGCTGAGCTATTGAGATTACACCTTCCATGTCATTCATAGCGATACCGAATTTATTCTCTGCAAGTCCGGTAGTTATGTTGGCATGGGTATGTGCTCCTACGTCGGGATTTATGCGGAAACAAACGTTTGCTTTCTTTCCCTTCTGTATAGCAATCTGATTGATAATCTGGAGTTCTGGAATACTTTCTACATTAAAACAGAAGATATCCTTGTCTATACCCAGTTCTATTTCCCAGTCACTTTTTCCAACACCAGCAAAAACTATTTTGTCGGCAGGAAAACCTGCCTTCAGTACTTGTTCTATTTCACCTCCACTTACACAGTCAATTCCAAGTCCTGATTCGTTTATTACACGCAACACCTTCAGGTTGGCATTAGCCTTTACTGCATAATGCACATGATAACCTGGGTATTTACCAGCTTCTTTGTTGATAGTTTGCAGTGTCTGGCGCAGTAAGTCCGTATCGTAATAGTAGAACGGAGTACGCAGAGTGCGGAATTTATCTATAGGAAGTTTGCTTAACATGTTTAATTATAATTGACAATTGACAAATTATAATTGACAATTGATAATTTATTTATTGTTGAACAGATGGTCTGAAAGCGATTGAAGTGCTTTCTTCTTGTCTGATTCGTGAATGAGGAACGAGATATTGTGGTTGCTACCACCATAGCTAATCATGCGAACAGGAATGCCTGCAAGTGCATTGGTAGCCTGAGCTTCAAAACCTACATTGTCAGGGTCAAGGTCACCAACTACACAAATGATACACATGTCTTTATCTACTTCTACATGTCCGAATTTCTTCAGTTCGTCAACAATTGCACTCAGGTGGCTTGTGTTATCGATAGAAACACTTACACCTACCTCTGCTGTACAAACCATATCAATGCTGGTCTTGTACGATTCGAAGATATCGAATACCTTACGAAGGAATCCGTAAGCCAGAAGCATACGGCTTGATGTGATACGGATAGCTGTGATGTTATCTTTTGCAGCAACTGCTTTTATCTTGTTTTTCTCCGTTTCGTTGCTGATGACAGTACCCGGAGCCTCTGGAGCCATTGTGTTGAGCAGTTTTACAGGAATTCCTGCAAACTTAGCTGGCTGCACACAAGTAGGGTGGAGGATCTTTGCACCGAAGTAAGCCAACTCAGCAGCTTCTTCGAAATGAAGATGACCGATTGGTGATGTTTTGTCAACGAATCGTGGGTCGTTATTGTGCATACCGTCTATATCGGTCCAAATCTGAATTTCAGAAGCACCAATAGCTGCACCTATGAGTGATGCTGTATAGTCGGAACCGCCTCGCTGCAGGTTGTCAACTTCACCATAAGCATTACGACAGATGAAACCCTGAGTGATGTAAATCTCCTTGTCTGGATTTTCCTCAAGTTGAACCTTAATTTTTTTGCTGATATATTCTAGATCTGGTTCACCATTTTTGTCTGTACGCATAAACTCAAGTGCAGGAATAAGACATGAGTTGTAACCCTGTTCTGCCATGTAGTTTGCAACCATGTTGGTAGAGATAATTTCGCCCTGACCAACGATGATTTTCTCTTCAAACATAGTGAAGATTCCTTTTGCAAACGAACGCAGATAATCAAATTCTTGCTTTATGAATTCAAGTGTAATAGTCTTGTATTCATCTGTTGTATAGAGTTCTGCGATGTGCTTCTTGTATTTCTTCTCCATAGAGTTGATAACTTCGTATGCACCCTCTGGATTTTTCTTGTAGAGGTAGTCACAGATTTCCAACAGGGAGTTGGTTGTTCCTGACATAGCAGAGAGAACAACGATTTTCTGTTCGCCGTCTGAAATCAGTTTAACTACATCTTTCATTCTTTGTGGTGTACCTACGGATGTACCACCAAATTTTAGAACTTTCATTGTATTGTTGTTTTTTGTTGTTTGCAAAAAAAGAATAAATATGTAAAATGTCCTTACGATTAAAGGAATTCATTAGCCAAGTCATTCCACCCTTGCGCATCGTCTTCGTCGGCAGCTTTCCGTTCCGATTCTATTGCTGCAGAGTCGTTTGTGATTTCTGTTATAGAGGAATTCTTACAATGGAACACACGTCCAGGATACTCTTCGAGTAATGACAGGTTGTGGGTAATCATAAGAACCGATGAACCAACAGCACATATGTTGCGGAGCAGTTCTGTAATGAGTTTTCCAGTTTCTGTGTCGAGATTTCCTGTAGGCTCATCAGCAAGAATCAGTTTGGGACTATTCAGTATGGCTCTGGCTATAGCAATACGTTGCTGTTCACCTCCAGAGAGTTCGTTTGGCATCTTATCTGCCTTATCTGACATTCCTACGAGTTGCAATACTTCATTGATGCGCTGAGTTATGTCTTTGGGATTCTTCCATCCTGTTGCACGAAGTACGAATCGCAGGTTTTCAGCTACAGTACGGTCTGTGAGCAGTTGGAAGTCCTGGAAAATGATACCCAGTTTACGTCTTAGGTCGGGCAGTTTGTTTCTTTTTATTTGAAGCATGTCGAAATCGAGGACTTTGGCTTCGGTTTCTACATCACCTCGTTCCTTACGCTGTTTCTTATTACCGTTGCAGGGCAGTTCGCCGTACAGGGTTTTGATAAACGAACTTTTGCCAGAGCCTACTTTACCAGTAAGATACACGAATTCCCCCTCGTTGATGTTCATGTTTACATTCTCGAGGATTAGTGCATCTTCCTGATAGACATTGACGTTTTTGTAGTTGATTAATGCTTGTGCCATGTTGGATCGTGACGTTCTGCGAGTTCTCTCGCCAAATCTTCAATTGTAAGTCCTTTACTTGTAAGTAACACGATGAGGTGGTATAGCATATCGCTTGCTTCATAGACGAGTCGCTCGTTATTGTTTGCTACAGCTTCGATTACAGCTTCCAAAGCCTCTTCTCCTACTTTTTGTGCCATGCGGTGGCAACCATCTTTGAACAAACTGGTAGTATATGAACCTTCTGGCATTTCCTCATGACGCTTTTCAATGAATCTCTGCAGTTCAACGAGGAACATGATAGGGTTCTCGTTTGTTTCGTTCCAGCATGTGTCAGCACCTGTGTGACATACAGGACCAACAGGATTAGCCTTTATGAGTAGAGTGTCGTTGTCGCAGTCGATTGCAACAGAAACGAGATTCAGGAAATTGCCGCTTGTTTCACCCTTTGTCCATAGTGTCTTACGTGTACGACTATAGAATGTCACCTTTCCAGTTTCCATCGTCTTTTTGTATGCTTCCTCGTTCATAAATCCGAGCATCAGCACCTTCAGGGTTTTGGCATCCTGTATGATAGCAGGCACAAGCCCACCCATTTTCTCAAAATCTATATTCATATTCTTATATTAATTCCTTCGTTAATCAAATATTGTTTTAGTTCCGGAATAGGTATTTCGCCAAAGTGGAACACACTGGCTGCAAGAGCTGCATCAGAATGTCCATTAAGGAATGTGTCGCGGAAGTGTTCTTTTTTTCCAGCACCACCACTTGCAATGACAGGGATAGTGAGTGAATCGGACAGTTGTCTAAGAGCTTCATCTGCAAATCCGTTCTTTACTCCGTCATGATTCATAGATGTAAATAGAATTTCACCTGCACCCCGTTCGTTGGCTTCTTTAGCCCATTCAAACAGATTATGTTCAGTCTCTATTCGTCCACCGTTCAGGTAACAGTACCATCCTTTTTCTGTTTGTTTTGCATCAATGGCAACTACACATACTTGTGAACCAAAATGAGTTGCTATCTCATCAATAAGTTCAGGCCTTCTGATAGCAGCTGAATTGATGCTGACTTTATCAGCTCCAGCTTTGAGAAGTCGTTCTACATCTTTCAATTCGTTAATTCCGCCACCTACTGTGAATGGTATATTTATCTCTCTGGCAATTTTTCCTACAAGTTCAGTAAATGTTTTCCTACCTTCATGACTAGCTGTAATATCGAGATATACCAATTCGTCGGCACCTTGCTCGGAATAGGCTTTTCCCAATTCAATAGGGTCGCCAGCCTGTCTGAGGTTCACAAAATTTGTGCCCTTTACAGTTTGTCCGTCTTTAATGTCAAGACAAGGTATTATTCTCTTTGCTAACATTATTGGTTTATTTCTGAAATCAAGTTTATATAAATTTTGTTAGTTCTTCCAATTTTATTTTTCCTTCGTAGAGGGCTTTGCCAAATACTACGGCAGGGATTCCTGCTGCATCGAGAGCTTCGATATCTTCTATGCAACTTACCCCTCCGCTGGCTATGAGACGCATCTTTGGAAATTGTTCCATTATTTGCTTATAAAGTTCTATAGCAGGTCCTTCAAGCATACCGTCTTTGGATATGTCGGTGCAGAGCACATTTTCCACACCCTGGTTCACATAATTCTGCAGAAAAGGCATCAGTTGGTCGTTGCCTTCCTCTTTCCATCCGTTTATGCTGATGAGTCCATTCTTTACATCGGCTCCCAGTATTACTTTTGCAGGACTGTATTTTTCAAGCCACTCGCTGAAAAGTTCCGGATTTTTTACAGCAATACTGCCTACGGTTACAAGTGAGGCTCCGCTGGCAAAAGCTATGTCTATGTCTTCGTTTGTTTTGATACCACCACCAAAATCGATAACGAGTGATGTGTGGTCTGCAATTTGTTCTATTATGTTATAGTTTACAATATGCTGTGACTTTGCACCATCAAGATCAACAACATGTAGTCGTCGCACACCAAACGATTCTATCATCTTTGCCACTTCCAACGGGTCATCGTTATACACTTTCTTTGTGTCATAATCACCCTTGGTAAGGCGTACACACTTACCCTCGATAATGTCTATGGCAGGAATTATTTCAATCATCTACAATTCTATGAAGTTTTGTAATATACGTTCACCCACTTTTCCGCTCTTCTCTGGATGAAACTGAGTAGCGTAGAAATTATCTTTGTGCAATGCTGAAGAATAGGGGAGAATGTAGTTTGTGGAAGCAATGGTAAACTCCGACAGAGGTGCATAGAAGCTATGAATGAAATACACGAATTCAGGACGCTCAAATCCCTTGAATAAAGGTGACTTGCAATTCTCGATAGTATTCCATCCCATCTGTGGTACTTTGTCTTCGTGACGCAAAGGCTGAAACCTCTTCACGTCTATGTCGAAGATGCCTAAGCAGTCTGTGTCATACTCTTCCGAGTGGCGACACATCAGTTGCATACCTATACAGATTCCTAAAACGGGTTGAGTAAGAGAGCTGATAACTTTGTCAAGACCACGTTCTCGCAGATAGTGCATAGTTGTATTAGCCTCGCCCTGACCTGGAAAAATAACCTTGTCTGCATTACGCAGTTCCTCCGCATTGTCAGTAAGTTTCGGCTCTATACCCAATCTTTTTACAGCATTGATTACTGAGAAGATGTTACCAGCATTATATTTTACAATTGCTACGTTCATTTATAAAAAATGAGCCGAATGCGGGACTCGAACCCGCGACCTACGCATTACGAATGCGTTGCTCTACCAACTGAGCCAATTCGGCAACTTTTTGCTTGTATTCTACAAAAAATCGGTTGCAAAGGTAAGATTTTTTAATTTAATTACAACCAATAATCAAATGTTTTTTAAATTTGCGCATAATTACGAATAAGATAGACTTTACCGATGAGAAAATACCAGAAGAATCTTATTGTTTCCGAGGTAGAACATCTAAGTGAAAAATATGTTCTACTGAAGCTTACAGATAACGAACCGCTCCCAGAAATCCATCCTGGACAGTTCGTAGAAGTGTTAACGCCCAACAGTAAGACACTTTTGCGACGTCCTATATCTGTAAATTACGTGGATCGTGATAATAATAAACTTTGGTTGCTCATAGCTATGATTGGCGATGGCACAAAGGCGATAGGTAGTCTTCGTCCTGGCGATTTGTTGAATTTGGTGTTTCCTTTAGGAAATGGGTTTTCTCCTGTTCAGAAAGTTGGAGAAGAGGTTTTGCTCGTAGGAGGTGGAGTAGGCATTGCCCCTCTGCTTGAGTACGGTAAATACCTGAAGGAGAATGGTGCAAAACCTTCCTTCTTGCTTGGTGCACGTACTGCTGCTGACCTGCTTCTGATTGATAAGTTTGAATCAATAGCAAAAGTCTATATCACTACAGAAGATGCATCGGCTGGAGAAAAGGGATTTGTCACTCAGCATTCAGTTCTGCAAAAGAAGAATTTCGATCGTATCTCTGTTTGCGGACCAAAGCCAATGATGATGGCTATTGCTGGTTATGCTAAACAAGCCAATATCCCTTGCGAGGTAAGTTTAGAGAATATGATGGCTTGCGGACTTGGTGCATGTCTATGTTGTGTTGAGAAAACAGTGAAAGGAAATGTGTGTGTGTGTACAGAAGGACCAGTATTTAATATAAATGACCTGACATGGCAGATATAAATGTAAACATAGCTGGCATACAGATGAAGACTCCAGTGATGACCGCCTCTGGTACCTTTGGTTATGGTCTGGAGTATGCCGATTTAGTAAATTTGGAAGACATAGGTGCTATTATTGTAAAGGGTACCACTTTCAATGCGCGCCAAGGTAACGACTATCCCCGTATGGCTGAAACTCCTTCGGGTATGCTCAATTGTGTTGGTCTGCAAAATAAAGGTGTGAAGTATTTCTGCAAGCATATATATCCTAAGATAAAGGATTTGAAGACCAATATGTTGGTTAATGTAAGTGGTTCTGCTCCCGAAGACTACGCACAATGTGCAGAACAAATCAATGAACTCGAACATATTCCTGCTATCGAACTGAATATTTCATGTCCGAATGTAAAACAAGGTGGTATGGCTTTTGGTGTCACTACCACAGGAGCGGCATCTGTAGTTAAAGCAGTTCGAGCCGTATATCATAAGCCTATCATAGTAAAACTTTCTCCTAATGTAACAAGCATTGCAGACATAGCTCGTGCTGTACAGGACGAGGGAGCCGATGCTCTTTCATGTATCAATACACTGATGGGTATGTCTATTGACATAGAAAGACGCCGTCCACGTCTTTCTATATCTACTGGGGGACTTTCTGGTCCTGCCGTCAAACCTGTTGCTGTACGATGCGTATGGCAGGTAGCACAGGCTGTTAAGATTCCAATTGTTGGATTAGGAGGTATTTCTTCCGCAGAAGATGCAATAGAATTTATGATGGCTGGAGCTTCTGCTGTTCAAGTCGGTACAGCAAATTTTATCGATCCAGCTATCTCTGTTAAGATATCTCAAGAAATTAGTGACTGGCTAGATAATCATGGTTATCGTTCGGTGCAAGAAATAGTAGGAGCTATATTATAATAATGAGAATGAAGGTATTTATAACACTAATCATTTCGTTTCTTTCCATAAATGTCCACGCACAAACAATGCGTGAGGTATTACCTGTAATGCCAGACAGTATATGCCGACTGCTTACCCATAATAATTTACTTGATTTTCCTGATTATCTTGATACTCAGATGAAAGCTGAAGTGCGCAATCGACTTGGTGGAAATAGTGAAATGCAAACTCTTACTGAAGACTACTCACTCATCAGAGTGTCTGAATCTTCAACCCTCCAACTGAAGTTACTTCCTTTATCCAAGAAAAAAATAATATGTGCTGTCTATACATACTTTATTAATGATAGTACAGCAGATAGCCAAATAAGGTTTTACGATCTAAAGTGGCAACCACTTCTTGCGGATAAATATATAAATGTGAAAAGAGAACCAAATACACTTGTTCAGGCAACACTCTCATCCTCTGATACAGATGTTAAGTTGCGAACAGTCAGTCCATTTGGCATTACATCTATAGACGATAACACACATGTTTCAGACCATCCATCTGTAGTTATTGCCCACTGGAATGGAAAGAGATTTAAATAATGAATTCTATATTTTGATGATTGAATATTAAAAACTTATTACTAAAATAAAATTACTATGAAAGCTTTAAATGCTCGCACAGCTCCAAAGAGCTCTGCACCTGAAAGAATCATTCAGTTTGGTGAAGGTAATTTCCTTCGCGCATTTGTTGATTGGATTATTTACAACATGAATCAAAAGACGGATTTCAATTCATCTGTTGTTGTTGTTCAGCCAATCGACAAAGGTATGGTTGAGTGGCTTAACGGACAGGACTGCCTTTATCACGTCAATCTTCAGGGACGTCAGAATGGTAAACCTGTCAACGAACTCACTCGTATTGACGTTATTAGTCGTGCACTTAACCCATATAGCCAAAATGCTGCATTCATGGCTCTTGCTGATCAACCAGAGATTCGTTTCGTTATTTCTAACACTACAGAGGCTGGTATTGCATTTGATCCTAACTGCAAATTCTCCGATGCTCCTGCAAGTAGCTATCCGGGTAAACTTACACAACTTCTTTACCGACGTTTTCAGACATTTAAGGGCGATCCCAAGAAGGGACTTATCATTATGCCTTGTGAACTTATATTCCTCAATGGTCACCATTTGAAAGAATGTATCTATCAGTACATCGAACTATGGAAGAACGACTTTGGTAAAGATTACGAAAAGTTTAAAAACTGGTTTACAAAGTATTGCTATGTATGTGCGACCCTTGTAGACCGTATTGTTCCTGGATTCCCTCGTAAAGAAATTGCTCAGATTCAGAAGAAAGTATGCTATGCCGACAATCTCGTTGTTCAAGCTGAGATTTTCCATCTTTGGGTGATAGAAAAACCAGAGAATATGTCTATCGCTCAACTTCGTAAAGAATTCCCAGCAGAGAAGGCAGGTCTTCACGTACTCATTGCAGAGAGTGAAAAACCATATCACGAACGCAAGGTAACACTCCTCAATGGCCCTCATACAGTACTTTCACCAGTTGCTTACCTCAGCGGTATCAACATCGTGCGTGACGCACTCCATCATCCAGTTGTTGGCAAATACATCAAGAAGGTACAATATGATGAACTCATGCAAACACTCAACCTACCGATGGCAGAATTGCAGCAGTTTGCAGCTGATGTTCTTGAGCGTTTTGATAACCCATATGTTGATCATCAGGTTACATCAATTATGCTTAACTCTTTCCCTAAGTACGAAACTCGTGACTTGCCAGGTGTAAAGGTTTATCTACAGCGTAAAGGTGAATTACCCAAAGGACTTGTTATGGGTCTTGCTGCAATCATCACATATTACAAAGGTGGTGTTCGTGCCGATGGTGCAGAAATTGTTCCAAATGATGCACCGGAAATCATGCAGATGCTCAAGGACCTTTGGGCAACAGGTGATACACAGCATGTAGCTGAAGGTGTACTTGCAGCTGAGAATATCTGGAAGGAAAATCTTAATCAGACAGTTCCAGGTCTTACTGCTCTCGTAAAAGAATACCTTGATCTCATCCAACAGAAAGGTATGCTTGAAGCCGTAAAGACTATTCTTTAAATATTAATAACTTTCAATATAAAAGTGAGCTCAGTATCGTACTGAGCTCACTTTTTTAATTTACTTGATTTATTGGTTCTCCACCAATAAATGCCTTGATGTTTTCTATACATATGTTGAGGAGTCGAGTTCTCGCTTCCTTCGTTGCCCATGCTATATGTGGAGTGAGATAACAGTATGGAGCTGAAAGTAAAGGGTTGTCTTCCTTTGGGGGCTCTGTAGTGAGTACGTCGGCTCCGTATGCAGCGATAATTCCTTTATGGAGAGCTGTTGCCACAGCATTGTCATCAACAAGTGGTCCGCGACCTGTATTTATAAGGATAGCAGATGGCTTCATTGTTGCAAGTGTTTCCTTGTTTATCATGTGACGGGTTGAATCGGTCAAAGGACAATGTAGACTGATGATATCGCTCTCGGAATAAAGTTGTTCGAGTGTAACCTTGCGGATTCCGTTTGGCAATTCGTCTTCGTCTTTTGATGTATATGCCATCACATTAAGTCCGAAAGCTTGAGCTATACGGGCTGTAGCCATACCTGTATTACCAAGTCCGATTATACCCATGCGTTTTCCATAAAGTTCTGTCAGGTTGTGATCAAGATAGCAAAAATCAGATGAATTTGTCCATCGCCCTTTTCTATTTTCACGAGCATAGTGTTCCACTCGACTTACAATATTTAAAATATGTGCAAATACCATTTGTGCAACACTCTCTGTGCTGTAGGCTGGTATATTGGTGACAACGATGTTCTGTCGACTTGCCACCTCAAGGTCAACTACGTTATATCCTGTTGCAAGAACACCGATGTATTGAAGTCGGGGTAACATATTTAGTGTAGTTGCATCAAGAACAACCTTATTCGTCAGAATGATTTCTGCACCTTTGCATCGATCGATTACTTCATCTTCACTTGTACGTTCATATATTATAACTTCGCCAAATTGGTTCAGTTCGTCCCAACTAAGGTCACCGGGATTGACGGAGAATCCGTCTAGAATAACTATTCGCATATGTAACAAAGTTCGTTTCTAAATAAAAAATTAGTCGTAGAAATTCCAACTCAAGCCGAAGTGTACACCTGTAGGACTGGCAGGATAACCAGGAGCCCAGAAATACCGGTTTGTTCCTGCATTAGCATGGTAGTATTGTACGTAAAAGCGCAATTTCTTTAAGTCAAAATTGGCATATAAGCTAATGATAGGGAAGTTGCCTATTTTCGTTGAGTAGTTCGGGTCTTGATTACAGAACATGCCAAGGGCGGGGGAATAAGTAGGAGCATCGTATTTTGTGAAGAATTTCATATCGGCTCCTAATTCCGTGTGCAGTACTTTAGCAATGCGGAAATCAAGATAAAGATTATGATATGTAGAAAGTAATGGTAGAGGTAACACAGTTTGATGAGTTGACTTCTGTAGTGTTATGTCGTTGTCGAAATGTAATATTCCTAATCTAAAATTCTGTTGTAAATTGACTGTAAACACTTGAATCATATCATAGTGTTGAGTTGGAGCCCATGTATTTGTAAAACGCTGAGATAAAGATGGAGGATTGAGAACAGGCGTGAGAGTGTTTTGGAAATATGTATAGTTCTTTATGTTTTCAATTGCTCCTATAAGTGTTGTTTTAGTTTTGCGTGAAATTAGTACTGCTTCAATACGCATTTTCCATTCCTTTGATGCATCAAAGTCGTACCAAGTGTAGCGGCTATGATAGTGACGTACATAGTAAGAGGGAAGTTGGTTCTTTACAAATGCATTGAGGGCTACTTGAGCAGAGTCTTTCAAGAAAACAAAATTAAATTCAGTATGACCATTTATTTCAAAATCGCCTATGCGCTCTCCTGCAAAATTAAATTGTGCATTTATGTTGAAATGTAGTTTTCTTCCTTGAGTGCGTAAAATTTGTGCTCCAAAGAAAAGGTCGTTGTATTTTTTAGATAAGGTTGGATATGAAGTATAACCTTTTTCGACAACAGAGTCAATCATGTTGTAGTTTTTGTACTCGTGACCAATATAAGCATTGATTCCAAAGGCTGCATATCGGTTAAACCCTTCACGTAGAGATAATCCTACAATATTCTTTAATGCAAAATGTTTTGTACGATCCTGAGTGGTATCGGTAACAAAATACTCGTGGGTATAATAGTTCTGGGGTTTATTATACTGACGGTAGTTCTTCATGTACTTCCCAAGTTTTAAAGTGTGGAAAACTCGGGTTACTGGTACGAAAATTGTTTTCATTCCAGTTGTATCTGAAGGATCTATTTTATGATAACCTATATTATAATGGTGATTGTAGAAGAAGACATCGTTTTCTTGACGGTTCCATGTGTTGGACAAATAAACAGGAATATCGTTCGATGAGTTCTGGGTGCTTCTATGAGTTTCGGGAGCAGTAATGTATGTCTCGTCTGTAATACCACCATTCTCTGCCATCTTCATGAAGTTGTGCTGATAGTATGTGTGAAAGTCGTATTTCTCTCCGAGATATGATGCCCATGCTGAAGCATTCATGAATGATGTAGACTGGGAGTCGTAATATCCCTGTCCGTACATATAGTCGAACATTCCTCCGAAGTTAATACGTTTACCAACATTATTAGTGTAAATAGCTCTCACATGATCATATCCGGTTTCTTTTCCTCCACAGAAATTGTAGGCTATATTCATGTATGGTGATTTTGTATTGTAGTGCAAACACTTATCTATAGTTCGGAAAAACTGATCCATCGGAGTGAGGAACATAAAGTCCATTACATCTGGACGTTCTATATAGATACGTGACATTCGAGGAGAACCGAGGTTTCCTAGTGTATTATAGTGTCCGTTTATACCTTCAGGAAGATTTGAATTCTGATACTGATGATGAAGTGTATCTACAGGAACTGATGTCATGTTTCCGTAAACTTCGTCAAGCACCCAAGCTCGGATAGAAGTTGGAACTACCTTTTTGCCGTTTTTTTTATTAATTACGCTATCATTTGCATCGGCATAAGTGTCAGTATTTGCTTCCAACTCACGCACAATGCGTTGTGAATGTACACTTAAAGTAGAGAGTACACAAAAAAACAAAGAAACGAGTAGTCTGATTCTTTGTACAGGATTGTTATGTGAGATGAATTGCAGTATCATCAGAACATGAAACGTAAGTAAAACTCTATAATTTTCAGAATCATAGATCCGAAACCAAAAGAGAAGAATAGAATTTTATTCTCAGGAAAAACAAAATAGATAATAATAGTGAGTATGAAACCAACCATGAAAAGGGTATTAAGCACTCTACGTGCAGTAAGTATGCTTGTTGAATTACCTTTTGATGGGCGATGCCATTTGCTTTCGCGTTTACTTTCGTTTACGGCGTCAGCAATTATTTTATCTATTTCGTTACTTTTCACTTTATCATTTGTTCTATTTCATCAGCCAGTTCATTGAACAGGTCAATTGTCTTAACACGGAATTTACCATTAATTCGTCTCAACTCGCCTTTTTTGTTCAGTGCTTCTTCATCGGTAATCCATTCTTCTGCAGTAAGACGAGTTTTGTCGCTGCTACCTTCATAGACATATGCAATATTGTCCATTTTTAGGTCAACCTTACCGTCGCTGATTGTGATAGTTAGGTTATAAAACACCTGAGTGTAGTCCTGTGATAAAGCACGATTTGAGAAAATCAGTTCCTCTGCACCCTGTGCAACTATTACTCCTTCTTCCTTATCTGCTCTAGTCACACGAGAAAAATCAATGTTCTTAAAAAAATTAGGCTCTTTCCATTCTCCGCGACGTGTATTTGGTTCAAAACGCAAAGATGCAAAAGAAGCAACTTGAGTGTATATGTAATCTTTTGGACGTGCAAAAGCTTGAATCTCCTTTGTGAAAACGACTTTACCATTTACTACTGGTACAGCGCCCTTAGCCTGATACTCAGACATGTCTGCTTTCTGAGTGTATAGTTTTTTTGTACTGATAAGACCACGCTGAGCCTGAACTATACCAAAAGGTATGATAAATATCAATGATGCAATGATATACTTTTTCATATGCGTACAAGTTTTAGTTTCTTAATAGCGACAAAGGTAAGGAAAAATGATGATTTGACAAAGATTTTGTAGATGATTAACGAATTTAGTCAGATATAAATTGTACTTTTGTGCCGAAATAATCTTAATTTGCATAATTACATGAAAAAATTGTTTTTAGTACTCGGAGCTTTATTGCAGACTATTTGTTCTATAGGTCAAGAGAATATAACAGCTCAGTACATACAGAATCCTTCGTTCGAACTAGATGTTCCTAAAAGTACTGATGCTGTAAACAACACAGCTGACGGGCTTCGAGGTTATACTTTGGCAATACCCTCAGGGTGGTCTGTTGTAGGTACAAATGTTACTCAGTTACTGGTGTCTAAAGATTGTTTTACCGATAATAATTTTGGAAAGGTTACTACTATTCCAGATGGGAAATATGCATATTATTTGCGACAAGGTTGGAGTACTGGTAGCACCACTCTGAAACAGAGTGTTACACTGCCTGCTGGAGTTTATGAGTTTTCTGTTAGTTTACGTTCTGCATATGCTAATTCCGCTACGTCAGTGATTAATCTAATTGCATCATCAGAGAGTAAAAGTTACAGCTTCAATGCTGGATCAAACGAGTGTTTCAAAAATATGATGTGGCAAACAGCATCTGTAACCTTTAAACTAAATACTGAAACTAAGGTGGATTTAGGTTTTAACATTACGTGGCAGAGTGGTGGTTCTTGCATAATGTTGGACAATGTAAAACTTATAAAACTTGCTGATGATTACACTGAACCTGAAGATCCAACAGAAGGTAGCGTAAGTTCTTATACAGAAGGAGTTATAACTTCTGATTTTGTTAGCGAAGCAGATATGATGCAGGATTTGCTTCAAATGCTTGCAGACTTCTCGAAATATATGAAAAACAATTGGAATCAGTGTTCCGCTCCAAACTCTATTAATGAGTCATGTGGCTATTTCTCTGGTGAACGTTCTGCAGCTAGTGGCGAACAAGGAGTTCGTCCGAATGCTGATATGTCTATGATTTGTGCTTTTCTCTCAAAATATGCAAAAGGTAAAGTTACGCTGCCTGCAGGAGTTAGTTGGGATATTATTGATGAAATGGCAATGAAGTCGCTTATCTTTGCTTATTCTACTCATAAAGCAAACAAGTTGAAGGTGTGTGCAGGCAACGACTATTGGGGAAGCACAAGCACGAGTGATTTCGTGTGGGAATCAAGTCTATGGGCAATGTCTGTTGCATATTCGGCATATTTTCAACTTGACAAACTGACTTCAACTCAAAAACAGTATATTTACAATCTGTTGAAAGCTGAATGTAATTACGAGTTAGGTCGCTCTGTCCCTACTGGATATGCTGGTGATACTAAAGCCGAGGAAAATGGATGGGAAGTCGATGTTCTAGCTGCTACTTTAGGACTTTTCCCTGATGATGCGCTTGCATCCAAGTGGTTTGAAAGAATGCGTTTGTTTGCTATTAATAGCTATAGCCACACTGACGATGCTTCAAATACAACTATTATTGATGATAACTACTCGAGTACTGTTGCATCGTTATATAAAGGGCAAAATCTTTATGACGATTACACGTTGCAGAACCATAATCTTTTTCATACCAGTTACCAAAATGTTGTGATGCAGGAACTAGGAGAGGCTGCATTAGCGTTGCAACTATTCCAGGGTAATAATAAGAAATGGGCATCGAATGCTTTGATGCATAATAACCAAGTTGTAATGAATCGAGTACTGAATTGGCTCGCATTGACTGATGGTGAACTGGCCATGCCAAATGGTAATGATTGGAGTCTATTCTTGTATGATCAAATTACTTCTTACACGACTATGGCGACATTCTTAAAAGATCCTAATGCTTTGATGCTTGAGAATCTTGCATATAAATATATCAAAGCTCGTCAGAAGACAACAACAGACGGATCATGGTTACTTCGACCTGATGTAGCTCAACGCCGTATGGGGGTTGAGGCACATCGAGTTATGATGACGTACCTCATGCATCTTACAAATAGTACAGCGGATGTAACTCCAACGCGTTGGGAAGATTTTCGAGCTCAGTATAGCAAAGCTATGATTTTCCCTTCTCAGAATATCGTTCGTGCTTTTACCCCAAGTCGATTTACATGTTTCTCCTGGTCTAATGGACTAAAGAGTTACACAGGTTACTTTGCAAGTAATTCGCCAGATAAAAACAAAATCATAGTACCATACCGTGCTAATAATACTGGAAATATAATAGGATGGTATGAAGTGTCAGGACAAAAAACAGATGCAGTTCCCGTTGTTAGTGGAATCTACCAATTGAATGGGGACGGATATGTGATGAATGGCGAATTAAACACCAATGGTTCGACACTTAACAATCGTTTTGCTATTTATTCTACTCCACAAAATGCAATTATTTATCTCGATTATATCACATCTAAATCCGCAGTTACAATTACATCTGAGAAGGGTGGCTTGTTAGCTATCTCTACCGATGAACTAATGAAGACAACTCGTACATTATATTATGAGAAGGCTGGAGAAATCACTCATAAGCAGTCTGATGGTTCTACATTCTTCAAAGTTCAGTCTGATTGGGTTAATATAGATAATGAACTGGGGGTAGTTGGAATAAATAATAAAAATATTGCTTTTGGTGATAGAGGGGCTAATAACTCCATCTATACATCGAAACTCTATCCTATGTATTCAAACGAAAATCGTTCGATTGCTGCTGGTACGGTTGTTGATGCTCGCAACCTCATATATTATAGTTTGCAATCTGCAGTGGAGACACAGGCTGCTGCAAAGGCAATCATGCCTCTTCGCTTGATGTTACCCGAAGGGTGGAACGGAGTGATTGCACCTGATGCGAGTTATTCATATATCCTTATCAGTAATTTCTGTGGCGTAAACAACGAAGCAACAATCAAAGGACTTAATTTGAACGGATTCTCGCCAGTTTTTTATCAGCCAACAATTATTACTGAAAATGGTGCTACTGTGACTTTCCGTACTATGCAGAATAATTCTATTGCTCAGTCCCTTAGGTTTATGATTCAAGGAAGTGATATTTCTGCAAATTTAGTAAATGATACAACTGCATATATAATTTCATCTGCCAATACCACAATAAAGGTGTCTATTGCTCAAAGAGACAATAGAAAGGCTGCTCTTCGTGAGGGAATTACTCTTGTTAAAGGTGAAGTGGTAAAGGTTTTCCTTAACAGTAATAATGAGGTGATTGTTGAAAAAACTGTACTTCCAGAAATAAAAGATAAAGACTATACAGGTTATATACAGAATCCTTCGTTTGAAGGAAATTCTGTTGCAGGGTGGAGCGGTTCTCCTGTGGTAAATAATAATTGTGCAGAGAAATTCAATACTACAGTTAATGTGGGTCAGACTATAACTGGTCTGCCACATGGCGTATATCGCCTCAATTGTCAGGGGTTTTATCGTTATGGTTCGTATGAAGCTGCTGCACAAAGTCGTTCTGCTGGTTCAGAAAAGCTGAATGCATATCTGGTTGGTGGTTTGTCAAAAACACCTCTCTGTTCTATCTACGACGAAGCGGGAAAATGTGGAGCAGTTGGAGTTAATGTATCTCCATACGGATATATTCCCAATACGATGGAACAGGCTTCAATCTATTTTCAAAAGGGATTCTATCCTGTTTCCTTGTTTTGTATTGTAGGTAATGATGGAATATTACCTATCAGTATTTCAAAGACAACAACAAGGACAAATGACTGGTGTATATTTGACAATTTCTCGCTTACTCGTATTTACCCGCAAGAAATTATTGAGGCTTATATGGCTATTTCACCTGAATGTCCGATGTCTGAATATGACATAGATAATGATGGGCAATTGACTATCGCAGATATAACTCAAACAATTGAGGCAACCAGGTAAACAGACAGCCTGGTTTTTTATTATATTTTTTATAAAATGATTTTTTGAAAAAATTTTGTGTGCACTAGCCCTTTTTTGTATATTTGCCGATATTTTCAAAAAATACACTCTACCATGCTTACACAACAAGACAAAGATTATCTCGCACAGAAAGGTATTTCTGAGGAGAAACTGAATGCACAACTGAATAACTTTAAAACTGGATTTCCATTTCTGAAATTGGCTGGGGCAGCTTCCCCGGAGAAAGGAATAACCATCCCCTCTGCCGATGAGAAGAAAGCATATCTCGCTGCTTGGGATCAGTATTTACAAGGAAACGGAAAAGTTTTGAAGTTTGTACCGGCGAGTGGTGCTGCAAGCCGTATGTTCAAAGATTTGTTTGAATTCCTTGATGGCGACAGCAATACTCCAAACAATGCATTCATTGAAAAATTTTTCGCCAATATTAAGAAATTTGCTTTCTATAATGAACTCGATGCAGCTCTGATAGATCGTACAGGAAAGTCTATAGATCAACTTATAGCTGAGGGTAATTATAAAACAATTGTTGATTACCTGCTTAGTAGTAAAGGACTCTCATATGGTAAATTGCCTAAGGGATTGTTGAAATTTCACAGTTATGAAAAGGGAGCTCGCACTCCATTAGAGGAACATCTCGTAGAGGGAGCACTTTATGCTGGTGGAAAGACAGGCAATGTAAATGTACATTTTACTGTTAGTCCTGAACATAAGGAATTGTTCAAGGTTCTATTTGCTGAAAAACAAGCCGAATATGCTGACATGTATAATGTTAAGTATAGTGTGAGTTTCTCAGAACAGAAGGCAAGCACTGATACAGTTGCAGCTAATCCTGATAACACGCCTTTCCGTACAGAGGATGGCAAGATACTTTTCCGCCCAGGAGGACATGGAGCACTTATTGAGAACTTGAACGATTTGGATGCCGACATTATCTTTATAAAGAATATTGACAATGTGGTTCCAGATCGTCTAAAGCCTGAAACTGTAGAATACAAGAAACTGATTGCAGGTGTACTTGTAAGCAAACAGAAGCAGGCATTTGAATATTTGAAGAAACTTGATTCTGGCCGATATGTTCATTCTGAATTAGAAGAGATGATACACTTCCTCCACAACGACCTATGTCTGCGTAATCCAGAACTTAAGGATTTGGAGGATGCAGAATTGGCAATCTATCTGAAGAAGAAGCTTAACCGACCAATGCGTGTTTGTGGTATGGTAAAGAATGTGGGGGAACCTGGTGGTGGTCCATTCTTAGCATATAATCCTGATGGTACTATCAGTCTGCAAATACTTGAGTCATCTCAAATAGACACTAATAATGCAGAGTATGTGAAGATGTTTAAGGGTGGCACTCACTTTAACCCTGTTGATCTGGTTTGCGCTGTAAAAGACTATAAAGGTAATAAGTTTGATCTTACAAAATATGTTGATCCTCAGACTGGATTTATTTCCAGCAAGTCTAAGAATGGTAAAGAATTGAAGGCACTTGAGTTGCCAGGACTGTGGAACGGAGCCATGTCTGATTGGAACACTATTTTTGTTGAGGTTAGTCTTGGTACATTTAATCCTGTAAAAACTGTAAACGATCTTTTGCGTGAGCAGCATCAATAAGGAACTGTTTTCGACATTGTATAATATTTTATATATTGAATTTGATAAAAAAATATTTTCCTGAACTTACAGAAACTCAAGTTGAGCAAATTGCTCAGCTTGAGTCGCTGTATGGAGAATGGAATCAGAAAGTCAATGTGATATCACGTAAGGATATCCAAAACCTCTACGAGCATCATGTTCTTCATTCTCTTGGTATAGCTAAAGTAATAAGGTTTACTCCAGGCAGTAAAGTGATGGATCTTGGCACAGGTGGAGGTTTTCCTGGTATTCCACTAGCAATCCTTATGCCAGATGTGGAGTTTCATCTTGTTGATAGTGTGGGGAAGAAGGTAAAAGTTGCGGAAACAGTAGCTAAGAATATAGGTCTGACAAATGTCACATGTTCACATTGTAGAGCTGAAGATATAAAAGCGGAATATGATTTCATTGTTTCTAGAGCTGTTATGCCATTTGTTGATTTGATGAAATGTGGAAGAAAAAATATCTCTAAGAAACAGAGAAATTCTCTACCAAATGGATTTGTTGTTCTGAAAGGTGGTGATTTGCGTGCAGAGATGTCAAGCATGAAAAACCTTTGTACAGAATGGGAACTGTCCGATTGGTTCACAGAAGACTATTTTAAAGAAAAAAAAGTAGTACATGTTTGTGTTAAGAATTTATTCAAAACGAAGTGTTAGAAGTTAAAACATTTATAGTAAATCCGCTGGAAACGAACTGCTTTGTTATTTCTGACGAGACAAAAGAAGCCGTAATCATTGATCCCGGTATGTTTGCTGAATCTGAGTGGGATGAGGTGAAGGAGTATGTTGACAGTCACGGTCTTTGTATGAAGCATTGTCTGCTTACTCACACACACTTTGATCATGTTATGGCTTGCCATTATGTGGAAAAAGCATGGGGACTCCGTCCTGAGGGACATGCTGATGACGTGGACCAATATAAAGACTTACGACATCATACATCTATGTTCCTTGGTTTCTCAATGGATATTCCTTTGCAGCCACCATTTGGTAAATGTTTAAACGAAGGCAACTCTATCACATTTGGTTCTCACACCATTGATGTTCTCCATACACCAGGTCATTCAAGAGGTAGTGTATGTTATTATATAAAGGATGAAAAAATTCTGTTTGCAGGTGATACACTATTTGCTGGCAGTTGTGGTCGTACAGATCTCACAGGAGGAAATTACACTCAAATGATGCATTCGCTATCAAGACTCACATCATTACCTGCTGACACAATTGTATATACTGGTCATGGTCCAGAAACAACCATAGAAAAAGAAACGAGATGGATACAAGCAGTTTACAGAAGATAAAACAGAGATATGGCATTGTTGGAAATGCTGAAGGGCTAAATCGTGCACTTGACATAGCTGTTCAAGTAGCACCTACTGACTTGTCTGTACTCATTGTCGGAGAGAGTGGTGTAGGAAAGGAAGTCATTCCACGTATTATTCATGACAATTCCAGTCGAAAGCATAATAAATATTTTGCTATAAACTGTGGTTCTATTCCAGAAGGTACAATAGATTCAGAACTATTCGGACATGCTAAAGGGGCTTTCACAGGTGCAATAGGTGAGCGTGAAGGCTACTTTGGAGTGTCGAATGGCGGAACACTTTTCCTTGATGAAGTCGGCGAATTGCCACTTGCCACTCAAGCCCGTTTGCTTCGTGTACTTGAAACAGGTGAATACATCCGTGTTGGAGAAAATGAAGTAAAACATACTAATGTCCGTATTGTTGCAGCTACAAATGTGAATATGCAGAAAGCTATTAGGGAAGGACGTTTTCGTGAAGATCTCTACTATCGTCTTAGTGCTATTCCAATCAGTATGCCACCATTGCGTGAACGCGGTAATGATATAGAACTCTTATTCCGTAAGTTTGCTTATGACATTTCTGAGAAGTATCATATGGATCCAGTACAACTCACACCTGATGCACGAGCTTTACTTTTGAAATATAAATGGCCAGGTAACATTCGTCAGTTACGTAATCTGACAGAACAAATATGTGTCATAAGTGAAGAAAGAAAAATTACAGCTGACACTTTGCGCCTATATGGTGTGAGTGACGATTCTTTGCCAGGTGGATTGGTATATCAGAATGGTGCATCAGCCGATTCTGAAAACCATACATACGAAAAAGATCGTCAACAGATTTTGCAGCTCATAAGCAGTTTAGGAAAGGAATTGAAAGATTTGAAAGACTTTGTATATGGTGCAGCATCTGTTCGGCACGCTTTGCCTGCTGGAAATAGCTCGTTCCGTCATGTGGATTCCGATGGTAATGTTCAACATATTAATATGTCAGAATATGGGCAACAACTCGACGAAACTCCTATTCAGGAATATGTTGAGCAAGAAGCTACTCCTTTGTCTATTCGTGATATGGAACGAAATAATATAGAGAAAGCTTTGAACAAATATAATGGCAATCGCAAGAAGGCTGCTGAGGAACTGGAAATATCTGAACGCACCCTCTATCGTAAAATAAAGGAATTTGGTATCAGTACAATGATGCTTCTGTTAATTCTTACTTCATCTTTAACTTTGTTCACTTCGTGTAGTGTTAGTTATAAATTCACAGGAACAAGTCTTAACTATGACAAAGTCAAAAGCATCAGTGTTGACAAGTTTCCAATTCGTTCTTCATACGTTTGGGCACCAATGGAATCTATGTTCTATAATACTCTTGTTGACGAATATGCGAAGAAGACTAAATTGACAGTTTTGAAACGAGGTGGTGACCTTCAGGTATCGGGCGAAATAGTTGAATATAGCCAGACAAATAAGAGTGTTGCTGCTGACGGCTATTCGGCTCAGACACAATTGAAGATCACAGTAAACGTTAGATTTGTAAATAATTCAAATCATAGTGAAGACTTTGAACAGCGATTTAGTGCTACTGCTGATTACGATTCCTCTCAACAATTAGCACAAGTGCAGGATGCTCTTGTACAAGAAATCATTAACGAAATCGTTGACCAGATATTTAATGCCACAGTTGCAAACTGGTAAAAGATACATTATATATTATGTTTGACATTCAGAAATATTTATCAGCCCCCACATTGCTTAATGAAGAAACATTGAGTGAGTTGAGTCAGATTATAGAACGTTATCCGTATTATCAGACGGCTCGCATACTTTATCTTCTTAACCTTCATCAACTCGATCATGTGTCGTTTAATACAGAATTACGAAATTCTATGATTTTTATTCAGGATCGTAATTACCTGTTCCAACTGTTTGAGGGTCAGCGTTACGAACTTCTTAAATATTTGACAGTTTCTAAAAATTACGATGCTTCTCCTCAACCGTCTATTGTTAATCTGACAAATGACTACACATCCTATATGGAGGGACTTGATGATATAGTCCTCGATGTCGACAATGCGACAGGTAAGAGTATATTGCCACAGCTTAAGAATAGTGACCTCATTGATGCCTTCCTGGCTCAAGAAGAAAGAAAGAATTAAAATTTTTTATAAAATCTTATTGCATTTCAATTAAAAGTATTAACTTTGCACCCGCAATAAAAATAAAGAAGAAAAAATACTATGTATACATTAATTATTGTACTTATTCTCATTGCATCTGTTTTGATGTGTGGAATTGTACTTATACAAGAATCAAAGGGTGGTGGACTTGCATCAAGTTTTTCCACTTCAAATCAAATTATGGGTGTTCGTAAGACAACGGATTTCCTTGAGAAGGCAACATGGACTCTTGCATGTGCAATGGTTGTTTTGAGTGTTGTTTCGTCAGCTTTTATCACAAAGACTACTATTGAGGAAGCTCCGATTCAGATTACTACTCCTGCAAATCAGTCAACTGATGCAGGTAACATCCCTTCATTCCCAGCTAACAATAATCAAGCAAAATAATAAGCCTGTGAAGGTGAAATTTCATAGATATTCATTGATAATAGTAAAAATTTAAGGGTTTAACAAAAATTTTAGAAGGAGAATCTCCGTGAGGAAACTCTCCTTCATTTTTTATGTATGTTGTCTGAACTTATTTTTTATTTCGTTCGAAAAGTAGCTTTTTTTCTCTCTCTATGGCTGGAGCAGTAAACTCTTCAGGAACAAACATCCAATGTCCTCTTGGTTTTGGTTCTATCACACCTTTAGCCTTGATATATTGCAACATATAATATCTGATATCCATCTTGGACATGGCCTTTATGCGATGTTCTATCTCTTCTTTTGTTAATCCGGCACCTTTGGTGAGTAATTCACCTCCACCATTTGCTCTGTAAGCAGTCATCGCCACAATATATTTGTGTTCCATATCGAATGGCTGCCCATCGTCCATACAAAATATGTTTATTCGTTCACCAACTGGTTTTCTTACATCTACTTCATATTTTATTCCTGCAGCAGAATCGAAGTTAAAAATGAAGTTTGCAAATCCCATCATGTCAGGTTTGTTCTTCATGGGAGCAATCTGCAACATCAGGTCATCTGCACTTTTCATCTGATTTATCCATCCTCCATAGCTCATCTCCAGGTAATCTTTTATTTCCTTACCTGTCATCTCTAAGGTGAATAGATGATCTTCAAAGCGGGAGATGTCGAATAAGTTGCTAATACTCACTTCGCCAGCCTCAATTGAAGCATTGAAAAAGAGTGGGGCAGAGAAGGAAATGTCGGCTCCTGAGATAAACAGTTGCAATTCTTGAATCAGGTCGATATATGCTGAAGATCCGAAGTATGCATCTTGTATGTCTATTCTGTTGGTAAACACTCCGATTTTCTCCTCAGCATATTTTTTAACTGCCTGAAAATCTTTCATGAATATACGCATATACTCTATTGTATTTGTATTGCGTAGTCCTCCGATGTATTGTATTTTTGCTTCAGTCTGTTTGTCTAAAACATTGTCCTTTTCATCTATGTCGAAAGTAACATCTACCTCGGCAACTGAAATAGCATGACAACCAGGATTCAGACACCAAATTTCCTTTCCTTCAGGATTAGCAATCTGTTCTATGTTACTGGAGTGGTCATGACCATACAGAATGATGTCAAATCCTGCCACTTGCTCGGCTACATCCCTTACTTCATTTTCTTTATATTGCTCAGTTTCTATTCCTTCACTCATGCCCGAGTGGAACAGACCGATTATATAGTCTGGCTTTTCAGTTTCTTGTACCTTTTTAACCCACTTTTCAGCACTTTCCTTTACACCCTCAAACTTCATGTCACTCCAAATCTGATGTGGAATCCATTGAGGAATAGCGGCTGTAATAAAACCGATTACTGCTATTTTTACACCACCTCTACGTAAAATGGTGTATGGCTGGAAATATGGTTCATTTGTTTCTGTGTCAATAACATTTGCTCCGAGTACTGGGAAGTTGCAGCTATCTACATAGCTGTCAAATACTTCATGGCCTGTTTCAATGTCATGATTACCTACGACAGCAACATCATAGCCAATATAATTACATATATCTGCTACTCGATGATGCCCTTCGCGAGCTACAAAATTAAAATAATAGCTTGTTGGTTCACCTTGCAACATATCGCCGCCATCAATTAGGATGGTACCTGCAGGATTCTCCTTGCATTGTTGTGCTACATATCCGTGTACCCTTTGCAGGCTACCTTTACACCAGCGAGCATGTCGAAAGTCGTAAGGAAAATAAAAGCCATGCACGTCAGTTGTGAAGATAATCTTTATCTTACTCTGCCTTGCATGACTTTCCATCTCTTATTCTATATTATGTTGTGAATCAGTTTGCCGCTTCAAATTCTTTCAAGAATCGTACATCATTTTCTGAGAACAGGCGCAAATCCTTTACTTGATATTTCAGGTTTGCTATGCGCTCCACACCCATACCGAATGCATATCCTTTGTATTTTTTAGAATCAATACCATTCAGTTCTAACACTCTTGGGTGAACCATTCCGCATCCGAGAATTTCAAGCCATCCGCTGCCTTTACACATCGAACAGCCCTTGCCCTTACAGAGTGTACAACTTACATCCATTTCAGCACTTGGTTCTGTGAATGGGAAGTAACTTGGGCGCATGCGGATTTGAGTGTCTTCGCCAAACATCTCCCTTGCGAAGAGCAGCAGAACCTGCATAAGGTCGGTAAAGCTTACATTCTCATCTACATACAGACCCTCTACCTGGTGGAAGAAACAATGGGCACGAGCTGATATTGCTTCATTTCTATATACTCGTCCAGGACAGACAATTCTGATAGGTGGCTGAGTATGTTCCATTACGCGACTCTGTACAGAGCTGGTATGTGTACGCAAGATGATGTCTGGATGAGACTCAACGAAGAATGTGTCCTGCATGTCTCGTGCCGGGTGGTCCTCAGCGAAATTCATGCTAGAAAATACATGCCAGTCATCTTCTACTTCAGGACCTTCAGCAAGTGAAAAACCGAGTCGTGAGAAAATATCAACTATTTCATTCTTTACAATAGTTAAAGGATGTCTGGTACCCAGTTCAACAGGGTAGGCTGTACGAGTTATATCAATTTGAGACTCTTCGCCGTCGCTCTGTTGCAGACTTTGTCTCAGTCCATTGATAACCTCCTGAGCTTTATTCTTAAGTTCGTTGATTTTGATACCAATTTCCTTCTTCTGTTCAGCAGGCACATTACGGAAATCATTCATAAGAGCCGTAATTTCACCTTTTTTACTCAAATACTTGATGCGCAGAGACTCAATATCCTCCGCATTTTTAGCTGTCAACTGCTCTACTTCAGCAAGCAAGTTCTGTATTTTCTCTAACATGTTTCTTAAATTTTGTGCGAAGGTATAAAAAAAATCCTTCATTTTCAAATATTTTATGAAAAGAAACTAGAGAATTTTTAATTCTTGCCTAAGAAATCTATGTTCATAAGTTGTGAACATAAGTTCATAAGTCATGAATACATGTTCATAAGCCTTGAACATAAGTTCATAAGTTATGAACATAGATTTGTGCGCGTAGAAAAATAAAATGTATGGCGTAGAAAAATAAAAATCTAGTAGGGGAAAAAGCAAAAACATGGTTGAGTGAAAAAATTTTTGTTGAATTTTTTGCGAAAAATTACTATATTATCAGAAAAAAGATATAACTTTGCAAGCTATTTATGCACTTGCGCGTGTAGAATGTTATTATAGTTTATTCTGTATGAGACAATTAAAGATTACGAAGAGCATCACTAATAGAGAGAGTGCTTCGCTCGATAAGTATTTACAGGAGATTGGTCGTGAGGAGTTGATTACTGTTGAAGAGGAAGTAGAACTGGCAGGACGAATTCGTAAGGGCGATCGTCGTGCCTTGGAAAAGTTGACTAGAGCAAACCTGCGTTTCGTGGTGTCTGTTGCTAAGCAGTACCAGAATCAGGGATTGAGTCTTCCAGACCTTATTAATGAAGGTAACTTAGGACTGATTAAGGCTGCTGAGAAGTTTGACGAAACTCGTGGTTTCAAATTTATCAGTTATGCAGTATGGTGGATTCGTCAGAGTATCCTGCAAGCTCTTGCTGAACAGAGCCGTATAGTTCGACTGCCTCTAAATCAGGTAGGTTCTCTGAATAAGATTAGCAAGGCATTCTCTAAGTTTGAACAGGAGAATGAGCGTCGCCCATCGGCTGAGGAGTTGGCTGAACAGCTTGATTTGCCTGTAGATAAAGTTGCAGACACAATGAAGGTAAGCGGACGACACATTAGTGTGGATGCTCCATTCGTTGAAGGTGAGGACAACAGCCTGCTCGATGTGTTGGTAAATGATGATTCCCCTATGGCTGACCGTTCGCTCGTGGGCGAGTCTCTTTCTAAAGAGATAGACCGCACACTCGACACTTTGACTCCAAGGGAGAAAGAGATAATCCGTATGTTCTTCGGAATTGGTGAACACGAAAAGACTCTTGAAGAGATTGGTGACAGATTCAATCTGACTCGTGAGCGAGTTCGCCAGATTAAAGAAAAGGCAATTCGCCGACTGAGAGCAAATTCGAAAAACAAACTATTGAAGCAGTATCTGGGATAAGATGAATCTTACAAAATACATAGGATTAATTCTGCTGACAGCCATTACTGCCGGAGTTTGGAATACCGCCGAAGCAAAGAAAGACAAGAAGGATTCGAGTGCTTCTGTTCCGTTCATTATGGAAAAGACTCCTGGAAAGGTGTATGTGTTCGGTGTGTCGCAACGACTGGGTGGCGAGGAGGTTTTTATTACAGAGATAAACGAAATAGACAGTCTTGCTCCACAGAAGAAAACCAAATTTCTTCCATTCCGATCGGCCTTGAGTCTTCAGCTACAAAGCTATACTGAGGGCGTTTTGGAAGCACCAAACCAAACAGTTAGCATTTTTTTCAGCGCAAAGAAAGATAAGCTGAAACAGACATTATCCAAGGTCAGAAAACGCTATCAGGCAAATAGTGGCAAAGAAGTTACTACGATTATCCTCGATGAGTTTAAGTTTAAGCATCCGCTTGATATGCATGCTGTTAAAACTGAAGGACAAGAAACAAATAACGCAATAAAAGAGTGACTCTACCAAGATACATTATAGTTCTTTTCGCAGCTACAATGCTGATGTTCTCCTGTAAAAAGGAAGAGCAGAAAGAAGAACCGAAAGAACATTATGGTACGACTAATGGTCGTACCGTTTTGGTATATATTGTTGCAGATAATAATATGTCTTCTCAAGCCCTGATTGACATCAGGGAAATGCTTATTGGTGCTAAATATTTAGGTGATAAGGATCATCTGATGATTTATCTGGATGATAATTCGTTGCCTAGAATATATGATGTTACAAACTCAAATGCCGGACAGGCATACAAAGATTTGACTCCGGTTTTTTCGTTCAGCAGCGAAGTAAACTCATGTACTTACGACCAGCTGTTGTGGGTTTTGAACTATATGAAAGAACACTATGCAGCAGAAAGTTACGGACTTGTGATGTGGTCGCATGGTAGCGGATGGCTTCCTGCAACCCCGAGTGCTAACCCCAAAACATATGGTGTAAAGAGTCGTTCGTTTGGTGTAGATCAAGACGGAAAAAGTTTCACAGGTCATCAAATGGACATAGAGGAGATTGCTCAAGCTATTGAAGACTTTCAGAAGGTAGATTTTTTGATTTTCGATGCTTGTTTCATGCAGAATATTGAAGTAGTTTATGCTCTGAGAAACACAGCAAGGACTATTATCAGTTCTCCTGCTGAAGTGCCTGGTGATGGAGCCCCATATCATACGATGTTAAAACCAATGTTTGAAGATGAAGGTTATGTGACAGGTATGGTTGATGAATATTATAATGTATATAAAAGTTCAACAGTATATGGTATTCTTCTGTCGGCTGTGAATTGTGAATCTCTTGAACATTTTGCTGAAGTGACTCGTGTTTATGTACAGAAATACAAACAGGAACTGCTGACAACAGAATATGTTGACGATAATAATAATCCTACTATTTTGGACTATTTCTGGTTTGACAAGTATACTAGTAGTTCTCTCCAGTATCCGGACTACTATGACATTAAAGGCTTGATGAAGAAGGTGATGACGACAGAAGATTATGCGGTTTGGAGTGAGGAACTAAATAAAATCATTGGTGCTAGTGTGTATACTAACCTGTGGTTTTCTGCAGCAATGAATAAACAGTATAAAACTGTTGATGGAGACCAGTATAGTGGTGTGTCAATGCATGTTCCATTAGAAAAGTATGCTGTTAAGGATTCTGGTTTTAAACGTTTCGCAAGTTCGTATTATGATACAGAATGGGCACAGAAAGTTTGGGAATAAAAATTAAATGGAAAGCAAATATTATAAAGTTGGTGGACATACATATAAGTTGGTGTTTCTTGATGATAGGAATACCGACAAATTGCTGATGTCGAGCAAACCGTTTGAAGTAAACCCAACAGAGGAAAACCTGATGTTTACTATGCAGGTAAACGATAACTGGGCCCCTCAAGAAAAAGGACAGGAAATAGGTCACTTCGACTGTGGAGGTAACATGCATGATGTTTACAAACTGAATGATGGTTCGTATCAGATCTTAGTTTCTAATCCGGCAGGACATAAGTGTTGCCTGATGGAAACAAATGCGACTTTCGATTTTGCTAATGTCAAACTGAACGGATCGGATTCAATGCGTACATTCGGACTGAACAACGCATTGATGATGGTTTATGCCTTTGCCGGTTCACTTCGTAATACTGTCTTGATTCATGCTTCTGTGGTAAGAAAGGACGGCTTCGGATACCTTTGTCTGGGAGTGAGCGGAACAGGTAAAAGTACACATACAGGTCTGTGGCTTAAACATATAGAGGGTACAGACCTGATGAATGATGATAATCCTGTAGTTAGGGTAGAGGAGAACGGAACAGTTAGGGTGTATGGTTCGCCTTGGAGCGGAAAGACTCCTTGCTATAGAAATACTGATGCGCCTGTCGGAGCCTTCCTCCAACTGAAACAGGCTCCATACAATAAAATAAGACAGATGACTGTTGTTGAGACTTTTGCCTCGTTGCTGCCTTCGTGCTCTGTAATGAAATGGGACGAAAGAAATTATACTGGAGTGTGTGATACAGTCAAAGCAATTATGGAACATTCAAAGACCTTCCTGCTTGAATGTTTGCCAGACGAGGCAGCCTGCCAATTGAGTTATAGTACCATAAGAGCTGTGTAGATTCAGAGAAATGGAAACAATCCAGTTGCAAAATGATGTATTCTTGCCACAGGTGGTAGAACTCATAAACGAAGGACATACTGTTACGATTATGGCACGAGGAAATAGTATGATGCCTTTTATCAAGGATGGACGTGATTCTCTGATTTTTTCAAATCTAAACTTAGATATTAGAGTAGGGGAAGCTGTGCTGGCAGAGATACACAAAGGAGTGTTTGTTTGCCATAGGATAGTAGAGATAAAGGACGGGAAAGTTACGCTTAGAGGTGATGGAAATGTGCAGGGTACGGAAACTTGCCGTATTGAGGATGTGAAAGCACAACTTGTTGCCGTGAAGAGATGTGGCAAATACTATGATTTAAGAACTTCGAAAGTGTGGAAAATATATTCTTTCTGCTGGACAAGACTTCTGCCATTAAGACGCTATTTACTGGCTTTATACCGTTTGCTGGCTATGCACCAATTGCCACAAAGATGGCAAAGGAAATAATATCTGAATATTCTGCATTTCTTTTTTCTTCGTTTAAGATTTTTATATAACTTTGCTTATGATTTAGTAAAGGAATTCCGTATCTTTGCAAAGATTATATAATGGTTATATATTTAATATGAAGATTAAAGAAGGTTTTGAATTACGTACCATCTGTGGAGAAAATATTATTATCTCACATGGAGTGGAAAACATAAATTTTACACAGATTATAACTCTGAACGAATCAGCTGTGTCGATTTGGAATGCTCTTATAGGTAAAGAGTTCGACTTAAACGACATAGTTAAAGTGCTGACTGACGAATATGATGTACAGGAAGAAGTAGCTCGGAAAGATGCAGAAGACCTTATTGAGAACTGGAAGAAGATAGGACTGGTAGGATGAATGTTAAGATTGAATCGAGTTGGAAGGAGGTTTTGCAGACAGAGTTCGACAAACCTTATTTCGTTAAGTTGACAGATTTTGTCCGCGACGAATATAAACATTGTAAGGTTTATCCTCCAGCTGGTCTTATTTTTAACGCATTTAATCTATGTCCGTTCAACAATGTCAAAGTGGTATTGATTGGGCAAGACCCATACCACGAACCAGGACAAGCACATGGACTCTGTTTTTCCGTAAACGACGGAGTACAGTTTCCACCTTCGTTGCTGAATATATTCAAAGAACTGAAAAGTGACATTGGTAAAGATATTCCTCAATCTGGAAATTTAAGCCGATGGGCAGAGCAGGGAGTATTATTACTAAATGCAACACTTACCGTGAGAGAGCATCAGGCCGGAGCTCATCAGGGAAAAGGCTGGGAGGAGTTTACGGATGCTGTTATCAAAATACTTAGCGAGAAGAAAGATGGATTGGTTTTCATGTTGTGGGGTAGTTATGCTCAAAGCAAAGCAAAACTGATAGACGAAAGTCGTCACTATGTATTACGCTCAGCACATCCATCGCCATTGTCAGCATATAGAGGCTTCTTCGGAAATCATCATTTTTCACTAACAAATGATTATTTGTCGAAAAATGGAAAAACAATAATAAACTGGTAATAAATATTCTATAATATATTATGAGTAACGCTTCAGACGAAAAAGAAAAAAAAGCAAAGGATTTCGGTCACATGCCTAAGATACTAATTGGATTATGGGGCTTTGTGTTGTTTATATTTGCTTGCATAGCAATATTTATATTCAGTATCTCACAGGGTTGGTTTGGCGAGTTGCCTCCTGTGTCGGACTTGGAAAACCCGATAAACAAATATGCATCAAGGGTATTTACAAGTGATAATAAATTACTTGGAACATGGAGCTATGCATCGGAGAATCGTGTTATGGTGACATATGATTCACTACCACAAAATCTTGTAAATGCATTAGTTGCAACTGAAGATGAACGTTTTTTTGATCACTCTGGTGTTGACCTTAGAGCATTGATGCGTGCTATAGTGAAGCGAGGAATTATGCACCAAAAATCAGCTGGTGGTGGTTCTACTATCACTCAACAGTTAGCTAAGCAGCTCTACTCGGAAGTTGCAAGAGATACCCGTAAACGTCTGATGCAGAAACCTATCGAATGGTATATTGCTGTTCAGTTGGAAAGGTTCTATACAAAAGAAGAAATCTTGACGATGTATCTTAATTATTTTGATTTCCTGAATAATGCTGTTGGCATCAAGAATGCTGCCAAGACATATTTCGGACATGATCGCGTACAGGATTTAAATCTCGTAGAATGTGCAACATTAGTGGGTATGTGTAAGAACCCTTCACTTTATAATCCAAGACGATTCTTGGATCGTAGCCGTAACCGACGTAATGTGGTTTTAGCTCAGATGCACAAGTCGGGGTATCTTTCAAAAGAAGAAATGTTAGCTGCTCAGAAGAAGCCTCTCGATATAAGCCACTTCCATGTTCAAGACCATAAGGAAGGTATGGCTCCTTATTTCCGCGAATATCTGCGTCGTATATTCATGGCAAAGAAGCCAGATAAAGATAATTATGCAGCATGGCAGTATCAGCAGTTTTATGATGACAGCCTTGCATGGGAGAACGACCCTCTGTATGGTTGGTGTAATAAAAACGTAAAGAAAGACGGTTCTCATTATAATATATATACTGACGGACTAAAGATATACACTACACTTGACAGTCGTATGCAACAGTTTGCAGAGGAATGTGTTGCAAATCATGTGTCAGGATATTTGCAGAAAGCATTTGACGAAGAACAGAAAGGCAATCCGACTGCTCCGTTCTGGGAATTGTCAAACGAAAAGATTGATCAGATTTTGCATAGAGCTATGCGTCAAAGCGAACGTTATAGAGTGATGAAAAACGATGGATGTTCGGATGAAGAAATCGAAAAGGCTTTCAATACAAAGACTCCAATGATGCTCTACGGCAAGACAGAAGAAGTTGAGATGACTCCGCTTGACTCAATTCGATACTATAAACACTTCTTGAGAACTGCCATGATGGCAATGGACCCAAGAAATGGACATGTAAAAGTGTATGTTGGCGGACTGAACTACAGATATTTCCAGTATGACAATGTCTTGGGTGGTGGAAGACGACAGATAGGTTCTACTATGAAACCATTCCTCTATACATTAGCTATGGAAAACGGATTCACACCGTGTGATGTAGCTCCAAATGTTCAGCTGACATATGGTTCAGGACCAATGGCTTGGACTCCAAGAAACGGTTCAAAAGCTCGTTATGGAGAGATGGTTACGCTAAAATGGGGACTCTCACAATCGAACAACTGGATAGCAGCATATGTAATGAGTCAGCTGAACCCGAATGCACTCATCGATTTAGTACACCTGTTTGGTATCACAACTCAGAATATGCACCCATCATTGCCTTTGTGCTTAGGACCATGTGATGTCAGCGTGGGCGAAATGGTTAGTGCTTATACAGCCTTTGCTAATAATGGTGTACGATTCTGTCCACTCCTCGTTTCACACATCGAAGATTCAGATGGTAACATCATTGAGACCTTTACTCCAAGAATGAATGAGGTAATGTCACAGGAGTCTTGTTATAAGATGATAGATATGCTGCGTGCAGTTATTGACCACGGAACAGGTCGTTCGTTGAGAACTGAAAAGTATGGCATCACAGCAGATATGATTGGTAAGACTGGTACTACAAATTCTAATGCTGATGGTTGGTTTATGGGAGTTGTGCCAAAATTAGTGGTAGGTTGCTGGGTTGGTGGCGAGGACCGAGATATCCACTTCCGTAGTATGGCTTTCGGACAAGGTGCAAGAGCTGCTCTACCTGCAGTAGGTAATTTCTTAAAAAAGGTTTTTGCTACTAAAGAATTTGGTATTGCTCAAACTGATACATTTGCAATTCCTAATAATTTCAAATTCTGTTCTAGCGACCTTGATGACCTAGATTCTGCACCAAAGACTCCCGTGGAAGAAAGTGAAATGGATTCAAATTTCCAATAACCTGAAATCTATTCAAATTTCCAATAACCTGAAATCTATATAATTTATTATTTATGAAATTTATAGGTATTATTCCTGCAAGATATGCTTCTACAAGATTTCCCGGCAAGCCATTGGCAATGCTGGGAGGAAAGATGGTGATTGAACGTGTTTACAGACAAGTAGAAGGTGTGTTTGATGCTGTTGTAGTTGCTACAGATGACGAAAGAATAGAAAAAGCTGTAAAGTCATTTGGTGGTAATGTAGTGATGACAAGTACTAGCCACAGAAGTGGAACAGATAGATGTTATGAAGCTCTACAGAAGGTAGGTGCTGATAAGTTTGATGTTGTAGTTAATATACAAGGAGATGAACCCTTCATTCAGCCATCTCAATTACAAGCTATTAAAGGGTGCTTCGATGATGAAACAACAGATATTGCGACTTTAGTGAAACCATTCACAAAGAAGGATGGTTGGGATGCATTGAAAAATCCGAATTCTCCGAAGGTTGTTCTAAATAAAAATATGGAGGCTATGTATTTTAGCCGTTCAGTTATTCCATATTTTCGTGGAAAGGATAATGATGAATGGTTAGAAAATCATACATATTATAAACATATTGGACTTTATGCCTATCGCAGACAAGTATTAGCTGAAATTACCGCTCTTCAGCAAGGAGATCTGGAAAAGGTGGAATCACTCGAACAACTTAGATGGCTTGAGAATGGTTATACGATAAAAGTTGCTACCACAGATGTAGAAACAATAGGAATTGATACCCCCGAGGATTTACAAAGGGCAGAAGAATTCTTAAAGCAATAGAAAGAATTATTCATTTAGTAAGTCTGGGCGTAACATTTTGGTACGTTTTAATGCCTGCTCGTATTCCCATTCTTTAATTTTAGCTTCATGACCTGATAGCAATATGTCAGGAACTGTCCATGTTTCATCTGGATTTTCAACTGGATGGTATTCAGCAGGACGAGTATATACGGGTGGTTCGAGGAGGTTATCTTGAAAAGAATCGGACAAAGCACTTTGTTCGTCACCAATTGCTCCAGGAAGCACTCGGACTATAGCATCAGTCATGATGGCAGCAGCTAGTTCACCACCCGTAAGCACAAAGTCGCCAACAGAAATTTCTCTAGTAATTAGGTGTTCGCGAATGCGGTAGTCAATCCCTTTATAATGTCCGCAGAGAATAATGATATTTTGCTTTAACGAGAGTTCGTTTGCTACTGGCTGTGTAAACTTTTCACCATCTGGAGCTGTAAAAATAATCTCATCGTAGTGACGCTCCGATTTCAGTTTGGAAATACAGGCATCAATAGGCTGGCATTGCATGAGCATTCCTGCAGCACCACCAAAAGGGTAGTCATCTACACGTTTATGTTTGTCAATGGTATAATCGCGTAGATTATGTATGAATATTTCAACTAATCCTTTCTTTTGTGCCCGACCAAGTATACTTTCTTTGATGAACGGTTCAATCAGTTCTGGTAGCACGGTTATAATATCTATTCTCACAGAATTTTAGTTTTATTGTTTATATATTCGACTACTAAATTATTCAACAGTCACACTCTTTGCTAAGTTGCGAGGCTGATCCACATCCTTACCTTTGCATATTGCAACGTAGTAGGCGAGGAGTTGGAGTGGAATAGTTGCGAGAAGTGGTTCGAGGCATTCAAGTGTCTTAGGTAGTTCAATTGTAGCATCAGCCATCTTCTTTATTGTTTCATCGCCTTCACTTACAATAGCAATAACACGTGCTCTACGTGCTTTTATTTCCTGTATGTTTGATACAACTTTCTCATAGAGTTCATTTTTAGTGGCTATTACAACTACTGGCATTTCGTCATCAATCAAGGCGATAGGTCCATGTTTCATTTCTGCTGCAGGATATCCTTCCGCATGGATATAGCTGATTTCTTTCAGTTTGAGAGCACCTTCAAGAGCAACGGGGTAGTTGTATCCACGACCTAGATAAAGGAAGTTGTGAGCATAGGTAAAGATCTTACTGATGTCTTTAATTTTATCGCATTGCTTGAGCAGAACCTTCATTTTTTCAGGAATGTTGTGCAATTCACGAATAGCTTCTTCGTATTTGTTTTGCTTAACATTATTTCGAGCTTTTCCTAAGGCAAGAGCTAACATTGTGAGTACTGTTACCTGTCCGGTAAACGCTTTTGTACTTGCAACACCTATTTCTGGTCCTACGTGAATATAACTACCTGTATGGGTGGCGCGAGGAATGCTACTGCCAATGGCGTTACAAACTCCGTATATGAAGGCTCCCTTCTTCTTTGCTAGCTCTACAGCCGCAAGGGTGTCGGCGGTCTCGCCACTTTGACTGATAGCAATTACAACATCATTACTGTTTATAACAGGATTGCGGTAACGGAACTCACTAGCATACTCTACTTCGCATGGGATTCCGCAGAAATCTTCGATTAACTGTTTTCCGATTAGTCCTGCATGCCAGCTAGTTCCACATGCAACTATAATAATACGACGGGCATCAACAAGTTTTTGCTTGAAGTCTATAACTGCACTTAGAATGACATTATTTGCTTCTACATTAACACGCCCACTCATACAGTCCATAATACAATCTGGCTGTTCGAAAATCTCCTTTAACATGAAGTGAGGATATCCACCTTTCTCTATCTGCTGAAGATTAAGTTCTACTTCAATAATATCATGTTTCAGTTCCTTTTCATAGAAATCTACAATCTTTACGTCGTGACCACGCTGGATGATAGCTATGTCTTTATCGTCAAGATATATAACTTTTTTTGTGTATTCAATGATTGGACTTGCGTCAGAACCAATAAAAAACTCATCGTTGCCTATTCCAATTACAAGTGGGCTAGATTTACGTGCAGCAATAATTTGGTCCGGATTTCTTTTGTCAAGAATGGCGATAGCATAAGCTCCAATGACTGTTCGGAGAGTCATGCGAACTGCACTTAATAAATCTAGGTTTTTGCTCGTTTGTATGTACTCAATTAGTTGAATGAGAACTTCTGTATCGGTATTGCTCTTAAATTTAACTCCTTTTTCAATAAGTTGTTTTTTTAATACAGCATAATTTTCAATTATGCCATTATGTATGATTGCAAGATTTCCACTGGTACTTATATGCGGATGTGCATTCACGCTATTGGGCTCACCATGAGTAGCCCAACGTGTATGAGCAATACCAACTGTTCCACTAGTGTCTTTGTCCTTAGCATATTCTTCAAGGTCGCTAACTTTACCTTTGGTTTTATAAACGTTAAGTTCCCCATTGTCATTAAGCAGGGCTACGCCAGCGCTGTCGTAGCCACGATACTCAAGACGTTTCAAACCATTTATCAAAATAGGGTAGGCCTTTTTCTTTCCTATATAACCAACAATACCACACATAATTTAATTAATTTATATATGACTTAATTTTTTATACCAATTTTTATATCGCTGCAAAGATAAGGTATTCTTGTAAAAGTGAAAAAATACAATTAAGAAAAAACATAAAAAAGTGAGCAACTTGCTTACGATGCTCACTTTTTGTAAGGATTAACTATATTTTAGTTGCAAAATGTCAATACAAAAACTATAATAATAAATTAAAACTGGTGCTCGTATGCTTTGTTTATAGCATTGAGTGCCTGCAAAGAACGAGGAAAGCCAATGTAAGGGAGCATTGCTGTTACAGCAGCAACCATTTCTGTTTTGCTCGTACCTGTGTTTTTGTTTGCAATAGCATGACTTTCCATTTGGTTAGGACAACCACCAAGACTAGCTAAGAAACAGAAAGTCATCAGTTCACGATGCTGAGCATCGATTCCGTTACGAGTGTAATAATCGCCAAAACAATAACTCTGAAGGAAGTCGATGATATGTTCTTGTCCCTTTGGACATGTTTGATACATGTTTTCGACAGCACCTTTTCCGAAAACATCCTCCATGTAAAGACGCCCTTTTTCTTTTCTGTCTTCCTGAGTGGTAGTAGCCTGTTCGTCAAGGGGTAGTTTTATGTCATTATTTTCAAATACCTCATTCATGATTGGTAGAAGGTCGATGACAAAATTAAAGCCTACATAAGGCATAGCTTGATAAACTACTTCACGGATTTCACGTGGCTTTACACCTACATTTAAACATGCATCAACATAATTTCTGAATTCTAACTTTGATCCACAACCAATTGTACTTGCTAATATACACATTACTCGAGTTTTCTCCAGTACGGGACCTTCGGTCAGAGCAAGACTCTCGTCGTAAGCAAAATTGTCAAATATTGCTGTCAATTCAGGATCGTGCTTCAGAGTATTCACACTATATCGTTGTGAGAATAGGCGTCTGATTGTTGCCTTTGCCTTCTCTGTAATGTTTAAACTTTTCATGGTTAATTACGTTTTGTTATATTTATGTTGCAAATATACAACCCTTATGATAATATGCAAAATAAAAAACTATTTATTTTGTTATATATAGATTACATTATATGATATTTTATATCAAATTAAAAATATTGTGATTTTATTCGTCTGAATTATCTTCAATGTCTTCTATATCTTCAATATCTTCAAGTGGAAGGTTGTCGTTATCAATTTCTTCGTCTGTATCTTCATCAAGATCATCGTCTTGATCAGAATTTTCATCATCAATGTCTGTCATGTCGTCGTCAGTATCGTTATCGTCATCAAAATCATTGTCTTCTTCCTCGTCATCACGAATAGTGAAGTCCGTTTTTATTTTCTCTACTTTTGGTTTTGCTTTCATAAAAATAGCTTCAATCCATGAACCTCGAATTATTTCGAGAATATCATAACCGTCAGCTTTACGACGTTCCAAAATTCCACCAGCACGATGCATGGTTGCTTCTGGTAGAGAGGTGTAGTCAACATAAAATGCAGATTCAATAACATCTTGGATTGAAAGCGAAAGTCCCTTCCATCCAGTACCCATATTTCTACGGATTAACTCCAGAACCTCTGTAGCATCAAGATGTTGAATATTTTCCAATGTTAGATCAGTTATCTTCTTGATTGCATGTTTGCGAATTGCTATTGCGTCAATATCACCTTCACTGGGGTAAGAGAAAATTTCATAACCTTGTTTTTCCAATTTATTAACTTGCTGTTCATCGTTTCTGGAGAGATACTGTATGTCAAAAACAGTGCGAATGATATTCATATAATGAGTTTCCATCTCATTATAGTCTTCTTCCTTCTTGCCCTCAACAAGCATATTAGCTAATTCACTTTCTGTTACAGACCAAATGTTACCTTTGGTAAGATCATCAAGAATCATTTCATTTCTTTCTTTCATAAACCATGATTTAATTTGCATGCAAAGGTACATATTTAGTTTTGTATTTACTATTTTCCATATTTTATTTTTTGTTTTTTGTCTACTAAAATCGTATCTTCGCAGAGAAATTGAAAATATAAAATCATTACACAGATGAAAGAATTAGAGTTAAAGTATGGGTGTAACCCAAATCAGAAGCCTGCAAGGGTTTTTATGACAAATGGAGAACTTCCTTTTGAAGTACTTTCAGGCAGACCTGGGTATATTAATTTATTAGATGCATTTAATTCATGGCAATTAGTAAAAGAATTAAAAGCAGCAACAGGAATGCCGTCTGCTGCGAGTTTTAAGCATGTCAGTCCTGCTGGAGCTGCTGTGGGTGCTCCTTTGAGCGATACATTAAAGAAAGTATATTTTGTAGATGATATTAAAATACCTTTGACACCAATCGCTACTGCTTATGCACGTGCAAGAGGAGCAGACCGTATGTCAAGCTATGGCGATTTTATTGCTTTAAGTGATACATGTGATGTTGCAACTGCTACTCTTATCAAACGCGAGGTAAGTGATGGCGTAATTGCACCAGATTATGAACCAGAAGCTTTGCAGATTCTTAGAGAAAAGAGAAAAGGGACATATTGTGTTATCAAGATTGATGCTGACTATAAACCAGATTCCATAGAACGCAAACAGGTATTTGGAGTTACTTTTGAACAAGGTAGGAACGAAATAGATTTGACCGGAGAGAATTTGTTTGAAAATATTCCGACACAAAACAAAACCTTCTCCGAGAATGCTAAGCGTGATTTAAAAATTGCTCTTATTACTCTGAAATATACTCAATCTAATTCTGTTTGTTATGTTAAGGACGGTCAGGCTATTGGCATAGGTGCAGGACAACAGAGTCGCATCCACTGTACCAGACTTGCTGGACAGAAGGCCGATACATGGTGGTTACGCCAATGTCCTAAAGTTATGAATCTTCCATTTAAGGATGGAGTTCGTCGGGCAGATCGTGATAATACAATTGATGTCTATATTGGCGACGAGTGGGAGGATGTATTGCGTGAAGGTATTTGGCAACAATTCTTTACAGAAAAACCAGAGCCTCTAACACGTGAAGAAAAAAAATCATGGATTGCAAAAAATACCAATGTTTGTTTGGGCTCTGATGCATTCTTCCCATTCGGTGACAATATTGAGAGAGCTCACAAATCAGGAGTTCAGTACATTGCTCAAGCGGGAGGATCTGTACGCGACGACAATGTTATTGAGACGTGCGATAAATATAATATTGCTATGGCCTTTACAGGTATAAGACTTTTCCATCATTAATATGGCTAGCGACGAAGAAATAAGATATGCAATCATGAATGGCATTTCGTTCTCAGGTGCAAAGAAAGAACGGAATGAAGATCCCAATAAGGTAAAAACCAAAGCCAGAGGCAAACAGTATCATACTGGTGCTCATGGCTCTGGTAGTGCTAAACATAAAGCTGAGATTCGTCAGAATGTAAAGAAGCGTGCCAGCCAACGACGAGGTAAATGACGATAGATGTACTCAAAAATTGTCAGTCCGATAAATACTGTTAGAATTCCTAGAAGTACATCGATGACATAGTGGTGACAGCTATATACAGCGGAAAACCATATTCCTATAGAGACAACTGCAAGGATGCTAATCCAAATGTGGTTGTCTTTTACTTTTGTTGCATAATAAAGGGCAATAGGGCAATAAGCTGCATGCAATGATGGGATTGCAGCAAACACATTTGCATTACCTGCATAAATAGAGTGAAATACTGGAATTCCTACGAGAGAATCGAAATGCTCAAAACCTGCTACATTTCCTGGGGTGTTGAAAATTGGTTCAAATCCATATTGCATTATGTACCATGGTGGGGCTGCAGGATGAATATAATACCCACAGAAGCCGACAAGGTTTACAAATAGGAATCCACATGCCAATCTAAATGCTAGCTTTTGTTGTTTTGTAAAAAAAAGCCAAATACAATAAAAAATAGGCAGTGGTACCCAACACAAATAGAATATACCTGATAAAATATCAAGAAATGCTATATGATGACCCTTAAAAAATTCGTTAGGAGTAACTAATACACCATCCGAAATAAAACCAAATAGTTGTTTTTCTAAATTATATACCCCAACGATATCAATACTGTTGAAGAGATAATTAGGAAAATATCGCATAGAGTTATATATCAACCCAAATGCTATAAAAGGCATTATGCAAATAAAGAAACGCTTCATTTCAACAAATTCCTTACATGGTTGATACGTACAAATGCTGTGTAATTAGCTAAAATAGCGATTATGATTTGTGGAGTAAGCAAAATCCACATAGGATCAAATGAATCACGTACTACAGGTTCTAATAGTCCGCAAAGCATAGCTCCAAAACTTGTTAAAACAACACGTTCAGGACGTTGCATGAGACCAACCTTGCATTCAAGTCCGAGACCTTCAGCACGAGCACGTACATAACTGACCATTATAGAACCAATAAGTGAAAGGAAAGTGATAACAGCTCCAATGGAATATCCGTGTTGCACAAAATAAAATGCAATACCCGATAGTGTGAAAAGTTCACAATATCGATCTAATACCGAGTCGTAAAATGCTCCGAAGGTAGAACACATATTTGCCGTACGAGCCATATAACCATCAACCATATCAAAAATGCTGAAAAGTAATATGGTTAATCCTGCATAACCAACTATCGAAAAATCGTCTGCAGGTACGTATAGAGCTGAATAAATAAATAATGAAGCAGCAAATATATTGCCGAGCAAACCTACTGTAGTCATCATATTAGGAGTAACTCCACATTTAACCATCAAGCGTACAGCGGGATCTATAACTACATATACGCCATGTTGAATAAAGTTGCGAAAATCATTAAAAGTCATTTTGTTTAAATATTTAGGTCGTGCATAAAAGTTCAAGCTTGATTTAATTCAGGCATGTCATTGTTTATAAACAAATCGTTTCTGCATTGTAAAGTTCCAAAAAATAGCAACTAGAATTGCAACAATAGTTTTGGATTCCATTACAATTCCAAAAGCTTTTGCTGTACCATCATGTGAAATGATGTTTGCAACAAGAGTGGTTCCTGCCGTATTCAATATTAGACTGCCTATCCATACAAGGAAGTAACGATATAATATTGTGCGTTTTTGCTGTTCTGTACCTTTGAATGTCCAGTTATAATTAATGATTGCATTTGTAATTCCTCCACAAGCAGCTCCTACAGAGGTGGCAATAACGTACCACCAACCTGCATATTGAACCAACAACGCAGTTGTTATAAAGTCAACAAAAGTGCTGATTAGCGACGATGTTTCAGCCTCAATGAATTGTATTATGAATCTTTTGAACTGCATTAAATCATTGTAACTTCAGTATCATCTTCTTCTGAAACTTGATCAAGTTTCAGTTTATCACTATCATCACGCTTGTCATGGAATTGTTTTTGTAGAGGATGCGCATGAATAGCATCATACTGTTTTCGGTTACGATATGCATCAATAGCAGCATATATGGCATTACGAAAAGCGTCAACTGATGCTATTCCTTTTCCTGCAATTTCATATTGAGCATCATGAGCAGGTGATGTTACGATAAAAGGTAAGCCAGAAATGTATCTATAGCCTTCTCTATGTGTGATAGCCTTGAATGGAACCATTGCTTGATCATAGTACATTGTGAGCACAGCATCAAAGTGATCATAATTATTGTCAGAGAATATATATTCTGCAGAGTATGGACCAAAACATAGTGTTCCTGCATTAAACATTTCTTGAACGAGTGGTGATATAATCTCTTTTTCTTCTGTGCCAGCAAAAGAACTTTCTCCTTCTTTAGGATTTAGAGCTATGATGGCTATACGAGGATTCTCTATACAGAAATCACGTTGCAGAACAGAACGAAGTGTCTGAATTTTCTGGCTAATCAGTTCTTTAGTAATATATTTTGAAACTTGTTGTAAAGCAATGTTTTCAGTAACTGATGCAATTCGTAGTCGATCTGCTATTAAAATTGTTTGTGGTTCATTGGATCCATTTATTTTTTGGGAAATATAATCAACTTGTGATGTTCCGTCGGAGAATGTTACTGGAGCAGTAACTAAAATATCAACATTTTCTTGTTGTACATCTTTTAAGGCTTTGTCTAATGAAACTTGTGCGATTTTGTCTTTGTCTTCGGTTGCTGTACCAAATTCTATTTTTAGTTCATCTTCACCAAAGCAATTTACCATGTTAACAGAATGATCGCGAATTTCACTGACATTTGCTCTGACAATAAAATTGGTTTGATTGTCAATCGACTTACGATGAAATGTTGCTGCCTTGGGAGAACCATAGATGACAGGTGTACATAAGGATAACATTTCCTCGTTCTCAAAACATCTGAATATTATTTCATACCCAGTACCGTTTATATCACCATGTGTAATTCCTATTTTAATCATTTTTTTCAGTTATTATTTTAGGTAAATCCAGTGTATAAAGTGCTGCTTCGAGGCGACGAATCATTGTTCGCTTCATTTTGTCTGGAGCATAAACAAATCCCTCTACAACAATAATACGATTATTAATAGTGTCAATTCGGGAGTGACTTACGAAAGGTCCCCCCATAGCTTCTTTGCTCATTTCCCATAAACCTCGAGCCTCCATTGCTACATCGTCACGAACTCGAATATTTTTTGTCCATACAAATTCATGGTTAGTACGCATAACGGAACCTTCATGCGCTCCGGGGATATTGTCTGCCATTACCTTGTCGCGTAGAGCAATATATGGATTCCGAGTAAGCATTTTCTCACTTACATATGGCAAACTATATATACATATATTTTGAATAACAGACAAACCGTCATCACTTGCCCATATGAAGTCTTTTCCTGTTTTCATTTTGTTAATATCAACAGGTATATAAAAATCACAATCAAACATCTCTTTTACTTTCTTAGCAAACTTCACGTTATGTTCATAGTAAAGATTATTTGCTGCGGTGTTGATTTCCTGTGATGTAATCAAAGAGGTTATATCTCGAGTATGCTCAGTAATATACTGACTAACAATTACCTGATTTGGTCCTTGAATAGTAATTATAAGTTGTGGTGTAGAATGTACATCGTGTTCTACTTTCATCTTTGCTTTAGTAAATTCACGACTGATATTTATACGAACGATATTTCTAAAGATATTTGTTATTTTATTGAAGTTTTTCTGAGTTATATGACTCTTATGAAATTGTTCTTCAGCTTGCGGTAAACCTAAAAGCGGACGGTCTAAGATTGTTTTGAGAGCTTTGCCTGCATAACCATTATAAACCGAATCGTCAGCAACAACCATTACTTCGTATGGATTACCACTTGAAGTAGGAGTAAGAAGAGATGCCTTGCTCCGACGCTGACCATTAGGATGCTTCTCGCCTGCACATGCAGTGATAAGCAACAAAATTGAAAGAAATATGAGAATTTTAATTTTCATTGTTCTGACTTTTTAACATACCGCAGGCGGCAAATATATCTTGTCCTCTTGATGTTCGAATTGTTGCAGTAATACCATGATTATTTAGATAATCTCTAAAAACTTTCATTCGCGAATCATCTACTTCGTTAAGTTGTACGTCTGGTATCTTATGCCAACGAATTAAGTTCACTCTGCATTGGATTCCATTTAGTAGCCTAACCAATTCACGAGCATGTAGTTGAGAGTCGTTCAATCCGCCAAACATAGTGTATTCAAAAGTAATTCTACGCTGATGCGACCAGTCATATGTGCGAATCAATCCTACGATGTCTGTAATCGGAAATTGTTTTTCTGCTGGCATGAGTTGTTCGCGCAACTCATGTATTGCAGAATGTAGACTTACTGCTAGATGGCATTGACTGTTGTCGAGAAATTGTTTTAGCGTTTTACGTATTCCAACAGTTGAAACCGTTATGCGTTTTGGACTCCATTGTAAACCATAAGAAGCTGTAAGAATCTCTATTGTATGCAATACTGCATCATAATTATCAAGAGGTTCTCCCTGTCCCATAAATACTACATTTGTAAGGTTTGAGGGGTAATCACAGGAGAAAACCTGATTAAGGATGTCTGTTGTAGTAAGATTTCCTTGCCAACCCTGTTTCCCCGTCTGACAAAACAGACAGTTCATTTTACATCCAACTTGACAACTTACGCAAAGTGTAGCGCGTTCCCCCTCAGGTATGTATACAGTTTCAATTGTGTGCCCATCAAGGGTAGGGAAGAGGTACTTTATTGTACCATCATTACTTTCTGAACGCTGACACGCGGGCGACTTTCCTATATAATACGACGAACCCAACTTCTCGCGGTTTGCCTTTGAGAGGTTGGTCATTACGTCTATATTATTTATTTGCTTCTGATATATCCATTCGGCAATTTGATTTGCAGTGAACCGAGGCATCGAAAGCGATGTGACGACTTCCTGCAGTTCTGACAATGTCATGCCCAATAGAGGTTTCTTCATGGAGCTAAATGCTTTTTTACCATGCAAACAATGGGTAATTCTTCATTGTTGCATTTACTTCACCACGAACTTTGGCAATTACAGATTCATCTTCTGGTGCATTAAGAACTTCTTCAATCCAAGCAGCAATCTTAATCATAAGATCTTCTTTTGCACCACGAGTAGTGATGGCTGGTGTTCCAAGACGGAAGCCAGAAGTCTGGAATGCACTACGAGTGTCAAATGGAACCATGTTTTTGTTTATGGTGATATCAGCTGCAACGAGAGCATTTTCAGCTACTTTTCCAGTCAAGTCAGGATATTTGCTACGGAGGTCAACAAGCATGCTATGATTGTCTGTACCACCACTAACTATTGTGAATCCTCGTTTTGTGAGTTCGTCAGCCAATACTGCTGCATTTTTCTTAACCTGCTTAGCATATTCTTTAAATTCTGGTTTAAGAGCTTCACCAAACGCGACAGCCTTAGCTGCTATAACATGTTCAAGAGGTCCGCCCTGCTGTCCTGGGAATACGGCAGAGTTAATCAATTGTGACATCTTCTTGACTACCCCCTTTGGAGTTGTGTAACCCCATGGATTATCGAAATCCTTACCAAGGAGGATGAGACCGCCACGTGGACCACGAAGGGTCTTATGAGTAGTTGTGGTTACGATATGTGCATATTTTACAGGATTCTCAAGCAGTCCTGCAGCAATTAGTCCTGCGGGGTGAGCCATATCAATCATAAGGAGTGCTCCTACTTCATCTGCAATCTTGCGCATACGAGCATAATCCCATTCGCGGCTATATGCACTACCACCACCGATGATGAGTTTTGGTTTGTGTTCTTTTGCAAGTTTTTCCATCTCATCATAATCAACACGACCTGTTTCTTTATTCAAATTGTAACCAACTGGGCGATACAGAATACCACTTGTGTTTACGAGTGAACCATGAGAAAGGTGACCACCATGATCAAGATTAAGACCCATAAAACAATCACCTGGTTTAAGTACAGCAAGAAGTACTGCTGCATTTGCTTGAGCACCAGAGTGTGGCTGAACGTTTGCATATTCAGCACCAAACAATTGGCATGCGCGATCAATTGCTAACTGCTCTATCTCATCAACAACCTGACAGCCGCCATAATAGCGATGACCGGGATAGCCCTCTGCATATTTGTTAGTGCAATAACTACCCATTGCTTCCATTACCTCATCGCTAACAAAATTCTCACTTGCAATAAGTTCAATTCCTTTCAGCTGACGCTGGTGTTCTTTCTCAATAAGAGAGAAAATCAAGTTGTCTCTTTCCATTTACCTTAATTTTTAGTTGCATTTTAGTTAATTTTCTACAAAGGTAGTGTTTATCTTTCACTTTTGGAAAAGAAATAAAAAAAAAGGCACCGAAGTGCCGTTTTTTAACCACTATTAAGGACTTTTCCACAATAGCTGATACTATAAACGTATTAAACACCTATATCGTCAGCAGGATCTAGTGTCATTGGATTGATAGGTTCCGTGTCTAAATTGGGAGCTTTTTCCATACTCATATTACCTTGTGGGGTAATTTTTATTTGAATAGGGTACACCATATCCGCTGTCTCATCAGGATCTCCCACTGTAGCTATAAAATACAGGGCATCGGATGTGTCGGTTTTGGCATAATTGTATGTAAAACCAATCAAAGCAGAATTCGACATGAATTTTTCAGGCACGATTTTAGAAAAATCTTTCTTAGTAAATGTTTTAGAGAAAATTTCACTTCCTTTTGTTTTTATACTGAGAGTCACTTTGTTATCATAGTAATCATCACCTTGTGGATTGCGAACTATAGGAAGTGATTCATCACGTACAAAATCGTATTTATACACGTACTTCTGATCAGAAATAGTTATAGATTTATTGATGTGCATTTCACGAAGAGTTCCTATAGAATTTTCTGTAATTACAGTATCCGCTACGACCTCTTCCTTCTGTTGTTTGACATTGTTACCACATGAAATTAATATTGTGGCACAAAGAAAAGATAAAAAATTTTTCATTTTATAATTTATGTGTTTTTGATGTATTTTCTGTGCAAAGATATAACTTTGACATTATTCTTCAAAATTCATTTCAGGATTATCTGCTAAGACCATTAGAGCAAGGTCATATTTCAGAGGATCCTCTGAATTCCATTTTTTAAAAATCTCTGTCAGTTCTTCACACGCCTTCCATGTAGGACGTTTGTTGGTAAGCAGTGATTGTGTCAACTGTAAAACATGAGTATCCATTACTGCATATAAATCTGAAGCAGGACGATTTTTCCATATATTTAGATCTGGTGCAGCACTACGGGTCATCCATCGAATATACATACAGATTCGTTTGCATGCACTTTTGTTAATTGTACCAACTTTTGCCGGGAGAAGCCACTGTGAAATAATTTCTATTACTTCCTTTGTTGATTTGTTTTCAAACATTTCCTCTAATGTGTTAACTCCTTGGATAGCACATTGCAGATTACGACATACCGCACGAAATGTAGATACGTTGAGAGTTCGATATACACATTGGTTTTTTGCATTACGATAAGCGTGTTCGTATGCGCCCATTCTAATGAATTCAGCCGGACGCCAGTCCATTTCATCCCTAAGCATACGAATAGCAGTAGGACAAAAAACTTTTCTTGAACCCCAGCTAATCATAGCGACAAAGAGTGCCCCAAGTTCTATATCTAACTGATTAGTGGTATGTTCCATCAGTTGATATACAACTCCACATGGATCAACTCGTTTGAATGCTTCTACATCAAAATGAGAATAGATTGCATCGAGGTTCTGTTTATTTACTCCAAACTCTCGCATTCTTTTACCCATGTTGCATAGCTTGCGTCACTTGGCATTCGCCAGTCACCACGAGGTGAAAGGCTTACGCTACCGACTTTTGGTCCGTCTGGTAAGCAACTTCGTTTAAACTGTTGTGTGAAAAACCTATGACAGAATGTAGTCAGCCATAAGCGTATAGTAGTCTCGTCATAGCTATTCACAGGAAAATCACCTTCTGCAGTTTTGTTTTCTTGATATACAAATGCTTGTTTTGCCAAAAAATATATTTTTTTCGGACTGAACCCGAGGCGCATGAAGTTATATAAAAAGAAATCGTGCAGTTCATATGGACCAACAAGATCTTCTGTTTTCTGTTTTATATTTCCTTTTTCATCTGCAGGAATTAATTCTGGCGAGATAGGGGTGTCTATAATATCCAGAAGGGTGTCCTTCGCTGCAGAATCAATATTTGTATGTGCCACCCATGATACCAAGTATTTAACTAGTGTCTTTGGGATAGAGCTGTTTACTCCGTAGTTTGACATATGGTCGGCATTATAAGTACACCATCCAAGTGCCAACTCAGACAAATCTCCAGTTCCGACAACAAAACCATTGTATTGATTAGCAACATCCATAAGAATTTGAGTACGTTCACGAGCCTGACCGTTCTCATAGGTTACATCGTGGTTATTTATATCATGGTGTATATCTTTAAAATGTTGCGTACATGCTGCTTTAATGCTTATTTCCTTTATAGTGATGCCAAGGGCTTTCATTAGTGTCAAAGCATTATTGTATGTACGGTCTGTAGTACCAAAACCAGGCATTGTAACACCCAATATTTCTGCTCGTGGACGATTCAGTTTATCCATAGTTTTTACACACACTAATAAAGCCAATGTAGAGTCAAGGCCTCCACTGATACCAACCACAATGGTTTGTGCATGGGTATGTGTAATTCGTTTTGCTAGTCCTTCTACCTGAATAGCAAAAATTTCTTCGCAACGTTTTTGCAATTCATCTCCAGTTGGTACAAATGGATGAGGATTAATCCATCGGGTCAACTGAAATTCGTAGTTTGGAGTAACAGCTTGTGTAGGAATGATTGTTGCTGTTTTGGGAGTAATACGTGCATTATCAGCAAAAGTTGTATTTATGCGACGTTCAGTATTTAATCTCTCTACGTCAATTTCTGTTATAACCATCTGCTCTTCAAACGAGAAACGATTGCTTTTTGCTATAAGTGTTCCATTTTCGTAAACAAGTGCATTTCCTGCAAAAACCAAATCTTGAGTTGACTCCCCATATCCGCATGATGAATACACATATCCGCATATGCATCGTGCTGATTGTTGCGAGAGTAGGGAAGTCAGATAATTATGCTTGCCTATCACTTCATTTGAAGCACTGAGGTTAAAAATAATATCTGCTCCTTGCATTGCAAGGTTGGTACTTGGTGGTATTGGAGCCCAAACGTCTTCACACAACTCAATTGCAAAATTACATTTTGACGTGTTAAATATCAGATTACTGCTCATTGTAACAGGTTGTCCACATAGATGTATTTCTGCATTCCCAATAACCAGCGAAGATGTAAACCAGCGTTTTTCGTAAAATTCGCGATAATTTGGAAGATATGTCTTTGGTACAACTCCAAGTATCTTTCCTCCTTGAACAACTACAGCTGCATTAAATAACATACCGTTGTGTTGTACTGGCATTCCGACGATTGTGATAATACTCAGAGATCGAGTTACATCTAGCAGTTTGAATAGAGCTTCCTGACAGCTATCGAGCAAAAGTTGTTGTCCAAATAAGTCTGCACATGTATAACTTGTAAGAGATAACTCTGGAAAACATATTATTTCCACACCCTTACCTTCTGCCTGAAGCACAAGACTTTCAATCTTTTTTTCATTGTAATCGCAATCAGCTACTTGTACACTTGGAATAGCTGAAGCGACTTTTACAAAACCATAATTCATACAATCTGGATTTATAATTTGTGCGAAGGTACGAAAAAAAATGAGATGCTCTCCAAAA
>FLNY01003112.1_pt1 | contig 64455 bp, 45 predicted proteins | sample 1140381 | NCBI WGS metagenome assembly FLNY01 (sample SAMEA3878172, study PRJEB12797) | bioreactor metagenome | biome: Moose rumen | place: Sweden | collected 2011-10
TTTTCGCTTTTTGCGGGTGCAAAGGTACTGCTTTTTCTTCGACTGTGCAAATTTTCTTAAAGAAAAATGAGCTCCTTTGACGTTTTTTTTGTAATTTTGCCGTCATAATGCTACAGAAGACTGAGGCTATAGTGTTGCACGCCCTGAAATATGGGGAGCAGAAAATGATTGTCGACATGTTCACGCGTGAGCATGGACGGCTGTCGTTCGTCGTGCCCATGCCGAAGTCGCGCCATGCCCGAGTGGGCAAGCAACTGCTCCAACCGCTCACCTTATTAAATATAGAAGTAGACGTGCGACCGCAGGCAGCGCTGCAGAAGTTGAGCGACGCCTCGCTCCTCGTGCCGTTGCCGCAGCTGCTCAGCGACCCGGCGAAGCTGGCCATCGGGCTGTTCACGGCAGAGTTCCTCTACCACGCCCTGCGTGGCGAGCAGCGTGACGTGGCCCTGTTTGATTATGTCAGGGCCGGCATCGAATGGCTCGACGGTGCCTCTGACGGCTATGCCAATTTCCACCTCGTCTTTCTCATGCGCCTGAGTCGCCTGCTCGGTTTCTATCCCAATCTCGACAATTACGTGCCTGCGGCCAGCTACTTCGACCTGCGCCAGAGCGTCTTCACGCCGCAGCCGCCCCTGCATCGCGACTTCCTCATGCCGCAGGAGGCCGATCACATCCGGCTTTTGATGCGCATGGACTTCGCCACGATGCACCTCTTCCGGCTTTCGCGGGCCCAGCGCCAGCGCATCCTCGAGATTCTGCTGCTCTATTATCGACTCCATCTACCGCAGATGCCAGAACTGCGCTCGCCTGAGGTGCTCAGCGAGGTTTTTAATTAATTCATAACGATATGAAACGATTACACATCTTATTGATTGCCATACTCTTGACGGCAACGCTCTACGCACAAAGTTTTGAATCGGCCAAGGAGGCCGTCGACAACTTCGGTGTCGGCTGGAACCTCGGCAATACGCTCGATGCCAGCAACGGACAGGCCTGCCCCGATATCGTGCAGTCGGAGACCATGTGGGGCCAGCCGGTCACGCAGGCCGAGCTGATGAGAATGATGCACAGGGCCGGCTTCGGGGCCATCCGCGTGCCGGTGACGTGGTATCCGCACATGGATGCCAGCGGAAAGGTCGACGCCGTCTGGATGAAGCGCGTCCACGAGGTGGTGGACTATGTGCTCGACAACGGCATGTACTGCATCCTCAACGTCCACCACGACACGGGCAACGGCGACGGCCACTGGCTCACAGCCAGCACGCAGACTTATAACTCCACGCGTGAGCGGTTCGAATATCTGTGGAAGCAGATTGCCGAGGAGTTCAAGGACTACGGCGAGCGCCTGCTCTTCGAAGCCTACAACGAGATGACCGACAAGTATCAGTCGTGGTGCTTCGCGACCTTTGGCTCGTCCAGCCACTACGTCGCTGCCGACGCTGCCGATGCCTATCAGGCCATCAATAGCTATGCCCAAAGTTTTGTGGATGCCGTGCGCGCCACAGGCGGCAACAACGCGGAGCGAAATCTGGTGGTGAACACCTATGCTGCCTGCTGCGGCAGTGGCACATGGAACAGCCACCTGAAGGACCCGCTGAAGGAGATGAAACTGCCTGAGGACAAGACTGAGGGCCATCTGGCATTCCAGGTGCACAGCTATCCCGGCGTTAAGAATATCAGCAGCACCAAGAGCGAGGTCGACGACATGATGAGCGCCGTGAAGACCTATCTCATCGACAAGGGGGCTCCCGTCATCATCGGGGAATGGGGCACGGCCAACGACGGCGAGGATGACTATATGGTGCGCCGTGAGAATGTGCTGACGTTTGCCGACTATTTCGTGAAGAAGGCCAAGAGCTATGGCATAAGCACTTTCTGGTGGATGGGCATCAGCGACGGCATGGCCCGCACGCTGCCCGCCTTCAGCCAGCCTGACCTGGCTCTGGCTATCCTGCAGGCTCACTATGGCAGCAACTATGACCCCGTGCTGCCCACGCTCGACGACTTTGACATCTGGTACACGGTCAACTACACCGGGCAGTGGCAGGAACTGAACCTCTGCAGTTCGACGATCAGTTTTGACACCTATAAGGCCGTGAAGGTGGAGTTTGACGAGAAGCCCGCGAGCGGCTACCTGAGCGTGAAAGCCTACGGAGAGAGTGGCAAGGAACAATACACCAGCGTGCCGCAGCAGCTGACCTGCACCGTCAGCTTCAACCGCACTACTCTGGGTGCCTCGGCGCAGCGCGTCACCCTGCAGTATGGCAAGACCTCAGACTACAGCATCGGTGTGAAGCGGGTCTGCCTCATCAAGGCCGACGGCACCGAGGAGGAGATGCAGGTGACGCCATTCTGGGGCTGCACCGTCGAGATGCACGCCACGTGGAACTCGGCCGGCATTGCCGACGTGAAGGCCAACGGCTCGCGCACCGACGGCGCCGTCTATTCCCTGTCGGGCCAGCGCGTCGGGCGCCCTGTCCACGGCATCTACATCCGCAACGGCCGGAAATATATCCGATAATTTACTAACCGCAGATTACACAGAATAATCGGCTCAGTCCGAAAAGCCGGTTGTAGCAGTGACTATATAACTCCCCTCCTTAGAAAGGAGGGGCAAAGGGTGGTTCTTGCTAAGGCAAGCGTCCTTCGGCCGAGCGGAAACACAAGCCGCAGGTCACATTTGCAGAAGAATCAACCACCCCCCGACCCCTCCTTTCTAAGGAGGGGAGTAAAGTGAGGGCCATGACTCAGAAATGTGTATAAAGAGTGGTTTTCCAAGGAGGGGAGTGCCTACGGGATCCACAACTGGTTTTCTGTGGTTAGTCAATATCTGTGGTTAGTCAACATCTGCGGTTAGTCAACGTATCAAAAATTCGGACAATCTGGTGGGGGCGAACGAAAAAAACGGTGCTTCTCGGGGCGAAAAGCGCCACTTCTTGACTCAAAAAGCGGCACTTCTTTCTCGAGAAGTGCCGCTTTGTTTGAAACGAAAATATAATCGACTGATTTTTAATCTGTTGTAAAAAGCGGCCAGATAATTCGGAATTTATTTGACATTTTGAGGTCGTTTGAACGCGATGGCGAGCGACTGAGCGGCGATGTTTTTGGGCAGCATTACTGTGAGTCGGCCGTCGGCATCGAGACGGTGGTTCAGTTTCTGACCGGTCGCAACGAGACGGAGGCGCGCACCGCGGGCAGGCAGGTTCTCGGTCCACGAGAGTTCCGTAGGCATGGGCTGACCCTCGGGGTGACGGTAGAGAGCGTAGAGGGTGCTGCCGTCAGCACTTTCGGTGAAGAAAATGTCGCCCTCCTGATAATGCGGGGTGGGGCGCGTCCCGTAGATGGCGCGGCCGTTTAGCTGAAGCCACTGGCCGATGCTGTCGAGACGGGCGGTGACCTCCGGCTGCAGCAAGCCTTCGGGCATGGGCCCCACACCGAGCACCATGTTGCCGCCCTTGGCCACAATCTCGATGAGGGTGTTGACGACGCGCTGCGATGATTTCCAGCGCGGGCGTCTGACGTAGCCCCAGTCATCGCTCAGCGGGATGCAGCTCTCCCAAGGATGTTGCAACTGCTCGTCAGGGATGGTGCGCTCAGGCGTCTGATAGTTCTCGAAGGGGCCGCGGATGGTGCGGTCGACGATGATAAGACCGGGCTGCAGGCTGCGGGCCATCGCGGCGAGACCGGGCATGTCGATGTCCTGATGGTTCTCGGGATAGACCCATCCGCCGTCGAGCCAGAGGATGTCGAGCGGCCCATAGCCCGACATGAGCTCGCGCACCTGACGGTGGGTGAACTCGATGAACTGCTGCCAGCGCCAAGGATACTCGCGAGTGTCGTAGGTCGTGTTGCGCCCGCGGTTGGGATAGACATCCCACCAGTAGAGTTGCGAGTGCCAGTCGGGCTTCGAGAAGTAGGCGCCGGTCATGAAGCCGCGGTCGCGGAAGGCATCGAACACATGGCGGCATACGTCGCGCCGTGGGTCGTCGCGGAAGGCGTGGCGGGCAATCGTAAAATCAGTCTCACGGCTGTCCCAAAGGCAGAAGCCGTCGTGGTGCTTCGTCGTGAACAGCACATAGCGCATGCCGGCCTTGTCACAGGCGTCGGCCCACTGTCCGGGGTCGAAGGCGGTGGGGCGAAATTCGTCGGCCAAGCCCCAGTACCACTTCTTGTATTGCTCATAGGTCAGCGTGGTGTCGCGCCGGATCCAGTTCTCGCAGGCGATAGACCACGACTCGACGATGCCGGCCTGGGCGTAGAGCCCCCAGTGGATGAGCACGCCGAACTTGAGGTCCTGCCACTGACGGAGCTTATCGACAACGAGCGGTTCGGATGGCCACACATAACCATCCGACCGCTCGTAGACGTCGCCCCCTTGTGCTATGGCCGTCGCGCTCAGCAGCAGCGCGGCGAAGGTAGCGAACAGTTTTCTCATTTTCGTTATTTACTCTTCAATCAAGAACACCGTGACGCTGCGCGCTGCCTGTGCTCCCATGACGAGCACCTGGGCAATGTCGGCCGTCTTCGATGGTCCGCTGATGAACGTGCCGTAGCCGTAGTCGTTGAACTCCACGCGGCGGTAGGCCTCGTGCATATTGTTGACAATCTGCGACTTGGGCAGCAGGATGATCAGGTTCTCGGAGATGAAGCAGACGGCTTTCTCCTTCATCGTCTGTGGAATCCAGATGCAGCCGTTCTCGGCCACGCCGAACATGCCGCGGATGATGCCCACGTCGGTGCCGTTGAGGTCGCGTGCACGTCCCACGGTGTCGGGGTTGCGCGTGGCGATGGTCACCTCGGGCAGGTTCGATGCAATCTCCTTGGCATCGGGATAGAGCTCGCGGACGAGCTCGTTGATGTCGCGGTTGCCCACCTCGATGACCTGTCCGCCCACACTCTGGCTCATCGAGATGAACTGTGCCAGCGGATCCTGATAGGTGATGGCGCGGATGTCGCTCAGGTCGGGCATGTCGAATTTCTCGCGTACGTTTGCCCTATACCTTTTTAGAATATCTTCCTTATTACTCATTTTCTATATCTTTTATTACGCTGTGGAACGGTTTTTTCGGGAACTTCATCATCTCGTGACCGCTCTCGGCCCAGGGGTTGAGACTGGAATTGATGATGACCGAGGGAACGATATTTACCAAGGGAGAGATGGCCGTTGCCGTCTTGTAGAGGGCGGATGAGCCAAAGAGCAGGTTCATGCCCTTGCACATCAGCTTCTTCTCGGGGTTGGCCGTACCGAAGGAGTCGAGCTGCTGGCGCCACTTGTAGACCTGGTCGCCGAGGTCGATCTTCACGGGGCAGACCGTCTGGCAGCTCAGGCAGAGCGTGCAGGCGGATACATTGCCCGAGTGCTGCTTCACGTCGCGCAGCATGCCGAGGTTGATGCCCACGGGGCCGGGGATGAAATAGCTGTAGCTGTAGCCGCCGGAGCGACGGTAGACGGGGCACGTGTTCATGCACGAGCCGCAGCGGATGCACTTCAGCACCTCCCAGTGCTCAGGATTGCCGATCCACTCCGAGCGGCCGTTGTCGACGAGCACGATGTGCATCTCGTGGGCCGTCGGGCGAGCCTTGCGGAAATGCGACGTGTAGGTCGTCGTGGGCTGGCCCGTACCGGCGCGGCAGAGCATGCGCTGGAAGACGGCCAGACAGTCGTAGTTGGGGATGACCTTCTCCAGTCCGATGGCAGCGATATGGAGCTTGGGACATGAGGTCGACATGTCGGCGTTGCCCTCGTTGGTGCAGACGACGATGTCGCCCGTCTCGGCAATGCCGAAATTGGCGCCCGTCATGCCGGCGTCGGCCGTCAGGAACTCATTGCGCAGCGACAGACGTGCTCGATAGGTCAGGAATGTGGGGTCGTGGTTGCCCTTCTCGTTGGAGATGCCCTTCTCCTCGAACAGTTCGCCCACGTCGTCGTGGTTCAGGTGGATGGCGGGCATGACGATGTGGCTGGGCTTCTGGCCTTTCAGCTGGATGATGCGCTCGCCGAGGTCGGTCTCGACGACCTCGATGCCGCGCTCCTCAAGGTAGGGGTTCATCTCGCACTCTTCGGTGAGCATCGACTTCGACTTCACCATCTTCTTCACGTCGTGCTGCTTCAGGATGCCATAGACAATCTCGTTGAACTCTTGGGCGTCCTTGGCCCAGTGGACGATGACACCGTTCTTCTCGGCGTTCGTGGCAAACTGCTCCAGATATTCGTCGAGGTGGGTGATAGTGTGGCGCTTGATGGCCGATGCCTTCTCGCGTAGCTGCTCCCACTCGTCGAGTCCCATGGCCATGTTGTCACGCTTCGAGCGGACGGCCCAGAATGTGGCGTCGTGCCACTTGGCGTAGGTCTGGTTCTTCAGAAAATCCTTCGCTGCTTTTGAATGTGCTGTACTCATAATCCTGCTGCTAATATTTCTACAACGTGCTTAAACTCAATCTTCAGGCCTTGCTTCCTGGCCACGCCGGCCATGTGCATCAGGCATGAGCAGTCAGGGCCGGTGACGTATTCGGCACCGGTCTGGATGTGGCGCTCCACTTTGTCCTTGCCCATCTGGGCGGAGATGGCGGTCTCCTCGATGGAAAACATGCCGCCGAAACCGCAGCACTCGTCGGGGCGCTCGGGCTCCACCACCTGACAGCCGTCGACGAGCTGCAGGAGGTCCTTGATCTTATTGAACTTGTCAACATGCTGCTCGGAGGGCGACGAGAGGCCCAGTTCGCGCACGCCGTGGCATGAGTTATGCAGGCTCACCTTGTGGGGGAACGTGCCGAGGGGATGATTGACCTTGACCACGTCGTGCAGGAACTCGACGACGTCCATGCACTTCTTGGCCGTCTGACACTCGGTCTTGCCTTTCAGCAGACGCGGATAGTTGATTTTCACAAAGGCCGTGCAGCTGACCGACGGCGCCACCACGTAGTCGAAGCCCTTGAATCGCTCCTCGAACTTCTCGGCCAGGGGCACCGCCTGGCTCTCGAAACCAGCGTTGGCCATAGGCTGTCCGCAGCACGTCTGGCCCTGCGGATAAGTCACGTCGATGTCAAGATGGCGCAGCAGCTTATAAGCAGCCACACCTACCTCAGGATAGACGGCATCGACATAACAGGGGATGAACAGTCCTACTTTCATAAATTCTTTAGATTAGTGTATTATTAATAGTTTAGGAAATTCATTTAGATTTGTGCAAATTTAATCATTTTCAGTCTTAATTCGGTTATATGTTGTAACATATTTAGTCTGAATTAACGTTTTTTAAACTTCCATATCCCTTATGTGTCAATCTTTTGTGGTATATTTGCACAAAATATCTATTAACCACTATCTAAATAAACTTAAAACTTTATGGCAGCATTAGTTTCTGTAATTCCTATTATTCTGCTTTTCGTGTTAATGATGGGCCTGAAAGTTGCAGGCTGGAAAAGCGCGTTGATAACTCTTATCGTGACTATCCTGTTGGCGCTGTTTGCGGCGCCGGCCATGGGCATCGTGCCGGAAAAATATGCCGGGGCCAGCATCTGGGGCGTGACACTATGGTCGGTCGTCGAGGGCCTGTTGAAGGCTTGTTTCCCGATTATCTTGATTATCATCTGTGCCATCTTCAGCTACAATATTCTATGTGAGACGAAAGAGATTGAGACCATCAAGGCACAGTTCATCCAGCTGACGTCAGACAAGGGCCTGCTGGTGCTGCTGCTGACGTGGGGCTTCGGCGGTGTGCTCGAGGGCATGGCCGGCTTCGGAACGGCCGTGGCCATTCCTGCAGCCATCCTCATCAGCCTGGGCTTCAAGCCGATGTTCTCGGCCGTCATCTGTCTGGTGGCCAACACGGTGGCCGTGGGCTTCGGTGCCGTCGGTCTGCCCGCTACGACGCTGGCCAACCAAGTAGCTGACGGCACGGCGTCGCCTGAAATGCTCTGCGAGGTTGCCACCTTTATTATATTACAGCTGTCGCTGATGTTCTTTATCACGCCGTTCCTCATCCTGATGATGACCGACCGGACTAAGATTCTGAAGAACCTCAGCATTGCCCTCTTCGTGGGCACGTTCTCCATCATCGTCCAGTTCTGCTGCGCCCACTTCCTGGGCCCGGAGACGCCCGCCATCCTCGGTTCGGTGGCCGCCATCATTGCCATGCTCATCTACAACAAGCTGTTCATCCGCAAAGAGGATCCCGCCGACGAAGTACATATTGAGAAAAAGAAGTTCGGTGTGAAGAAGACGCTGAAGGCCTGGAGCGTCTATGGCCTGATTATTTTCTTCATCCTCATCTCAAGCAAGATTGTGCCACCCGTGAGCGACCTGCTGAAGTCGACGCTGGTGACGAAGTTCGAGATGCCTGTCATCGGCAACACGTTCTCCTTCGGCTGGCTGTCGAATGCCGGCCTGATGATCTTCCTCGGTGCCGTCATTGGCGGTCTCATTCAGGGTCTGACCTTCGGCAAACTGATGAAGATGCTGGCCAAGACGACCATCAACCTGCAGAAGACGGCACTGACCATCTGCTGCCTCGTTGCCTTGGCCATGCTGATGAACAACACGGGCATGACGCTCGCCATCGCCACCGGACTCGTGGCTCTAACGGGTTCAGCCTATCCTTTCTTCGCACCGCTCATCGGCAGCATCGGCACGTTCGTCACGGGCTCAGCCACCTCGGCCAACATCCTGTTCGGTAAACTGCAGGCCGCAGCCGCAGGACAGCTCGGACTGGTGAACGACGCTCAGTTCTTCGGTGTCAGCGGCAATGAGACCAACTGGCTGGCCGCCGCCAACTGCGCCGGTTCTGAGGGCGGTAAGTTGCTTTCGCCGCAGTCCATCGCTATTGCTACGGCCGCCTGCGACATGGAGGGCCAGGACGGCGACATCATGCGCAAGACCATGCCGTTTGCCATCTTCTGGATCCTGATGAACGGCCTCATGGTGTTCCTCGGGCTGCATGTTTTCTAGGTGAAAAGGGGAAAGTGAAAAATTAGCTACCGCGATATGAAAGACTACGATGCTTTCTTGAAGGAACTGAAGGGGTTGATGCCCTCAGAACGAATCTATACCGACGAACTGCGCACGCTGGGCTGGGGCACCGATGCCAGCTTCTACCGCCAGACGCCCAAGGTGGTGGTGCGCAGCGACGGCGAACAGGAGCTTGCGAAGATTGTGCAGTGCTGCAAGAAATATCAGCTGCCCTACACCTTCCGCGCCGCCGGCACGTCGCTCTCTGGCCAGAGTTGCACCGACAGCGTGCTCATCGTGGCCGGCAAGCATTGGGAGAAGTATGAACTGGGGCCCGGACAGGAGACCATCAAGCTGCAGCCCGGCATCGTGGGAGCCCGCGTCAATGAAATCCTGAAACCCTACGGTCGCGTGTTCCCGCCTGACCCTGCTTCCATCGGATCGGCCATGGTGGGCGGCATCGTCGTCAACAATGCGTCGGGCATGAACTGCGGTGTGCATGCCAACAGCGACCGCATGCTCGTCTCGGCACGCATCATCCTGACCGACGGCACCGTCCTCGACACGGGCGACGAGCAGAGCCGCGAGGCCTTCCGCAAGAGTCATCCTGACTTCCTGCAGAAGATTGAGACCCTGCGCGACCGTGTGCGGGCGAATGCCGAGCTGGCCCAGCGTATCAGCAAGAAATACAGCATTAAGAACGTGACGGGCCTCAACCTGCGCCCGCTGATGGCCTACGACGACCCGTTCGACATCATTGCCCACTCGATGGTGGGCTCTGAGGGCACGCTCGCCTTCCTCTCGGAGGTGACGATGCGGACGCTCCGTGACTATCCTTACAAGGCATCGGCCATGGTCTACTTCATGACGATGAAGGAGAGTTGCGAGGCCGTCGTGGCCATGAAGAAGCTGAAGGCCGGCGACGAGGACCTGGCGATGAGCGCCGAGCAGCTGATGGTGAAGAGCGCCGAGATGCTCGACTACATGTCGCTCAATTCCGTCGACGACCCCGTCTTCCTGCAATATAAAAAGGATGTCGACGCCGGAAAGATTGAGGGCGTAGAGCCTGGCGACTATCATAACCTGACGGCCATCCTGACCGAGACGAAGGGCACGACCCACGAGCAGCTGCTCGAGAAGATTGCACGCATTCAGGAGTGCCTCGGCCAGTTCCGCCTTTATATACCCGCTGAGTTCACTGAGGATCCGAAAGTCTATGGCAAGTATTGGGCCATCCGTTCGGGCATCTTCCCCAGCGTGGGCGGCACGCGACCCGTCGGCACGTCATGTCTCATCGAGGACGTGGCCTTCCCAATAGAGAAACTGCCCGAGGCCACGGTGCGCCTGCAGAAGCTCATTGCCGACCACGGCTACGCTGACGCCTGCATCTACGGTCATGCCTTCGAGGGCAACTACCACTTCATCCTGAACCAGAGCTTCGAGAGCGAGCAGGAGGTGAAGCGATATGAGGAGATGATGCGCGACGTGGCCCGTCTGGTCGTCGAGGACTACGACGGTTCGCTGAAAGCTGAGCACGGCACAGGCCGCAACATGGCGCCCTTCGTCAAGTACGAGTGGGGCGAGCAGGCTTACGACGCCATGCTTGAGCTGAAGCACATCTTCGACCCCGACGGTCTGCTGAACCAGGGTGTCATCTTCAACGACGACCCGGAGTGCTTCATCAAATGCCTCAAACCGCTGCCCGTGCTCGACTACAACTTCGACGGCGTGCCCGACGGCGGCCACTACCTGATGGACTCCAGCCTCTCGACGGCTCAGGAAACCATCCGTCAGGTGAAGCGGGCCAACAAGTGCATCGAGTGCGGATTCTGTGAGGTCAACTGCATGTCGTGCGGACTGACGCTGTCGTCCCGCATGCGCATCGCCGTGCAGCGCGAGATCCGTCATCTGGAGCAGACGGGCGAGAACCCCGAGCGCGTGGCCACCCTTCGCAAACAGTATAAATACTATGGCGACCAGACCTGCGCCACCGACGGCCTCTGCTCCACGTCGTGCCCGATGAAGATCAACACCGGCGAACTGACCCACCTCATCCGGCAGATGGACATGCTCCACAATCCCATGGGCTACAAGGTCGGCGAATTTTCCGCCAACCACATGGCCGGCATCAAGTCGGGCCTGCGCGTGGTGCTTGACGTGGCTCATCTCGGTCATGTCACCCTCGGGCCCACGCTGATGACCCACGTCTGCCGCACGATGAACAAGATGGGCATGCCCCTCTGGACCACGGCCATGCCGAAGAAGAAGCGCCAGCCGAAACCGTCGGACCTCAGCCAGTTCATCATCGACCACTCCGTGCCCCAAAAGCCTGAGGTGCACTCGCCGCTCAAGGTGGTCTACTTCCCCAGCTGCATCAACCAGACGATGGGTTTGGCGAAGGATGCACCTGTGGAGCGACCGCTGGTCGACGAGGTCTGCCAGCTCATCCACAAGGCTGGCTACGAAGTCATCTTCCCCGAGGGCATGGAGCGCATGTGCTGCGGACAAATCTGGGAGAGCAAGGGCATGCTCGACATTGCCGACCGCAAGAGCGCTGAGCTCGAGGAGGCCCTCTGGAAAGCTTCCGAGCAGGGACGCTATCCCGTGCTCTGTGCACAGAGCCCCTGTCTGCACCGCATGAGGAAGGTGATGAAGAAGATGAAGCTCTACGAGCCTGCCGAGTTTATCATGACCTATCTGAAAGACCGGCTCGACTTCCATCCGATTGACCGCCATGTGGCCCTCCACCTGACCTGCTCCACCCGCGAGATGGGTGTGGCCGACGACCTCATTGCCCTGGCCCGCCTGTGCTCCAACAATGTCTATCTGCCCGAGGGTGTTGGCTGTTGCGGCTTTGCCGGCGACCGCGGCTTCACCTTCCCCGAGATGAACCGCTACGCCCTGCGCAAGCTACGCCCGCAGATAGAGGAGCACCACATCGAGGTGGGCTATTCCAACAGCCGCACCTGCGAAATCGGACTCCAGTCGAACACAGGCATCCCCTACATGAGTATCGTCTACCTCGTCAACGAGTGCACGACGCCCAAGGCAGAAAAATAGAACCTCATAAATCAAGAAGGGCAGCTTCTCGACCAGAGAAGCTGCCCTTCTTTAATCGAGAAGCTGCCCTTCTTGAGAGCAATATACCCCTATATTGGTATTGAGAAGCCCCTCTTTCCACCACCATCAGTTAATCTTTTATCGCCATAAAGGTTCGCTTGCCAATCATTTTTTTTTCGTAACTTTGCCATCAAGATGGCGAAATTACTCCATCACGGCAAAAAAAAAGAATGATTTCTTTTGATTTGCGCCCGACTTTTCGTAACTTTGTCCCCCAATATGAAGATAAATGTAGTCAACAAGGGGCATCAGCCCCTGCCGGCCTACGCTACCAGTCAGAGTGCAGGCATGGATTTGAGAGCCAACCTCAGTGAGCCCGTCGTGCTGCGGCCGATGGAGCGTCGTCTCATCCCGACGGGCATCTATATCGCGCTGCCCGAAGGCTACGAGGCTCAGGTGCGCCCACGCTCCGGACTGGCTCTGAAACGGGGCATTACTGTGCTCAATGCTCCTGGCACAATCGATGCCGACTATCGGGGCGAAGTGGGCGTGGTGCTCATCAATCTCTCCGAGGAGGAGTTCGTCGTCAACGACGGCGAGCGCATCGCGCAAATGGTCATTTCAAGTTACGAAAAGGCCGATTTCATCGAAGTTGAGACTCTCGACGAGACCGAGCGCGGGGCCGGTGGTTATGGCCATACGGGAGTGAAGTGAAGATGAACGTTGAGAAATGAGAGATATGATTAGACTTGCCAGGCCGTTGGCGGTTGCCCTGGCGGTGCTTGTATTTGCGCTGCCGACGGGGGCGCAGGGAGTTGCAGAGACCGACAGGGCGTACGACGTCCTGTTCCATGAGGCTATGCTCGAGCGTCAGAAGTCGCACCACGACGCAACGTTCGACCTGCTCTGCCGTTGCATCGACCTGCGACCTGACGCCTCGGAGGCTTATTTCTTCCGTGCTCAGTACTATAGTGAAATGCAACAGGCCGACATGGCTCTGGCCGACCTGCAGCGGGCCGACAGCCTCCAGCCCGACAACATGACCTATATGGAGACGCTGGCGCAGGCCTACGTGCAGAAAGACCAGTACAGCGATGCCGTCGCTGTCGTGGAGCGTATGTATGAGGCTGACAAGAGTCGGCAGGAACTGCTCCAGACCCTCTATCAGCTCTATGTGCAGCTGAAAGACTATGCCAAAGCCGTCGACGTGCTCGACCGCATGGAACTCATCGACGGCAAGAGCGAGCGCACGTCGCTGGCTAAGAGCGGGCTCTACATCCAGCTGGAACAGCAGCAGAAGGCCGTCGACGAGATGCGACAGCTGGCCGAGCGTTATCCTAACGACCTGAACTATCGCACGCTCTATGCCAACACACTGATGCTCAACGACAACCGGCCGGAGGCCTTCGCGCTGTTGCAGCAAATCCTGACGGACGAGCCGCAGAACCTGCGCGCCCAGCTGACCCTGCGCAACTATTATATCGGTGAGGAGGATCAGGAACGAGCCGATTCGCTGACCCACTGCATTCTGCTCAATCCGCATGCCACGGCCGAGGACAAAATCTATCAGCTGCGCCAGGTCATCGGGGAGAACGAGCAGGCCGGCGGCGACAGTACCGTGGTGCTCAGTCTCTTCCGACAGATATTGGCACAACCCAGCCCTGATGCTGACATCGCAGAACTGATGGCTGCCTATATGGACCTGAAAAAAATGCCGCGCGATAGTGTCGCACAGGCTCTCGACCATGTGCTGCAGCTCTCGCCTGACCGCGCGTCGGCCCGCTTGCATCTGGTGCAGATGGCTTGGGAAGACAACGACGATCAGCGCATCATCGACCTCTGCCAGCAGGCCCGCCAGTATAACCCCGAGGAAATGGCTTTCTACTACTACCAGGGCATGGCCTACTATCGTCGTGAGGACACCGACCACGCACTGGAGGCCTTCCAGAACGGCATCAGCGTCATCGACGACGACAGTTCGCCCGAGATTGTCAGCGACTTCTATGCCGTCATGGGCGACCTGCTCCATCAGAAAGGCCGCGAGCGCGAGGCCTATGCTGCCTATGACTCCTGCCTGCAGTGGAAACCCGACAATATCGGCTGTCTGAATAACTATGCCTATTTCCTCAGTGTGCAAGGCAAACGGCTCGACGAGGCTGAACAGATGAGTCAGAAGACAGTAAAAGCTGAACCGAAGAACCCTACCTATCTGGACACTTACGCCTGGATTCTGTTCATGCAGCAACGCTATGTCGAGGCCCGCATCTACATCGACCAGACCCTGCAGAACGACTCCACCCCCAGCAGCGTCGAGCTGGAGCATGCCGGCGACATTTACTTCATGTGTGGTGAGACGGAAAAGGCTCTCGACTATTGGCAGCAGGCCCTTCAGGACGATCCGCAGAACAAACTGTTGGCAAGAAAAATCAAACGCAAGAAATACATCAAGCAATGAAACATTACCGCAACTATATTCTTGGATTCATCGCCGTCGCCGTCATTGTCCTGACGGCTGCCTGCGGCAGTCAGAAAAATGCCGTCAGTATCGATGAAACCGCCGATTTTCAGCCCCAAAAGTTCCTAAAACAGGTGGCGGTGCCCGTGGGCAAGTCGCTGCCTTTCATCACGTCGAAGCTGAAATTCTCAGCTGAGGTGGGCTCGCAGAACATCTCCGTCGGTGGACAGCTGAAAATGAAGCGCGACGACGTCATCCGCATTCAGCTCATGGCTCTCGGCATCGTCGAGGCCGGCCGCTTAGAATTCACACCCGACTATGTACTGATGATGGACCGCATCAACAAGCAATATGTCCGCGTGCCCTACGATCAGGTGGATTTCCTGCGCCAGAGCGGCATCAACTTCTACACCCTTCAATCGCTCTTCCTCAACGAGCTCTTTGAGCCCGGACGGCAGCAGCCAGACCTGGACGATTTCCAGGTGGTGCGGCAGGGCGATGCCGTGGTGATCAGCCTGCAGGCCGACAAACTCAACTACGAATGGCAGGCCGATCCCCGCACGGCCCGCATCAACCAGACCGCCGTCGACCACCGCGATGCCCAGCTGACGTGGAACTACCGCGACTTCAAGAACTTCGAGAAGCGCCAGTTGCCCAGCGACATGGAGGTCAACGTGAAGACGGCCAAGAAGCAACTCAAGGTGGGATTCCAGCTTAGCAGCTTCTCAACCGATGACGACTGGGAGACGCGCACCAATATCTCCTCGAAATATAAGCAAGTTTCGGTCGACGACATTCTCCGCCGGCTTATGTCTCTTTAACTTCTCCGCTCTATGAAACGCCTCCTGCTCCTTATCTCTCTGATGGTCGGAACCTGCCTCGTGGCTCCTGCCCAGAAAACCAAGCCCAAAGCCAAGGCCGCTGCGACCAGCACCACATCCGCCACCAAGAAAAAACAGCCGACGCAGCGCGAAAAATTGCAGGCTGAACAGAAGCGCAAGCAGCAGGAGATTGCCCTAAAGAAAAAGCGGTTGGCTGAGATTGAAACCCGCGTCAAGCGTGGCTTGCAGGACGTCATGGTACTTAATAATGAGATCGACGACAAACGGCGCACTATCGACACCATCCGCCAAAGCATTGCCGCACTCGACACGACCATCGCCGTGCTCGATTCGCAGCTCGTCGTCCTGAACAAGGAACTGGATGAACGCCGGCAGCGGTATGTGCGATCGGTGCGCTACATGCATCGCAACCGGAAGATCCAGAACCGGCTGATGTTCATCTTCTGTGCCGACAACTTCAATCAGATGTATCGCCGTACACGCTTCGTCGACCAGTATGCCACTTACCAGAAGGCACAGGGCGAAGCTGTGAAGTCGAAACAGGAACAAGTCTCGCAGAAGCAGCAGGAGCTGCAGACCTCGCGCAATGAAAAGGCAGCCCTGCTCAGTCGTGGTCAGCAGGAGCAACAGAAACTGGTGATGCAGCAGCAGGATCAGCAGCGCATGGTGGACGCCCTGAAGAAGGAGCAGAAGACCACACAGGCCCTGCTGGCCCAGCAGCAAAAGGAGGAGGCTGACCTGAATGCCCGCATCGAGCGCATGATTGCCGACGAGATGGCGCGTGAGAAGGCCCGTCTGGAGGCTGAGCGCAAGAAGAAAGCCGAGGCTGAGGCCGCTCGCAAGAAGCAGCAGGAAAAAGCCCGACAGGAGCGCGAGCGTCGCCTGGCCGCTGCAAAGGAGGCTGAGCGCAAGGCAAAGGCTGAAGCCAAGGCCGCGAAGACGCAACAGGAGAAGAATGCCGCCCAACAGCGTGCCCGTCAGGCTGAACAGCAGCGCAAACAGGCCGAGCGCGAGGAGGCTCAGGCGAAGAAAGAGGAGCGTAAAGCAGAGAAATACAGCGAACCTGCTGCCGACAAGAAACTGAGCGGCAGTTTCGCCAGTAACAAGGGGCGGCTGCCCGTGCCCATTACAGGTCCTTATAAGATTGTGCGCGGTTTCGGAAGCTACGTGCCCGACGGGCTCAGCGCCATCCGCCTTGACAGCAAAGGCATTCATTTGAAGGGACAATCCGGCGCGATGGTCCGCTGCATCTTCGACGGCGAAGTGAGCCGTATTTTCGCCAAGGGCGACCGCTACATTGTCATGGTGCGCCACGGCCGCTACATCTCCGTCTACTGCAACCTCACGTCGGTCAGCGTTGGCTCTGGCCAGAAGGTGAAGGCTTATCAGACGCTTGGTGCCCTCGGCAGCGACTGCACCCTGCAGTTCCAGCTCCGCAATTGGACCGAACTGCTCAATCCCCGCTCGTGGTTGGCTCGCTAATTTCAGTTCAATCCTAAAGAACAATTGAAGGGCCGCTTCTCTCAACGAGAAGGGGTGCTTCTTTTAACGAGAAGGGCCGCTTCTCTGACCGAGAAGGGCCGCTTCTTCTTTGGGAACGTCGGACGAGACGGTCAATACCGCTTATTTCTGACCCGTGGCCTGCCGATAGTCGAGCAGTCGGTTCTGCAGGTTAGCCCAGGCGTCGACACGGCTGTCGAGAGTCTGCTGATAGAGCAGCTGGGCTTCGAGCAGGTACCCGCACACCCCATAATGGTCAAAACGGCCAGAAATCCTATCAAGTTTTTAGTTTCCATAATTCATGTTTGTGCAAAATCGGTTGCAAAGGTGGTGATTTTTTCTGGAAACGCCTTGTTCTTTTTGGTGTATATATTTATCTAAAACTCCACAATAAACAAAAAAGAACATTAAAATATTCTATTAGGTCATTATTTTCTCACGAATTATTGCCATCTTTGCATCCGAAATATCTATAAGAGTATGAAAACAGGAGATATCACCATCCGCCAGTTGGCCGAGAGCCAGGACGTGAGCATCGGTTATTCGGACGATGACATAGTCATCATCGACAGCCTCAAGACGCTTGTGGAGCCAACGTTGGCCCACTTGAAGATGAACCTGCTGGTCATTTGCACGGCTGGTAGGGCCCAAGGGACCTTCAACGGACAGCAGGTTGCGATGGAGAAGGACAACGTGTTCATCTGTCCGCCCAACGTCACGTTCAGCGATTTCATGATAAGCCCCGACTTCGAGTTCAAGGCCATGTTCTTCACGACGCATATCCTGCAGATTTTCCTGCGTGAGAAAATCAGCATATGGAACGAGGCCATGTACATCCAACGCACGCACATCGTCTCGATGAGCGAGCATGACGCCGTTTATTTCACCCAATTCTATGACCTGCTGAAAATCTGCATCGACAATGAGGGCGACGCGCCCTATCGCACCGAGGTGATCCAGTCGCTGCTGCGGGCTTCGTTTGTGGCCATCTGTGGCCGGATGAAGCAGATGCTTGCCGACCGGCAACTGTCGCCCCCGGCCCAGATGAATCAGGCGGGAAACATCTTCCAGCGCTTCCTCAACCTGCTTGAACAGCAGCCCGTGAAGCATCGCAGTGTCGAGTCGTATGCGGCCGAGCTGTGCATCACGCCCAAATACCTCTCGTCGGTCTGCAAGAAGCAGTCGGGCAAGACGGCCAACGAGTGGATCACGCAGCAGGTGGTGGCCGACATCCGCTATTTTCTCAAGCATTCCGACTTGAGTATCAAGCAGATATGTGTTCGCCTCGGATTCCCCAATCCTTCGTTCTTCGGGAAGTATGTCAAGGACCACTTCGGCATGACGCCCACGCAACTACGTAACAGCTGAATGATTATGAATTGGAATCAACTCATCTCCAACTGCCGTCTCGGTCAGGAACATCGTCATTCCGAGCGGCATGACGACCGCACAGAATTCAAACGCGACTACGATCGTCTGATTTTTTCGGCACCTTTCCGTCGCCTGCAGAACAAGACGCAGGTGTTCCCCCTGCCGGGCAGTATCTTCGTGCACAACCGACTGACCCATTCGCTCGAGGTAGCCTCGGTCGGCATGTCTCTCGGTAACGACGTTTTTCGCATTTTAGCTTCAAATAACGACGGTTTCATCGATTCTTTGGCTTCTGAAATGGGACAGATTGTGGCCACGGCCTGTCTGGCTCACGACATGGGCAACCCACCCTTCGGCCATTCCGGCGAAAAGGCCATCCAGACGTTCTTCACCGAGGGCAAGGGGCAGCACCTGCAAGACGAGGTGTCGCCCGAGTTCTGGGCTGACATCACCCACTTCGATGGCAATGCCAATGCTTTCCGTCTGCTCACCCACAGCTTCAAGGGTCGCCGTCAGGGCGGATTTGCCATGACTTATTCCACGCTGGCTTCCATCGTGAAATATCCGTTTCCGGCCACACAGGCCAAGAAGAACAAATTCGGGTTCTTCACTTCTGAGAGGCCTGCCTATGAGAGCCTTGCCGCAAAGTTGGGCATTCCCCAGACAGGTCCCGACCGCTGGGCACGCTATCCGCTGGTCTATCTTGTTGAGGCTGCTGACGACATCTGCTACGAGATCATGGACCTCGAGGATGCCTACAAAGTGAAGATTCTGGCTTTTGACGAGACCTGCCGTCTGATGCTCGATTTCTTCGATGAAATCGAAAAAAATCGCATTAAAAATCGTATCTCCGACGAGGAGGTGAGCGATCCGAACGAGAAAATCCAATATCTGCGGGCATGCGTCATCAACAAGTTGGAGCACGAATGTGTCCGGACCTTCATCGACCATGAGGAACAGATACTGGCAGGCACCTTCGAGGGCTCGCTCATCGACCATATCAGCACGCTCCCCAGCGAGGCCTATCAGCGCTGTGCCGTTCTGTCCCGCAAGCGCATCTACAAGAGTCGTCCGGTGCTCGACGTCGAACTCTCTGGTTATCGCATTATGGCAACGCTCATGGAACTTATGATCGAGGCCATCGAGCATCCAGACCGCTATTACTCGCAACAGCTCATCGACCGTGTTTCATCGCAATACGACATCGAAAGCCCTGACCTCGAGACGCGCGTCATGGCCGTCATTGACTATATCAGCGGCATGACTGATGTCTACGCCCTCGACGTCTATCAGAAGATTTGCGGCATCTCCCTGCCCATTATCTGATAGCTGTGGAATGGGACGGATCAAGTATTGTTGATATTTTTCGCAATTATTTAATCCACTGCCATTCGGCTTGCAGGCGGTGGAGCATCGTGGTGCTCTCACCACAGGAGCCGGTGTGCTGGATGTGGATGCCACTGTTGAGACTTTTCTTGACTTTTGCTCTCAGATGAACCTCGTGGGGGAGCCGGTTGTCAGCAGGAGGCGGCGTTGTGGTGGTCACATCTGCCGAGAGGCGGCCCTTGCGATATTCGAGCCTGATGGTACATCCGGTGCGGTAGCACGTGGCTGAGACGGGTGATGTGAGCGGGGTAACCTTGCCGTCAGCATATTCCACAAGCATGAAGTCGACAGCCTTGGCGTGTTTTGTGGTGCGGATGATGCGGAGGCCATAGCCGCTGAGCGTACCGGTTTCGAACTTCAAACAGACGTCCATATACTGACCCGTGGCTGAGCCGAAACCCTGTCCGGCGGTCTTCGTAGGGTCGACGTCGAGTTGCAACGACATGTGATTACTGGAACTTTTGACCGGCGTGAACATCAGTCGGGCGCCGCGCTGAGCCTGCATCAACCCGCGGCCGACGGCACCGTTGAATCCCTCTGCATAGGCCCACATGTCTTTTTTGCGGTCGAATGACCAGTCGTAGTCAGCCGTGTCGGTAGGCTTAAAGCCGTCGACAGTCCAGAAGCCGGGCCTGATATCTGGTTGCCATTGGCAGGGGAAGTCGTGGAAATCCGTTATAAATTTGACTTTCTTTTGACTGTTTCCGATAATTACCGATGATTTCATCGGTGCCAATTGGCTGTCAATCTCGCTGCGCTGGCTTTTTGGCAGGATTCTTGCTGTGAGGCGATGACCACAATCAGCATCGCTGAGGCCGTAGGAGCGTTGCGGCCTGTCGTGCGAGGTGCTTACGACCAAGTCGTCGCGAAGCCAACAGATGACCGACTCGTCACGCAGGCCCCCGAGTTCGAGTTCATAGTCGAGGCGTGCGGAGTCGCCGTCGACGATGATCTTGGGCTCGCGGACGAATCGTGGCGGTGGCAGCAGCGATGGCAGCAGTTGCACATGGCAGGCAGCCTCTCGGCCGTCATTTGTTTTGGCAATGATGCAAAAATCAGCAGTTTCATCGGTCTTATTAAATAATTCAGCTAAACAATTACCTTCGCCCAGATTGCTGATTTCAGCCGTTTCATTGTCGGTGCCAACAATCTTCCAACCGACTCCGGGTTCCGACTGCAGTTTCAGCTCCGCAGGCGACCTGAGCTTGGCTTCATGCTGATTGATACTGAGATGGGGGATGGTGCTGATGTGACCCTCCATAAAGACTGTGTTCTCGGGCTGCGACGCTCCGATGAAGTAAGGGCGGCCGTTGAGCGTGAAGTCCTGTTGATAGCAGCGTAGCCAGCGCTGGGGATAGGCCGTCCAGCCGAGCACTGAGCCTTCGGGAGCGTGGTAGCGGCTGTTGGTTACGGCCACGGGGCCACCCTGCTTGCAGAAGAACGTCTCGCGGTTGGCGGTGCGCACGTAGAAGTCGCAGTCGTCAAACAGCACGCCCTGTCCGCTGGTGCTCCACAGCGGCTTGGCGCCGTAGAGGTCGAAGTCGCAGTGGCGATAGATTGCGTTGCGGCCGTTCAGCGCATCGTCAGTACACTCGAAATGACAATTCTCATAGAGGCTTTCGTCAGCACCGTTGAGCGGGTTAAGGTTCAACCGACTGATGAATCGCACATTGCGCGCCATGAGCCGCCGTCCTTTGACATAGCCTACATGAGCTTGGGTAATCACATCGCTACGTTTGCGGATAGAGAGTTCCGGCCGGCGGGCGTAGTCGAGGTCAACGTTGCAGAAATTACCCATTGTCAGGTTCTCAACGTGCAGTTCGTCGACATGGAAGAAAAACATGGTGAAGTTGCCGATGGACCCCTGCGTCTGCCCCCGCTTCGAGGCAAACACGGCGTCGCGGGCATCGGAGGAAACACCGATGAAATCGAGTTTTTTTGCAGTTATTTCCATGCCAAACGGTTCTCGTCCACCATGCCCGACGGCCACCTCGGGATGGTCGGGGTCGTCGGCCCAGTAGACCCATGGCGCCACGTAGACGGTCGTCGTGTCCTGCAGATGTGGGACAAGCTTCTGTAGCGAGCGATAGACAAAGGGGCGACTGTCAGCCTCGACGTCGCTGAGCGACCCGTCGAGCAGCAAATGACGTGCATCGAGCGACTGTCCGTTGACCGAAAGGGCGCAACCGACCGTCACTAAGAGTACAAAATGCCTGATGTTGGGCATTCTTCGAAGTTCAATAGTTCTTGCTGTAAATTATTTTGTTAGCTCCGCTGGTAATTTTGAGAGCTTCGGGGTGGTCGCGCACGAAGGAGTCGATGTGGCGGCGGCGCTTCTCCTCGAGAATCTCGTCCATGGCGATGAGTATGCCGGTTTCCTCAACGTCGCCGAAGCCGTTATTAATGGCTGTGCCGAACAGGCGCATGGTGGGCGAGAGGCTCATATAGGCATTCACGAGCGGCGGAATGTTGTAGCCCAGTGCGCGCACCTCGCGGTTGAGAATGCGGTAGTCTTCCTTGAAATTATTTTGACAGAAGATTTTCTCTAATTCTGTGATGTCAGCTTCAATTTTCAGCGGTTTCATCGGAATAACAAGCCCATCTTTGTCGGCAAAATACTTATTCAGGAAGTAAAGAATCATGTCACGACCCTTGCGGATGTAGGAGGGATACATGGTCATTTTGCCGAAGAAATACTTGACGTTGGGCATGACGACGGTCAGGGCGCCAAGACCATCCCAGAGGTTATCGAGGGCGAAGAGACTCTTGGCACCCATGCGGCTCGACTGGTAGGGCAGCGAGACGAACGAGCGGCCAAGTTCGACGGTGTAGGGCATGAACTCGTCGAGGAATCGCTGACTGAATTTGAACATGTGGCTGGTGGCCAGGATGGGCTGGCCGTCGGGGCTGATCTCCCATTTGGTGCCCTCCAGATAGCGGTAGCCGCCGATGATTTCCTCTGCCTCGGGGTTCCAGACGATGAGTTGCTTGTAGCAGTTCGGGCAGGTGTCGAACTCATCAATGTCGGTCTCCTTGCCGGTGCCACCGCCAGCCTCGCGGAAGGCAATCTCGCGCAACCGTCCTATCTCCAGCATCACGTTGGGGGCGTTGTGGGCAGTCACGACGTAAATCTCGTTGTTACTCTTGTTGGTCAGCCGCAGCTGGCGTTCCGGTGTCAGTTCGGACTTGAGCAATTCTTTTGCAATGGGCTGGATGATAGGCTGTTCCATTATTTTAGTTGGTAAACTTGTTCTTTGACGTTTTCGGCCCATTCAGCTGGAGTCTTCGACTTGTCGAAGGTCTGCCAAGGGAAGGGTTTGCCTATGGTGACGTGGAAGGTCTGCCCGCTGTTCTTGAACATCTCGTCGGCGAGGAAGAGCATAGCAATGTTGACCTTCTTCACGTAGCGGTCGCTGAAGTTCGAAAGGCGATAGAAGAAATTGCTGTTGTGGCCGCCGAAGTGGATGGGCACGACGTCGCGCTGGTATTCAATACTTTTCGAGATGAACGTCTTCTTCCACGGGAGGTCGCGGATCTCGCCGTCGCGGCGGCGTGAGCAGATGCCTGCGGGGAACATCAGAATGTGGTTCTGGCTCTGGAATCCGGCCTCGACCATGGCAGGGAACGAGCGGCTCTGCTTGCCGGTTTTGTTGATGGGGATGCAGAGTGGGGCCAGTCCGGGCAGGTTCATCAGGAGGTCGTTGACCAAATAGCGGAAACGGTCGTCATATTGTCGGCCGAGCACGGAGCCGAGGGCCACGCCGTCAATGCCGCCAAGAGGGTGGTTCGACACGAAGGTGTATAGACGTCCGTCGTCCTTGGCGGGCAGGTTCTCCAAACCGCTGACCTCGATCTTGACGTTCAGGAAGTTCAGGCAGGCCTCGAGCCAGGGCGTTCCCGTGAGGTCGCGTGCCTGCCAGAGAAACTCGTTCACCTGATCTTCGTGGGCGATGCGCTTGAGCCAATTGACGGCGAAACGCGGCACCCATCGGGCTTTCTTTCCCATCTTCGAGCGCAACACCTTCTCGATGTCGACGGTTTTCTCGGTTATAACTTCCATTGTTTGCTTTTTAGTCGTTACAATCTGCAAAGTTACTATAAATCTTTGATTTTTATCAGTATTTTCCATAAAAGTGTCCTTTTTTATGTTATTTTGACTTTTCCGGCCCACTTTTTCTTGTATAATAGAAGTAAAATGGCGCATATAGTGACATTTTTTTAGAAATTGCCGCGAGGCTCACAGACGGCTTAGTTACGCAGGTGGCAGCCTCGGCTGAAAACTTTTCATCATCTGATTGATACTATTCAGCAGGGTTGAATTGTCGTGCATTTTCAGTTTCATCTTGGAAATGGATATGAGTTGCGAATTTATTTTACAATTGAAATTCCTCTTCGAAAGAAATGCCGCTTTTCGAGGCGAGAAGGGCAGCTTTTTGACTCGAGAAGCGGCCCTTCTCTTCGCAAAAAGCACCGCTTCTCTTGACATTATTGGTTATTTGGCTGGAAATCAGGCGGTTGTGATTATTTGACATTTTGTTGCGAATTTAGTTTACAAATTCGGCGTTTTTCGACCTCTGGTTATGCACGTTTGTTTAAATCTGTGCAATGCAGTCATGTCTGTGATGCTCCGGAGTGCCGGTCGATTGCTGCCCCGATGGGGCACAATGTCGGAACAAATTGAAGAATGTCATTGCACAAAACTGACATTTTGTGTAAAAATGAGCCCTTGCAAGGTCAAAAAACAAAAAAAATAGGGTTGAAAACGAAAAAATGTGGGGAAAAGTGGAGGATTGTGGGGGAAATTTACTAACTTTGCAACCAAATCCCACAAATTAAATAAAAACCCAGATGCGTTTCTTAGGAAACATAGAAGCCAAGGTCGACGCCAAAGGTCGCGTTTTCCTCCCCGCTACGTTCCGCAAGGTCCTTCAGGCGGCTGGTGAGGAGACCCTCGTGATGCGCAAGGATGTGCATCAGCGCTGTCTGGTGCTCTATCCCGAGAGCGCCTGGAACCGCAAGATGGACGCCCTGCTTGCGAAAGTGAATGAATGGGATGACGTGGGCCAGCAGGTCGTGCGCCAGTATGTGTCGGAAGCCGAGGTGCTGACGCTCGACGGCAATGGTCGCTTTCTGATTCAGAAACGCTATCTCCAGATGGCCGATATCGAGCAGACCGTGCGCTTCATCGGCATGAACGACGTCATCGAGATATGGGCGCAAGAGAAGACCACGGAGCCTTTCCTCAGTCAGGAAGACTTCGCGGCCCAGCTGAAAGCCATCATGACCGCCAACACATGAGGGAAGGATGATTAAGACGGCAGAAACATATCACGTATCTGTTCTTCTGAACGAGAGTGTTGGCGGGCTGGACATCCAGCCCGGCGGCATTTACGTAGACGTGACATTCGGTGGCGGCGGTCACTCGCGCGAGATTCTTCGGCGCCTCGGTCCCGACGGCCGGTTGTTCGGCTTCGACCAGGACGAGGACGCGGAGCGAAATATCGTCGGCGACGAGCGTTTCACGTTTGTCCGAAGCAACTTCCGATACCTGAAGCAATGGATGCGCTACTACGGCGTGGAGCAAATCGACGGTCTGCTGGCCGATCTGGGTGTCTCGTCGCACCATTTCGACGATGCCACGCGAGGTTTCTCCTTCCGTTTCGACGATGCACCGCTCGATATGCGCATGAACAAACGGGCGGGACAGACGGCGGCCGACGTGGTGAACGGCTACTCGGAGGAGCAGTTGGCCGATGTGTTCTATCTCTACGGCGAACTGAAGCAGGCCCGACGCATTGCCGCCGCGGTCGTCAAGGCCCGTCAGCAGTCACCCATCACAACTATCGGACAATTGCTCAAGACGACGGAGCAGATCTTTGCCCGTGAGAGGGAGAAGAAAGAGGTGACAAAGCTGTTTCAGGCCCTGCGCATTGAGGTGAATCACGAGATGGAGGCCCTGCGCGAGATGCTGCTTGGCGCCTGCCAACTGCTGAGGCCAGGCGGCCGGCTGAGCGTCATCACCTACCACTCGCTTGAGGACCGCATCGTGAAGAATGTCATGCGCTCAGGAAATGCCGAGGGCAGGGTGGAGCAGGACTTCTTCGGGCGTACGCAGTCGCCCCTACACCTTATTTATAATAGGGTGATTACACCGTCGGCCGAGGAGCTGGAACAGAATCCGAGAAGCCGTAGCGCGAAGCTGAGGGTGGCAGAAAAAACACCCGCTACCCCTCACAAGGGAGGGGAGGCTGAATAGACAAAGCCTTTTTTAATGAGCAATATAAAGATATATGAAGGACGTGGAATTTGAAATAGATGGCCAGACCCAGCCAGTGCAGACGGATGAGGCGACCGAACGCCCCTCCCTTAGAGAGGGGGCGGGGATGGGCTTTGTCACCGAGAGCGACGACGCTCCCGTGGGGTCGCTGACGCTCAGGCAGATTGTCGGTGGCGACTACCTGCTGCTGCTCGTCCGCAACCATATCTGGCTCATCGTCCTCATCGTCCTGATTACCACCGTCTACGTGGGCTTCCGCTATCAGTGCCAGCAGGACATGATAGAGATTGACCGCTTGGAAAAGAACCTGACCGACGCCAAGTATAAGGCAATGTCGAGTTCGAGCAACCTGACCGAGCTCTGCCGCCAGAGTCACGTGCTGCAGGTGTTGCAGGCCAATCAGGATTCGCTGCTGCGCATCAGCGATCAGCCACCGTATAAGATTCAGGTGCCCTGAAGAGATAGTAGATAAGAGATAACAGATAAGAGATGTCTGAGAGGCATGAGCAAGTTCGAGAAGACTAAGGTAATGAAGCGCTACATGGTGGTTGTCGTAGTGCTGACCCTGCTGGGACTCATCGTCGTCGGCAAGGCAGGCTATACCATGACCGCCAAAAAAGAATACTGGACTCAGGTGGCCGACCGACTGAAGAGTGACAGCGACAGCGTGCGCCCGAACCGCGGCAATATCTTCAGTTGCGACGGGCAACTGCTGGCCAGCAGCATTCCTGAATACAAGATTTTCATGGACTATCAGGCCGGCGGCAATGAGGACACCGCCTGGGTGCGCCAACGCGACAGTATCTGGGATGCCGAACTCGACAGCCTTTGCCGTGGACTCAATGCCATATTCCCCGACAAGTCAGCCGCCGACTTCAAGCAGCGACTCATCGAAGGCAAACATAAACGCCTGCAGAACGGCACTGTCGGCGCCCGCCACTGGCCTGTCTGGCGCCGCAAGATTAGCTATAACACCTTCTGCGAGGTGCGACAGCTGCCCTTCTTCAACCTGCCTCCCAACAAGGGCGGCTTCCACTGGGAGAAGTTCGACGCCCGCCGCCGTCCCTTCGGCACACTGGCCGAGCGCACCATCGGCGATATCCGCTCGTTTGAGGGCGGCAAGGACACAGCCCGCTTCGGCATCGAACTGAGCTACGACTCGATTCTCCGTGGGCAGCATGGACTGGAACGCAAGCAGAAAGTGCTCAACAAGTTCGTCAATATCACCCTGGCACCGCCCGTCGACGGTGCCGATGTCATCACCACCATCGACGTGGGCATGCAGGACCTGGCCGAACAGGCGCTGCTCGAGGAACTCCACAAGGACAATGCCTCGATGGGCGTGGCCATACTGATGGAAGTGCAGACGGGCGACGTGAAGGCCATCGTCAACATGCGCAAGTGTGAGGACGGCATCTACCGCGAGATCTACAACGACGCCATCAGCTATCGCTGTGAACCGGGGTCGGTGTTCAAGGTTGCCTCGTTCCTCGTGGCCCTCGACGACGGGGTGGTTGACACCAGCTATGTCATTCACACCGGCTCGGGCATCATGCGCATGCATGGCGCCAACATGAAGGACCACAACTGGCATCGCGGCGGCTACGGCGACATCAATGTGGCACGTGCACTCGAGGTCAGTTCGAATATTGGCGTCAGCTATGTCATCGACAACTTCTACGGCAAGAATCCCACGAAATATGTCAACGGACTCTATCGCGTCGGCATCGGCCAGGACTTGCAATTGGCCATTCGGGGTTATCTGCCCCCGAAGATCCGCATGCCGGACACGAAGACTACTAACAAGGCGCTCTACTGGAGCAAGACAACCCTGCCTTGGATGTCAATCGGCTACGAGACGCAGATTGCGCCCATCAACACGCTGACCTTCTATAACGCCATTGCCAACAACGGCCGCATGATGCGTCCCCGCTTCGTGAAGCGTTTCGAGAAGGACGGCGAGGTGATCATGGAGACGCAGCCGGAGATCATCAAGGAGCAGATAGCCAAGCCGCAGACCATCCAGACGATGCAGACCATCCTGCGCCACGTCGTCAGTCAGGGACTCGGTCGCAAGGCCGGTTCGCACTCCTTCCAGGTCTCCGGTAAGACAGGCACGGCCCAGGTGTCGCAGGGTGGGGCAGGCTACCGCTCGGGCCAGATGTGGTACTGGCTGTCGTTCTGCGGCTATTTCCCCAGCGATAATCCCCGCTATTCGTGCATTGTCTGCCTGAAGAAACCCGGACTGCCCGCCTCGGGTGGCGGCATGGCCGGAGCCGTATTCCACAATATCTCGGAGGGCGTCATGGCTAAGAACCTGAAGCTCAGTGTCGAGGACGCCTGCGACTCCCTGTCGGTGTTTACGCCTGACGTGAAGCAGGGTAACCGTCGTGCCACCGACTATGTGCTGGGACAGTTGGGTGTCACGGCCAGCAGTGAGACGCTCCTGCAGGCCGAACAGCCTGAGAAGGGCGTTCCCAATCTCGTCGGCATGGGGGCACGCGACGCTGTCTTTACTCTGGAGCAACGCGGCATCAAGGCTCACCTGTCGGGCACGGGGCGCGTGCGCCATCAGAGCATAGCCCCCGGCAGCACCATCGTGAAAGGTGCTACCTGCGAACTGGCCCTGGAATGACTCGTTGTCATGGCATCTCAGTATTCCGCTATTCCGAAGAAGAAAAAAGAAAAGAAATAAAAACAATGAAACTGAGTGAAATCATCAAGAATGTCGCGGTGAAAGGCATCATAGGCCCGACCGATGTCGAGATATCCGATGTGGATATCGACTCGCGCCGCGTGGCCTCTGGCCATCTGTTCGTCGCTATCAAGGGCACGCAGACCGATGGCCACCAGTATATCGGCAAGGCCATAGAGCAGGGCGCCGCAGCCATCCTCTGCGAGACGTTGCCCGAGCAGCAGCCAGCATCGGTCACCTTCGTACAGGTTGACTCTACTGAGACGGCTGTCGGACCCGTGGCCACTGCTTTTCAGGGCTATCCCTCGGAGCAGTTGAAGCTCGTTGGCGTCACTGGTACAAACGGCAAGACCACCATCGCCACCTTATTATATAATATGTTCCGGCGGCTGGGCTATCGCTGTGGATTGCTCTCCACCGTGTGCAACTACATCGAAGACGAGGCCGTGCCCGCCAGCCACACCACGCCCGACGCCATCGAGCTGAACCGCCTGTTGCGCCGCATGGTCGACGCCCGTTGCCAGTATGTGTTCATGGAGTGCTCCAGCCACGCTATCGCCCAGCAGCGCATCGGTGGACTGAAGTTTGCCGGCGGCATCTTCACGAACCTGACGCGCGACCATCTGGATTATCATAAGACCGTCGAGAACTATCGCAACGCCAAGAAGCAGTTCTTCGATATGTTGCCTAAAGGCAGTTTCGCCATCACCAATGCCGACGACAAGAACGGCCTGTTCATGGTTCAGAATACGAAGGCTGTGGTGAAAACCTATTCCGTGCGCTCGATGGCCGACTTCAGGGCCCGCATCGTTGAGTGTCATTTCGAAGGCATGTATCTCGAAATCGATGGTCGCGAGGTGGGGGTGCAGTTCATTGGCAAGTTCAACGTGTCGAACCTTCTGGCCGTCTATGGCGCTGCTCTTATGCTGGGCCAGCAGCCCGAGGACGTGCTGGTTGTCATGAGCACCTTGCACAGTGTGGCCGGACGGTTAGAGCCGATTCATTCGCCGGAAGGATATACGGCAGTTGTCGACTATGCTCACACCCCTGACGCTTTGGAGAATGTGCTCAAGGCCATCCATGAAGTCCTGGAGGGAAAAGACGGCAAGATCATCACCGTCTGTGGCGCCGGTGGCAACCGCGACAAGGGCAAGCGCCCTCTGATGGCTCAGGAGGCCGTTCGACAGAGCGACCGCGTCATCATCACCAGCGACAATCCGCGCTTCGAGGAGCCCCAGGACATCATCAACGACATGCTCGCCGGCCTCACGCCTCAGCAGATGAAGAAGGTCGTCTCCATCGTCGACCGTCGCGAGGCCATTCGCACTGCCTGCATGATGGCTCAGAAGGGCGACGTCATCCTCATTGCCGGCAAGGGTCACGAAGACTATCAGGAGGTGAAGGGCGTGAAACATCACTTCGACGACCGCGAAGAAGTGCGCGCCATCTTCTCCAATTAGTCTCGAAAATTGAAATCCCGAATATAAAAGAAAAATAAATGCTATATTATCTTTTCAGATTTCTTGAGCAATACAATATCCCGGGCTCCCACCTCTGGAGCTACATCTCATTCCGGGCACTGCTCGCCTTGATTCTGTCGCTTGTCATCTCGGCATGGTTTGGCGAATACTTCATCAAGTGGATGCGCCGTCGCAAAATCTTCGAGACCGAGCGCGACCCCTCCATCGATCCCTTTGGCGTCGAAAAGAAAGGCGTGCCCACCATGGGCGGCATTATCATCATCGTGTCCATCCTGGTGCCTGTGCTGCTGCTGGGCCGTATGCGCAATATCTATCTCATCCTGATGATCATCACCACCGTGTGGCTTGGTTTCCTAGGCTTCATGGACGATTATATCAAGATTTTCCGTTGCAATAAAGAGGGTCTGAAGGGAAAATATAAGATTATCGGACAGGTGTCGATTGGCTTTATTGTCGGTCTGACCCTTTGGCTCAGTCCTGATGTGGTGATGCGTGAGAATATTTCTGAAGCGTCAAAAACCAATCAGACCGAGCTCGTCGTGAAGCATGAGCAGGAAGCGCATAAATCGCTGAAGACCACAGTGCCCTTCTTCAAGCACCATAATCTGAGCTACTCGGAGATGATGTCGTTTGTGGGTCGCCATAAGGTGGCCGCAGGATGGATTGTCTTCGTGCTAATGACTATCCTCGTCGTCACGGCCGTCTCCAATGGTGCCAACCTCAACGACGGCATGGACGGCATGGCTGCCGGCAACTCGGCCATCATCGGTGTGGTACTGGGTATTCTGGCCTATGTGTCGAGCCACATCGGCTATGCCAGCTACTTCGACATCATGTACATCCCCCACAGCGAGGAACTCGTCGTATTCCTTTCAGCCTTCGTTGGTGCCATGATAGGCTTCCTGTGGTACAATGCCTATCCCGCTCAGATATTCATGGGAGATACGGGTTCACTGGCCATCGGTGGCATTATAGGTGTCTGCGCCATCATCATCCATAAGGAGTTGCTGCTGCCCATCCTTTGTGGCATCTTCTTTGTCGAGAGTCTGAGCGTCATTATTCAGACTCAGTGGTTCAAGTGGATGAAGCGCAAGGGGCAGCGGGTGCGCGTCTTCAGGGCTACGCCTATCCATGACAACTTCCGCAGGCTCGACTCGCAGCTCGACCCCACCTCGCGCTACATCCTCAAAGGCTGGCCCCACCGCCCCTTCCACGAGTCGAAAATCACCATCCGCTTCTGGATTACCACGATTATATTAGCAGCAATAACCATTATTACGTTGAAGATACGATGAAGAGAATTGTCATACTCGGTGCAGGTGAGAGCGGTGCAGGTGCAGCTGTCCTGGCAAAGAAAGAAGGTTTCGACGTGTTTGTGTCTGACATGTCGAGGATAGCTCCGCACTATCAGCAGATGCTCAACGACCGCGGCATCCTCTGGGAGGAGGGTCACCACACGGCCGACCTTATTCTCAATGCCGACGAAATCATCAAGAGTCCCGGCATCCCCGACACGGCCCCTATGGTCGCTCAGGCTATTGCAACGGGCATACCTGTCATCAGCGAGATTGAGTTTGCCGGCCGCTACACCTCGTCGAAGATGATTTGCATTACCGGCTCCAACGGTAAGACCACGACCACGTCGCTTATCTATCATATCTTCCGTTCGGCTGGCTACGATGCTGGTCTGGCTGGCAATATCGGACACTCCCTGGCTTTACAGGTGGCTGAGGAACCGCATGAATACTACATCATCGAACTCTCCTCGTTCCAACTCGACAATATGTACGATTTTCGTGCCAACATCGCCGTGCTGCTCAACATCACGCCTGACCACCTCGACCGCTATAGCTTCGAGATGCAGAACTACGTCGACGCCAAGATGCGCATCATCCAGAACCAGACCCGTGACGATGCCTTCGTCTATTGGAACGACGATCCCATCATCAAACGCGAGCTGGAGAAATATGACATCCGAGCCATCCAATATCCGTTCTCGGAATTAAAGGAAAAGGGTTCCATCGGCTACATTGAGGCCGGTCAGTATGTTATCGAGCAGCCCGAGCCCTTCAACATGGAGCAGGAGTCGCTCAGCCTCACCGGCCGCCATAACATCTATAACTCGCTGGCCGCCGGTATAGCCTCGCGCGTGGCTGGTATCAAGAGCGACGTCATCCGCCAGAGCCTGAGCGACTTCCCCGGCGTGGAGCATCGCCTGGAGCGAGTCTGCACGGTGCGTGGCGTCAACTATGTCAATGACTCGAAGGCCACCAACGTCGATGCCTGCTGGTATGCCCTCGACTCGATGAAGACGCCCGTGGTGCTCATCGTAGGTGGCAAGGACAAGGGTAATGATTATGATCCCATCAAACCGCTCGTTCGCGAAAAGTGCCGCGCCGTCGTCTATCTCGGAGCCGATAATCAGAAACTTCACGACAACTTCGACCCGCTGGGACTGCCCGTACGCGACACCCATTCGATGAAGGAGTGCGTTGCAGCCTGCTATGAGTTGGCGGAACCTGGCGACACCGTATTGCTCTCGCCCTGCTGTGCCTCGTTCGACCTCTTCAAGAACATGGAGGACCGCGGTGAACAGTTTAAGGAGCTTGTTAGAAATCTTTAGGAAGAATGAACAAAGTAGCCAATCTATTCAAGGGCGACAAGGCCATTTGGGCAGTTTTTCTGTTCCTTTGCCTGATCAGCATCGTCGAGGTCTTTTCGGCTTCGAGCACGCTGACCTATAAGACTCAGAACTACCTGCGGCCGCTCATCTATCACGCAGGTACAATTCTGGTGGGCGTCGTCATAGCCATTATTACGCTCAACATTCCGTGTCGCTACTTCAAGCTCATGACTCCCGTGATGCTCTTTATCACCTATGCCACGTTGCTCGGCGTGCTCATCTGGGGACAGAGTATCAATGGTGCCAATCGCGTCATCCAGTTGCCGGGCTTCACCTTCCAGCCGTCGGAGCTCGCCAAGGGCACCATGGTGCTGGCTACGGCTCAGATTCTGAGTGCCATGCAGCGGCCTGACGGCAGCGGTGCTGACCCGAAGGCGATGAAATATGTGCTCATTGTCAGTGTGCCTGCCGTGCTGCTCATCGCCCTCGAGAATCTGTCGACGGGCGTCCTGCTGTTCGGTGTCATCTATATCATGATGTTCATCGGTCGCGTTCCTATGTTGCAGATGGGCAAGCTCACCGGTGTCCTCGTGTTGCTGGCAGGCCTGTTCATGGCGCTGGTCTTCTCAATGGCGAAGCTCGACCGTGAAGGTCAGGAAATTGATGCCGCCCAGGAGCAGGGCCTCGAACTGGCCGTCAAGCCCAAGGCTGACGACGGGGACAAGAGTGCCTTCCAGAAGTTGACGCACCGCTTTTGGACTTGGAAAAACCGACTCACCAAACACTCGTCGACCAAGGGCGTCTCGCCGGAAGAATACGACATCAAGGGCAACTATCAGGTGGCTCATGCCAACTTTGCCATCGCTTCGTCGAACATCATCGGCAAGGGCCCGGGCAACTCCGTCGAGCGCGACTATCTGCCGCAGGCGTTCAGCGACTTTATCTTCGCCATCATCATCGAGGAGATGGGGCTCATCGGTGCCTTCGCCGTCGTCCTGCTCTATGTCATCCTGCTCTTCCGTGTGGCCCGCATCGCCGGGCGGTGCGAGAACAATTTCCCGGCATTCCTCATCATGGGCCTGGCCTTGTTGCTGGTCTGTCAGGCCGTCATCAACATGATGGTGGCCACTGACTTCGGCATTGTCACCGGTCAGCCTCTGCCGCTGGTTTCCAAGGGCGGCACGTCGACCATCGTCAACTGTGCCTACATTGGTGCCATCCTGAGTGTCAGCCGCAGTGCTAAGAAGACCCACCCCCAGCCCCTCCCGAGGGGAGGGGAGTCTGAATAGACTTGGAAAATATCAATAGATAATTTCATAATTGATTAAAGACAATTGCATTTAACATGACACATAATCAAGCGAACAAAACTATACAGTCCCCCCTCCCCTCGGGAGGAGCCGGGGGTGGGCTTCGTGTTGTCATCAGTGGCGGAGGCACAGGCGGCCATATCTTTCCGGCAGTATCCATAGCCAATGCCATCCGCGAACTCAAGCCCGATGCCGAGATCCTGTTTGTCGGTGCAGAGGGACGTATGGAGATGCAGCGCGTGCCGCAGGCTGGGTATGAGATCAAGGGCCTGCCCATCCGTGGTTTCCTCCGTCCGTTGTGGAAGCCCGGTAATGTCGGTGTGGCGCTCGATTATCTCAAAAGCAAGCGCATGGCCAAGAATCTCTTGCGTGAGTTTCTTCCGCAGGTGGCTGTCGGAGTGGGAGGTTATGCCAGCAGTGCAGCCCTCGGTGCAGCCAATGCCCTCGGCATTCCCACGCTGCTGCAAGAGCAGAACAGCTATGCCGGTCTGGCCAACAAGCAATTGGCTGCCAAGGCTGCTAAGATCTGTGTGGCCTACGAGGGCATGGAGCGCTTCTTCCCCAAGGAGAAAATCATGCTCACTGGCAATCCTGTGCGCCAGGCTCTGCTTGACGCCAATGTCAGCCGTGAGGAAGCATTGCGCTCTTTCGGCCTCGACCCGGCCAAGAAGACCGTGCTGCTTGTCGGTGGCAGTCTCGGAGCTCGCACCATCAACGAAAGTGTGCTCGCTCATCTCGACGACATCGCCCGTTCGGACGTGCAGTTCATCTGGCAGACGGGCCGCTATTATTTCGACGACATCGACAGGCAGATGAAAGACCGGCCCAAGATGCCTAACCTGCACTACACCGACTTCCTCGACATGGTCGTTGCCTATCGGGCTGCCGACCTCGTTGTGAGTCGTGCCGGAGCCAGCAGTATCAGCGAACTGTGTCTATTGGGTAAGCCTGCCATCCTTGTGCCGAGTCCCAATGTGGCCGAGGATCATCAGACAAAAAATGCGATGGCCCTTTCCACTCGTGGCGCAGCAATTCTCGTCAAGGATGCCGATGCTCAGGAACAGCTCATTCCCCTGACCCTGCAGACCGTCGCCGACGACCAGGAACTCCGTTCGCTTAGCGAGAATGTCCTCAAGATGGCACTTCCCGATTCGGCCCGCATCATCGCCCAAGAAGTCATAAAATTAGCTCAAAGATAAAATACAGATGGAAGCAAAAAATATACGTGCAGTCTATTTCATCGGCGCCGGTGGCATCGGCATGAGTGCCATCGCCCGCTACTTCATCAGTCGCGGCCTTGTCGTGGCCGGCTACGACAAGACCCCCACCGAGCTCACCCGCCGCTTGGAGAAGGAAGGCATGCTCATCCACTACGAGGAGAATATTGACGAAATACCGCATACGTGCAAGAACCCCAATCAGTGTCTGGTGGTCTATACGCCCGCCGTGCCTGATGACCATAAGGAGCTTGTCTATTTCCGGGAGAATGGCTTCGAGGTGCAGAAGCGTGCTCAGGTGCTGGGCATTCTGACCCGTCAGATGAAGGCTCTCTGTGTGGCTGGCACTCACGGCAAGACCACCACGTCGAGCATGTGCGCTCACCTCATGCATCAGAGCCATCTCGACTGCAACGCCTTCCTTGGCGGCATCACCAAGAACTACGGCACAAACTATATCCTCTCGCCGCAATCTGAATACGTGGTCATCGAGGCCGATGAGTTCGACCGTTCATTCCACTGGCTCACGCCTTGGATGACGGTCATCACCTCTACTGATCCAGACCATCTTGACATCTACGGCACGAAGGAGGCCTATCTCGAGTCATTCCGCCACTACACAGAGCTCATCCAGCCTGGCGGTACGCTCATCATCCACCGCGGCCTGGAGACGAAAGAGCATCTTCAACCCAGTGTCCATCGCTACGACTATGCACTCACGGAGGGCGATTTCCATGCCGAGAACATCCGTATCGAGGATGGTGAGATCACGTTCGACTTCATCTCCCCCATTGAGAGCATCAAGAATGTGGAGCTCGGCCAGCCCGTGCCCATAAACATCGAGAACGGCATCGCTGCTATGGCGATGGCCCAGCTGGCAGGCTGTACGGCCGAGGAACTGCGTGTGGGCATGATGACCTTCGATGGTGTCGACCGCCGCTTCGACTTCAAGATCAAGACCCCCGAGATCGTCTTCCTCAGCGACTATGCCCACCATCCGATGGAGATTTATCAGAGTGCACGCAGCATCCGCGAACTCTATCGCAATCGCCACATCACGGCTATATTCCAGCCCCATCTATACACCCGCACCCGCGATTTCTACAAGGAGTTTGCCGATGCCCTGAGTCAGCTCGACGAGGTCATCCTGACCGACATCTATCCAGCCCGTGAGCAGCCCATCGAGGGTGTCTCGTCGAAGCTTATCTACGACCGTCTGGCCCCTGGCGTTGAGAAACAGCTCATCGCGAAGGACGATGTGCTGCCGCTCATCAAGAGCCGCTCGTTCGATGTGCTCATCGTCCTCGGTGCCGGTGATCTCGATGCTCTGGTGCCACAGATGACAAACATATTGAGAGATAAGAGATAATAGATAAGAGATAATAGAGATTTTTATGAAATGGAAGAAGATCCTTCTCATTACGGTCGACGTGCTGCTTGGAGCCTATCTGGTGATTGCCGTCACGGCCTTCAATAAGCCGGAGGACGCCACCCGCACGTGTCATGAGCTGCACATCAGCATCATGGGTGATGCCGTCGAGGGCTTCCTCACAACGGCCGACGTCGAGCACATGCTCAAGGCCGACCGGCTCGACCCGCGTGGCCTGGCTCTCGGGCAAATCAACACGCGCCAGATTGAGGAGCACCTGCAGGCAAAGGAGCTCATTGAGGAGGCCCAGTGCTACACCACCCAGAACGGAAATGTCTGCATCCGCATCCGGCAGCGCACGCCTGTCGTCCGTGTGATGGCTCAGAACGGTGACGACTATTATGTCGACAATCATGGGAAAGCACTGCCACGTTCCAGCTACTCATGCAACCTGATGGTGGCCACCGGTCACATCACGCCGCGCTATGCTGAGCAACGTCTCGCCCCCATAGCCAACCTCATTCTGAAAGACCGGTTCTGGCGCTCGCAGGTCGTCCAGCTCAACATCCTGCGCGACGGCTCGGTCGAGCTTGTTCCCCGCGTCGGCGACCACATCGCCTATCTCGGTCAGCCCACGGGCATTACCCGCAAGCTTGAGCGCCTGCGCAAGTTCTATCTCTACGGGCTCAGTCAGGCCGGCTGGAACAAGTATTCGCGCATCAGCGTCGAGTTCGACAACCAAATCATTTGTAAACGTAAATAATAAAAATATATGGCAACAGAACAGAAGGACTTTATTGTGGCAATCGAGCTCGGCTCATCGAAGGTGACGGGCATTGCCGGACAGAAGAAACCCGACGGCAGCATCTCCGTGCTCGCCATGGTCAGGGAGGATTCTTCGTCGTTCATCCGCAAGGGTGTGGTTTACAACATCGACAAGACGGCCCTCTGCCTGCAGGGCATCGTCAAGAAACTCGAAGCGCAGCTCAAGCAGCGCATCACTCAGGTCTTCGTCGGCGTCGGCGGACAGTCAATCCGAAGTGTCCGCAACACAATCGTCAAGGACCTTCCGGCCGACACCATCATCACGCAGGAGATGGTCGTCGAACTGATGGATGCCAATTGGAATCTCGACTATCCCGACCAGAAGATTCTCGACGTGGCCGAGCAGGAATACCGCGTCGACCAGAACCTGCAGATGGATCCCGTCGGTATCCGCGCCTCGCGCTTGGAAGGCAACTTCCTCAACATCCTCGAGCGCAAGTCGTTCTTCCAGAACATCAACCGCTGCTTCGAGGTGGCCGGCATCAAGGTGGCCGACATGTATCTGGCCCCGCTCGTGCTGGCCAACGCCGTGCTCACCGAAACCGAGAAGCGCTCCGGCTGTGCACTCGTCGACATCGGCGCCGATACGACCACCGTCTCGGTCTTCTCGAAGAATGTGCTGCGCCATCTCGCCGTCATTCCCCTCGGCTCTAACAACGTGACCAAGGACATCGCCTCGCTCCAGATGGAGGAGAGCGACGCCGAGCAGATGAAGCTCAAGCATGCTTCGGCCTACACCGAGAACAGCGAGATCGACGCTAACCTGAAGTATTCCATCGACCTCGGCCGCCAGGTCGAGAGCTCGCGCTTTATCGAGATTGTTGAGGGTCGCATGGAGGAGATCATCGAGAACGTGCGCTATCAGATTCCCACTGAATACTACGACAAGTTGCTCGGCGGCATCATCCTCACCGGTGGCGGCGCCAACATGCGCAACATTGAGAAGGCTTTCACCACCTACACCCACATCGACAAGATCCGCGTGGCCAAGTTCGTCACGATGTCAATCAACTCGGGCAACGAGCAGATAAAGGCCCACAACGGCATGTTCAACACCGCTCTTGGACTGCTGGCAAAGGGCGACATCAACTGTGCCGGCACCGTCATCGACCTGAACGGCAACTTGTTCGGCGAAGAGGAAACCCCAAAGACGGCTCCCGTCGACAACCGCAAGCCCCGCCAGGCCCATGAGACCGAGCAGGGCGTCATTCGCACGGCCGAGGAAGAGAAGCGTGCCGAGGAGGAAGCTCGCCTGAAGAAGGAAGAGGAGGAGCGCCTGCTGCGCGAGGAGGAAGAACGCCAGCGCGAGGAGGAGCGCCAGAAGAAGAAGGAAAACTCCTGGTTCAACAAGATCAAGAAGCGCATCAGCAAGTTCGGCGAAGAAATGATTGCCGAAGAATAACCTACCCCTACCTACCCCACCTACCTCACCTACCAAACCTACAAAAATAAAAGCAATGGAAAAAATAGATATCCTCGACTTCGGCGCTCCCGAAGAGAAGCACAGCATCATCAAGGTCATCGGCGTCGGCGGCGGTGGCGGCAACGCTGTCAACCACATGTACAAGGAAGGCATACACGACGTGACCTTCGTAGTGTGTAACACCGACAATCAGGCCCTCAACGACTCGCCCGTGCCCGTCAAGCTGCAGCTCGGTCACGAGGGACTCGGCGCCGGCAACCGACCGGCACGGGCCCGCGCAGCCGCTGAGGAGAGCCTCGACGAAATCAAGAACATGCTCAGCGACGGCACGCGCATGGCTTTCATCACAGCCGGCATGGGCGGCGGCACCGGCACCGGCGCCGCACCCGTCATTGCCCAGGTCTCCAAGGAGATGGGCATCCTGACCGTCGGCATCGTCACCATCCCCTTCCGCTTCGAGGGCAACAAGAAAATCGATCAGGCCCTCGACGGTGTCGAGGAGATGCACAAGCACGTCGATGCTCTCTTGGTAATAAATAATGAACGCCTGCGCGAAATATATCCCGACCTCTCGTTCCTCGACGCCTTCGGCAAGGCTGACGACACTCTCTCGGTCGCTGCCAAGTCGATAGCCGAGATTATCACCCTCCACGGCAAGATGAACCTCGACTTCAACGACGTGAAGACGGTGCTCCAGGACGGCGGCGTGGCCATCATGTCGACCGGCTACGGCGAGGGCGAAGACCGCGTGAAGAAGGCTATCGACGATGCCCTCAATTCGCCCCTGCTCAACGACAACGACATCTTCAACTCGAAGAAGATCCTGCTCAACCTCTCGTTCTCGCACGAGGATGGCGGCAAGGACAACTTCATGATGGACGAGATGACCTACGTCCATGAGTTCATGGACAAGTTCGGCTCCGACTTCGAAATCAAGTGGGGCGTCGCCGTCGACCCGTCGCTCGGCAAGAAGGTGAAAGTCACCATCCTCGCCACCGGCTTCGGCATGCAGGACGTCGACGGCATGGAGGAGCGCATGCAGCGCCAGCAGACCCGCGAGGAGCAGGACCGGCTGGCAGAGGAGCAGGAGCGCGCCGCCAAGCGCGAGGAGCGTCGCGGCCACTTCTACGGCGACAACGAGACGAAGCGCCGCTACAAGCGCCGTCCCAACATCTACATCTTCGCCCCCGAAGACCTCGACAACGACGATGTCATCTCGGCCGTCGAGCAGACGCCTACCTACAAGCGCACCCGCGAGGTGCTCGCCTCGATAGGCAGTCCCACGCCCGCAGCAGCCTCGCCGTCGTCGCCCGCCGACCCCGTCGATGCCCAGCCCGGCACGATCAGCTTCCTGTAGCCTCTTTGACTTGGAAAGAAATTATGGGAATTTCTGTTTGTCAGGTAGTCTGAATTCCGTACATCGGTGCTGTACCATTCGTACATGACCGATGTACGAAACGTACATGACCGATGTACGAAACTTTGGCACATCTGAAAATCCGTGAAATATGGGGTAGAAAAGAACTTCAGAAAGTTGAGTTAACCTTAATTTCCCATAATTTCTTACTAAGGAGAAATTACCCCCCCATGGTGCCTTTGCCCGTCAGCCTGCTGACGGCGTCGGCCAGGAGCTCGGCAGCCTCTAATCGCTCGCGCTGCTCGGGCGTCATGACGTGGCGGTCGCTGCGCAGCATGGGCTCAACACCACGCAACAACCATTCAGCCGACAAGTCGTCGTAGGTCGACAGAATACGCTCCAGTTTGTCTGACCCTATAGACTTGCCGCCCTTCAGCGATTTGGCGAACGAGGCGTTCGACATACCAATGCTTTTTTCAAAAGCCGCCACGCTGATATGTTTATAGTCCAAATAGCACTTTATTCTTTCAATTATCATATATTACAGCCTGTTGCTTTCTTATTGGCTGACGACCATTCGCATCTCTGTAATATGGTATGCTATTTGTGGGCTTATATCCTTTCTCTTAAAACCTTTTTTTTCTCTTAATAGTGATTGCAGTAAATATCGCTTATTTTCTTTTTCTGTTCTACCCACATCGTCATAGCAGAGTCCTCCCGACTCAGCTTCGCAACACTCCGATGCAAAGATAGCCATTTTTCCCGTTACAGCCAATTTTTTTGTGAAAAATGTTGTTAATTCAAGTTATCAGAGAGTCTCTACCCAAACTCTATCCACCCATTACTCTCGCTCTACTCAAGCTCGGGTCAGCTTTTTATGCCCTGGCTACAAAATCAATACGATAACTTCAACCACGCTGAGTGGCTCTCTGTAGTTTAAGCAGAGTACATGGGAACGGCAGTGTTTAGATTATTTTCTCAATTAAAACCCATGGTTTTGACTTAATTCTATTAAATCTTGTTAAATAATAGAAGAAAATCTCAAGATTACTTGTCAAGAATTAGAAAGTTTTCTAACTTTGCCGCCGAATTTAGGGTGTAATGTGCCCTTTACTTTGAGGTTGGGACGCGGGTTGGAGCCCTTGCGGCAAGCAACATTCCACCCTTTACATACCCCTTCGCATTAGCAGGCTTTGCTCGTGTCCCCCCCCACTTTCAGATTACAGCTGACCAGAGCTGTTGCGGCGGCGATGTTGACGAAAACCGATTTGATTAATGACAATAATATAAAAAATTAGTATTAACTCAACAAATTTAAAGTTATGAAGAGAAGTATTTTCTATTCAGCTCTTGCTCTTGCAAGCATGCCGACTCTGACCACTATGGCTCTTGAAGTTGACATTCCCACTACTTTGAGCACAGACAATTGGAGAGGCGCTGACTGGAGTAACGAAGGCTCTGGCGAGATCTTGGTATCGACAGGTGCAGAAGTCTATCAGTATGTTGGACAACTCGTCAACGGCGAATATGTTGTCAAAATGACGCTCCGCTCAGACGGCGACGTCACTGTCAACGTGGTCAACAAAAATAATGAGACCAAGAAGACCGGTACATTCAAAGACCTGGCAACAGGCAAGGATGTTACGCTGAATGTTAAGATTGAGGACATCGAGGAACTCACTGTCAAGGTGGTGAGTGCTTCTGACAAGGCATTCTATGTCAGTGATTTCGATGTGAATCTCGACTTTGATTTCGATACTTATCTGACCGCACTGCAGAATCAGGCTACCGACCTGACCAACGACATCGACAAGATGGGCTACACCAAGGCCGGCCGCGACGAAAACTATGAAAATGAAGAGCTCGAGGAGATGGCCAAGATCAAGGCTCAGATTACCGACATCCTGTCACATCCTTCGTATGCTAAGTATGTTGAAAACAAGCTCTATCTTGACGCCGACAATAACGAGATTGCCAAGAAGATGAGCGAAGTCAAGAAAAATGCAGAGGAAAAGGAGAACAAGCACTGCGCTGAGGTCGCTCAAGAGAATGCCGACCAGGAAACTGAAAAACTGGGCAATGTGACCGCCGTCAACGACAACGTGCTCGATGCCGACAAGGACGCCATTGATGCTGAGAAGAAGCGCATCGAGGGCCTGATCAGCGCCTATGAACAGGGTGCCAAGGATGCTGAGGAAGCCGGTACCGCCGCACAGTGGCTGAAGGACAACGAGAGCAAGTTGCAGGAAATCAAGGATGCTATCGCAGCTCTCGACACTCAGATACAGAATGCCAACACGGCTGGCGACGAGAACAAGGCTGCCGTCGACGGGCTGCAGGCCAACATCGACGCCGTGAAGAATGCCTTCAACACCGTCACCAGCTTCGTGCAGACCAACCTCGTCGATAACCTCGATGAGAGCGAGACCTATCTCTTTGCCGACTGGCTGGCTACGTCGAAGCTCGGCATCGAGGATGAGGTGCTTGGCCTCGACAAGGTGGCTGAAAAGATCAACATTGCCCAGGCTGCCCTCAATGCTACCAAGGGCGCGGCTGCCCCGGAATCGCTCGACCTGCCCACCGTGGCTGAGGTGAATGCCATCCAGACCTACTGGGACAATAAGGTGAAGGCTGAGGTTGCTGCCTATGCCGATCGTCTGGCTACCATCAACGCCTTGCAGGAAAGAATCGATGCTGCCAAGAATGATGCAGACTTCAATAACTTTGCTCCTAACCACAAGACCGACCTCAACAGCAAGATCAATGCTGCCCAGACAGAAGTCACCAAGCTTCTGAATCAGCTCAATGCTGCCAATGCTCACGAGAAGCACACTGTGCAGTCGTTGACGCTTAACACCGCTGCTGCTGATGCTAACGTGAGCAAGGTGACCAATGCATACGATATCGCCAAGAACAGTCTTGACAACTACAATAATGTGCAGGCTGTCCTCAAGGCAATCACTGATCCCTATGACGCTACTCGCGCAACGGTCGACGCCCAGAAGTCGAAGGACGGCAAGTATGAGCCCAAGAACTCCTACGACAAGTATGAAAGCGACCTTGACAAGAAGATCACTGCCATCACGAAGACGATTGATGACGCCTGGAAGAACCTGAAGAAGGAAACCACCTACAATACCAATCCCAGCACCACTGAGATTGAAGGTCTCATCAACGAATATGTGACCAATGCAGACAAGACCGTGGCCCACTATGACGAACTGGAAGCTACACTCACTGCTTTCTCAGAGCGCGTGACAGCTGTAGAGAACAAGGTGAAGGATCTCGCTATCTATGAGCGCAACGTCTCCGGTAAGGATCCCTATAAGGATCAGATTGCCGCTGTCAACACGCTTATTCAGAACGAGTGGGACAACATCAACAACACCATCAATGACAACAAGGGTGAGGATCACTGGACGGAAGTGCTCGCACTCGTCATTGGCAAGGAGGCTGACATCGAGGCTGCCATCAAGGCCATGGAGGACAATTGGAGCAGCGACAACGACAACTACACCCTCGTTTCCGCACAGGAAGCCCGTCAGGCTATTGAGGATGAGGTCGCTATGCGCCAGGAGAACCTTAAAAACGCCATCGATCAGTTTAAGGAGGATTATACAGAGGAGGTTCTTGGCAAACAATACGCTGACATCATGGCAGAGCTTGCCGATATCGAAGACGACAAGTCCGATCTCGACACCAAATTTGCTGAAGACAAGACAGCAGATCCCGCTAAGCCAGAGGAGGCCATTGTTGAACTCAAGAAAGACCTGGAGACCATTAAGAACATTCAGGAGGCCTTGGAGGAGCTTACGGCTAAGGCTGGAAAAGTTGCAGATGACGTCACAGCCAACAACGATGCACTCGAGGCCTACTACAAGAACGACGACACAACTATATTTGATTTGTTGGAAGCCTATGACAAGGTCGTTGATGGACTCAACGGTACTAATGGAACTGCCAAGGATGTCTTTGGTGACTTCACGACTGAATTCGCTGAACTCAAATCAAGCATCGAGACGCTCGAGACCAATATCAAGGCTTCACATGTTGCTGAGACACTCGTTGCTGATGAATCAAAGAAGGACGGCTACAAGGATCAGGTGACAAAGCTGACAAACGACCTCAATGCCCTGAAGGACAAGGTGAATGCTGCTGAGACCACTTATGGCCTCTATCTCGTACTTACTAACAAGTACAATGAGGTCAATGGTACTGGCGACAAGAGCTTGTATGCTGCCCAAACGAAGGCTCAGGAAGCTGATGCTACTGCATGGGAGGCCTACTACAAGGAGGTCTTCGAAGGCTTCTCTACTCGTCTGGCTGCCATCGACATCAAGTCGAAGTACAGCGATTTCGACAAGGACGAAGATATCACGAAACTCACTGAGGATTTGAAAAACCTGCAGGAGGAGTATCTGGCAATTGATGCAAAGGCTAACAAGGATGCCTACGACGCCCAGGTTGCTGCCCTCCAGGCTGCCCAGGATCAGTGGAACGAGACCAACCTCCGCATCACCGGTACCGACGAGACTTCAAAGCTTCAGGCCTGGAAGGATAAGCTCACCGAATACCAGAAGGATATCGACGATTTCACCACTCAGGTGGAGGAAGCCTATGCCAAGGGCGAGTCGGCTGGTCTTGATGTCATCGACAAGATCAAGGCTCTCGAAGAGAAGATTAAATCGCTCGATAAGGAACAGGATGACGGGTACATCGCAGCTGTCATTGATGACAATGAGCAGCAGAAGAGCAATTTCAATAATGCTCAGAAAGGAACCAACGAGGCTTATGACGCTGCTGTTGCAGAAGTCGATAAGTACAAGGGGTTGCAGTATGAGACGCTTGCCGACATCATCGATCCGATCTTCGAGGCCTATATCGAGTCTAACGACGGTCTCTATTCGTATCCTGAGAAGCTGAAGGAGCTCGACGAAAAGGCTCAAGAGGATTACGATGCCGCTCAGGAGGCTTGCGGTGAAGGCACTCCTACATTCTACGACAAGGAAGGCGCCGACCGTCAGCAGTCGATTCAATATAAGAAGGAAATCGAAACGATCATGGCAGACTTCCAGGACGCCGTCCAGAAAGCTCTCGATGATGCCTTTAAGGCCGACTTTGCTTCCTACATAAGTCAGATTAACGCTGAACTGACGTTTGCCAAGAACAATTACACCAATAAGGACAACCAGCCCTTGCTCAAAGCTCTGCGCACTCTTGTCACAGAAGCTGACAATGCTCGTAAAGAGAGTGATGTTCAGACCTTGGATAAGAAGCTGCAGGAAATAGGCGACTTCAGTGAGAAACTCGCAGAGGCTGTCAACCAGACTGCCAAGAACGACCTCGATCCTCGCTTCGCTAAAGCTGAAACTGCTCTGGCTGAATATATGAAGGTTGAGGGTGTCGATATTTCTGAGTTGCAGGATTACTATAATAGCACAATCGGAGTAGCAAAGTTGATCTTTGATAATAATCCAGATAATTTGAAGAATGTGCATTCTGATATTGTTTCCTATATCAACAAGTTCTATGACAAGGATCAGAATCCTGCCGAGATTGTGCTGGGCAACAAGGCTGCATTCGATGCAATGACCGCTAAGGTTGCTTCGCTCGAAGAACTGCTGAAGCAGACCTACGAAGCTGTGAGCGACTACTATGTGGTTGAGGATATGAACGAGTTGATTGACGTTCAGGCAGCTATCATCGAAAATCTGATGAATGGTGTCACCGATGACAATGCCAAGTCGAAGCAGAGCAGCTTCAATGCCGTAGCCACTTCTGTCGAGAACCAGCTGAAGGCTATCCAGACTACGAAGCTCATCGATGCAGAGTATGCATTCTTGAAGTCGGCTTACAACCAGCTGCAGGCTGAGTATAACATCTACTCGGCAGCCGTGCTCAATGACCCGAATGCAACTGACGAAGCCAAGGCTAAGATTGACAGTTATAAGGAGGCCATCGACAAGGTCCTCATGGATATCGAAAAGGCCAAGAAGGATGCTGTCGTCACCAAGTCGGGCAAGACTTCTTACTATCCTGAGAAACTGTTGGCTCTCGAGAGTGTCATTGCCGACCTGCGTGCTCAGCTCTCAGCAGACAATGCCGACAACCTCGCAGCTCTTATCGAAGCTCTCAACAGCCGTGTTGAGGAACTCGAAGGTAAGGCTACCTTCGACGCCTTTGAGGCTGAGGAGGTCGGGGAGCAGTTCGGTGCTGACCTGGAGGCTATCACCACCGCACTCAGCGGCGTGAAGGATGCCGTTGGACAGAGCGAAACGGACGGCGACGTCGCCTTCTGGAACGACAAGTTCAACCAGCAGCTCGATGCCATCGATGCCGACCTCGATGCTCTCCTTGAGAAGGCTGAAGCTCTCAACAACCAGATTGTTGTTCAGGATGCTTCCTTCGCCGCCCTCAACGCTGAGATTGAGGCCCTCCAGCAGGAACTGCAGGATGCTCGCGACCTCATCAACGGCGACGAACTGCCTAACGTAAGTGTTGATCGTGATGTTTATTGGGATGATTGGTATGCTCAGAATGAAATCACTTACATCTCTGATGATGTTAAGGCTCGTTACGACAACAAGCAACTCGTAAAGGATGAGGTACTTGCGACCAACTATAGATCAAGTGTCAGCTATGTCAAGAGCAAGATTACTTATATGAAGAATTATGCTGCATATCTTGACATTAATCGTGAATATAACAAGTCGTATATCGCCTATAATTCTGCAGTCAACCAAGTTCTCGCAGACGGTTCATACAATGAGTATGTTCTGAATTCGATTAACCAGCTCAAAGGTGATATTTCGAGTGCACTCAGTCAGTTGTATAGTAATAACTACAATTCAAGGTATTATGGCACTGCACTTGAAGACCATGCAGTTCGCATGAGCGACATTGAGGCTATTAACGCTGACATTGAGAAACTGCTTGAGTTTGCAACGATGTGGACACTTGGAGATGCCAACCACAATGGTATTGTCAACGTCACCGACTACTACGACGTCATCGACGCCATCCTCTCAGATGTTGAGGAAGACAGCGACCAGTGGAATTCGGCTAACGTGAAGGACGATGACAAGCTGAACATCGCTGATGCCCAGGCCATCATCAACCTGATCCTCTACGGTGAGGTTGAGCATGTTGCTGGTGCTCGCGGTATGTCTGCTTCTTCAAATGTCGAGTATCAGGTTGTCAAGGGCCAGGGCACGACAGAGCGCATTGCCATCAATCTCGACGGCGACAACAGCTTCGCTTCGTTCCAGCTCGACGTCATGCTGCCCGCAGGCATGGAAATCACCGGTCAGCAGCTGACCAGCCGCTCGAAGGATCACATCATCTTCACCAGCAAGCTTGAGAATGGTGCACAGCGCATCATCGTCAGCAGCTTCAAGGGTGAGGCCTTTGCTGCAGGCAGCGGTTCGGTGCTCTATCTTGACGTTGAGACGAACGGCATGACAGGTGCTCCAGAGTTTGAGAATGTTGTCTTCTCGGATATCAACGCCAACGCTGTTGAACTGACCATCGGTGCCGCTGAGGCTACCGGCATCAACGGCATCAACGCTGAGGACGGCATCATGAGCAAGATCTACAATGTCGGTGGCCGCCTGATGGATAGCCTGCGCAAGGGTATCAACATCATTCGTGGCAACGACGGAACTGCTAAGAAGGTTGTGAAGTAAGAGTTTTCGTAACTCTCTTTCACAATAAACATCTGAACTGCGTGCGTGGCGCTTGCCATGAACATTTGATAAGTGTCGCGCACGCTTCTCTAAACTTAATAATTAGAACCAACCAAATTTGTAAAAGTATGTACAACAATATGAAGAAGTTTGCTCTGACGCTGCTCCTCGTGCTTGGCAATGCAGCATTTGCACTGGCAGACGATGTCAAGTTCTCCATCAGCATGGATAACTCGACATTTACTATAGGTGAGAGCAAGACTGTTGAACTGAAGGTTGAGAATGATGTCGACATCATCGGAATCCAGTGTGACATCACCGTTCCTGAAGGCATTGAAATCGATGCATCGTCAGTGGCAAGGGCAGGACGTCTTACGCGTGCCCATACACCCTATCTGGTAAGTCAGGGTGCAGGTGTCTATCGACTCCTGGTCACTTCAGCCTCGAAGACTGTCATCGGCGGCACTTCCGGTGATGCAGTGGTCACTTTCAAGATGACTGCAAACAACAAAATCAAGTCAAAGGGTAACCTGACCATCACTGGGGCTACTGCCACAACCGTGCGAGAAGGGGAAAATACTGAAATCCTCGTGCCCGATTGGTCGACGACCATCTACAAGCAGGCCAAGCTTGACGGTGAGGTGACTTTCTATGCTGAGGAAGAAAGCTTCCAGATCAAGGCCGGCGAAGAGCACACAATCAGTTTGATTTTTGACAACGAGCCGGCTAACCTGACGGGTATGAGCGGACGTATCAGCCTGCCTGAAGGCCTGACCATCGTTCCGGGTGTCGACGGTCCTCTTGGCTATACCGACCGTATTCAGAATGATGCTGAATTGTCTTATAATCCTGCAACAGGCAAATTCTCGTTCATCTCAATGTCCGCAACGCCTATTCCCGGTAATAGCGGCACACTGTTCACTTTCACCGTGAAGGCTGACGAGAACCTCGCAGAGGAAAGCGAAATCAAGCTGACGGAGATTGCCATTGTTGATTTGGCTGCCAATGACTTCCCTCTCCCCGACGTGATAATCAAGGTTCAGGATCAGGCTGCCATTGAGGCTGCCGAGGCTGAGGCTGCCGCCGCTGATGAGGCACAGACTGCCATCAATGATCTTCAGGAGCGCCTGAACAATGCTGTGCCTGAAGCTGTCGCAGACAACGAGGAGGTTCTCGCTGCCAAGGATGCAGCACAGAATGCTGTCACAGCTGCCCAGACTGCTCTTGACGATGCTGAGGCAGTGAAGGACAATGAGGATGTGGCCAAAGCCATTGCAGATGCAGAGGCTGCCATTGAAGATCTCGAAGCTGCTGTCGCTGCTGCAGAAGCTGCTGCCGAGGCCGCTGCCGTTGAGGCCGCTGCCGTTGAGGCTGCTCAGAATGACATCACAGCACTTCAGGATCGCGTAGATAATGCCGTGCCTGAGGAGGTTGCCGCTGATGAGGAGGTTATCGCTGCCATTGAGGCTGCTCAGAATGCCGTCACTGCTGCCCAGAAGGCTCTCGACGAGGCTGAAGCCGTGAAGGATAATGAGGATGTGGCTAAGGCCATCGCCGATGCTGAGGCTGCCGTTGAAAATCTTGAGACCGTCGTGGCTGATGCCGTCAAGACCTATGAGGAGCAGAAGGCTGCCGAAGAGGCTGCACAGCAGGCTCTTGACGAGGCCAAGGCTATTGCTGACCAGGCCCTGAAGGAGATTGAGGACTATGCCCGCACGCAGAAGAATGTGTTCACAGGCACAACACCCGATGTGTCGGGTGAATTCCTGGCACAGGTCGACCAGCTGGTTGAAGACCTGAAGCAGGCTGTCGAGAATGCTTATGCTGACGGCACGCTGACCGACGACTTCGTCGACGTGAACGAGGTTAAGGACCAGATTGACGCTGTCTATGCCAACGCTCTGAAGGCTCAGAACGCCTATACCGAACTGAAGGGTGAGATTGCTGACCTGCAGAATGCCCTTGATGAACTGAAGACTATCGACCTTACTGATGCCGATGAGGAGGCTGCACAGAAAGTTGAGGATCAGATTGGAATCCTCCAGGATGAACTCAACAAGGCCACGCAAGCTCTTGAAGATAACAAGGCTGGTGCTGCCGACACTGACCTCGAGACTCTGCTTGGCGAGAGCGCTGACGACTTCCTCGCAAAGGTGGCCAATCTGACCGAACAGGCAGAGGAACTCATCTTCGTCCTGGGTGACCTTGACGGTGACAAGCGCGTCACTGCAGCTGATGTGCGCGTATTCATCAATGCCTATCTGTCTGGTGATCTGCCTGAGGCTGGCTCTGAGCAGTTTGAGGCCTACGATGTTAACAAGGACGGTCATCTCACTCCGGCTGATGCCCAGATGCTGAGAGACATTGTCATCGGTAAGAAGTGAACCGTAGATAACATTCAATAAACTATTTAAAGTACACAAAAATGAACCGATATATAATGTTCTTTAAATCCAAGTTGTTCATGACGGTTGCCCTGCTCGCCACAGGTATGGGTCTGGCTTCGGCAGCACCTGCCTTCACGGTGGAGTCGCCGCTGACGGTCAAGGCTGGTGAGACTCTCGATGTCCTTTTCTCTGTTGAGAGTGATGTCGCGTGGGGCGAATTCAATTTGGATGTGCAGCTGCCAGAAGGACTGACGTTCGTGAAAATTGCCAATGCTGACTATAAAGGTAGCGTCGATGCTAATAACCTCGGCTCCGTAGTGAAAGTGGGTTCCTTCTACATGTCGCTCACGGGCGTGGAGCCTGGCACCACCTCTGCGTTCACCATGACGCTGCAGGCTGCTGAAGACCTGGCAGAGGTCAATGAGGTGAAAGTCAGCAACATCGTGATTTCAGGAATAGATGCCACTGCTTATGAGCAGGATGAGTTTACCATTGTTGTTCAGAAAGCTGCCAAGGATCCTGCCACCTTTACGCTCACTACTGAGTCGGAGTCGGTGGAGGTTCGTCCGACAGAGACCATTGAGATTCCGGTGTCACTCGAGAACAACTATGTCGTCAGTACGATTGGTGGACAGATTACCGTTCCTGAAGGATTTACGGTTGAATTGGTTGCTTCCGGTCGCCTGCAGGAGGATGGTCTGCTTTATCTCGCTACTACAGGCCGTTTCATATATCTGTCTAATGATGGTTCCGACATTGTCGGCAATGAGGGCGTCCTGTTTACTATTAAGCTGACGGCTCCTGAGACTATCGAGGAGGGCGCTATCCTAACAATCAGTGGCATCACGGTGTCAGACCCAGAATATGTTTCTTATGACGTCGAACCTCTCACCATTAGCGTGCTTGACTTGCAGGCTATAGAGGAAGAGGCAGCTCAGCAGGAAGCAGAGGAAACACTTGCCGATTTGCAGGAGCGTAAGGATGAGGCCCTTGAGGGTGCTTTCGTGACTGATGCAGTGACAGAAGCAGCAAACAAGGCTCAGGAGGCAATCGACGCAGCCAAGCAGGCTGTCGAAGATGCTGAGACGATCAACGGCAACGAAGAGGTTGCTGAGGCCATTGCAGCTGCTCAGAAGGCTGTCGAGGAACTTGAGTCCCTGATTAAGGATATTGTGACATCCATCGCAAGTGTGAAGACTGCCGGTAATGAGGTGATTTACTTCACCGTTAACGGTGTTCGCATCGACAAGCCTGCCAAGGGATCAGTTGTGATTGCACGCATGCCTGACGGCACAACCCGCAAAGTGCGTATGTAATTCAGATCAAAGAAGCACAGACTATTCCCCACAGTGGGATGGTTTGATGTAATTAATCATTATTCAACACCGGCAGACGGACTTTGGGCAAGCGTGCCCAGCCCGTCTGCCACCTTTTATACCTTTCTATCAACAAAAATAGTAGCCCGATATTTTGTCGGACGCTTTTTTTTATGTATCTTTGCAGCGTCAAATATGATAAATTGAACGAGGTATGGAAGAGAAAGAACAGTTTGTACGATTCGACTGGGCCATGAAGCGTCTGCTTCGTGACAAGGCCGACTATGTGGTTCTTGAGGGACTCATCACGACTCTGCTGGGCAAGAAAATCAGGATTAAGAAGCTGCTGGAAAGCGAGAGTAATCAGGACAGCGACGATGCGAAGCAGAACCGTGTGGACCTGTTGGCAGAGGACGAAAACGGTGCCCTCTACCTGATGGAGGTGCAGAACGAGACAGAGTTTGCCTACTTCCAGCGCATGCTCTTCGGTGCCTCGAAGCTGGTGACGGAGTATATCAACCGCGGTCAGGGCTATGAGAACATCCGCAAGGTTTACAGCATCAACATTGTCTATTTCAAGTTGGGGCAGGGCAACGACATCGTCTATCATGGCAAGACCGAATTCTGCGGCATTCACGACGGCGATATCCTCCAGCTGTCGCCCTTCCAGAAGCAGAAATTCGACGCTGATGCCGTGAGCGACCTCTATCCGGAATATTTCATCCTGAAGGCCAACGACTTCAACCGCTGGTCGAAGGTTCCACTGGAGCAGTGGATGTATGTGCTGAGCACCGGCGACATTCCCGAAGATGCCGATGCTCCCGGCCTGAGCGAGGCCCGCGAGAAGCTGCGCTTGGCCAAGATGACGAAAGCCGAGCTGGCATCGTATTACAAGCACTTGGACAATGTGGTCATTCTGCGCGACAATATAGAGACCGCCAGAGGTGAAGGACATCTGGAAGGCCGTCTGGAAGGCCGTCTGGAAGGCCGTCTGGAAGGTCTTGAGGAAGGCCGTCTGGAAGGCCGTCTGGAAGAAAAAATGGCCAATGCGCTGAGCCTTAAGCGCAATGGCATTCCTGTGGCTCTGATTGCCAAAAGCCTTGGTCTGTCTGAACAGGAAGTAGAGCAACTATAGAAAGAGAATAGCTATGCAGATCAACAGCCATCTTTCGCGACTCATCTACGACGTGGCCGACCATTGGGGCGACCGCGAAGCGCTGATTTATAAGGATTATGGACGGGGCAACACGCAGTGGCACTCGATGTCGTGGCGCCAGTTCTTGGACCAGGTAAAACTCGTGTCGAATGCGATGCTCAACATGGGTGTAGGCGTGCAGGAAAATCTGGGTGTCTTCTCGCAGAACTCGATCCACTACTTGTTCACCGACTTCGGTGCCTGGGGCATTCGGGCGGCCACGATTCCCTTCTATGCGACGAGCTCTGAGCAGCAGATTCAGTATATCGTCAACAATGCGCGCATCCGATTTCTGTTCGTCGGCGAACAGGAGCAGTTTGAGAAGGCCCGCCGCATCTTTGCCACCTGCCAGTCGCTGGAAAAAATCATCGTCTTCGACCCCGCCGTGGTCATTGCCGACGGCGACACGACGGCCATGCATTTTGCCGACTTCCTGCGTCTGGGCGAGGGACTGCCCCGCCAGAGCGAGGTGGAGACCCTGCAGCAGGCAGCTAAGATGGAAGACACGGCTAATATCCTCTACACCAGTGGCACGACGGGCGATTCGAAGGGCGTCATCCTGACGATGGGCCAGTATTACGCTGCTTTTGAGGCTAACGGCAAGTGCGTGCCTGTGACCGAGGACGACCGCATACTCAATTTCCTGCCCTTCACACATGTGTTTGAGAAGGGTTGGAAGATTCTATGTATCACCGTCGGTGCACGTCTCATCGTGAACACTTATCCGCAGGAGGTGCAACAGACGATGCGCGAGACGCACCCTACGTGCATGTCGAGTGTTCCCCGCTTCTGGGAGAAGGTCTATATGGGTGTGCAGGAGAAGATTGAGTCGTCGGGCCCTGTGCAGCGCAAGCTGTTCAAGCATGCACTGGCCGTCGGTCGGAAGCATAACATCGAATATCTGGCCCTGGGCAAGCGCCCGCCGATTGGCTTGCACTTGGAGTATGAGGCCCTGAACAAGACCGTCTTCTCGCTCGTCCGTAAGGAACTCGGTTTGGAGAACGCTCACTTCTTCCCAACGGCCGGTGCCACGGTGTCGCCGCATGTTGAGGAGTTCGTCCATTCCATCGGCATCAACATGATTGTGGGCTATGGGCTGACTGAGTCGCTGGCCACCGTCTCGTGCGACCATTTAGGCAAGCCCTTCACCGTCGGTAGCGTCGGGCGTCCCATCGACAGCATCTCGGTGCGCATCAGCGAGGAGGGAGAAATCCTGCTTAAAGGCCCCACCATCACCCGCGGCTATTATCAGCGTGACGAGATTACCCGCCAATCGTTCACTGACGACGGCTACTTCCACACCGGCGACTCTGGCTACATGGAGAATGGCGAACTGTTCCTCAAGGAGCGCATCAAAGACCTGTTCAAGACTTCCAATGGCAAGTATATCGCCCCGCAGATGGTTGAGTCGAAGTTGCTCGTCGACAAGTATATCGACCAGGTGGCTGTCATAGCCGACCAGCGTAAGTTCGTCTCGGCCCTCATCGTGCCTGAATACCGCCTTTTAGAGGAATATGCCCGCGAGCACGGCATCGCTTTTGAGGATCGCCGCGACCTCTGCCATAACAAGCAGGTCAACCTGATGCTCAAGGACCGTATCGACACGCTCCTGCAGCAGTTGGCCCCCTATGAGCAGATCAAGCGCTTCACCCTCCTGCCTCAGGGCTTCTCGCTCGAGCGCGGCGAGCTCACGAACACGCTGAAGATCAAGCGCCGTGTGCTCAATGAGAACTATCGGAAAGAAATTGACGCGATGTACGAGGAGTGATGTTTTAATTACTAATTCCTAATTACTCATTACTAATTGAAAGAATGATAACTCAAGATCAATTAAAGGACATACTTGACCGTACGGAGAAACTGCACCGCTATCTGCGCATAGACGAAAAGCAGATGGAGTGGGAGGAAGAAGACCTGCGCACGCAGGCTCCCGACTTCTGGGACGATCCCAAGCGGGCGGAGGAGCAGATGAAGAAGGTGAAGGCCATCAAACGATGGATCGACGGATATAACGACTGCCGGATGAAAGCCGACGAGCTGCAGCTGGCTTTCGACTTCTATAAGGATGAGATGGTCACCGAGAAGGAGGTCGATCACGACTATGAGCAGGCACTCAAGGCTGTTGAGGACCTGGAACTGATGAACATGCTGCGCCAGAAGGAGGACCCCATGGACTGTGTGCTGAAGATTAACAGCGGCGCCGGCGGCACCGAGGCGCAAGACTGGGCGCAGATGCTCATGCGCATGTATATGCGCTGGGCCGAGGCCCACGGCTACAAGGTCACCATCGCCAACATCCTTGAGGCCGACGACGCCGGCATCAAGAGCGTCACGATGCAGATAGAGGGCGGCGAGTATGCCTACGGCTTCCTGAAGTCGGAGAACGGCGTGCACCGTCTCGTGCGCGTCTCGCCGTATAACGCGCAGGGCAAGCGCATGACCAGCTTCGCCAGCGTCTTTGTTTCACCGCTCGTCGACGACACCATCGAGGTCTATGTCGACCCCGCCAAGCTATCGTGGGACACGTTCCGCAGCAGCGGCGCCGGTGGTCAGAATGTCAACAAGGTGGAGTCGGGCGTCCGTCTGCGCTACTGGTACACCGACCCCGACACGGGCGAGGAGGAGGAAATCCTCATCGAGAACACCGAGACGCGCGACCAGCCGAAGAATAAGGAACGCGCCTTGAAGCTGCTCAAGAGCCAACTCTACGACCGCGCCATGAAGAAGCGCCTCGAGGCGCAGGCCAAGATCGAGGCCGGCAAGAAGAAAATCGAGTGGGGCTCGCAGATTCGCAGCTATGTCTTCGACGACAAGCGCGTCAAGGACCACCGCACCAACTACCAGACCTCAGACGTCGACGGCGTGATGAACGGTAAGCTCGACGGATTCATCAAGGCTTACCTCATGGAATTCCCTGTGACAGATGAACAATAACAATAAACAATAACCAATAACCAATATCAATTATGGCAAAGAAAGAAGGAAAGCATCTCAATGCTAAGCAGAAGGCTTACGAGAAGAAGCAAGAGGCTCAGGGCCGCAAAGTGGTGAACTGGATTTTCGGCGCACTTATCGTTGCCGCGTTGTGCTACCTCGTGTGGATTGCCACCATGATGTCTTGACGGCTGCATGAGCGGAATGGAGATTGAGCGGAAGTTTCTGGTGCGTGACAGCAGCTACAGGCAGCGGGCGCACCAGAGCTACCGCATTCAGCAAGGCTATCTGTACAGTGGAGGTGGACGCCCCTCGGTGCGGGTGCGTCGGCGTGACGATCAGGCATTCCTCACTATCAAAGGCCCTTCTGTGGATGGCGGTTTGAGCCGCTATGAGTTCGAGAAGGAAATCTCACTCGAAGAGGCTGCGCAGCTGTTTCGGCTCTGTGAACCAGGCATCATCGACAAGCGTCGTTATCTGGTTGACTACGAAGGCCACACCTTCGAGGTCGATGAGTTCTACGGCGACAACGAGGGCTTGCTGATGGCTGAAGTTGAGCTAAATTCTACGATGGAGGACGCAAAAATCCCCGATTTCATCGGATGTGAGGTCACCGGCGACAGTCGCTACTACAACTCACATCTGCGGCGGTTTCCCTATAAAATGTGGAAGGACACGCTTTAGTGCGTCTTCCACATTATTTTTTTCATGATGAGCCCGATTCCGGCGCCAAGGAAGACGCCTACGGTGTCTGCCACGAAGTCGAGCCATTCACCCCAACGATGGAAGTATGGCTGGATAATCTCAATGACGCCGCCTAGCAGAATCATGCCGACGATGGCATAGAGCCAGATTTTCCACCACACCATCCGGCGATGACTGCGCAGATATTCCCACCACATCACGGAGCACGACCCCCCATACATGACAAAGTGTGTCCACTTGTCAATAAAGGCTACGTCGTCAAGCGGCGTCTCTGGCACTCTGATGATAAGTGACAGAAAGAGAATCAAGGCCAGACAGAGCAGCGTCAGCGGGTAATTCTTCAATAAATTGCGAGCAATTTTCATATTTACTTTCAATTTGGTTGCAAAGTTAAGAATTATTTTATAATTTTGCAAACGAAATACTTAGAATCTTTTGAATATGAAGCAGACAGAACGTGCTAACTTCGGTAGCCGCCTGGGCATCATTCTTGCCACGGCTGGCTCGGCAGTAGGCTTGGGCAATGTGTGGCGATTCCCTTATATGACGGGACAGAACGGCGGTGCCGTCTTCATCCTCATCTATATCGGCTGCGTGCTCTTGCTTGGCATTCCCTGCATGCTCAATGAGTTCATCATCGGGCGGCGGGCGCAGACCAACATGGTGCGGGCCTACTCGAAACTGTCTGGCGGAGGGCCTTGGAAACTTATCGGCTATCTGGGCGTGCTCACGGGATTCCTCATCACCAGCTATTACGCCGTCGTCTCTGGCTGGTGCCTGCAATACGTCTTTGCCTCGCTGACGGGCAAGCTCAAGGGTGACCCACAATATATTTTGCAGTTCTTTACTGACTTCAGCCAAAACCCATGGAAACCTATCCTGTGGATGCTGGTGTTTTTCCTCATCACTCATTTCATCATTGTCCGTGGTGTCGAGAAAGGCATCGAACGAGCCTCGAAGCTGATGATGCCTGCCCTGTTCGTGCTGTTGCTCATCATCGTCGTGGCATCGTGCATGTTGCCGGGAGCCAGCAAAGGCATCAGTTTTCTCTTTACACCCGACTGGAACAAACTCAACGGCGAGGTGTTCCTCGGTGCCATGGGGCAGGCTTTCTATTCGCTCTCCGTAGGCATGGGCTGTCTGTGCACCTATGCCAGCTACTTCAGCCGCGACACCAACCTGACACGCTCCGCCTCGCAGATTGCCATCATCGACTGCGTTGTAGCTATCCTGGCGGGCCTCATGATCTTCCCGGCGGCTTTCTCCGTCGGCGTCAGTCCCGACAGCGGTGCATCGCTCGTGTTCATTACCCTGCCCAACGTCTTCCAGCAGGCGTTTGCCTCCATGCCGGCCGTCGGCTATGTGGTGGGGCTGCTGTTCTATTCGCTGCTTTCACTTGCGGCCTTGACTTCTCTGATGTCGCTTCATGAGGTGTCAACGGCTTTCTTCCATGAGGAGCTCCACATTTCGCGCCACGCCGGTGCCTGGATCGTCACTTTGGGGTGTGCCGTCATCGGAGCCTTCTGCAGCCTGTCGTTAGGCGATGTGAAGATTGAACTCTTTGGCAAGTCGCTCTTCGACCTGTTCGACTTTATCACCGGCCAGTTGTTCCTGCCAATAGGTGGGTTCCTGACGTGCATCTTCCTCGGATGGTTTGTGCCGAAACACATTATCCACGAGGAATTCACCAACGAGGGCCGCCTGCGCGGGCGCCTCTTTGGCATCTACCTCTTTGTCGTGCGATTTGTCTGTCCCATTGGCATTCTGCTCATTTTCTTCCATCAGCTTGGCGTGTTATGAAGCTGCGCGACCTGTTCTATCTGAATAAGAGCGACCGACAAGTGCTGCTCACATTCCTGTTGGTGGCGGTGGTTGCTCTTTCTGCCTATTGTCTTATTGGGAACCGAACGGATTCAGAGAAGGACCGCTTTGATGACAGAGAAGTGCCCCTTCGAGGGTCTCAAAGCAGTCCTTCTCCTAAAGAGAAGCACTACTTTGTTGAAGGTCGCCGCGTGGAGCGTTTCGTCTTTGACCCTAATACGGCAGACTCGACGCAGTTGCTCCGCCTCGGCCTCCAGCCCTGGCAGGTGCGCAACATCTATAAATACCGGGCCGCCGGCGGCATCTATCGCGAGAAAGCCGACTTTGCCAACCTTTACGGCCTCACGGTCAAGCAATATCGCGAATTAGAACCTTACATTCAGATTTCGCCCGATTACCTGCCCGCATCGACCCTTCATTTGCCTCGTCAGTACGGCCAGTCGGGCGCTTCTCAATCGTTGTCAGTTGTAGATAGTGCCCATGCGGCGGTGCCTCAGCCTACCTATTCGCTGAAGATCAAGGCTGGCGAGACCGTCGACCTCAATGCCCTTGACACGGCAGTCTACATGACCGTTCCAGGCATCGGCAGCTATCGTGCCCGCCGCATCTTTGAATATGGTCGACGGCTGGGTGGCTACACCTCGGTCGGCCAGCTCAGTGAAATTGACGATTTTCCGATGGAATCGGTGATTTTCTTCGATATTTCGTCGAAAATCGAACCTTCGCTCAAGATTAACCGCATGTCGCTGAACGACCTGAAACGTCATCCTTACATCAATTATTATATGGCGCGTGCAATTATTGACTACCGTCGACAGCAGGGCCGTATCAACGATCTTCACGACCTGTCGCTCCTCCCCGAATTTTCCGAGGACGTCATTGCCCGCCTCATGCCCTACGTCAGTTACGAGTAGTTTTGTATACCTTTGTTTTCCGAAGGTATAATTACGGCTCAGTCCGAAAAGCCGGTTGTAGCAGTGACTATATAACTCCCCTCTAAGGAGGGCAAGGGTGGTTTTTGCTAAGGCAAGCGTCCTTCGGCCGAGCGGATAACACAAGCCGCAGGTCACATTTGCTGAAGAATCAACCACCACCGACCACTCCTTTCTTGCGTCCCTTCGGTAGCAAGCGAACGGAGTTCGAGCGCTAAGGAGGGGAGTAAAGTGAGGGCCATGACTCAGAAAATGTGTATAAAGAGAGGCTTTCCAAGGAGGGGAGTGCCTAGAGGCTCCACAACTGGCTTTTCGGACTGACCCATAATTACGACAAAAAGGCAGCGTTTTGCTGCCTTTTCTGTCGGGATGAGGCGACTCGAACGCCCGACCCCTACGTCCCGAACGTAGTGCGCTACCAACTGCGCTACATCCCGCCTTGCTCGTAAGCGGGTGCAAAGTTACAACTTTTTTATGTAATGCGCAAATTTTTCTGCGAAAAACTTTTATTGGCCCTTTTGGAATCGCTTCAGGATGTCGCAATGAGAGACGTAAGAGCTTAGGTTGGCGCTGTTTTTGCGGGCAAAATCGTCAAGACGCTTCATGGCTGCATATTCCTGAGTGTTCTTCAAGGGGATGGCCACGACTTTCTCTTGACAGCTGTCCCATTCATATTCGTGCCAGTTGTCGTAGGGGGCGAAGGCAAGGGCGAATGTGGCACGCTCGCGCAGGGCGTAGTCGTCGCTCTTGGCGGCTTCCTCGAGCAGTTTGCGGGCCTTGACGACAAAGGCGGGCTTGGGTTCATTGGGAGAGCAGTAGCTGCTTTTGCCATATTCGGTGATGTACCAAGCGTCGCCGTAGAGCGAGGCCTGATAGAGACGCACTGCTAGCTGATAGGCCAGTTGCTGTCGCTTGGCATCCTTGGCTTGGCTATACTGCTGTTCCATCTGCTGCATCTCGCGGGCGAAGTCGAGTTTCTGGTTGGTGCTGACCTCGGCAGTGCCAGGCCGTTGCAGCATCTCCTTGATCCACTGCCGGCGCATCCAGGGCTCCACGGTGTAGCTGCGTTGAGCCATGAAGGGTGCGATGTTCATCTGGTTGATGAAGCTGATGGATACCTGTCCGAGGTGGTCGATGGCTTTCTGCCACAGACCTTCGCGCAGGTATTTCGTGCCGATGGCCTCGTGGAGGAACTGCTCGTCGGGGGCGATGTGCGTCGTGAGCCATTTGTCGAGGGCAGACTTACTGCTTCCGCTTTTGACAAAGTCGAGATAGCGCTCCATGCTGGCGGCATCGACAGTGTCAGCCAGGACAAAGAAGTCGCTCGAATAGCTGTCGTTCCAGTTGTCGTCATACTCTTCCATGTCGCCGTCGTGATGTTGCTCGTAGAAGCGGCGTGACATCTCGTCGTGGGCAGCCATGAAGGCGAGTGCCACGTCGGGGCGTCCGTCGTTCATGTATCGGCTGACGACCACCTTGTGGGCCAGTCGGTCGAAAACGTGGGTGAAACGGTCGTCATACCACTCCTGATAGCGGCGGGTCTCGTCGGCACGTTTTTCGAGCCAGGCGAGTTCCTCAGCCATGAACTCGTCGGAGGGTTTACCGGTGTCGGCCGTGATGTAGAGTCGCAGCACGCGGGCATTGTCCATCGTGGCCTCAGAGTCCTTGAGCGTCATGGCCTCGCCGATGGCCTTGAGGGCCTGTTTGCCATCGCCGTTCAGATAGAGCAGCCAGGCCTCGAGCGATTTCCACAGTGCAGGGTCACCGGTATGTCCGTCCTTCAGTGCCTGTCGGCAGAGCTGCTGCATCTGCTCGCTCTCGCTGCGTGCGACGTTGTTGATGTATAGCTTGCCCGGCCAGTTGTTATATTCATCGAGCCCGTCGATAGCCTCCTGCGCGTTGTTGGCGAAGTCCTGGAGCAGGAAGGGCAGAGCCGGCGAGTCGGGGTTGTCGGCATAGACGCGGGCGATGGACTCATAGGAACGCTTGTCATAATAGTAGGTGTAAAGGCTGGCCAGATCGCCCTGTTCGATGAATATCTGTGTGGCCTCGTCAGTACGGCCAGTCTTGAGCAGTGCGCCGGCATAGATGTTGCGCATCATGTCGCGGTAGGCCGAGTTGATCATCCCGTTGGCCTTCTTCTCCCAGAACTCAACGTTCGCTTCATGTTCGCCCAGAAGCATGTTGCAGCGCATGGCCAGCAGGGCGTGCTGGCTGCGCAGGCGGCTGTCAACCTGGCTCAAGGCGTAAGCTCGGATGTCGGTGAGTTCCTCGCGCTTGTCGATGAGGTCTTGCTTGGTGGGATAGTCCCACGACTCGAGCTCCTCCTTCTGCGCCTGATGCAGGTAGCGGTCGAGATGCTCAAGATAGCTCAGCATCAGCCAGTCGCCCTTGCGGCGGGCAGCGTCGCTGACGGCTTCTGCATCGAACCACCAGCCCGATGTTGCGCCATTCGTATAGACACGCCAATTGTCCAAGAACTGCTTCTGAACGGTCTGGCTGAAATGGTCCTCTTGCAGGACGCTGAACAGATACCAGTTGTGGGTCTGAGGCACGGCGCAGGCGAAGGCCTCCGTCACAGCTGCCGCGATGAGCAGGCTAATGCTTATAAATCGTTTCATAGTCGTCTTCGGTATAGCGATCGATGTTCTGGGTGGAGAGGTGATAAGTCAGAATGAGCTGGTTGAGGTCGGGGCGGCTCTGCTCAACAGCCTCCTTCACGTCAAGGATGGTCTGCCGGTCAGCCTCGTGGTTGAGCGTGACACCATGCACCATACGCTGCCAGAGGAACACGGGGTAGGCCGCGCCGAGCGGCAGGTCGTAGTCGGCCAGAAACTTTATGTAGGGTGCCACGTCTTTCATGTCGAGGATGGGGTTGCGCTCCTCAAAGCGCTCGGGCGCTCCGGTGTTATAGAGCATCAGCACGCCGTAGTCGACTGGCGGCGTGGGCATCTGCAGCTGGTGGAGACGTATGGTGGCTGAGAGGGCCAGCCCGTGCTCACCGCATAATTCTCGCATGCGCGAGAGCAACCTGTAGAACGTCTCACGGCTGCGCTCGGTGTAGTCGCAGTCAATCTGAATCTCGCTGACGCCCGCAATGTCGTTGGTCTCGTTCATCTGCAGGATGCGGCTGACGATGCGTTGCGGCATGCTGTCGGCCTCGTTGGCGCGCAGGCAGTTCTCGGTGATGAACACGGTGGGCACCACCTCCAGCGAGTCGGGCAGACTCAGGTCGGGGGCAAAGGAGATTGTGGCGTTAGGCTGAGGAGCGTCCCGGACGCCGATGACGACATCGAAATAGCGGATGTAGAGGCGCCGTATGTCGTGTTTTTTGATAAACGCGAGTTCTGCGGAGTCGAGGCGCAGCGTCGTGCGCCAGTAGTAGGCGGCATTGCCCTTGACGGGCATGTCGCGCCTGACAGCCTCTTTCTCAGAGCAGGCCGCGAGCAGCATCGTCAGTGCTGCAATGATGATTGTCGATGTCTTGCACATAGTTTTTTTATAGCAGATTGGGGAGCTCATAGAGACGTATGCCGTTGCTGCCCTTGATGAGGATGAGGCGGTCTTCGGGATGCTCCTGTGAGATGGTGGCCTTCACGTCGTCGACCGTCGGGAAGTGGCGGAAGTGGCTGTCGGTCTTGGCAAACTCAGGGCCAACGAGCCACACATCGGCGATGTCTGCCATCGTCTCGATGTAGTTCACGACGCCTTGATGCTCTTCTTGGCTGGTGACCCCCAGTTCGCGCATGTCGCCCAAGATGAGCATCTTGCGGTCGGCGGGGATGAGCGCGAAGTTCTCCAGTGCAGCCTGCATCGACGACGGGTTGGCGTTGTAGGCGTCGACGATGAGCCGGTTGTGCTCCGTCATGGTCAGCTGTGAGCGGTTGTTGGTCGGGCGGTATTCCTCGAGGGCCTGGCAGATGAGCTTGCGCTCGATGCCGAAGTTGATGCCCACGGCGATGGCAGCCAGCGCATTGTAGATGTTGTAGGCCCCGACGAGCTGCGTCTGCACCTTGTGCCACTTCTGCGAGGCGCCCTCCTGTTCGAGGTCCATCAGCGGTTTGCGCCAGCGCATCTTCAGCAGCGGGTCGCAGCTGACCACTTCGCCTGAGATGCACGAATACTGCTTCTCCGGGTCGGTGGAGTAGGGCGTACACCACATGTCGTCGGTCAGCATGTCGCAGAGCTCGTCGCTGTCGGCATTGATGAAGACGAGGCCATCCTCGCGAGTGCGCAGATAATCGTACAGCTCGCCCTTCGTGCGGCAGACGCCCTCGAATGAGCCGAAACCCTCCAGGTGGGCTCGTCCCACGTTGGTGATTAGTCCGCAGGTGGGCTCGACAGTCTCAACGAGCGTCTTGATGTCGCCGGGGTGGCTGGCGCCCATCTCGATGATGGCAATCTCGTGCTCGGGGCGGAGGCGCAGCAGCGTCTTGGGCACGCCAACATCGTTGTTGAAGTTGCCCTCCGTAGCCAGCACGTTGAACTTTGTCGAGAGCACGGCGCGGATAAGCTCCTTCGTCGTGGTCTTGCCGTTGGTGCCGGTGATGGCGATGACGGGAATGTAGAACTGCCGGCGGTGCTCGCGGGCGATGTCCTTGAATGTTTGCAGCGTGTCGCCGACGAGGATGTAGCGGTCGTCGACAGCCACCTCGGGGTCGCTGACGATGGCCAGGGCGCAGCCTTTCTCTAATGCTGCGGCGGCAAACTTGTTGCCGTCGAACTTATCGCCCTTGAGAGCCAGGAAGATGGCCCCCGCGGGGCAGTCGCGCGAGTCGGTCGTGATGCAGGGGTGCTGCTTGTAAAGATCGTAAAGTTGCTTGATGTTCATAGTCACGGTGTCGTTATTTGCATGCAAAGTTACGTTCTTTTTTTGATAAAAGCAAGAAAGTGAATGAAAAAACAAGGAGAACCACCGTTTTGCTGACTTTGATGCTCCGCAATGGCAACTACAAACCAGGGGCTCATCATCCAAATTATTGCATTACGTTGCAAAAAGTGGCGGCAAAATTTGGTCTTTTCCACGATTTACACTAACTTTGCACGATGTATGCACTACACACTCAACATCCGCGGACGGCTCTTTGACCTGAGCGAGCCTTGCGTCATGGGCATTCTGAACGTCACGCCCGACTCCTTCTTTGCCGGCAGCCGCCGACAGACCGAGGAAGAGATTGCCGGGCGGGCCAACGAAATTGTGGCTCAGGGCGGCCGCATCATCGACGTGGGAGCCTACTCCACGCGCCCCGGCGCCTCAGAAGTGACGGAGCAGGAGGAAATGGACCGCCTGCGCCGCGCGCTCACCGTTGTGCGCCGCGAGCAGCCCGACGCCGTCGTCAGCG